>MDTG01003809.1_pt1 | contig 40731 bp, 27 predicted proteins | sample 811421 | NCBI WGS metagenome assembly MDTG01 (sample SAMN05326645, study PRJNA326480) | marine metagenome | isolation source: seawater | place: Pacific Ocean: South East | collected 2011 | reverse complement strand
TTGAGCGGCGGCATGAAACGTATACTTTTGTTTCACAACTCTTTCACGAAGAAGATCAACGCCTCGCGTCACTCGCGCGTCCACCTCGCCTTCGAATAGACGCTTCAACTCGTTACACTTCGAGTACTGCCGTTCGTCGTTGTCGTCGTCATAATCTTTGTCCTCTCTTTCTACATTCGTCGTAAACTTCATGTCTTCTTCGTTGATCGTTTTTGTCGTCGCTAACTCATTGTTCTTCTTCTTCTCCTGATTTTTCACCACGGTCAGAGTTGGGTCTTGCAACAACTTCGCGTTCAGTCTCCATGGCAACATCTCTTTGCTCATCCTCTCGTCTCGGTCTTTGTTCACATCAATCGCGTTCGCGAACAACGAGTTTGGAAAGTTCGCCCAGACCTTCGCGTGCGCGTGCGAGGTCGAGTGCGAGGACGGCGCGATTGAAACCGTTCGCAGAAGTAGAAATCGAAGCTGCGCGTGGAACAATTGCGCTTGCGCGCGCGTGAACGACACGCCTTTCTTTTCCTTCGGTTCATCGAATTCCATTCTCTCGTCGACTTCCATTTTGGTCTCTCGAGACGTCCTCCTCCTCCTCGTCTTTTGAACGTCGTCGTCTGGACGACGGCGACGCCACCTCCCCGAAAGCGATTCGACCGAGGCGGCGCGCGAAGAGAGCCCTCCCTGTGGTGGGACAGAAGGAGAAGGAAGAGGACGGGATTCTTCCGTGGGTTTGTGCAAGTGTTTTTTTGTTCTCGTTCTCCTTCTTCTCAAACGTCAAACGTCAAAGTCAAAGTTCTTTTTTTCTTTTGTCGGTTTCGGGACCACTTTTTCGCTGGAGGCCCGGGGACAAAAGACAAAAAATTTCGACTTTACGCTCTCTCAAAAATGAATGTTTTTGGCCTTTGGCGCTCCTCTTTTTGTTTTTTACATGATAAATTCGAGAAAGAACTCGTTTTCGGCGGCGCAAAGTTCCATCACAACAAAAAAGGAGTGTCGAGGGACGACGGCACTATTTTTTCTATCCAACTCTGGACCGAGGGAGACGACGACTTCCCGACGAGGACGAGACCGCGCGCGCAGAACTCGAACGTGCGACAAACAAACGCGAACGATGGGCAAAATTAACTTTGAAACGGAGGTCGAATCCGTCCTTTCGAAAAAATCCGCCACGTGCGATAAACTCAAAATTCGAGTTTCCGATACGGTTGAAGGGGTGAGTTTGTCGGCGAAATTTGTCATCCCGGTCAACACTTCTTTGTCCTCAAAAGGCGCGGATTTGTCCTTGGGGACGAGTAAAGTCGATTTAGAAGCGGCGAAAGACTTTTGGAAGATCAAGTTGGACGACGTGGATCAAAATACGAAGAGCGTTACGGACGTTTTGAAAATCTCCGTGAGAGAGAAGGTGGATGCGATCGACTCGACGGCGACGGTGGAGTGGAAAGCGAAAGGAAACGCGGTGAAAGCCGTTTTGGAACCGCCAGTTTATGAAGGCGTGAAATCAAAACTAGAGTTTGATAACTCGAAGAAGCAATTGACTGCGAGCGCGTCGAAGAAAATCAATAAGATGGACGTCGCGGTGAAAGCAGACGGGAACGTCAAGATGCAACAATTTAAAGATGCGAAAATGACCATCAGTTACCCGCTTCCAGAAGGCGTGAAAGGAAGCTTGGAAGCCTCTACGAATGGAAGTGGTAAGATCACTTTGAAACGAGGTAACGTGAGCGCGAAGATGCCGTTGAAGAACTTTACGAGCGCGCCAGATTTTGGCGATGTGAAGTTAGAGTTTAATTATTCCACCGATATCGCTTCGTTTTGATTGAGAAATAAATTTTTTATCGTGTTTAACACATATTACAATTGAACTAACTAAAGAGCTTCGACTAGTTCTTTGAAATCCATCACGAACCAATCTGCCGACTTTTCCACGCTCTCTCTTCTCACCGTGCCTCCATACCCAATCACGATATCCGCTCCACCCTCTGCTCTCGCTTCAACGTCTGTCGCACCATCGCCAACCATCACAACCGATTTAAAATTCCCGGTTTTCTTCACGTGCGCAACGGCCAAGGCCTTTCCGCCTGCTCGCCACGTGAACTCCTTTTCGTCATCGAATGGTTTCTCTGAATTCATTGAACCGTCGTCCAAATATAATAAATTATTCGCCCAAACGTTCGCAGGGACTGGGATATCTAAATACTCCGCAATCGGGTGGATCATTTGTCGAAATCCTCCGCTCACTAAATACACCGTCTTCCCTTTCTCTTTCAACTTGTCTCGTAACTCTTGAAACCCTTTCGAAAGTTTCACCGGGTACTCCTTTAAATAAGCATCCATCTGCTGTCTCGAACACTGCATCGCGTTCAACCGATAGAACAAAGCTTTCTCGAACGGAATTTCTCCATTCATAGCTTGCGTGGTTACTTTCGCCACCTCTTCGCCTTTGCCGAGATACGCCGCCAATGCGTCTATACCTTCGTGATCGATAACGGTAGAGTCCACGTCAAAGCACACGGCGTCGCAAGTGCGCCAAATTTCTATAGCTCTCGATTTGTTGGAAGAAGAACTCATGTCTTCTTTCGTCGCCATTGTTGTGACAACTCTCGTTTTTCTTCGCCCAAGAAAGTAACTTGAACCCCTTCTTAAAGAGTAGCGGCTGTCGTTGCGCAAAATAGAAGGAGTTGAACGCGCAGCCGCACTAAAACAACACGAAGAAGACATTTAGCTTTCTCTATGAGTTAATGTTCGACGACAATTTCCGGTCGCAAGCTAAACTTTTTCTCCTTCCGTTCCATTCGCTTCTTAAAAGCCACTTCCGTTTCTACTTTTACCAGATGTTTGATCTTCTCAATTTGACCTCTGAACATGCTCGTGTTTGGAACGATTCTAGTGACTCGAGGTTTGGTTAAACCTAACGCTTTGCAGGTGAGTTTAATTGTGTTGCGCTTTCCAGCCAAGCCGCGACGTAAGGTGACGACGAGTTTTTGAGTCGCGGTGTGGGCAGACATCAAAGGAGACAAAAATTGTGAGGGATAGGTGTAAATGAATTCCCACAAACTCTTAAAAAATATGAGAGGGAGAGTAAGAGGGAGAGAGAGAGAGAGGGAGAAAAAAAGGACGTACTTATATATATCGTCTTAAGTATTCTTATTAGATTGTAGTAACGATCTCTCCATCTCTCTCCTTTGTTCTATGATTAATGTGCCCCACTTTGTTTAGGATCGGTCCGGGATGGACTTGGAATCTGTCGCTACGCCCATGCAGTTCAAACCATTATCGACGTACACGGTGCTCCCAGTAATCGCCGAGGCTAACGGCGAGCACAAGAATGCCGCTGTGTTCCCAACCTCGATGGCATCCAACGGCTTTTCGCTCAACGGCGCGTTCGTCATGGAGTAGTTGATCATATCATCGATGAAACCGATGGCTTTAGCGGCTCTCGAACCCAATGGACCGGCACTGATGGTGTTCACGCGAATGCCCCACTTTCTCCCAGCTTCAAACGCCAACACTCTCGTATCAGACTCCAAAGCCGCTTTGGCGGAAGACATACCACCCCCGTAACCCGGGATGATTCTTTCACTCGCCAAATATGTCAACGAAATGCACGCGCCGCCTTTGTTCATCAATGGACCGAACTTTTGTAACATCGCAATGTTCGAGTACGAACTGGCAGAAATCGCCCCCAAATACCCTTCTCTCGACGTTTCCAACAATGGTTTCGCCACTTCTCTACCGTTCGCCAACGAGTGAACCAAAATATCAATCTTACCAAAATCCTTCTCCACGCATTCGGCGACTTCGCTCACAGTCCACTTTTCATTACCGGCGTATCGTTTATTCGTCTTCACATCTTCCGGAACGTCGTCCATGGTGTCAAAAACCGCGTCCATCGGGTAGATCTTTGCGAATTCCATCAAACTACCATCCGATAACTTTCTCGACTCGTCGAATTTCCCTCGTCTGTACGAAGTTTCGAAGATATTCAACGCCGGCACCCAGGTACCGAGGATAACGTCTGCCCCAGCTTGACTCAACGCCTTCGCGATGGCCCACCCAAAACCGTTATCGTCCGCAACTCCGGCAATAAACGCTTTCTTACCTTTCAAATCAATCGGTAAGGTAGTGTTCGAAGCCATCGTTCGGACGACTCTTGCAGCTCCTTGAGAGCGCGCGGATTTCACATTTTTGATGCTTTTCAACGCGTTTCCGCGAAGGATCGCTTTTTGTGCGAAAGAAGTGGTGCTCATGATGATTGTTTTAATGCGTATCGCGCGTGGAAGTCTCAACGAACGAGAGAGATCGAAGTATCGAGAGGAGAGCGTAAGAAATGCGAGAAATGAAAGAGCGCGTCTTCTTTTTCTTCGTGTGTTCTTGTCCTGACGACTTTTGTTTGTGGATAAAATAATCCAATCGCTCTTTTTTTAAAAGGAGACTTTTTCGTCAAAATCGAGAGAGAGAAGAAAGTCTGGACAAAAAAGAGGTGAAAATCAGATGTCGATGGTATCCCTACCTCGCACATTTCAAATTACATCACACTGCGCGCTGGAAAAACTATATATATTAATGTACACACGCGCACACCTTGTTTGCGCATAATCTCTAAGGAAACGTCCTCCAGGAAATCAAAACTCTCGATCGGGCATCACTTTCGGTGCGATAAGCGACCAGAGATAGAGTAAAGCCGTAAAATACGCGCACGTCGCTTTAATCCAAAAGCTCTCCGTCGTCGTGGAGGATATCGTGCTCGTCGTCGAGCTATTCTCGTTACTGTCTTCTTGAGTTACTTTCACCCATCCGACTAATAAACACGCGGCGTGCATGCTGGCGACTAAGAAAACGCCATGGAAAAACGTGTAGGCGGCGCTGCCGTGCTCGTCCTCGTCGTCCGTAATGTGCGCGACGCCTTGGAAACGTTTGTGACCACTCGCCGCCTTGAAGGCGGATAAGGCGACAACTGCTAACTGGACGACAAAACCGACGATTTCGATTATCTCCTCGTCTTTACTCTCCACCATCATATTGTCTAAGTTGCACGTTTTCGCCCTTTCCATACTTGCCGACGCCATCATATACGCTACGTACAAAGCGACAATCGCGCTAGTAAACAACCCTCCTCGAATATCTTCCATTAAACTAAATCCACAACAAATGACTACGAAAACAATCGCCATCGAATTCGCAGCTATTGTTGTCTTATCCCCATCGCAATCGTACCTCGTAAAACTCACAGTGAACGTCGTCACCGCCAACGCAAACGCGAGAAGCGTACCCACAACTAACGCAACTGCCCCGGAGCGTCCCTCTTCCGCTTTCTCCACCAAATACTCGTTAATTTCATACACCGTGGCTATAATTACGATCATCTGGACGAGCAAAAATACTCCAGCCCCGAATCTAAACACTTCGAACGCGACGTCGATGTTTTCGCTTGGCACCCCCCAAAAAGAGATGCAAAGGAAGGATAACCACAGCAAAAGTTTAAACGGCCAATACGCGACGTGTACTCGATACGGTAAGCTCAAGTTCTCAAAACGGTCTCTTCTGGATTGTCGTATCGTCGCTCGTCTCTCTTCGTCGTCTTCTTTATCATCTTCGTTATCCAAGACGTCTTCCTCGGGAACGTCCGCTTTAAAGGTCACCAAAAGCATGAACGAAAAGAACAAGACGTTCGTCAACGCCACTCGCACGGCTGCTTCGTACGCGCAACGAGTCCCTCGACAGCCTTGCATTTCCGTGTGAATGAATTTCTCGATAGAAGAGGCATCGGAAGGGTAGTTGTCTCGCATCTGCCACGCGAGCACTTGCGTCATGAAATAGCTGATGAAGTAGACGGATTTGAAGGTCCTCTCGCCTCTTTGGTGAATGTTTAACGCGTTGGCGCAACAGTTCAAGGCAGAACAGCCGGCCCAGGAGGCGCAACAGAATAACGCAGACATGGTTGCAAGGAGGAAAGAGAGACGGAGAGAGAAAAGGATGCGGAGAGAGAGAGAGAGAGAGAGAGAGAAACGCGTGCGCTCTTTTTTTGAAGTCTTCTTCCCCTTTCTCTCTTTCTTGGAAGACCAAATCATGTATTTCTGGTAAGCACAACTCTTCCTATAATAAATCTATGTTCTATGCCTCCGCGCGATTCTATCTCTGCTATTACGCTAATTCGTCTTCTTCCCCTTTCTCTCTTGGAAGGCCAAATCATGTATTTCTGGTAGGTACAACTCTTCCTATAAAAATCTATGTTCTACGCCTCCGCGCAATTCTATCTCTGCTATTACTGCTAATTACTAATTGTTACAACAAACCTTCGGTGAGACGCGGAGAGTTTTTCCCGCCGGCATCTTTCGAAGAAGAAACGTTCGAAGGAATCGCTTTTCCATCGTCGTCGTTTCCATCTGGTTTCCTCTTCCCGAATCCCGCGGAAGACGACGGTCCCAAATTTCTCATCGAAGGCGTGCAATTTCGCGCGGATGATAAATATGGAGTTCGTCTGCTCGAAGTCATTCGTCGTTCGGAGTTTCGCAACGCGCGATTTACGTCCATCTTCTTCAGGTCTTCCCCACTGGCACCACGGCGAGGTGTCGATTTTTGAAGTAAACGGAGCGCGTTTTCACTCAAACCACTCGTCGTCGTCGGCGTTTGCATTTGCTTGCGCAGTTTTCTTTTGACCATGTTGGCTTTCTCTAGTTTCCTCGCCGCGAGTTCGCGGGTATCTTCACGAGCAAACCTGTACAGATTTTGTTCCTCCATTGCTTCTCCAGCTGCTTTTGCAACCACGTCTTCTCCGTCTCCGCCCGATGAAAGTCGCACAGGCGTCGCGTCTAAAGCGCCCCAAGTCATTAAAGGTGTAAAATTGTCACGTCCAGGCGTGAAACTTGGCGTCGCTATTCGCGAATAATTCACATTCGGGTTCATCTCTTTTTCTCTTTGTTCTCTAAACGCAGCCAACTCTTCCTCGTCCACTTCGTTTACTTCTATTATGTGACTATTATTCGTGCTGTTGAATCGCGTGTTACGAGCGAGCGTCTCCTTTGGGATCGTTGTCGCACCTAAATTCGCCAATTCGCTTTTCGATAAACGTAGCGCCGAGTCTGGTCGAAAGAATAACGCGTTTTGTCCCGGTTCCGCGAGTGCCAACGCACCCGATTTTGTCCTTCCTCTCTGCCTGCCTTCACCTAGCTTTTGTGCATTTATCGCCCCGCTAATCTTCTTCGCATCGAACAATTTTGCATTCTTCTCTCGTCTCTTCTTATTAATCTTTTCCAATATATCCTCGAACGATTTGTTATCTTCAGAAGTGTGCGAAGCGAGAAACTGCGTCAGCGTCTTGTTTGCGTCGAGAAGTTTTGTTGTTGTTGTTGTTGTTCTTTCATATTCTTCATCAGCATCGTCATAACCTTCATCTTTAACCTCTCTTCCCGCTCTTATCGGCGAAAATCCAATCCCTGAAGTATCGCTCGCCGTACCCGCGCGTGCGTTCGTCCTTCCTCTCTCCGACGTTTGGGAATTGCCGTAATAAAAACTCGGCGTCACGCCGTTACTCCCACTCCTCGTTCCTTCTTCCTCCCGCAGCCGCTTCTGAATATCCCTCTTCGCCATCGCGATTTCTCGTTCGTTCCCTTCTCGTTCCGCGCGGAGTAAGCGCAGTTCCTCTTTCATTCTCGGAACGTCCGGGAAATAATCTCGCTCGATGATGCGTTCCACCCGAGTCGCGAATTCATCCTCGTCGAGGACGATTTTCTTCGGTTTTCTTCCGCGTTTGTGCGTCCCCGTCGACATGACGATGGCTGTTGTTCTTCGCGTCGTCGTCGTCGTCGTCGTAAAAAAAAAGTAACGCGGCGTTTTCGTCTTTTTCGTCGGGGGTGGTTTTTGGAAGGACTCGGAGGAAGAGGAGGAGGAGGAGGAGGAGGTTCGAGTCGCGCGCGAAAAGCGGTTGTCTTTCCCGAAAGGAAAAGTGTTTTTGTGGGGACGAAACGAAAAGGAAAAAAATCAAAATACAAGAATTTAAGGACTCAAATATGGAATATGAGACACTAAACGAAAAAAAAGGCACCCAAAGCCGCCACACCTTGTTTTTTGTGCACCAAAGACGTTGTGTTTGCGACATTCCTCTCTTCTTTTGGGGTCGTGAATTTACACGCGCGCGCATTTACCACGCACACGTCGTAAAGAACACCGCGCGAATTTCCCCAACCCTTTCGCTTCGACGAACGTTTATCTGCACTTCACGCCCCGCGCGATATTTCCGTAAAAATGTCCACGACGACTGCGACTCCGCCAGCTGCGGCTGCGGCGACGAAAGGTGCGCGCGACATTTGCTTCTCGTTCTCCATTTGCGATGTGGAATCTGTGCGTCGTCGTCGCACCGCCGCAAATTTTTGTCCCGCGGTGGTGCCTGGACGCGAGGCTCGAAAAGACGAACGCGGATCGCGAATGAACGATGCCGTGCGCGTTGCACGGGTTCATCTCGGGAAGCGTTATCGATCGCGTTCGGAAAGGTCGTTTCTGAGACGGCTTCCGAACGGCGCCGATTTTTCTCGGTGTTTCTCTTTCGTCCATTTCGGGTGGGAGGAGACAATTGACGGGACTTTTGCGTGGGAAAAAATATTCGGTGTGGAAGAAGGTGTTCATTTTTTTAACTGACTTTATTCGTCATCTTTCTCTTTCTCTTCACACGTAACAGCGCCCGCACCGGCTGCAACTGCCGCTGCTGCCGCCGCTGCCCCAGCTAAGGGTGCGGTTGCGGACGAGAACGCGTCCAACACGTCTTTGTACGTTGGCGATTTGGAATCGAGCGCCACGGAAGCTCAATTGTACGAATTGTTTTCCACCATTGGTCCAGTTGTCTCTATTCGCGTGTGCAGAGATTTAATCACGAGAAGATCCCTCGGATACGCCTACGTGAACTTCTCGCAAGCGCAGGATGCCGCCAGAGCGATTGACATGTTGAACTTTCAAGTCGTCAATGGGAAGCCGATTCGCATCTTGTACTCGCAAAGAGATCCGACTATTCGTAAGTCCGGCGTCGGGAACATCTTCATCAAGAACTTGGACAAGGACATTGATACCGTCGGGTTGAGAGATACGTTCGCGCAGTTCGGTAACATTGTTTCCGCAAAGGTTGCCACGGATGGCCAAGGTAACTCGAAAGGGTACGGTTTTATCCAATTCGATACCGAGGCGGCGGCGAAGGAAGCAATCGAGAAGGTGAACGGCATGGAAATGAACGATAAGGTTGTCTACGTCGGTCCGTTTCAAAGAAGAGCGGAAAGAGGCACGACGGAAACGAAGTTCAACAACGTTTTCGTCAAAAACTTGGGCGAGGAAGTTACGGAGGAAGAGTTAAGAAAAGTTTTCGAAAGTCATGGACCGGTGACTTCGGTGATGATTTCAAAGGATGAAGACGGGAAATCCAAAGGCTTTGGTTTTGTGTGCTTCGAAACGCCGGAAGATGCGTCGAAGGCGGTTGAAGAGCTCGATGGCAAGCACGGCGAAGAGGACAAGAAGTGGGTTGTCTGCCGAGCGCAAAAGAAGGCGGAGAGAGAGGCTGAGTTGAAGGCCAAGTTCGAAGCGGAAAGAAGAGAACGCATGGAAAAGATGGCGGGCGCCAACTTGTACATCAAGAACTTGGAAGACGGTGCGGACGACGACACGTTGAGAGAGTTGTTTAAAGAGTTTGGCACTATTACTTCGTGCAGAGTCATGCGCGATGCGGCTGGTGTTTCCAGAGGCTCCGCTTTTGTTGCATTTTCCTCTCCAGAAGAAGCCACGCGTGCGGTGACTGAGTTGAACGGGAAAATGGTTGGAGCGAAGCCATTGTACGTCGCCTTGGCGCAGCGTAAAGAAGACCGCAGAATGCGTTTGCAAGCGCAATTCGCGCAGAGATCGATGGGTCCGGGCGGTATGGCGCCGATGTACGGCATGCCCCCGCCGGGTGTTCCAGGAGGTGGCATGCCGGGCATGTACTACGGCCAACCGCCGCCAGGTATGATGCCTCCGCAACCGCAGCCAGGGTTTGGATTCCAACCGGGTATGCCGGGTGGGCCGAGACCAATGCCAGGATACAACATGCCGGGCGTTCCGAACATGATGAGAGGTCCGGGCGGCATGGGTGGCAGAGGTGGCAGAGGCCGTGGCCAGCCAGGTATGGGTGGCCGAGGACCGCAAAACGGGCGCCAAAACTTCCGCCAGCAACAACCAATGCCGCCGATGCCAGGGCAAGCGGCGCCGGAGCCACCGGCTGCGGAATCAAACCCGATTGCGCTCATCGTGTCGCAACTTGGTACGGCTACCCCGGATCAGCAAAGAATGATTTTAGGGGAAGCCTTGTACCCGTTGGTTGACGCCATCGACTCTGCGAACTCTGCGAAGGTGACTGGTATGTTGTTGGAGATGGACCAAGCCGAAGTCTTGCACTTGATTGAATCTGCAGACGCGTTGAAGGCTAAGGTTCAAGAAGCATTGGCTGTTTTGGCGGCTGCTGAATAAATGGATTAATGGTGGCGACATTCTTTTTTACACAACCAGTCGGCCTCACAACCGACACTTTATTTTACATTTAGAAGAAAATAGGAGATTTACTACCAGTGTTCAGAGTTCACTGAGTAGTAACGGGACTCAACAGCGGGAGTGATGCGACAGTATATTTTTTCGTTGACGTGCTCACCCCATGCCGCTGTTTTGCTCGAACGAGCCGCAAAGATGCTTTGCCCTCATACGAGAAGACTTTGCGAAGGCTCCAGTCATGGGACTTAAAAAAAACGAAAAATTAGGAGATGAATTAAAATTCGTCTCCGCGAAAAATGCGCACGTGCGTCCCAGTCGTTTTCATGACGGCTGAATGAACGCAACAAATTAGGAAACACATTTGCTCACACACCACCACCACTTGCACAGAAAAATATTTGTTGTTATAACTACACAATCTTTACTAAGTTTTTATCATTATTGTTTTCCTTGAAGTATATCTATCGCTCTCGCTACATCGTTGTCGCTGTTCTCCAGTGCCCGTTTGCTATCTTCTTCAGGAAACCCCATCTCGACGAGTAAAGTGACAAACTTTTTATTGTACGCGAATGCTTTAGTTGAACCCAAGGATGGAGAAGATTGTTGTTGGTTAAACGGAGGTGGTGGAGGTGAAGGAGGTTTACCTTTGCCTAACTTTCGTCCGACGCCTTTGATTGTCGGATTCGGTGTTGATATCGTTGACGTCGAACTTTTTTGACTTTCTCCACTTTCCATTCGAGCAATGACTGGTACTTCCCACCACTTTAGTTTTCTTGTAGTCGTTCGCGCCGTACCTCCGGGTGACACAAATCGATGCCCGCTTTCGATATCGCCTTCTTCTCTGCGCACTCTTCTCGCTGATTCCGAAGTGTTTCGCACGAATCCTTCCAACCGCTCGATTGATATCCCGGACAAAATGACGCTTTCGATCCTATCTACCAACCTCGACGAAGGAATCATTTTGTTCAAATACCCTTTTACGTATAAAGAACCCACGACGACGCCACTCAAATGACCTAAAAACGAACTATTCGGAGCTAACATTTGCACTATTGCAATCAACGCAAAAGGGTACATGTACGCGTTTACGACGAACAGCCCGAAAACGTCTCTTTGTCTAATGTTCGAAAACGCCGTATCTAAAACGACTAAACTGAAAATAACTCCCGAAAACCCAACTGCACATTCGTTTATGTACCCACTTATTCCTAAAAGGTACCACATAGCGCTCGCTAAGAAGACGTGAACTATCCCGCACAAAATTGTAAACAAAAACACCAACAGAGCAAACGTCACGCTCCCTAACTTCATCTCCAATCCGAACGCGCCGATTTGAATAAACGCGGTCATGTTCACCAAAAGGTGAAAAAACGAAGCGTGCGTAAACGCGGACGTAAATATTCTGTACGCCTGTCCCGTGACATTCCTCAGCATCAAAGACGGTATCAAACACAACGTCGAATACGAAAACAGCTGCAAAAACACGTTGAAAACGAACGCGAAGACGTTGACGGTGACCACCGAGCGAGTGGTGAACGGCAACTGCTGATACTGGGAGGAAAGCGTCGTCGTCGTCGTCGAGCGGTGACCGTTCGTCCCGTCCATCCTCTCGGCCGTGTCGTCGCCGTCGTCGTCGTCGTCGTTTTGGTGTGGGAGGAGAAAAGAGAGAGAGAGAGAGAGAGAGAGAGAGAGAGAAGGAGCAGCAGCTTTTTTTGAGGTCCTTTTCTTCTCCTTTTTTGAGTAAAAACGACGAGTAAAAATGAGGTCCTTTTTTTCTCCTTTTTTTGAGGTCCTTTTCTCATCCCAAAATCGCTTTTTGTCGCTCTCGTCTCTCCACTTTAATTGAAGACGACGACGACGACGACGAGATGCGTGCCGCCATCGTTCGCGCGTCGGCCCCCACCCCCGCCACGATGCCGTCGAAGCACCCCCGGCGACGCGAAACCGCCGCTCGAACGACGACGACGACGACACCAAAAACGCCCTTTTTGACGCGTCCGCGCGCGTCGTTCGAGAAAATCGATATCTCTTCCGTGTCATCATCATCATCATCATCATCATCGGACGACACCAAAAACGACGACGACGACGACGACGACGACGACGACGAGAGCGATAAGGAACTGCCGAACGATTTGTTCGACGCGGTGAACACGGCGTCGTCGTCCACGTCTCGAGCGATTTCCGCGGGTCAGTTAGGGATAATCGTGGAACTGTTAATCCCGGAGCTGTGGGACCCGATATCCGGGAACGTCATGGCCAATCCGGGAGATCAGCTGAAACAGTGGGAAATATCGCGCCAATTCGCGCAGAAACTTTTAGAGGAAAGATCGGATGAATGCGAAGTGACCGTGGTATTCCCGGATGCTGGATGCGCAGCGCTGTTGAAAAACAGATGGGGAGACGATTTGAAGTTCAAAATAGCCTCGGCGAACGATCGGATGTTGGTGCCGGACGATTACGAAGGCATTTTGTTATTCGCGGCGGCGGATCCGATATCGTTGGACGTGGTGGTGAAATCGACGAAGAAAGCGAACGAGTTGCAAAATCCGGTGATTTTGTTGAACCCTCGATTAGCGAGTGGGGATGCGGGGATTGGATTGACCGTGAGACGATGGAGAGATCAGTTTTTGGGTGTCATGTGCGTGGCGTATTCGCTGAGACCTTTGCCGTGGTGTAACGGCACGGTGTTCAAGAAATTTCCAGGGCCGTGGAAATTGTACATTGAGAAAGAAAATGTTCCGGGAAGGTTTGAGTTGGTGCACGAGTCCAATTCGAGACCGGCTGGAGATGAGTTGGACGATTTAGTTTCCGAGGCGTATCGAGGCCGTGATGTCGGAGAGGACGGGGAGATGAGAGAGAAGAGCGCGGTGGAAAAGCTCGCGGGCTTCGCTGCGAGCATGGCGAGATTTGCGAAGAGTTTATCGAACTAATAATAATATATAATAATCATTTAGAGTTGAATTTAGAATATCCCGAGCTTCTTCAGGCGTACTTTTATGGCATCTAATCGTTTCTCGAGTCGTTTCTGTTCTTCGTCTATTTCTTCTTCACCTCCGGTGAACGAACGGCTGCTGGAAGGAGTACTCTCCGCTAAGGTTACGTGGCTAGTGTTGCTAAAGTCGTCGTCGCTTTCGTTTTCGTCGTTTTCGTCCATAATATTTGCGGCAGATATAACCACGCGCCCATTTTTCGACTTTGCAATCGGCGGCGTGTTCTTGCTCTTGTTTTTCTTGTTCTTCTTGTTCTTCTTCCTCTTTCCTCTTTCTTCTTCATGTTTACTTATTCCCAATACGAACGGGTCCTCTCGGAAGAACGACGTCTGCGCGCTCTTGGCTACTGCTTCAACTTTGTCGTCGTGAAAGTGATGAGTACTCTCGCCAATGCGATACCGATTACACATTGCAGAAGAAGAGGGCGGAGCACCCATCAGTTCGCTCTCGCGTCGGCGTCGTCGCCAAACCTCCAAAATATCCACGTCTTCCTCTTTCGTCTTCTTCTTTTCCTCATCAGGAGCAAACAGTTGCCGCTCCTGGTGATTATATTGAAAACTTCTGTTCGCGTTGCTTTTTACATCGTGGTTCGCCCGTCGCGCGTCGCGACGCTCTTCCTCCCCTCCTCCTCCTCCACAACCACCACCACCTCGCGTCGCTTCCTCTCCCTCGTCTCGCCACCAAAACGACCGGTTCATCCTTTCCCTCAAAGTCTCATCATAATCTTTTCCTCCTCCGTCGGTTCGTTCCTTTGTGTGTGTAGATTCGTCTTCCTTCCCATCGTCTTCCTCGACGTCGTCCTTCTCTCGAAACTTCGCCACGAGCGCGCCGATCGTCGTCGTCGTCGCGTTCACCGCCTCTTCTTCCTCCTCCTCCTCCTCTTCCGACGACGACACAAAAAACGCCTCTCTCGTCGCCGTCGTCGTCATCTCTCCGTGTAAAAAATACTACTACTAATGATTTTCGTGTCTCGTGTCTCTTTTCTTTCTCTCTCTGCGCTCTGAATGCTGCTGAAGAACGAAGAAAGAAAAAAATAAAAAAAAAGGCAAAAAAAAGGGCCGGCCTTTAATAACGTTTAATTAAGGGGATTTTTGGATTTTTTTTTGGATTTTTTCTACCCAAAATTTTTGATCATCTCTCCTCAAAAAAAGAGGCGGGTTTGAAAAGGATTAATCCCTAGAGTAACAAGACGACGACGACGACGTAAACGACGACCACCACCACGAATGTCGAGGAGCGTCGCCTTCCTCGGCTTCTCGACGTCGTCGTTTACGTCGTCGAAGAGCGGCCAACAACAAAACAACAACGGCCAAAGTCGTTTTTTACGTCGTCGCAAAGCTCTGTTCTCCTTCTTTAAAAAAAGCGGGAAGGAGGGAGACGAAAAAAATGTCGTCGTCGAAGATGGTTCCTCCTTCGACGAATCATCGTCGTCGTCCGAAGAAGAAGAAGGGAAATCGTCGTCGTCCTTGGAGTTGGTGTCTCTCCGCCGCGCGATTTCGCTCTCGCAATCGTTCTGCGCCATCGCGAGCACGACCGGGGGGTTCAACAACTTCGAGCTCGTGCCAAAACCAACCTTATTCGACGACGAAGTCGAAGTCCCAATACAAAATCGAAGGGCGACTTTCGAAGAGGAGAGAAAATTGATGCGGTTAAACCAACGGCCGTTGTGGACGGAAGAAGACGGGTACGAGAGGGAGATGCGCCTCGCGACGGCCTCGTTTCTCGCGGCAACCACGCTCGCGGTGGGACAACCGGCAGTCGCACTCGACTTTGTCGTCGTAGATCCAGCAGGTACGCACGCGTGTATTACGTCGTCGTCGTCGTCGTCGCTCGTTTTTGTTGGCGTCGACCACGCGCGGAGATTGGAAGGTTTGAAAATATCTGCCTTATCTGATATTTTGTGAGATCGCTTTTTTCTCTCTCTGTCTCTCTCTCTGCGCCGCGTTCTGCGCGCGTGTCGTCGTGTCGTTCTCGCCCTGAAAAAAAACTCTCTTGTCCATCACGCTGACCACGCGACGCTCTCTGTTCTCGATCTTCATCGTTATTCACAGTGAAAGAATACATGGATCGACGCGACGACGCCATGTCTTTCAAGTGTAAAGGCGGGATGATGGATTGCGACGGCGACCGGAGAGAGTTTGCGCGGAACCAAGCCAAAGGATTGAAGGCGCGTTTGGAGAAAGGGGAGAAGAGAACGGAGTGTACGATCGAAGAACCGTGCACGGATAACATTTTAGGCGCGGCAGTGGCTGGGACGAGTGGGTTCACGACCGCGGAGAAGTTTGAAAAGATGGGGCGACCAGAGTTGGCAGACGCGCCAAACTCCTCCAAACCGAACCTTGGCTTTTAATGTCGCGTGCGCGCTAGTTTACTTTGTACATTACTAAACGGAGCTATTATTATCTACTGCTGAATACGTGTGCTACTGTATGCTATATTGTTTTCGTTCGTCGGCTCAGACGTTTTCCTATGTGAACCAGTCACATTTGATGAACGCTTGTAGTCCGATGATAGCGTTCGCCATATTGAAAGAGGCGGGAGTATCGCTTATTTCTCAACGCCGCGATGATGTCCTTGAACTTAACTTCATCACTCAAACGAGAACTTGTCTCACGATCCACTCCACCTCTACGACGACATCCTCTCCTCCTTCTTTCATCATCTCGCACTCATACATCGTTTCTAACATCTCCCTCCCTCTTTTCCATTCCACGCTTTGCACTCGCGTTTGACACCGCAACACCGAACCCACCTCCACCGGTTTTCGAAACCGCACGCGGTTCATCCCTACGTTCAACTCGCATCTGCACCACCTTTTGCTTTTTTTCGGCGCGCCGTGTAAATGCGTGAGCAAACTCAGGACGAAGAACCCGTGTGCGATTGGAAGGTGTTGTTCCTCCTCCCCGAAGGAAAACGGCGGTTTTGATGAGGAGTTCCGTGTGGCGGCATCTGCCGCGTGAATCCACTGCGCATCTCTGGTGACTTTTGCGAACGCGTCGACCGCGTTTTGCGTGACTTTGTATCGTCGTTTTGGAAAGAACTGCCGTCCGACCGACGATATCCACTCGTCCGCCGATTGGATTTCGTTGTCGTCGTCGTCGTTGTCGTCGGTTTCTTCGCGTTCGCTTTTTGTCGCGACGGCGCCGACGACGTGCGCGACGAGCACCGCGACCCGTCGTCTTATCGTCATCGTCTCAAAGTCGGGGAAATCGTGGCAAAATCTTCGTCGTCAAAGTCGTCGTCGTCGCTTTCCCCGGGAAGAAACTCTCGTCGAGACGAGATGGATAAAAAAATGACGTTTTGGAATATCTTTTCTTCTTCGTTTCCAAAAGCGCCATTCACCAACGCGGCGAGCACGGCACCGCGGCGCTGCAAGTATTCATGTCCATCACCACCACCACCACCACCGTCACGACCGCCTCTTCCTCTGCAGAATGGTGCTCGCCGTGCTTCGTCGTCGTCGCCGCGAAAGGAAGAGGGCGTGGTACACAAAGGCAAACGAGAAGACAAAATCGCAACGACAGAAGGAGGTATCGAATGAAAGAGAGAGACTTGATAAAATGCATGTCGACGGGGGGGAGACGACGCGAAAAACGCGACCCGGCTGATTTCGACAACGATTACGATGCCTTGCGAGAGCATCTGATGAAAGAAAACGGAGGCCCGATCGTAAACGCGCTCAACACTCTCGGGGAAAATGCATTCGGAAACACCAAAAACGGATGGCTGAACAGAAACGTATCGTGGAAAAATGTCTACGCGTTTCTATATTCCAACTTTCTCGAGAAGATGCCGTATAAGAGACAGCGACAAGGCCTCGCTGGCCAAGAAGTGTCGAGAGCGACGATCCGAGACGAATCGGACAGGCAATTGGACGAGTTCATGTCGAGGTTGGAGCGAGACGAGACGTTAAGAAATGACGTGGAAAGAGTGAAAGAGTTTTGGCGAGAAACGAGCAATACCACTACTCCTACGAATGCCATGACGGAGCAATACGCGTACAACTTAGCCTGTCGCACGCTCTCGCTGGCGGAGCGAGTGATGCACTCCGACGAGAAAAACAACGCCGAGAATCAAGATGAGATTGCAGTTCGCATACATGAGATTTCCAAAGCAATCACGTGTACTCCGCGAGAAGCCGTGGATGCGTGTCACGTAAATCCAGACGCGTTATCCACGCCGTCTTCCGCGTTTGTCGGTCGCATGAGCAAACTTAAAACGGCCGCGCCTCGCGCCAACTGCTGTTCGATGTTTCTCACCGCACCGAAATTGTTTATGGGCAGCGAAGGCGACGAGTGGGTGTCTATTGTCAGTCGAAACGCGAAATTACTGAGAGAGAAATTCCCAAACGTCGACGTCGACGCCGTCGTCGAACACGATCCGGAATTGTTGGTGCTCCCCGGTTTAGACGACGCCGTGCAAGAGCTCTTGTCGTTATGGACGGCGGAGGCTTTCGCTTTATCGGACGTGGATAACGATTTCTTCGCGGAAGAGTTGAGCGTAGCGTTGCGCGCGTGCGCGCCAAACGGAGGGGCTTTACCGGAAATGTATTCTTAATGTAATTCATGTAGTAGTAGTATTGTCAACAGTCATCGCCTTGGTTATAATACATTCTTGATGTGGCTGTTGAGGCTCGTCTTTTCGCTTTCCCGCACTCCGGACAGACATAATAATATAGGAGGTCTTCAATTTTTTTTCTACGAGTAGACGAAGAAAAATTTCAGCTTTTTGTGTCTTTACTTTATTTTTTGTTACCTTCTTTCTTTGTGTGAAAGAAGGGAGGAGATGTTCGTGAGCGCGAACGGCGCTCCTCCCCGTAGTTTGAGAGAGTGGCGTCGGGAGCAGCGAGAGGAGAAGAAGGCGAAGGCAGCGGCGAAAGAGCGGCGGCGACAGGAACATTTCGCGAAAGATCCCGAGGCGAAAAGGAAATACGAGGGAGACCGGGCGAGGAAAAAGAACAAACACAATCTTCCCCCGAAAATCTGGGCGAACAAACAAACGCACGAGCATTACTTGCACCAAATGTTCGAAAGACTAGACCGAGACATCGAGCGGTTAGTCGTGTCTCGAGATGAGGAGGAAAAAGAGAAACGCGTCAAGTATGTCGCGGATTGGTTGGCGGCTTTGGCGAAAGTCCCCCTGGAGAATTACCTACCCGCTGGGTTATATTTGCGAGATTCGAGACCGATCCCAGAAGATTTGAAGACGAGAGTCGATTTGAACGCTTTTTACGGAGATAAGTTAATTACATCCGTGTTACTCGATAAGATTCGAAAAGCAGACGGGAAATACGGAGCAAAACAAGCTCCAAGGAATAAGATGGAGGCGAATAATTTTCTCTCGGCATGCATTCGGAACAAAACGTTCGCAGAGTTGGCGCCGGATATTCTACCAGACGTGAAGATTACGGCGGAGGAGTGGCGACATCACGAGCACGTGGCTGGGACGGCGGTGGAAGCCGCGATTACTTGCGTGGCGGATTTATCGAACGAAACGTTGCGACAGGCGGAGAAGGATATAGCGATTGACGCGGTGGCAAATTTAATACTGGAAGAAGGGTTGAAATACGCGACGAGCGACGTGAAACCAGCTAGAGCGAAATTTAATGATTTATTGTGCTTGTACTCGGTGAAGTTGGTGTCGAAGAGTGTGTCTGGTTTAGTGCACGATCCAAGATTCATAGGAACGGCGAAGGTGACGCACAGGAGAGTGTATCACGGGGATCAAAGGAAGAGGTATAAGAACGTGCCTTTGGAAATCGGGCCAATTGAAGTCAACACGGAAGGGACGAGCGGCGACAACGCAAAAGAGGCGGCGAGCGTCCAGATTTTGGATTTAATGAAAGAGTTAGGATTAGTAGATGAGGAATATAAGGCACAGTACATAACAGACTTTGAGCCTGTAGCAAAAATGTGGAGCGAGCAAAGGTTTCAGAATTTTCCGACCAATAAAAAAAAGGCGAAAAAGAAGAAAGAGGCAAAGGGGGACAACGATGCAAGAGAAAAGCAGCGGCGCAAGATGGAAACGTGAGTACATTATTAGAGCTTTTGAAACGACCTGGATGTCTGCTCTTCACTGCTGCCAATTATTATTCCTCCTACTATTCCTATTACTGCTTTTTTAATTTCGTTTTTGCTTCAAAATTTACTTTTGCTTTTCTTATTCGCTTTCTTTCGCGCCGTCGTCGCGTTTTTCGTGTACTGATTGTTGAGAGTTTGTTGCGGTTTTCGTTTACTTTTGCTTTTAAGGTGCGTTTTGTTGTACGCCTGTCGCATTTTTTCAATGGCTTCTTCTTCGTCTTCGCTGTCTTCGTCTTCGTCTTCGTCGTCCGAATGTGGAACATTCGAATCATTTGCAGCGTTGATGTCATTTGCATTTGTATCGTTGACAATTTCCAACTCTGAATCCGAATCCATTTTATCGTAATCCGCTTTCGTCTTCTTCCTTTTCTTCTTCTTACCTTTCTCCGCTTTTTTTTGTGTTTCAGTGCTCGCTTTCTTTTCCTCTTTCTTCTTCATTTCCAAACGAGCTTCGATATCGTCTATTTCAATTTCTTTCGGTTTTGCTGGTTTCGATCTGCGCATGGCATCGTTGTTATCCATGACTACTAAACTCGTGTATCTCCCACCGCCTTCGATTCGGGCGATTGATTTGCTCGTATTTCTATCGTCCCAGACTTTGATGATTCCATCCGAAGAAGCCGTGGCGAAAGAGTGTCCTCCTCTTTCTGGAATCTCCGCCATGCATCTAACGCGATTTTCGTGCGCGTTTTCAATCGTATTCGTAATACCACCATCAACTCTCGCGTCGAAAATACAAACATCGCCACCTTCGTATCCGACTCGGTAGATGTTCTCCGCCGATTCTGCTTTGCTCGTCGCGCACAAACACTTTCGATACGCAATTTTACTTTCCCTTTGGTCTTCTCTCATAAACGTGCTCACTTCGCCGCCGCTTTCGCAATCGATAACGTCCAACCACTTATTCGTCAAAAGCCCGTACCTCTTCCCTCCTCCCGATGAATCTTCTTCTTTGCTGCTGAAAAATACATCAATCCCGCTCTCGCTTCCTCCTCTCGTCTTCCCTTTATACGCCACCCGTCCTTTCTTCAGATCCCAAAGCGCCACGGACCGGTCTTCCTTCCCACACGACACCGCCACCACTCCAGACGCGTGCACGCTCAACCCAGAAACTCCGTTTCTGTGCGCCAACATTTTCTTCAATATTTCAAAATCGTAGGTTTCCCACACCAAAATTGTCCCGTCGTCGCTCCCTGAAAGCATTCGAGAAGGCGGCGGTACGCCGCCGAGCGTATCGTTACTGTTAAAGTGCTTCTCACCCTTTGCATCACTTCCATCAAAACGTCCACCGCCAGGCTTTGCAAACGCAATGCACGTCACCGTCCCGGTATGTCCCGTCAACGACCCAACATCCGATATCTCCCCTCTCTTGTTCACGTGAAACGCTCGTATTCTATCGTCGTGTCCCCCGGAACAGAAAAACGGACCGGCGGCGGCGACAGTTTTTATCGATTGCTGGTGCGCGTCTATCGTGCACAGAAAATGTGTTTTCCCTTCGTTCCTGGATCCCGCGCCGCTTCCTCCCGACGGCGACGGCGACGGCGACGACGAAGAGGCGTGGTGCGGAAAGAACGTGTGTCCGAACAGAAACCGCTCGTACGTGCCCGCTAAGATCGAGTGCGCGTTTGCCGCGACCCCCCCTTTGGGAGAGCTCATTTTTTTTGAAAAGAGTCAAAATGAAAAAGTGTCAAAAATGAATAATAATGGGGGTAAAAATGTGGGAAAAATGAAATGAATTGTCCGATAAAATAATAATAAATTTTGTGTGAAGAGGGAGGGAGGGGCCTTCGCCGATCTTCTTTTTTTCAGATATTTTTTTCTTTTTTTGGATTTCATGGATTTCTGACGTCATCCTCGCGTCTACGAAAAAGAAGAAGACCAATTGAGAGGCATTGAATTCTTTTTGCTCCACTTCTTTGAGTCGAGTCGCCGGTCGGACAAGGAGAAGAAGAAGAAGAAGAAGAACGTCCCCACTACTAAAAATGATAACAACAACCCTCCGAACGTCTCCGTGTAAAGCGAACATCGCGTCGTGCTCTTTTGGAGGATCAAAAAAGAGATGCTCGACGTCGAGGCGAAATTCGCGAGAGGTGATCTTCGTCAGCAAAACGGTGACGAACGATGGCGAGAAGAAAGGAAAAGAAGAGAAGAAATACGAAGAAGATGAGAAAAAGGGTTGGAAGATGAAAACGACATCTTCCGCGTTGGCGATGGTAGTCGCGACGTCTTTAGCCGTCGCGGATTGTTCGGTATTGGATCAACCGGCAGAAGCGATGATGGAGAAGAATGAAATCACGCAAGTGGCTGGAAGAGGAGGAAGATCCTACCGGGCCGCGCCAAGAGGTGGGGGTCGCTACAGACGAGGTGCGCCGCCGCCACGAGCGGCTTACGGGCCAACTGTTATGCCCGTCCCGGTGCCAATGTTTTCGCCGTTTGGTTTTGGTATGCCGTTTGGTTTCGGATACGGCATGCCGTTTGGCTTTTTCGGCGGCGGCGGGTTCATCTTTCAGTTGTTCTTGTTGTCGTTTGTCGTGAACGTGGTAACTGGGTTCTTTAACAGCGCGGAACAATCTAGATACGATGAGTACGAAAGAGATGAGTGGGAAAGAGAACAGAATCAATCAATCGACGATGATGACTTTTCGGACGATTGGAGAAAGAGGCGATAAAGGAAGAGAGACTTTTTGTTTTGTTTTGTTATTAAAAAAGCACTAATACTACCTAATTTCATCGTGGTACCATGGTACAACAGTAATACATTTTGAAATATACGCAAATAACCTTTAGAAAAAGCACATCCACCAAATGTACATAGAAGCTAAATTGAATAGACTAGTAGCTTCTTCGATCAAACGTCTGACTTGACCACTCGTGCTCAGAGGTAAACTTGGAGCCGCGCCGACACCAACGACGACCCCTTCCAATCTCGCCCCAATGTTTTCCAAAGCCGCTTTTGCTTTCCTTTGCAGAACTAATTTCGTATTACTTTGGTTACTGGTGCTCTTTCCGCGAGTCCATTCGACAAGCGGATCGTGGACGAATGTTTCTAATACAGACATCAACGCCTCGCGATGATTTCGTAACACATCTAAAGTAATCTCGCAAACGCGTTCAAAGGCACCTTCGTAGCCTCCAACGCCTAAACCGTCAATCATGTTTTGCGTCAATCGAAAAGGAACAACTTCCGGCGTTTCCAACTCTAAGCCTTTATCGAACAAACACGAAAAATCCACGTGAACAAAATCACCCGTCGTCGCATCTAACAAAACGTTCTCAGCGTGCCGATCTCCTAAACCGACAATATGGCCAACCATCGACCAGACTGCAGAGGTGTGAGCAAATGCTTTGCGAGCGGCGAACCATTTCGATGGATCTTTCCAAGTATCAAGGAACCATTTGTGAAAAACGGGTGGAAACTTTTGCAACATTTCCTTCCCGTACCCGAGTGGTGAACGTCCTTTCCACCTTTCGTAGATTTCCTTGATGTCGTTGTGTGTGTGACGTCCAAATATGCCTTCGCGAACGTACAAGTTTTGCATCACATGACGCAAACCGGTAGTATTTGGGACCCATTCGATGATACCACAGTCTTCAGACAATGGGATGACAGAGAAAGTGCGCAAATATAACCGTCTTTTGCGACTTTGTTCGTCGCGAGATAACAAACGGTTGAGAACGGCACAAAATTCCATCATTCTCAAATCTTTTCGCAAATCGTCCTTTGGTTTACACAAGAAGGAGTATTCCAAACCGTCGTCTCCAATCACGGTTAGTTTTTTCGGCTTTTGTAACGATTGCAATAGCTTTACGTTGTCGTCAAAACTGTAAAAACTTGGCGTTGTGGCAGGAAACGGGATGTGGTCTGTAGGATTTGAATCTTTCGGAGGGAGCGCCGCTGTCAAAGATAATTGAATTGGAATCATAATTTGCGAAGGTAACATGGCGCATAAACCAGGAAATTCTTTCTCGAGCGAAAAGCTCTTAGCTTGACGTTGTCTAGGCTCTGTTGGCGCCTTCGGCTGAAACGCACATAGCTTGACAAGATGGTCGCCCATAGATTGAAAAGTGGCAATTTGCTCGCGGTGACTACTCTCCTCGCGAATCGCTTTTTGTAATACTTGTAAAGTAGATCTTTTCCGATAATCATCTCTCGAACGCAACATTGGTGCGAGTTGCCAGAGCGTTTGATCCGAATACGCGCGGAACAGTCGCGATACCAAGGTCTGGACTACGAACAACACGTCTTCATTTTTGTGGGTCAAACGAGAGGTGAGCTGCGGTAAAGCTACGAGCCATTTATACAAAGGAAACGCATTGCTATAAGTCTTGATGATGAGCGTGATGTCTTCGCAACACTTCTTCGCGCGCTGGAGTTCCTTTTGCAACTGTTGCTGCGCCGCCGGGGAGGTTGCAGCAGTATACGTTGCGTGCATCTTCTCATAGTTGTCTCCGGCATCAAACCATAACGTCAACATTCTTGGTATGGAGGCATACACGTGGCGATGTCCATTTTTTGCGGACGCTCCGTATGCTTTCGCAGCTTCCGTGATCAAATCGTAACTTGACGTCACTTCTTTGCTATTTGCAAGAGCGTTCGAACCTGCACGACTACCAGCCTGATTATTCGCTCTTCGACTTCGTGAAGATGTGTTCAAATTTTGGGCAGCAGAGTTGCCAATCCCACCCATCGCCAATATCGCTTCTCTTCTTTGCGCATCTTTGAGTAGCTCGTCCAAATACCTCGCGAGGTGAAAGTGTGCCTTTTCTCTCGATCCGTAGTGCGTCTTTGCACGCTTATAAAGTTCAAGAATTTCATTCTTCTGCTTTTGACCGGTAACCGCAGCCCAACGAGCGAGCTTAAGTGTCGCCTTCGCCAAGATCTTCGCGTCTTCATCACCTTCGGCGAGTATATCTTCAGTTATAGTCGTCGTGCTGCCACCCGAACGCGAGCTATTATTGTTGTCATCGGTAAAGCCAAGAACTTCTTGAATTTCACTGACTGCTTTGTGTTGCTTTCCTTCTGCCCAGAGCAACTTTGCCTGTTCCAAGGCTAATCGAACCTTGTTTCCTATCATCGTTCGTTCACTCATACCATTTCCAACTTGTTGCATGGAATTTCTAGCCTCCAAGAGTGCAAGCTGCGCTGCACCGTGGTGACCAGCCGTTCTACATGCTCGAGCTTGGGCCAACCACGCGTTAGCTTGAGCTGGTGCAGCGTGAAGTAAACCGTAGATGCACCGTCTCAAAGCTAAGATTGGCTCTCGTGTCTGAATCGTGGCAGGTACTCTCTCTAAGCGTGCATCCCACGCGTTCAATACAGTCTGAGTGATCAAAGGAATGCCCGATTTGGATTCTCGAGATATTCGAAATCGATTCGCCGTTGTCCTTGTATCCGCTAATCGACTTCTTGACGCGTTATTGGCATTACCCTTGTTTGAAGCGGAAATTTCATTGTGTCGTGCAAGTTCGAGTTGCATTTTACTCGTTTCTTCGCGGAAAGCTTTGACAGCTTCAAACCCAGCTTCGCATTCTTGCAACAAATGGAGTCGCACTAAACTCGGATGCGCTCTGTGCCAACTTCCTTCCATAGCTGCAGCAGCTAATGGTGCCAAGACGGCATCGCGGGCAGATTTCATCGCTCGGCGAAAACCTACTTCATCGCAATCATTCCCTCCATTTGTATTCTTGTTTCTCGTTAGAGCGAGCAGGATGCGTCCAATTGCGGCATCGCCGTCCGCAGGGGCTTTTGGATCAAAGGCAGAGGAGGATAGATTCGTCAACAATCCAGACACGTCGTCGTCATCGTTGAAGACATTTACAGCTTGGTTGCGATGCAATCGTGAAGAGAGAATTCCTCCACCTGCAGTACTCCGAATTCGTTTGCGAGAAGAACCAATGACGTGATCTAACGATAATGTCGTGGGCGTACCATCATAGGAGTGAACACCACAACTTCTTCGCGAGTTCTCGTTATCCAACTTTGTTAATAAACTCTCCAAATCATCCCATCGGCCCAAGCGCCACGCGGCATTTGCTCCAGATTCTGCAAGCGCTGCTGTTTCTCTTCGATTCTTTGAAAAGCGACGCGCCGCGAGCATAGTTTCCGAATCTCTTTGCACCGTTCGTAAATGCCCAAGACCTTTCAAACAACGGAGCCTTCCCCATTCTGCAGGCGACAAAGTATCGCTCGAAGATGATTTTAGTGTCTTCTTTGAAAGCTCATATTCATAGTGAATCAAAGCTTCCTCCCATGCTCCGGCTTCCTCGTGACGTAAAAGCTCATCTTCCACTTTTGGTTGCGCACGAAATCTGGGCAACGCCAACAGCTGGTCTGGTTCAGCCAGACCCTGGTATACCGAGGCTAAAAATGAGACGTCTCCGTCTGGCATGTCGAGCTTTTTCTTTGCAAAATTTGCTGACGCAGGATTTGATACAGCACCCTGAGCGCGACAGTGGTCTTCAAAATATCTCAGAGCACGAACTGAAGCACCACAGTTCTGAGCCGCTTTTGCAAGTAGCGTTTTAGGAATGTTTTCCAAGAACTCTTGAACGAAGTGTGCATTTTTATGCATGGCATTTGCGCCATATGAATGACGTCTTGTACTAGAAATACGGACTTGTGCAACCCACGTTTCGAGTTGGTCCAGCAAGTGGAATATTGCTTGTGCTGCCAACTCCGTGATACCACCAGAACCTCCTGATGTAGATGACTTACTACTAAGCGCGTTATCTTTTCCTCTTTGTGAGCGCAACGCCGAAAATGCAACAACATCATTCGGGGATATTTCACCTTTGCTCGTATTCACTGTGTGCTGCTCATTTTCTGAAACTACTATACCGGCGGCGTCTCTCAATACAGCTAAAATTTCGAGCTCAATGGAGAGTCTTCGCATTCGTGCAGTTTCATCCCCATCGTCATTATCGATAACTATGGGGGTAGTCTCGTTCGCACTGGTGTACTCTTCTTTAGTTTGCCCAGTCAGAGCATCTAAAACCATATGCGGAAGCAAGTATAGTGTCAGGCGCGTATCGTGCCGAAACACTCCCAAACAATTCTCGAATAAATCTGCACAAGGGCCACGCGCTTCTATGGCTAATACGCGGCACCACTGCTGAATCCATTTTGAGAATGAGTTTACCGAAGAGGACGTTCCGTATATGGGGCGCGTCGACGGGAGTTGCTTGTTACTACTAGAGATATAAATAGTGGTAAGATATGGGGCCAGTGTGGTTCTTGCTTCCTCTGGTAACTCCGACCAAAACTTAGCTCCGTCCTTTGTCGATCCCTCCGGTAATATATTTGTATCCACAGCGAAATTATTACGCTGATTGTACAGAAATGTTGCAGTTTCTTCGATTTCAGCTGGTCTGCACTCGCTCGTTATGAGGACTTTTTGTGCACAGAATGCCGTGGCATCGAGCATGATAGCATCCGTAGCACCGCGAACCATACGAGCTAAGTGATCTACGAGTAGAGTTTGCGCAACTTCTGTAGGTCTAGTATCCAGGTGCAAGTCGATAGATTCCGTGGTAATACCCAAACGACCAGGATCGATAGCTCCGAGTTCGCCGAGGCATTTTGTCGCCATTCTTTGTGAACGTATCCTCGCTTGCTCGTTTTTCGCGCTGCCTGTAGATGAATAATCGTGCGAAAAAGACTTCAACAGTGCAAAGCCGAGATTTCCTACGACTGAATCAGCGGTTGCACCTTCGTTTGAGCCTTTCACGAGAGCATTCAACTCATCTGTGTTTTCATGATTGCTTAATGCGCGATATATTTCCACCAGAGCAGTCTCTCGGACTGCCGCACTTTCAGTTTGGGACAAGGAGTTAGTCAACACTTGCAGTCGAATTCCTAAACTATCTTCGAGTAAATTTGATCTTCTGGCATCGTCCAGTTTCGTGTTTGAGTCGCGCAGTCTCTCGAGTCTAGGCAAGAGAGGTAGGGAAGCCAAAATTGGCTTTGGTAAAATAGCCTTCAGTACAAGCTCATCAATAACAGCTGCCGCTAAATTAGCGTCTGTCGTCGCAGAGTTGGTAGTAGTTCCGAACTTTTTTGTTGCATCTCCGTATCCTTCAGCAAATTCAGTGCTATTTAGATTTTCCTTATCGCAATTTTGTAGATATGGTAGCATCGTTACCACAATTTGACCGGCGATTCTCGATAAGTACTCGTTACTGTGCTTCGAAATCACTTGCACAAATATCAACCATGCTCTGAGAGCATCTTTGCGTAAACTCTTGCGCTCAAGTGCTGCCGAAAAGTGCGCCATGACTTTTGGCGCAAACTGAGGTAAATGATCTTGAATTAAAATGACCATGATCGCGAGCGATTTCAGAAACCTGCGATTAATCACTTCGTTTTTCTTCTCATCTTGTTCGTACATTAGCATTTCCACAGCGGTGAAGTGAGCTCGTAAGAAATCTGGTAAGGTGGTGAATTGTTCATCACCCAGTGCTAACCGACCAATATCGTGGAGCATGGTTTTTAACTCTTTCGCGCAGACCGCCAGTTCTGTTATTTTATCGTTCGCACCTGCGGATTTGATCAAACATCTAATTAGATATAATGCATTGTCCGCAATCAGAGTTTCTATTTCTAAACCTGTTTGCTCTTCGAGAAATTCGATTGCATTTTTCTTGAGCGCTTCATTATCTCGCGCTGAAAGGAAATCAGCGATGACGACATATGCAAATTCAGTCACGATAGACTTGACAGATTTCTCGCCTCGAAGCTCTTTGGCATATGCCCCCAATGTCTTGATGTCCCTCTTACGTACTAGTGTTGGGATTGCTGCGGGTAGGAGAGCATCGAGTAACTCGCGTTCTGAGCATTCTACGACTGCCTCACAAAGCGTGTGCAACATTTCTTTGTTATTTGGAATGATGCATCCAATACCTTCTGCGATTTGAGCGTCTCCTAACAAAAGCTCCTTCGGTCGAATGTCATGTTTCTTCGCGAGTGCGTGCAAAAGAAGAGCAGCAGTCGATGCCGTGAGTAAACTTTCTCCAGAGTTTGGAACAATTAACTTTACACAGAACATAGCTTCAATTGTTAACGCGTCTCGCCTTGCCGGAACGGTCGCAGCAGCGGTCGAAAAAACACGCAAAGAAAGCTCTCGTGCCGTGTCTGTAGGTGCTTCGTCCACGACGATTTTTAGATGTCGGAGCAATTTTAAGGACGCCTCAGTCTCGATATTGTGCGTTGGATTTTGATTCATGGCCGACGGTGCACCACCCCAAAGTAAAGAGATATTCAAACTTGAATGCCTTCGCAAATTTGAGGTGCTTAGATTTTCCGCCATGATTTTTTTCGTTTGATAAGAAAATGTCGAAAGATCGATCTCCCCGTTTTCAAGAGCACTCTCGAGAAGAATTTCGCGTCGAGAAAATATGTGCGTTGCCTCCAGGACAGCTTTTCTTACGCTTGGACTTTCGTGATGTGCTAATCGCCACGCGTATCCAATCAATTTATTAGCCCCAGACAAAGCAAAAATTTCCTTTTCTTTTCGATGTCTTCGATCTAGAAAATCTGGCCCGCACGTTAATGATGTATCTAAAACTCTTCGCAAGGAAGAAACTGCAACTTTGAGTGCATCCGCTTCCCATTTCTTATCGCCATTGTTATTTTTCCATGCAGCCACGCGTCGCTTCTTTGTATCTTCTGCGCCATCTTCTGCTTCATTAATTTCTGGACAGTCGTCGCAAACGAGGAAATTTTCAAAAATCTCAGCATATTCTTCGATGCATAATTTGTCGAGCTCGTCTCGAACAAAAGGCATTTTTTGTACTTCGAGTTCACTCATTGCTTTTGCATGCGACGTTCGACCTCTCGATGATTTTTTCGATTTCGATTGTTGACGATCAAGCGTACAAGTGGAGGCAATACGGAAGACATTTTTTTGAAGATGGTGATTTTCTCGAGGTTCTTTCGATCCCCTATCTTGCTGCGGAACTCTCGCAAACAGAGCGTTCAGAATCTTGCGCCGAGATTCTGAAGCGCTTGAAAGGTTGATATTCACAACTGAATGAATGGACTCGCAAATGGATTCCAAATCTTCGTAATTTTTCTCGGAAGCCAGATGAACGGATGAGATAGCTTTCGATGTCAAGGAATCGCGCAAACGATCGAGATCATCTTCGTAGCTTTTACAAGCTGTTCTGGAGTTACTATTGTTATTTTTGTTACTTTTCTCTATCAAAGTATCGCTCAGCGATAGAGCAACTGCGAGACATCCGAGGTCGTGATTCACCCCAATCGCCATCGCCGCGATGGCCTTTGCTGCTAGAGTTTCATACCGTTCTGCAGGGTCAGATGCACGTTTATTCGCTTCTTCACAAGTCATATCGATCGCCTTCTTTGTCAATTCCCCTAAAGCTTGACTTGAGGCAGAAAATCTCTCAGCAAAAAATTTTGCAAACGGCAAAGCTATGACAACCGTTGACTTTACTCGTTCATCTTCGTCTGCAACGGCGCGCTGTAACACGCGCTTCGCGAGTTCAGCAGAAACTATTGTCCCGCTCGACTTTTCAGTCGTTGCTATGAAAGTGATTGCTAGCGCTACGGATGCAATCTTAGACTTTGTCGTGCTATCAAGAAGCGCCTTTGCGTGGCGTCGTTCTCTGCTATTCTCCGTGAACTTGTTCGCGTTGAGAAGAACCCAACTGACGTGCGCATCTTTCACATACCTCGTGTAAGGCCATAAAACGACATCTGGAGTAATATCATGCACGTTAAGCAGCGAGAAATCATCATCATGTACCAGTGATCCCCGGGGGGCGCTCGCATCCGTGTCTTGATTGGACTTATCTTCGTCAACGTTCCGTCGTTTCTTTGTCATTCCAGCGAGGAGTAAAGCAGTTGCTGCATCACAAAGCATCGTGAATGCGCAGAACTTTTCTCTCGCAACAGCTACGGTTTCGATGTCAACATTATTCGCGGCGCTCAAACTTTTACCATCTTTTGTTGGATTCTTATTTTTGCCGAACCATTGTAACCACGTCGAGACGAATTTCTCTGAATACGCTCTCGCATCATCGGCTGAATCAGACATCGCAGCCGCTTTAGCAAGAGTTACAATAGCGCCAATCTTCTCTAGCGTTTTCATATCGCTCGTACTGTTATTGAAACTCGTCATTTCTACTGGGATGTGCGTGTCTGGAATCCACACGCCAGGAGAGTCTGGATCTGTGTTTTTTCTCGGTAAGCCGAGCTGATCCAGCATTGATATCACACATGATTCAGTCCAGTTTGCAGCTGCTATTTGACGCTGTTTCCCCTCGTCTATTACGTCCGAATTTGCCCCATTCCTTACGGCTTCTTCTCTAAAAAATATTTCATCTTCTACATCGGTGTCTTCGTCGCTAAATTCCTTCCCAATTTGTTTTCTGCTGCCATTGTTGTTTCGTCCTATTTTTCCTAATTGGTTCGGTGCACGCATGGCAATAGCAAGTATTCCAGAGAAAGCCATCGAACTATCTCTAGTAACTGCGCAATGCATAATGGATGCGCACGCTCTTGAACATAACACACCGATCGTATCCGACGCTGAAGACGAGACTTGTTGATGACTCCTTCTTTTTTTGTTTTCGCTTCTGTGTGACCTCACTCGTTTTTCTTCTTTTTCAGCACATGTGGCGACGAGTAAAAGACCTTCGAGTAGCATTTCTCTAGCTTCTCGGGATTGGCAAACGGTGGCGCATTTTGCGAGAGCTTCCACGAGCCTCGCGGCGTTATCGAGAATTGTCGATGACAACGACAACGACGGTTTCTGATCTACTCCACTATTATTACTCTTATTACTATACTGTTGCTGCAAAGTTTGAAAACACAATCGCACAACGTCAATATTACTGGTATGCTCATCATCGGGATCAAAATAGTGCAAAACATTGAGTGTGGCTTGAATTGCAAAATCTTCGCGACCAATACTTTCGTAAATCTCTGCGGAAATCGACTTTGCGCACTTCAACGCATTCAAACGAATTTCATATGAACCGGCATATGCACTCAAATCTTCAATTGCATCAAGAGTTTGAGGCGTTATCATCGTGCTCGCAATTTGTGGCGAGACCTTGAATGTATAGGAAACGACTTGTAAAGCTGCGTTGACAAAGAGATGCGTCGCGGTGACCCCTTTCGAGAGGTCCAAAGATATACAGGTTGAGCGTTTCAAACCAGAGAGAAACTCTTCATCGCGCAGCGTTTCTGTTTTTTTCTTCTTCTTCTTAACACTAGTATCATTATTCTCCTTTCCTTCGAGATCACCATCTATAATCTGCATCTCAAAGTGTTCCACAATAGCCTCGAAAGAAGAAACGACGTACTCTGCCACGTTAGTATTATTGTTGTTGCAAGAAGAACTCGCCATTGTTCCCGTCAATCTTTCTTGCTGTAAAACTAATCCTTCTCTCGCATCTTCAACCGCCCTCGACGCCCCTGAACACAAAGCAATCCACCCTTCTCTATCATCTCCCGCGATAAACTGCATCAACTTAGACGCTAACTCCAACGCCGCTCTTCTCGTTTCCAAAGTATACGATACCGCACACGTCAAAGGAAACACGCGCAAAAACATCGTCACCGCTGCCGCCGACGAAAACGTTTCTTCGCGTTTGAACAAATTTGGTCGTTTTTGCATTGTATCTCGTAAGACTCGAAGAACTTCGAGCGTTAACGACTCGTTCTTATTGCGAGAGGATGAAGAAGTCCTCGCCGTCGCGTGTATTGTGGACGTTTCTCCTAGAATGAGGTGTGAGAATGTTTGAAAACAAGGTTGCATTTTGTGTTCAATAAATGGCAAAGAAGAAAACATACCACCAAAAACGCCCCTGCAAAAGTGCGTCTCCGCGAGCTCTTCGAGCATACTCCTCGCTCTCTTCGTCTCGTCACTCTTCGTCTCGTTTGCTCCGCCCGAGTGTTGGTCTTCTCGTCGCATCACCACCTCCGCACGAATATCTCGAACGAGATTTCGCACCACGTCTTCTCTCACGTCATCATCTTCGGCGCGTTTTCGGCGCGTGGACGACGACGGGAGCGCGGCGTTCGCACCACCACCACCACCACCACCACCACCATCGCGGCTTTGCTCGACGCTCCTCGGTGGTGCCCCCATCGCCCTCTTCTTCTCCGCGGGTATCGCCTCTTTTATGTGCATTTTTAAGAGGAATTTCTCTTTTTTTTTTTGAAAATAGTTTAGGGTTTTGTCCCTTCAGGTTGGTTTGTGCGCACATGTGAGACACACACACACGCGAAGACAGCCTCGTCAGTAGAATCCCACACCCCCGCGTGGTGGGCGCGCGAACGGGACCAGCGATGTCCCGGTACCTCCGCGAACTCGCGTCGTCGGGGTCCTCCTCGTTCGCGTCGACGTCGTACACCGCGGAGAAGAAACACCACCAGCAGCAGCAGCAGCAGCAGCAGCAGCATCTTTTTCAGTCGCATCTCCCCACGGGAAAGTTCTTTATCCCATCGGCGAGAGAAAAGACCGAGAACGCTGCCGCAACGTCCGCCGCCGCCGGTGCCGCGGCGGTTGCCGGTAAAGTGGGCGTCAGTCCGGCGATTAAAGCCGTGTCTGGATCGTTCGGGGGTATCATCGAGGTACGGCATCGTGTATTTTACGCGCGTTCGGCGCCGTCGCGTGACTGCGACGAGGAGGAGAAACCGATTGGAGAGGCGGCGATATCGCGGGCGCGCTGTCTCTGTTTGTCTCTGTTTCTAGGTCGCGTTCTCTTTTCGACTCGGACGTTACTCGCGCAATTCTTCCTCCGACTGATTCTGTACTCTTTTCATCAAAAGGCGTGTTGTCTCCAACCCGTAGACGTGGTAAAAACGCGTTTACAACTCGATAAGACTGGACAATACAAAGGCATTGCGGACTGCTTCAAGAAGATACACGCGAACGAAGGCACGAAAGCGCTATGGAAAGGGTTAACCCCATTTGCGACGCATTTATGCTTTAAATATATGCTGCGGATGGGTACGAACGCGACGTTTCAAGCCGGTTTAAGAGACGAAAATGGGTACTTGAGCACGCAACGCAGGATGTTGGCCGGTTTCGGAGCGGGCGTGTGCGAAGCGGTGATGATTGTGACTCCATTTGAAGTCGTTAAAATTCGATTGCAGCAACAAAAAGGACTAGATCCGTCAAAGTTAAAATATAAAGGCACGTTTCATTGCGCGAGAACGATTATTATGGAGGAAGGCGTGAAAGGTTTATGGTCTGGCGTTGGTCCGACTATTGCGAGAAACGGGACCAACCAGATGTGTTTGTTCACGGCGAAGGCGCAGGTGGATAAAACTTTGTGGGGAAAGTACGATGGAGACGGGATGATATTGCATCCGGCGCAGTCCTTAATCAGTGGTGGATTAGCTGCAACGTTCGGCCCCATAGCCACTGGACCATTTGACGTCATGAAGACGCGTTTGATGGCACAAGCGAAAGCGCCGCCCGGCACGGAGGCCAAGTATAAAGGTTTCTTACACGCCGGGGTGGTTATTTTCAGAGAAGAAGGTATATTTGCCATGTGGAAGGGTTTATTGCCGAGATTAATGCGCATTCCGCCTGGCCAGGCGATCACGTGGATGGTAGCTGACCAAGTCGTCGGGTTCGTGGAGAGAAGACAGGAATAATGAATACATATGAATCGACTCTTTCGCGCGCGCGAGCTTCGGAGCGACAGAGCTAGCTAGCTCCCTGACTGCGACGACGATCAGGAGGCTCTCTCTCTCCTTCGAGTGACCATAATATATTCCATAATAACGAGTATCCTGCGCGCGCGTATATTTATGCGAAGTAGCTGTTTTGAAGTATGACTTAGTAGAGTACGCGGGTTGTCCGTTATTACGCACGAAGAGCGCGTTCCTCCTCTCTCTCTCTTTTGGCGAGATCATTTTTGTTTTGTTTTTGCGTCTTAAAAATCCTCGTCAAAGCAAAGCTCTCGGTGCTCGGGAGAATTTAATTCACTCGATGCTGAAAAGCCCGCCCGTGTTGTGCGGTAGTGGTGGTGGTGTCGTTCTTCTCGGCAGCAGCAGCAGACGTGCGACGACGGCGATGGCGACGATGACACGAAGGCACGCCGTGTTGTTGCGAAGAATGGGAATCGGGAGACGCGCGGTCTCGTCCTCGGGGAGAGTTTCTGACTGCGTCCGAGCCGGAGTAACGGGGAAAATGATGCAAAAGTGGAGAATTGGGGATAATTCTGGTGCGTCGAAGGGCTGTGTTTTTCTCGGCGCATCATCGTCTTTAAGTTGGGAAAGGAGAGTGGGAGGAGGACGCGGTGGTGCGCGCGCGACTTTGATGATGTCTTCTGCGTTTTCTTGGAGTCGAGCCAGAGCCGCCGCAGCAGCGGTATCGGCGCGTGGAGAGATGCAGCAAAATCCGGAATCGATACCATCACTGGAGAGGAAAAATAAACTTTGGAGAACGATGCGCTTGGCGGCGTTGAGCACTTCCACGCCTCCTTCCACCTCTCCATCTTCTTCTTCTTCATTTTCTCAAGAAGAAGCCGCTGTATCATCCGCTGCTACGAAAACCAAACTATATTCGATCGAAGGTATGCGATGTGGCGGATGTTCTGCAAACGTGGCAAAGACGTTGAACGCACAAGATTTCATCAAGAGCTGCGCGGTGAATTTAGTCACGAATACAGCCGCGATTACTTACGCGGATGATAGTGTGAAGGAAGAAGAAGAAAGAGAAAAGTTGGCAATTGCTTTAATTGCAAAGAAAGGGTTCACGATGCGCGTTCGCGAGAAAGGCAAGGCAGGCGCGCAGATGGTGCTCGAAAGTCAACAAAGGCGACTCGAGGAAAAGGAACAAACGACAAAGGATTTATACTTAGCATGGGGTTTGACGATTGCGTGTCTAGGGACGCATGTTTCTCACCACTTACATCAGTTGGGATTGCACGAATACGCGCACGGAGAGGTGCTGACGAATTTGGCAAACCCGTGGATTGGAGCGACAATTGCAAGTTTAGCTTTGCTCGGTCCTGGGAGGCAGATATTATCCGACGGATTCGTCGCGTTTAAGAATGGAAGTCCAACGATGAATTCATTAGTTGGTGTCGGTGCTGTAGCAGCATTTACGTTGAGCGGAGCTAACGTGTTGCATCCGGTGTTGAACGAGTACGGCATGCGCACAAATGATTTTTTTGAAGAGCCAGTTTTGTTGTTGGCGTTTATTTTATTAGGAAGGGCACTCGAATCGAGCGCGAGAGCGAGAGCGGGGAGCGATTTGGCGAGCTTGTCAAGCTTGCTTCCAGCGGAGGCGAGAATGGAAATCACGCAAAATGATTCGAAGAAGTTGGATTTAAACGTATTAATGAACGATGAAAAAGATGACGTCGAAAATGATATGGAAGCCGATGATGTCATGTACGCTTTCGTCGATCGAGAATCAATCGCACCAGGTGATATCGTTCGGGTATTTCCAGGCGAAACGATCCCGTGCGATGGTGTGGTCATTTCCGGCGCCGCGTCTGTCGACGAGGCTTCTTTGACGGGTGAACCGATTTTCGCTCCCAAATTTAGAAAATCAAAAGTGAGTGCCGGATGCGTCGTTCACGAAGGCCCGCTTTCAATCATGTCCTTGAAAAACGGCGACGAATCCATCGTTGCTGGAATTCAAAAGACAGTTGAAGATGCGCAGAGCAGACCAGCGCCGACACAACGCATTGCTGATGCCATCGCCGGTCCGTTCGTGTATTCTGTTATGGGTATTTCTTTAGCGACTTTTGTGTTTTGGGCTGGATTCGGCGAGATGTTTTTTCCTGGGGCGTTGATGGAGGCGGTCGGGTCGAACGCTGCGGGTATCCCCTGGTGGCTTGCACCTACTAAATTGGCAACGAACGTTTTGGTCGTCGCGTGCCCGTGCGCTTTAGGCTTAGCTACGCCGACGGCAGTGTTAGTGGCGACGAGTTTAGCGGCTAGGCGGGGGATTTTATTGCGAGGTGGCGACGTTTTAGAGCAAATGGCAAAAGTGGATTGCGTCGTGTTTGATAAGACCGGGACGCTGACGGTAGGGAAGCCGAAAGTGACTGAAATGAAAGTATTTATTGATGACAACGAAGACAACGAAGAAGAGAGAAGGTTGGACGCTTTACGCATCGCTACGGCTGTCGAATCTGAAAGTTCTCACCCGCTCGCGAAAGCCATTGTGGCGTTTTGCAGCGATGAAAGCAGCAAACTCGACGAATCTTCTTCTTCTTCTTCGTATTATAAGAAGCGATCGGAGGAAAAGACATCGCCTGGTTTTGGCGTTTCCGCTTTGCTTGACGGTGAGAGGTGTTTCGTAGGTACGCCGAGCTGGGTTCGATCCGAATTAAACTTGCCAGAAGAGAAAGAAGAAGAAATGGAGAGTAGAAGCGATGCTTCGTTTGTCGCCGTGGGCACTTCATCAAAAGGTGTACTCGCGCTTTTCCAATTAAAAGATGAAATGCGACCGGACGCCATCGAAACGATTCAACGGTTTAAGAACAATTTAAATTGCGAAGTGCACGTGTTATCCGGCGATCGTCAATCTGCAGTTGATGCCGTGGTTCGACAAATGAGCGCCAGTCCGCTCTTCGCATCCGCTCGCGGCAATCTCTCGCCGAGCGATAAAGCCGCCATCGTCGAGAAATTAAAAAGCTCCGGGAAGACGGTAGCTATGATTGGTGACGGAATCAACGACGCTCCAGGATTGGTCACCGCAGACGTCGGTATTGCTGCCTCTGGTGGTCTCGAAGCCGCTGCAGCTGCCTCTGGTGTTGTTTTAGTTTCCGAGAACGAAATAGCCGCCTCGGCGGACGCTGTGGAGCTCGGGCGCGCCGCACTGGCAAAAATCAGACAAAATTTAGGGTGGGCATTAGCGTATAACGCCATCGGCATTCCCTTAGCTGCTGGTGCCTTCCTCCCAGAATACGGCGTCAGTCTTAATCCGAGTTTTTCGGGTGCCATGATGGCACTTTCCAGCGTCGCGGTGGTGACAAACAGCGTCCTTTTGAAAGGGCCGATGGGCAGACTCGGCGATGTAACCGGTTGGGGACTCAATAGCAAGAGCGAAACGAAAGATGACGGTCGTTTGTAGTAGTAGTAGTAATAGTAGCAACAATTATAGCAAGCACAACGTTGTCAGGAGTAAAAAAGAAGTCGATTATTTCCTCCAAAAAAAAAAAGAGGGGGAACTTGATGACTGAACTCTCCATAAAAAAAAGAACATGGTCCCTACTACCTCCGACGTTTGGCAAAACTGGATGCGTTGGAGTACCGCCGCTAACGCGTCTCCTTCGTCGTCTACCGACGAGCATTCATCGTCGTACCACGCGCTTTTAGCTTCAGTAAAATCAATGGGCGAAACGGACACGGAGAAGAAAAGTACACTAAAGCAAATTGAATTAGATTTGGCTCGAACATTCCCTAACGACTCCGATTTCGAGAGAGATGGACGAATGATTGCTCCTTTGAGAAATATTTTGCAAGCGCTGAGTGTTTCCATGAAAGGATACACTCAAGGGATGAATTTCATTGTCGGATTTCTGTTGAAAATGATGCCCACATTGGAAAAAGAAGCGGAATGTTATTACTTGAGCAAAATCATCTTTGAGGAAGTTTTGAGCGGATATTATTTTAGAGACGACAAAAGTGGCACCGAATGGTTCGCGTTGAAGAGAGATTTGAAAGCCTTGGACAGGAAAACGAAACGTCTGTTTCCTAGATTACACAAAACTTTGTCCGCGAACGGCTTCTCGGTGATATTCTTTTGTCCGCGGTGGTTTCTGTGCGCGTTTATCGGCGTATTGCCGGATGAGGTAGTGAAGAAGGTGTGGGATACGCTGTTGTTTCATTTGTCGACACAGCAGCAGCAACAACAGCAACATGCAACGACTTCGTTTTCTTCAGGTTGCTGCTCGGAAATGCTCATTGCGTTTAGTTTAACCACATTGAGTTTTGTTCAAGACGAACTCGACGCGAGAAGAAAGACAGGGGCCTCCTGCGGGGACAGTGTTGACTGCGAAGCGATAGTTATAGCTATTAGAGACGCGGCGAAAAGTATCAAAGGTGAGATTTTTATGAAGCGGTTCGCCGAAATATCATTGTCATCGCGGTCGTCGTCGTCGTCGGTAGAGAAGACAAAGGAGGAGGAGGTAAGAAAGATAACGAAAACGAGGAAGCGTACGCGTTATGACGAGGATGACGAAGAAAATGCAGAAGAGGAAAGAATGAAAACGCCAAAGACGTTGCTGATGAGCAGTAAGAAATACAGTCATTTGCAGCCGACACCATCAGTACCACCAATTGGAAGTGCAGTTAAACGCGTTTTGACACCAATTGCGAATTACTTCTTTTCCACCAACGTGAACGGAACTGCGCAACTGGATCAGAAATCTCCAGCGATGAAAACGACAACAACGATTGCAAAGACGCCACAAAGCTCACGCTTGAAAGCTACCTATGCGATATCGACGAATAAGAAACGACGAATGGAAACAGTTAGAAATTTTGAAACGCCGATTGATGATCCGGCTGGATATGAACGAGATTTACTCGAGTTATTAAGAGCGGAAGAACATCAAGCTATGACTCCAGTTAGAAAAATTACAATAGCACCTGAAGGTGATGAAAATTGCTGCGACACGATACCAACCATGGCAGTTGGATTCTTCAGTCCGAGAGCCGCTAAGGAATTAGGATCGGGAACAAGGCGATTGGAGAATAACCGCTCGCCACTATCACCCCTGATGAGCTTTCGCTAACCATGATAGAAATATCAATCTTAAATACTCACATTCATTATTTAATTTCCACTGCCGCCCAATGAAATGTGCTGGAGCATGCGAAGCAACTCGTGACTGCTAATCACGCTCCCGCCGCCTCCTAAATTCGTTTCTAAAAATTGCGAACGAGTCGGTTTTGGACCGCACAATCCGCCCACTTGCTCCTCGTTCAAACGATCCAAACTCCCGCCATCTTTATTCGCTTCCAACCATTTCGGGTTGTTATTCAAATGCTTTCGCATCTCACTCCTCTCTTCATCTGTAGCTTCCCCAAACTCTCTCAAAGCGTTCGCCAAAACTACCGCAGATCCAACGTTTCCCTTCCTTTCGCTCACGCGTTTGCACAGCAAAGCTTCATTCATAGTCTCCGCTACCTTCGTCGGCAATGAATTCTTATACACATCCCCCATGCCTTCATCTCTCGCACAAACTACCAACGGCATCCAAAGCTTCTCGTGAGGACTCGATAACGCGGCTAAAATGGCTCTCGACGCTGCCGCGTGAAATGCGGACGACCACGGGTATTCGAACAACATAATCGCCAGCGTTTCTAAAGTCATCGGTTTACTCTCATCGTTCGTCTCTTCCAATTTCAAATGTGCCATCTTCTCATCAATTTCCAAACATCCCAACTGTAACATCATGGCGATAATTTCTGCAGCCCCAACGCGATGACTCCCAATCGCTCGCATCGTCGTTTCCCCCGGAATAACCTCGCGTGTTTTAGAACTCCCTGGCCTATACGCCATCCCCGGATCAATCGTCAGCGCCTTCGCAAACACCGATAGCTCCTTCGCCGCTAATTGGACGCAGTTAGGTAAATCCTGCAAATTCAACCCGCCGTCTTTACTCACGTTCGCCTCGTCTTCCTCTTCTTCCTCGTTTACGATGGCAAAAATTGACCTCTCGCCGTTGTCCGACGACGACGCGCCGACACCTTGCTGACCCTCGATCTCCTCTCTGTTCGCAAGTTGCTCTAAAGCGTCGTTGCTCAACTGCCACAGCGTGGATCCTAACTTTTCGTACTTTTCGAGCGGATTCTCGTCGTCCACCGCGACTTTGACGTACCGCAAGAGTTCGGAAAAGTCTTCTTCTCGCACGCGTTCCGCGTCGTCGTCTTCCTCCGATTCGTTTTTTTTTTTTTCTTCTTCTTCTTCTTCTCCCTTACCACCACTCGTATTCTTGCTCTCGCGCGCGTTATTTCCTTCCCCACCGCCACCATTCGCACCGTTCGTCTCCTCCTCCGGCGTCGTCGATGCGTCCTCGAAAACGTCCTCCTCCTCCTCCTCTTCGCTCTGGTTTTCGTCCGAATCAATCTCGTTCGCATTCCTCGTCGTCGTCGTCGTCGTCGTCGTCGTCGTCGTTGCCGCCGCCGCCGCCTCCTCCTCGCCGCCTCCGTTGTTGTTGTTCGC
>MDTG01019932.1_pt1 | contig 40737 bp, 42 predicted proteins | sample 811421 | NCBI WGS metagenome assembly MDTG01 (sample SAMN05326645, study PRJNA326480) | marine metagenome | isolation source: seawater | place: Pacific Ocean: South East | collected 2011 | reverse complement strand
ACTACGAGGGAGGCTTCGTGGGAATATAGTTCAATGCTCTATATTAATTTTTTGTTCCCGTTAACGAAATTGGAGCGAAGGGTATAGACCCTTCGCTTTTTTTTTGCTTTATACTAATTTCTTTTTATATAATCTATTTAGCTACTTTATATTAACTTTTTTATGATATACTATTCTATATGTTACTTTAATAGGGCTTATCGTCTAACGGATTAGGACAAAAACCTTCTAAGTTTTTAATGTAGGTTCGATTCCTACTAAGCCCATTTTTCGTTAAATTTTAAACAATTGCTAGTTGCTATTTCTCTTTCTTTTCATTATACTTAAGGGGTAGGCGGGTGTGGCCAAGTGGTTAAGGCACTGGGTTGTGATTCCAGCATTCGCGGGTTCAAGTCCCGTCATTCGCCCTTAAAATTGAATAAAAAAAGGTGGAAAGGTTTTACAATAATAATTATTGTAAAACCTTTCCACCTTTTTTATGCAGATAGCTTACTATTAACGTTTGTAACTATTTCGTCGGTTAGGGTATCAATTTCTGTTTTTAACAATGTTCGTGTATTTGATTGATAAGTTAGAGTATACCCTAATATTCGTGAATCTTTATTTTCTTGTTTGTTGTAATTATCGAATAATTGTACGTTAATTATTAAGTCTTTATCTTTTACATTTTTACTTATAGTTTTTATTAAATTCAAAGATTGCGCATTAGTCAGATTTGTAGGAATCGTTAAAGAGATATCTTTAGAAATTTTTGGGTATGTTGAAAATATTTTATATTTTTTCTGTGCTTCGACTTGGATTTGACTTAAACGTGTAATATTTATTTCAAATAAGAAAATTGACCGAGATAAATTATTTTGTTTTGCATATAGAGGATTTATCTGAGTAAATGTTCCAATTTCTATTTCATCTAAGGTTAAAAGAGCACTTCTTCCCGGGTGGAATTGTGGGCCTAAATTTTTTGTAAGTTGAGACCACTCAATTGAAAGATCTACATTTTTAAATAATTTATTTAAACTATTTTTTGCTTCGTACCATGAAATACTTTGTGCTTTATTGTCCCAATTAGTTTTATATTCTTGCCCACCAAATACCCCAGCTAAAAGGGTATATTCGGTATTTTTTTTCTTATTAAATACTCTTCCAATTTCAAATCCAGATAATTTTTGATTTCGTTGATTAGTGTTATAAATAACGCTTTCTAATAAATTGAATAGTAGAGTAGAGCGTAAGGCGGAGTATTCTACTCCTAATGGATTAATTAGTTTAAATTTATTTGGTAAATTACCTGAATTTAATGAGTAATGAATTAATTCATTAAATCCTTGATTTATTAGGCTTTTTTGAAATGAATTTATTAGGTGTTGCTCTTTGGAAATTTTACCTAAACGATATGTTGTCGGTAGCCGTGAAATAAAATTATTAAATCCAAAAATACGTCCGATTTCTTCGATAATATCGATTTCATACTCTATGTCATGGCTTCGATATTCTGGTATTTTTACTAAACAAGAATTATTAGTTATTTCGGTAACTTCAAAATTTAATCGTTTTAAGCAAATTAAAATTTCGTCGGTTTTTAATACTCGAGGTTTTTTAATTTGAACATCATAAATTTCACCAAGTGTTTCATAAACAGCGTTAAAATTTAATTTAATTACGCGATTAATGAATTCTGCTTGTGAGTATGTAATTGTTGAATTTGGAATACTTTTTCCATTACATATTAACTGTAATAATTTTATTGTATGCTGAAATGCTAAATTTGAGGTTGTATGAGCAACACCTTTACCAAAGTACGTCGACGCGTCAGTTCTTATACCTAAGTTTCGAGACGACTGTCGAACCTTTTTCGCATTAAAATTTCCACATTCTAATAAGATATTTGTCGTATTTTCATCTACGGCAGTTTCTTTTCCTCCTATTACACCAGCAATTGCTATTGCTTTGTCATTTGCGGTGATTACATAATTTGTTGAACTTAGAGTGTAAGTATTATTATCTAAGGCGGTAAATTTTTCCTTTTCGTATCCTTTTCGAACTCCCAGAGAAAGAGTTTTCGTATCTTCTGGGAATAAAGTCTTGATCTTATCTAAATCATAAATATGAAGTGGTTGACCCCATTCTATAATGCTATAATTACTTAAATCTATAACATTATTTAAAGGGTTCATAGTGTTGCTTAATAAGCGTTTTTGCAGCCATTGAGGAGAATCTTTTACCTCGATACCATTCATTTGGTGAAAAAATAGACTTTGACAGTATTCTAATTTTTTATCAACTTTTTTGTTTGTTTGACTGCTGAAATTTAGATGTGTAGGAATTTGTTTTTTTTCATCAAAAAAGCTTTTTTTAGATAAAGGAAAGTTCATTAAACTTGAAATCTCTCTACTAAAACCTACCATATTATTTACATCTGAACGGTTTGGAGTTGTATCAATTTCGATTATAATATCTTCTTCGTTTTTATATGTTTCTTGTGTAATCCCTTCAACCTCAAATCCAGTTAAAGTTAATAATTCCGTTGGAAATTGCGAGTATGATAATATTTTTTCGAGTTCAGTTACTTCAGTCGGTGATTTTTCATTGGTTTTTTCAATTTTTATAAAGTTTTTTAACCAATTAGTAGAAATATACATATGTAATTTTATTAATTTTTTTCAGTTTGAATAAAGGTTAGATTATTAGATTCACTAAAGCGTGTTAAAAAACGCACAAGTCTTTCCCATTCTTCGGAATTTCTTATTATATAAATTGCTTCTAAAACCTGAGGTTTTCCGTTTATAAAGTAGGTGATTAATCTTTTGGTTATAATTATACTCTCATTATCAATTAAATACATCCCTGTTATAGATTTTTTTTCATTAATTTCTTCATTAAATATATTAGGGTTTTTAAATTGAAAAATAGCAGTTCCTGTACTAGCATTATTAGATTTTGTTAATCTAATTTCGGGTATTACGTTCTCGTCGATTCCAAGAATAAATTGGATTTTTACTGTCATAATTTATTTTTTTATTACTGGGGCGGAAGGATTCGAACCTGCGAATGGCGGAGTCAAAGTCCGCTGCCTTACCACTTGGCGACGCCCCAAATATGATTTATATACAATACAATGTAAGGGATAAACGTAATTAATGCAAGTATGATTTTTCTTAAATTTAAGAAAAACCATACTTGCATTAAAACAATATACGTCGGGGCAGCGTTTTTAAATAAAACGACCCTTTTCTGCAATTTATGCGCTAGCTACTAAACCAGTAACTAATACAAGTCCACTCCATGCTGCGCCTAAACCAAAAATATTTGCTTTTGATGTTTCCCATTCACCTGGAGATGCTAGGACAACTGGTACTCCAATAACAAGTGCAAATGAGAATAGCACTAGTAAGAAAACTAACAATGTTACCATTTTAATATCCTATTGTTTTTAATAAGTATTATATAAATATTGTACTCTATTTTTTAGGTTATAATCAATTTTTTATTTTTATTTCTTAATTTTTTGAAAGATAAGGAACAGTTAAACTTAAAAATTCTAAACGTAAATTTAATTTTGCTCGATTCGATGTCCCACCAATAAACAATTGATCATCTTTTTTTGCTAACCAAAATTGGGTGAATGAAAAATAACTAATTAAACTACTAATCATCAATAGCCCAAATCCAAAATAGATAAGAGGAATACCTGGATCTGTTTTTATTTGTAATCCAGTTTCAGTTATAATGTCTACCACACTAATATCGATGTTTTGAATTATTTTTTCGCCCAAATTATAGGTTCCAATAAATGTTCCTACTTCATTATATAAAGAAAAAGTTCCATTCAAACTATTGCTTATAAAGGTTAATCCTGTTTGACCGGTTTCCGAAGTAGGGATCCAAGTAACCCATAGATTTTTAGATTTATTTAGCGAGACTAATGGTAATTGGTATTGTTTGTTACCTAATTTTACTCTTAACCCGATAGCATTCCAGTCTGTTTGATAAAGGGTTAATGTTTTAAACCGCAAAGGAAAATTTACTGAAATTGTTTTTCGACTTAATTCATTCCCCGTTTGATTTAATACAGATAAATCAGAATAAAATTGTTTTATATTATTCGTGGGTCCATATTCAATCCAAAAATCATTAACCCTAATTGGGTAATCTGGAATATTAGTAAAAAAACTTTTACTAATTGTATTTTGAACTTGAAAAATTTCACCTTTTGCTATTAATTCTTGTGCATTAAAGCTACCCCATGCTGCAATAGTATTACCAAGAAGAATTAATAACATAGAAACGTGAACAATTATAGGTGCAAATCTTCCTAATATTCCTTTATAGGTATAGACAATTTGTTGTTGTTGGAAAATTGTATATTTCTTTTGTTTAAAATTTTCCAAACAAGTTGAAAAGTATTTAGTACCCAAGATTGTTTGATATTCTTGTCGTTTAAATTCCGTTTTACTTGTTTTAAAATTATAACGTCTTGCTATTCTTAAAGCAGGTAATTGTTGAGTAAATGTACAACTGATTAAACATGTTCCAAAAAGAAATAATAAACTTAAAAACCACCAAGTTTTATAAACATGATCTAAACCAAAAAATAATAGGATATTACCAAAACTAATATCTAATGGTGAAAAAATTTCTGAATAGTTTTGTTGATAGTATTGAATGGTTTGATCCTGCTCAATAATCGTTCCGAGTATACTAAACCCAGCTATTATCAATAAGAGTAGGATAGCAACATTTAGTTGAGCAAAAGATCTTATAATTTTTAATCTCATAAATTTTATATTTTTGCTCTAATTTTTTTTAAGCGGCGAGTCTAACGCGCCCAGAAATAGCCCAATCTTGAAGTTGTTTTGTTCGTTCCGGTTCAATTTGTGAAAGAGGAATAATTTGTTTTAAACCTCCGACAATGTCGGCGGTATTAAATTCCCGCTTTTCATTAAAAGCTATCAGCATACCTTCAACAATAGCTTGTTCGATTTCGGCACCTGAAAATCCTTCTGATTTTTTTGCTAATAAAGCTAAATCAAAATCCCCTAATTGATTGGGTCGAAGTCGATTTAAAAATACGTTAAAAATTTGTTGGCGTTCATTTAAAATTGGTAACCCAACAAAAAAGATTTCATCGAATCGTCCTTTACGAATAATTTCTAGCGGTAATACAGAAAAATTATTTGCAGTTGCTACAATAAATACCTGAGAACGCTTCTCTGAAAGCCAGGTAATGAAAGTTCCTAAAACTCGATTTGTTGTACCACTATCTCCACCTTTTGTTTGTTCCGAAAAAGCTTTGTCTATTTCATCGATCCATAGTACACACGGTGCTAAAGCTTCTGATAATTGAATCATTTGTCGAACACGACTTTCTGATTCTCCGACAATTCCCCCAAATAATCGACCAATATCTAGTCTCAATAGAGGTAATTGCCATTCATTTGCAATTGCTTTGGCTGTTAAGGATTTTCCGGTTCCTTGAATACCTGCTAAAAGTAGCCCTCGTGGTGCTGGTAATCCATAAAGTTTAGCTTTTTCACTGAACGATTCTTTACGTGTAGCAAGCCATTTTTTTAATGTTTCAAGTCCACCAATGTCCGTAAATTGACTTGTTGTTCCTTGAAACTCTAAAATCTCAGTTTGGCTAATTATTTGGCGTTTTTCAACTAGGACTAAATTTATTGTAGCTTCATTTATTGTTCCATATTGTGCGATAGATTTTGATAAAGCACGACGAATTTTCTCAATAGATAATCCCTGACAAGCTCGAATAAGAACTTCTAGAAAATCAGGTTCAACTGTTTTATTTAGCGATTCAAATAAACGTAATAGTTCATTTTTTATTTCAGTACTATTTGGTAAAGTAAAATCTAAAACTGTAATTAAATCAGATAATTCTTTTGGAATTTCTAATTCAGTGGCTACAATAATTAAACTTTTTGGCTGAGTTTTTAAAATTCGAACCAAATTTCGTAATTTTCTTGAAATTGAAATATCAGTTAAAAATTTATTAAAATCTTTTAATATAAAGATCGCAGGTGTATCTGCAGTTAACTTCTCTACTAATTCTAGGGCTTGTAGAGGATTTTTAGAAGCAAAACGAGGGTTATTAGGGTTTGTCTTATATCCCTCAACAAAATCCCAAGTATAAATTGCTTTATTACTCGTGGATTTAATAGCTTTGCGGATTGTATATTCTACTCGATCTTCTTCAAAAGTAGAAATATATAAAACAGGATATCGTGCTTTTAGCAACAAATTGAGCTCTTTACTAAAAGTCATTAATTTTATTTTTTAATCTAGATACTTAAGTTCTTACGACCTTTTTTACGACGTGCTCGAATAATTTTTTTACCGCTATGTGTTTTCATACGAGCTCGAAATCCAGAAACACGAATGGCTTTTCTATTTGTACCACCTAATGTTCGTTTACTCATAAATTTTATCCTTTATTTTTATTTATTTTTCTAATAATTTTCACATTATGGGAATTGCGATTTTAGAATATCATATATTGAATTATATTTGATTTCCCTTATAGTTTCAACAAATAAATTAAATCCTTCCGTTTTATACTCACGTAATGGATCTAATTGACCATAGCCTCTCCAACCAATTGTTTCACGTAAAATATCAGCCTTTTGAAGGTGAGCTTTCCAACCAGAATCAATTTGATTTAATAAAACTGACTTCTCTAATAAGCGAATCAGTCCGGGAGTCGCTGTTTCAAATTCTGCTTCTTTTAGATCATAAGTTAACCAAAATTGTTTAAGTAATAAAAATGTAACTTGCTCAAGATCCAGAGATTTTACTTCTTGATAGTCGAAAAATAAGTAAGGAGTACCTAATAAATACGAAATCTCTTTATTTAATTGCGTAAAAGTTGCCCGTTCTTCTTGTAATGTCATCCGTTTTAATTCACGCGATAAAGTCCGAATTAAATCTTCCCCATAGGCAATCATTTCAGAACGTACGCTACTATACTGTAAAATAGCTCGACGTTCACGATAAATCGATAAACGCTGAATATTTATTACTTCATCATAATCAAAAAGCCTTTTTCTTGAATCATAATAGTAATCTTCCACTTTAGTTTGAGCCGAATCTAAAGTTTTAGTTAAAAAATCTGCCTCTAATGGGGTATCATCATCGAGTTGTAAACGACTCATCATTTTTTTAATCTGATCACCACCAAATATTCTAAAAAGATTATCGTCTAAACTAATAATAAAACGAGAAGTACCCGGGTCTCCTTGTCTTCCAGAACGTCCTCGTAGCTGATTATCAATTCTTCTAGATTCATGACGCTCGGTTCCTATAACGTATAAACCCCCAATTTCTTGAACAATTAACTTCTCTTTCTCGCATGTATTCTTGTTAATTTTATAAAAATACTCATACAAAATACCGATAAATAAATCCGTTGAATTCTGTTTATTTAGGTAACCATTTTCTTTTATATTTATAATAAGATTTTCTACCTGTTCATTACTACTATTGGCTAAAATTTGGCAGTCTTCGTAAAATTTATCTAAAGAGAGAGAATTGTTCTTATAACTAGCTATTAAAGTATTAAAAGCTTTGAAATATTGTGCATTTTCAATAATATTACGCAGAATTTCCTTTTTTTGATCCTTATCTGAAGTATCTTTTAAATTTTGTTTAACTTCTTGCCAATTTTCAGAAGAAAATGAACTAGCAAATTTATATTGTCCTGTTTTAAAATTATTTACAAATGAGAAAATTTGTTGTCTTGTTTGGAAATCAGGGTTACCTCCTAATAGAATATCGGTTCCTCGACCAGCCATATTCGTAGCAACAGTTACAGCCCCAAGTCGACCTGCTTGAGCAACAATTTCTGACTCACGTTTAACATTTTCCGGTTTAGCGTTCAATAAACGATGAGGTACCCCTCGTCCTTTTAGAAGTTGCGAAATGATTTCAGATTTTTCAATACTAGTTGTACCAATTAAAATAGGTCTTCGTAAGAAACGGTAAGATTCCTCACATTGAGCAGCAATAATTTTCCATTTTGTAAATTCATCTTTATATACTAAATCAGATAAATCATCCCGGATTAGAGTACGCGCCGTGGGTAAAACAACTACCTCACGCTTATAGATTTTTTCAATTTCCGCTTCAGCAGTCTTAATGGTACCAGTCATACCAGCAAGTTTTGGGTAAGATAAAAAGAAATTTTGATAAGTCACAGATCCAAGTGTTTCTGATCCTTTCTTGATTGGAACTCGTTCTTTTGCCTCAACTGCTTGATGTAATCCGTCACCCCAACGTCGATCTGCCATAATTCGACCTGTAAATTCATCAATAATAACAATTTCATTATCACGAACAATGTAATTTGTATCCTTAATGAATAACATCTTGGCTTTAACAGCGTTATTTATATAAGGAATCCAAGGATCACTTATGTCATATAAATTACTAACATTTAAAAGCGTTTCAATCTGTTGAATACCTCGATCCGTTAATGTCGCATTTTTTGCTTTTTCATCAACTTTATAATGAACATCAGGATTTAAATATTTGGTAACCTCGTCTGCCATAATATATTTTTCAATAGGCGTATCTAGATTCCCCGAAATAATTAAAGGAGTTCTAGCTTCATCAATAAGAATAGAATCTACCTCATCAATAATACAGTAATAAAAATCACGTAAAACTAACTCTTCAACGGAACTCGCCATATTATCACGTAAATAATCAAAAGCAAGTTCACTATTTGTTACATAAGTAATATCTGCGGCATAATTCTTGCGACGTTCATCAGAAGTCATATTCTCTTGAATTAGACCAACAGAAAGACCTAAATAACGGTATAATTGACTCATCCATTGTTTATCACGCTTTGCAAGATAATCATTAACAGTTACAACATGAACACCCTTTAATGCCAATGCATTAAGAACAACCGGTAAAGTTCCAACCAATGTCTTACCTTCACCTGTTTTCATTTCTGCTATTTGTCCGTTATGTAACACAATTCCACCCATTAATTGAGTATCAAAATGGCGTAAGCCAAGAATTCGTTTACTTGCTTCTCTAGTAAGCGCAAAACTTTCACATAGAATACTATCAAAATTTTGTTCAACTTGATAACGTTGAATAAGTTGAGTAACATATTCTTTTATCTCACGCTCACTTAATAAAGCTATTTCATCTTCTAAAGCATTTATCTTTTTAACCGTTTCTTTAATGTCGGCTAAATCATCTCTCTTTAGGGTATTAAAAAAATTGAACATAAAATTAGGTGAAATATATTATTTTATTATTAACAAATTAGTACTTCTAAAAAGTTTTTCTAATAGTTTTATAATGTTGTTTTGTATTTATTTTAACCATAATAAGGTATACTTTTATAAATTAAATATCTACAAATTTTAAAGAGCTAAAAAGTTCCACTCTTTATCCGTAAATATTTACGATAGATTTTAATAATCATGATAATTCATTACTAAAGTATATAAGGTTATCATTGATATGTCGCTTAAAATCACGTTTTGTAATTATTTTTATTCATTAACTTTAAAATGTTGTAACTATGAGTATTATTGATGATTTAATAAACTTACCCATTCGACTGATTGATAAAATTCGAGTATTTATAGAATATTTAGCTAACTGGGTCGAAATGGGAATTTGGCGTACCAGAGACCCCCTTATCTTTACACTTATTGCAATTGTAATGTTCCCCCTTATAAAAATGGGTTGGAGTGAACTAAACACAATTAAATTTAAAAATATTTCTTCAACGAATTATGAAAATGAATTCAAGAACATACTTAATCACCAAGCAAATGAATTAAGTTACTATAACCAAATATATCTCGTTATTTTAGCGATTATTGTAGGTGTAATTTTATTCGAAGTTGGACTTCAATGGGTAAATTATAGAAAACGAAAAAAGAGTAAAACAGGTGTCGTTACTATTATTGAGCGCTTTTTTGCTTGCCTAGCATATTTTTGGGTAGCATTAGAAATGACAAGTATGTATCTCGAATTTGCTATAGAATTCTTTAAACGTATGCTTCCAACATTAAGCACAAATGATATTTATAGTGCAATTGGACCTTTCATACAATGGTACACTACTCAACTTCCTGGAGCGAAATACGGAGTCATAGGTTATATGCTCTTTATCTTATTCTTCTATGGTATTGGCCGTAATAGAAATAGATTTAAATTTTTTATCCGCTACCACTACATCCAAGCTGTTCTACTACTAGCGTTATTTGGTTTTCAAGGCCATATATTTTTCTTCTGGTCAGAACGAAATGATTTAACTCAAGTAATAGAATTTGTCGGGCTTACAATTTATTCCATTGTGTTATCAACATTGAGTCTAACAACCCTTTCAGCAATCTTGGGCGTTGAAACAAAAATACCATTTGTTCATGATTCAATTCAATTCCATACAGGTAGAAAAGAAGACGAAAATAAAGGTTTCTTAGATCGATAATCTAAACCATAAAAATGACAATGTTAATTTGACGAGTAATTAATCTTAGTTACTCGTCAAATTAATTAAACTCCCCAGGTTGGACTTGAACCAACGACCATTCGGTTAACAGCCGAACGCTCTACCACTGAGCTACTGAGGATTATATAAATGTTTCTTGACAAGAATCTAACTAAATTTAACGAACAAAACCTCTAATGTCAAGCTTAAATATTACATCTGGTTAACTTTGTAAAACGCAGGGGCAGGGAAGTTAAAATAACAGTAATAAGTAATTACATTATATAAATGAATAAATCAGATACAAATTTAGAGAATTTAGTAAACCAACCCTATAAATACGGGTTTTCAACCAATATTGAAGTCGAAACAATTAGAAAAGGGCTTGATGAAGATATAGTGCGGTTAATATCTGAAAAGAAAGAAGAACCTTCCTTTATGCTGGATTTTAGATTAGCCGCTTTCAAAAAATGGAAAAAAATGGTAGAGCCTGAATGGGCTTATTTAAATTACAAAAAGGCAGACTATCAAGATATTCGTTATTATTCAGCACCAAAAAAGAAAAAGAAATTAAATGATTTAAGTGAAGTAGATCCTGAGCTACTGCTTGCATTTGAAAAATTAGGGATTTCATTAACTGAGCAAAAAAAATTAACCAATGTAGCAGTCGACGCCGTTTTTGACAGCGTATCAATAGGGACTACTTTTAAAGATGAATTAGCGAAATCAGGTGTAATATTTTGTTCAATATCAGAAGCGATTAAATTATATCCTAATCTAATAAAAACCTACTTAGGAAGCGTTATACCTAGTGGTGATAACTTCTTTACGGCATTAAATTCAGCTGTATTTACAGATGGCTCTTTTTGCTATATTCCTAAGAACGTAAAATGTCCTCTAGAATTATCAACATATTTTAGAATCAATGACGAAGAAAGCGGACAATTTGAACGAACACTAATTATCGCCGAAGAAAACAGTTCAGTAAGCTACTTAGAAGGATGCACCGCACCAAAATACGACACAAACCAATTACATGCGGCAATTGTGGAATTAATAACGCTAGACAATGCATCAATCAAATACTCAACCGTTCAAAATTGGTACAGTGGCGATGAAACCGGAAAAGGAGGGATTTATAATTTTGTGACAAAACGTGGTCTATGTGCTGGAAAAAATTCTAAAATTTCTTGGACGCAAGTCGAAACGGGCTCCGCTGTAACTTGGAAATATCCAAGTTGTATTTTATCAGGAGATGCTTCACAGGGAGAATTTTACTCTGTAGCGTTAACTAATAATTACCAACAAGCAGATACTGGAACGAAAATGCTTCATGTCGGAAAAGAAACACGAAGTCGAATTATTTCAAAAGGTATTTCAGCTGGAAAATCTAGAAATAGTTATCGAGGACTCGTTAAAATTGGACCAAACGCAGCACGAGCACGAAACTATTCACAATGTGACTCTTTGTTATTAGGAGATAATTCTTCAGCTAACACATTCCCATATATTCAAATCCAAAACTCTACTTCTCAAATTGAACATGAAGCATCAACTTCAAAAATCGGTGAAGAGCAAATCTTCTACTTTTTACAACGTGGGATAGATATTGAACAGGCAATTAGTCTAATTATTAGCGGTTTCTGTCGAGAAGTATTCACTGAATTACCTATGGAATTTGCTTTAGAAGCTGATCGACTATTAAATTTAAAATTAGAAGGAACAGTAGGTTAAAATATGACAAGATTAGAAATTACAAATTTACATGCGTCTATAAACGAAACAGAAATTTTAAAAGGGTTAAACTTAGAAGTAAAAAAGGGTGAAATCCATGCAATTATGGGGACAAATGGATCTGGGAAAAGTACACTATCAAAAGTCCTAACTGGACACCCTGCTTATGAAGTAACCGCTGGGGATATTATTTTTGAAGATCAAAATATTAATGAATTAAGTCCTGAAAAGCGTTCTCAACTTGGCTTATTTTTAGCATTTCAATATCCAGTCGAAATACCTGGTGTAAGTAATGAAGAATTTCTTAGAATTGCATATAATTTAAAACAAAAAAGTTTAGGAGGAAAAGAATTAGACCCCATTGAATTTTTTGATGTAGTAAAAACAAAATTAGAAAATGCAACCCTTAGTGTTGATTTCTTAAACCGAAATGTCAATGAAGGATTTTCCGGTGGAGAGAAAAAAAGAAATGAAATTTTACAGATGAGCGTTTTAGACCCAAGTTTAGCTATATTAGATGAAACCGACTCTGGGCTGGATATTGATGCCTTAAGAAATCTTTCTCAAGGTATTAACAATTTTATGACACCAGATAAAAGTTTAATTTTAATTACACATTATCAGAGACTACTAGATTATATTAAACCTGATTTTATCCATATAATGCATAAAGGAAAAATCATTAAAACAGGAGATGCATCATTAGCGCTTATATTAGAAGAAAAAGGTTATGAATGGTTAACAGTCGAAAAAACATAAATAAAAGACTGCAGAAATTAATTTCTGCAGTCTTTTATTTAAATGAATTAATTCGAACGAATTCGAGAAAGTTGTTGTAAAGCTAAACGCCCTACATTATATAAAGCCCAAGATCCAGCAATTATAACAGGGAAAAATACAAAAATAAGACGACTGTCCATAAGGTATTCCTTCTTAAAAATTTAAAAAATTAAAATGTGATTTATAACGAATTTGCAAATAAAAAATTCTTGCAAACGCTTTTTAGTAGGCTAAACCTAAACTTCTAGTTGTTTCAGCACCTAAGTACACACGAACACTTAAGAAATCAGTAGGACAAGCTGTTTCACAACGCTTACAACCTACACAATCTTCTGTTCGAGGAGCTGATGCAATTTGGCCCGCACGACACCCATCCCAAGGTACCATTTCTAGAACATCCGTTGGACAAGCACGTACACACTGTGTACAGCCGATACATGTATCATAAATCTTAACTGAGTGCGACATCTAATTTTCCTTGAAATTTGATAACTATATTATATTATATGAATTAAAAAATGCTTATCAATTAAATTTTAGTTTATAAATCGTAAATTACTACTTTAAATCCAATTCAATCTAGCTAATATTTTAATTTAATATTACCAAAATAGAAGACTTATGGTACTATGGATAATAAAAGATAATTTAAAAAAATTAAACAGAAGAAATATGGACTATGCCATTGTAGATATCGGCGGACACCAAATTTGGGTCGAAGAAGGGCAATATTTTGCTATAAATAAAATTGAAGCAGAACCTGGAGCAGCGATTGATATTAATCGAGTGTTGCTGATAAATAAAGATGGAAACGTACATTTTGGTAAACCATACGTTACCAATAGTAAAGTTAAAGGTGAAATCATGGGCCACTATCGTGGTTCAAAAATTTTAGTTTACAAAATGAAAACAAAAAAGAAGTATCGTCGTAAGAAAGGTCACCGTCAAGAATTAACAAAATTAAAAGTTAATACTATTGAAGTTTAAAAAGGATTATTATGGCACATAAAAAAGGAGCAGGTAGTACAAAAAACGGACGCGATTCAAATGCAAACCGTTTAGGAGTTAAAGTTTACGGTGGCGCTTCCGTAGTTGCCGGAAATATTATCGTAAGACAACGTGGTTTAAAATTCAAACCCGGTCAAAACGTTGGATGTGGAAAAGATTTTACACTTTTTGCATTAAATAACGGAAAAGTAGAATTTGAACCTGTTACACGTGGAATTAAAAAAGTAAATGTTATTCTTTAAATTTAAGCAAAGCTAATATTAATTTAGCTTTGCTTATTTCTTAAATATTAAAAAGTTGATCTTGTTTTTTAACTTTTAAAATGTTATAATAAATTCATAAGCGTCCTTAGTTCAGTTGGTAGAACGTTGGTCTCCAAAACCAAATGTCGAGGGTTCAAGTCCTTCAGGGCGTGTTTACATGTTAAAAATAATAAATTTTAACACTTTTTTAGTATTTATGACTATAGACTTTTATACTTAATACCTTTATACTCGTGATATAATTGAACTTTTGATTTTAAAATAACATTTATTCTATAATACTCTCAAGATTTTTATGGCTAAAAAAGTTGTAGCGATTATTAAACTCGCTTTACCTGCAGGAAAAGCAACACCTGCACCACCTGTTGGACCAGCACTGGGACAACACGGAGCAAATATTGCAGCATTTTGTAAAGAATATAATGCAAAAACATCAGATAAAGGCGACTTAATTATTCCCGTAGAAATATCGGTATATGAAGATCGTAGTTATTCCTTTATATTAAAAACTCCGCCGGCTTCTGTTTTATTAACAAAAGCGGCAAATGTAAAAAAAGGAGCAGGAGAACCTAATAAAACTGTAGTAGGCTCAATAACTAGAGCTCAACTAGAAGAAATAGCAAAAACGAAACTTCCTGATCTAAACACTAACAAAATTGAAAGTGCAATGAGAATTGTTCAAGGAACAGCTAATAATATGGGAATTACTGTAGCTGATTAAAGTATAAATATAATCTATTAGCGATTTAAGATATGAAAACATTTTCAAAAAGATTTGAAGCAGAACAAAAGAAAATTGACGCTACTTCTACGTATGACGTAGAAAATGCAATGCGTCTCGTAAAAGAAGTAGCATCCGCTAAATTTAACGAATCCATTGAAGCCCATATTTCTTTAAACATTGATCCTAAATATGCCGATCAACAACTAAGAACAACGGTAGTTTTACCTCATGGAACAGGAAAAAGTACTAGAATTGGTGCGTTAGTTTCACCCGACCGCGTAAGCGATGCAGAAGCTGCCGGAGCTGACGTGTTTGGAAGCGAAGATTTAATCGAAGATATCAGTAAAGGTATCTTAGATTTTGATCTCTTAATCACAACTGCCGATATGATGCCAAAATTAGCTAAATTAGGTAGAGTTTTAGGTCCAAAGGGACTTATGCCATCACCAAAAGCAGGGACAGTTACTACCGACCTTAAAGCAACTGTAGATGAATTTAAAAAGGGTAAACTAGAATATCGTGCAGATAAAGCGGGTATTGTTCACATCAGTTTTGGTAAAGCAGATTTTTCTGAAACTCAATTAGCCGAGAATTTTCTAGCATTCTACAATTCGGTAGAAACTAATAAACCATCAGGTGTTAAGGGAAAATATATGAAAAAAGTCACGATTTGTTCGACTATGGGTCCTGCAATCTATATAGACTTTGAAAATTTTTCATAATTTTTTTAAAAAATTATTGTTCAGCTTATTCAAAAATAAAATTAAAAAACTATTATTATGTCTAAAATTGACGAGATCATGGAGCAACTACAAACGCTTACATTACTTGAAGCGGCGGAATTAGTTGAAAAAATTGAAGAAACATTCGGCGTTGATGCCTCTGCTGGTGGTGGTATGGTAATGATGCCAGGTGCTGCTGGCGGTGGTGGCGAAGCTACAGAAGCAGCGGAAGAAAAAACCGAATTTGATCTATTCTTAGCAGATGTTCCTGCAGATAAGAAAATTGCAATCTTAAAAATTGTTCGAGGTATCACTGGCCTAGGTCTGAAAGAAGCAAAAGAACTTGTGGAATCAGCACCAAAGGTTGTTGCGGAAGCATTAAGTAAAGACGATGCCGAAACAGCACAAAAACAAATTGAAGAAGCTGGTGGTAAAGCCGAACTTAAATAAATAACACTTAAAATAAAAAAGACGCCAATAAATTTTATTGGCGTCTTTTTTATTTATAGCAGAAACTAAATAAATTTAGAATAAACCTAGTGTAACTGCATCAGAAATAGGTAAACAAGCACCGATTCCAAACCAAATTGCAAAAACTGTACCAAATAAGAAAACAGCCATTGCTAATGGACGACGGAAAGGGTTTTGGAATTTATTAACGTTCTCAATGAATGGAACAGTTAATAAACCAGCTGGTACAGCTGCCATCGCAAGTACACCAAGTAATTTATTAGGTAATACACGTAATAAATTAAATGTAGGGAAGAAGTACCATTCTGGTAAAATTTCTAATGGTGTTGCGAATGGATCTGCTCTCTCTCCAAGAGCTGAAGGCTCAAGAACTCCTAAGCCAATAAGAATTGCAAATGTTCCCAGAATTACTACTGGGAAAATGTAAAGTAAATCATTTGGCCAAGCTGGTTCACCATAGTAGTTGTGACCCATACCTTTTGCTAATTTTGCACGTAACTTCGGATCTGATAAATCTGGTTTTTTAATAACACTCATAGTATACCTTTAATCAATTTGTTAGAATTAAGAATTATAATGGACCCGAAATACCTTGCTTACGGATCATTAAGAAGTGAGTTAACATTAATGCAGCCGTAGCTACAGGTAGTAAGAATGTATGCGCACTGTAGAAACGTGTCAGTGTCAGTTGACCTACACTTACACCACCACGTAATAGGAATAATAGAGGAGTACCTACTACAGGGACTGCTTCTGGTACACCTGTTACAATCTTACAAGCCCAGTAACCAACTTGATCCCAAGGTAATGAGTACCCTGTTACACCAAAGGATACTGTACAAACCGCTAAGATAACACCTGTCATCCAAGTTAACTCACGTGGCTTCTTAAATCCACCAGTTAGGTATACACGGAAAACGTGTAAAACCATCATAAGAACCATCATACTTGCTGACCAACGGTGAATTGATCGAATTAACCAACCAAAGTTAACCTGAGTCATAATGTACTCAACAGACGCAAATGCTTCTGTTACCGTTGGACGGTAGTAGAATGTCATTGCAAATCCTGTTGCAACTTGTACTAAGAAACAAGTTAATACAATACCACCGAAACAGTAGAAAATGTTAACATGTGGCGGTACATATTTACTAGTAATATCATCAGCAATAGCTTGAACTTCTAGACGTTCTTCAAACCAATCGTAAACTTTACTCATAAAAGTTATATTTCGTATATTTTTGTCACAATTAGGCAAAACGATGCTTATAACATCAACTATATTATAAGTGAAAAAATAAGGTATTTACAATAAGATTTTATTTCTGATACAATTAAGTCAAATATTCTTTATTTAAAAAAAGATACTTATAAATATGAAAATTCTAACTGATACAAACACCTACGAATCAATGGTCGTTTTATCTTCTCAATGTACAGAAGCAGAATTAAAAGAAATTGCTTTTAGTTATGCCCAACAGCTTAAAAAGTTAGGTGCATCAGATATTTCTGTAATTTCACGTGGACGACGCGATTTTGCTTATACAGCGAAAAAAGCAAAAACAGGTTATTTTGTTGAAATGTACTTTACTTCATCTCCGCAAGTTTTACCATTGTATGAAACAAAATTAAAACTAGATAAAAACGTTATTCGTTACTTAATTACAAACTTAGTAACAAACTAAATCCTTTATCAGATTTAATCAGGTAGGTGACGGAATTGGTTTACATTTCACAAAAATAGTGAAAAATGTGTGAGGGTTCGAATCCCTTCCTACCTAAAAACAAATCCAACGTAAATACCAAAAATTTTCTGAGTCGTTAAGAGTAAAAACGACTTACTTTCTATTACTAGAATCGCTTAAAAGTTTTAAAAGATTTTGATTAACTTTTTAAAGTAAAAAAATTAATCGACAATCCTTATTCCTTAACTTAATTGTTATACTATGGATAACTAAAAAATAATTTAAAAAATTTATGACAATATTAGTAGTGGGTGCCACAGGAACATTAGGACGCCAAATCGTGCGTCAAGCGTTAGATGAGGGTTACCCCGTTCGTTGTCTAGTGCGAAACGTACGTAAGGCAAATTTCCTAAGAGAATGGGGTGCAGAATTAGTTTATGGTGATTTAAAATCACCAGAGACTTTACCAAATACCTTAAAAGGTATTACTGTAGTAATAGATGCTGCTACATTACGCCCAGAAGAAGAATTTGCAACATTAAAAGAAGTAGACCTAATTGGTAAAATTGCTCTAATTAAGGCGGCTAAACTTGCAAATATCCAACGTTATATCTTTTTCTCAATTGCAAATAATGAAAAATTCCCGAATATTCCATTAATGCGATTAAAAGCTGTAATTGAAAACGTATTAAAAAACTCTGAAATTCCTTATACAATATTCCAAATCTCGGGATTCTATCAAGGTATCATTAGTCAATATGCAATACCGATCTTAGAACAGCAACAAGTTTCAACAACACAAGATGCTGCCTCAATTTCTTATATAAATACTCAAGATGCTGCTAAATTTTGCACAAAGAGCTTAACATTGGACGAAACAAAAAACCAAACATTTAGTCTTGCAGGACCAAAAGATTGGATTTCTGAAGACATTATTAAGCTGTGTGAAGACCTTTCTGGTCAAGCAGCCGAAGTAAGTTTTACCCCATTATTCTTACTTAAAATTATTCGACAATTAATTTCTTTCTCACAATGGGGTTGGGATATTCAAGATCGACTAGCCTTCAGTGAAGTACTTAGCACTAATACTATGACACCACAATCTCGAAGCGAACTTTATTCAACTTTTAAATTTGAAAAAAATGACTTACTATCGTTAGAAAGCTATCTACAAGAATATTTTGAAAAAATGTTAAAGAAACTACGTGACTTGAACTACGATCAAAGTCAAGCAGCAAAACGTAAAGACCTAACATTTTAAGAGAATTAACAAATTTAGCTTATAATTAGGTTATGTGAGTGACTCAGTCTACAACAAAGAGCTGATCGAAGCACTAAAATAATTGTATGATGGAATACAGTTAAGTGAAGCTATAGTTAAGTTTTTGAATAATCAAGTTCAGAAGGAAAATGGATATTTAACAATACTAATAATTGAGAAATTAATACTCAGTTAAAAGTAAATGCTCTTTCAACCAAGGTTTAAGACAAAATAAAATCCAAAAAACCAAGAATAACAGCCTTTCAAATCTATCTATCTCTAATCAAACTTTAGAATATTCCGAATAAAAAATTTAAATTATATCGAAATTCATTTATGTTAACATTAAAAATTTTAGTATACACTACTGTTACTTTCTTCTGTTCACTTTTCATCTTTGGTTTTCTTTCGAGTGACCCTTCTCGAAACCCAAACCGAAAAGATCTAGAATAAGATTTTACTATTTTGAATAAATAAAAAAGCCCATCCTTACCTTAGGTAAGGATGGGCTTTTATGATGCGCAATAAATTATTAGAAATTCATTTCCGCAGCTTGTACTTTCTCAAATTGCTTCTTCTTAATAACTAAGAAGATCTGAGTTAGTGTTACAAAGAAGCATAATAGCATGTATCCGTAGATACGTGCAGGACTTTGTAATACGATTTCTGTTTCAGTTTGACCAAAACCACCAACGTTAGGATTAAGAGATAATGGTGAATCTGCAGCAATAACTTTACCAGACTTTGTAGTTGCCGCAAGTTCTAAACCTTTCGGAATATCTACAGATGTAGTGTCACCTGAGGCTGTCTTAATAGCAACCGTGTAACCACCCTTCTCTTTAGTCTCGATATCAGTAATTTGACCAGAAACTGGAGAATTAATGATATTATTATTAGTTTTTTCACCTGTCGGGTTTACTTGACCACGACCACGGTTTGCACCAACATAAATTGGGTACTTAATAAAGTTAACCTCTGAGTTTGTTGCAGGATCCGGAGCTAAAACAGGGAAAATAATTTCTTGATGCTTATCACCAGCAATTGGTCCTACAACAAGAATATTTTCTGCTGTTGAACTGTACGGTGAGATGTAAACACCCTTATTCTTTTCTTTAACATCTTGAGGTACTTGGTCCGCTGGTGCTAGTTTAAAACCATCAGGTAAAATAACAACGGCACCTACATTAAGACCACCTTTCTTTCCACTTCCTAGAACTTGCTTACTGTTTAAGTCATAAGGAATTCCAATGACAACTTCAAAGACGGAGTTCGGTAAAACAGCTTGTGGACTTTCAATCTCTACAGGCTTTTGAGCTAAGTGACAGTTTGCGCAAGCAATACGTCCATTAGCTTCACGCGGATTTGCATATGCTTGTTGAGCATAAATAGGGAACGCAAAAGCCGACTGACTAAATAAGCTTGCAGTTAATAAACCAGCACCTAACTTACTTAGGCCGGCTTTCCAATTAAACATTTGCATTTCTGATTATAATTGTACTTAATTTTATGTGTATTATTATCAAATCCAATAGTTAGCGTTTTAAAAGGATTAAAACACCGGCACCCAAACAATAAAGAAGCACGATAGCACCTGACAATAAAATTTGAGTTATTGGATCCGTTGAAGGCGTAAGTATGGCACCTATAATAACTGCACCTAAAACAACATATTTCCATAACTTGAGCATATTTGCTCCAGAAACCACTCCTAATACACCCAAAATTATTTGAAGTATAGGGATTTGGAATGCAATAGCTGTCGTATAAAACAAAACTAATATAAAGTCACAATACTGGCTAAATGACCACAAGGGTTCAATTACGTCAGAACTATAAGTAATAAAAAATTGTAATGCTGCAGGTATTAGGCACCAATATGAAAAGCCTAAACTAACGAAAAATAATACGGTTGAACCAACTAATAAAGGAAGAACTAATTTTTTTTCACCCGACGTTAAGCCTGGAATAATAAAAAAAGTAACTTGCGCTATAAGAATTGGACTAGATAGGATTAATCCTGTATATAGGGAAATTTTTACAGTTTCAATAAAATATTCACCTGGTGACAATTGAAAAAATCTAATATTGCTTACAGGTATTTCTAATAATTGAACAATCGATTTTATTCCTAAAAACGATATTAGTGAAAATATCCCTAAAAATAGAACAACGTGAATACTTCTTTGACGAAGCTCTTCTACGTGCTCTGTAAAAGGTAATTCTAAATTCAACTTTTCATTCTGACTGTTTGAAACGAAATTAAATGAACTGGTATCGGTAGACAAGTGTTGACCCCCTTAATGAATTCATAAAAAATACTAAAAGTCTAATGAAAATAGTATCAAAATATATTATAAGAAGATTCCTCTAACATTGGTTAAAGGAATCTTCTTAATATTTAAAAAATATTTTGTTATAGGAATGTTAATGCTTGTACTCGAGCAGAAACACGTTTTAAATTTTGAGAAGCTTCAATTTTCTCCTTATCTGTTGCAGCATTTTCTAATGTCTCAGATGCTGCTTCCAAGGCAGATTTCGCAGCAGCTAAATCGCCTGCTGCAACTTCTTCAACTCCATTAACTAAAATTGTTATTTCATCATTTTCAACTTCCGCAAAACCACCTAGAAGAACCATAGGTTTCCAGCTATCTTCTAGTTTTACACGTAACACTCCAATTTCAAGTGCAGTTATTAATGGTGCGTGAGCTGATAAAATACCTAGCTGACCTGTCGTACTAGGTAGAATAACCTCTTCTGCCGGTGTATTCCAAACAATTTTGTCAGGAGTAATCACACGAATTTTTAAACTCATTGGGCTTTGCTCCTAAATTTTTTTATTATGCTTTAAGACCTTCAGCCTTTTCAATAGCTTCATCAATGTCACCTACTAAGTAGAATGCTTGCTCAGGTAGATCATCAAGCTCACCGTTTAAGATCATGTTAAAACCTTTCATTGATGCTTCTAGTGAAACGTACTTACCAGGAGAACCTGTAAATACTTCCGCAACGAAGAATGGCTGTGAAAGGAAACGCTCTACCTTACGAGCACGCGCTACAACCTGACGATCTTCTTCAGATAATTCTTCGATACCTAGAATTGCAATAATATCTTGTAATTCCTTATAACGCTGAAGAGTCTCTTTAATCGATTGAGCTAATTCGTAGTGCGCTGTCCCTACGATGCTTAGTTGTAACATAGTTGAAGTAGAATCTAATGGATCTACTGCTGGGTAAATACCCTTAGAAGCTAAACCACGTGATAATACTGTTGTTGCATCTAAGTGAGCAAATGTTGTTGCTGGAGCTGGATCAGTTAAATCATCAGCAGGTACATAAACAGCTTGAATTGAAGTAATAGATCCTAGCTTTGTAGATGTAATACGCTCTTGTAAACCACCCATTTCTGTAGCAAGAGTAGGCTGGTAACCAACGGCAGATGGCATACGACCTAGAAGTGCTGATACTTCAGAACCGGCTTGTACAAAACGGAAGATGTTATCAATGAATAAAAGTACATCTTGCTTGTTAACATCACGGAAGTACTCCGCCATTGTTAAAGCAGATAAACCAACACGCATACGTGCTCCTGGTGGTTCATTCATTTGACCATAAACTAGAGCTACTTTTGAATCAGTAAGATTGCTGTCGTTAATTACACCAGATTCCTTCATCTCCATGTAAAGGTCATTACCTTCACGAGTACGCTCACCTACACCACCGAATACAGATACACCACCGTGAGCCTTTGCAATATTGTTAATAAGCTCCATGATAAGTACGGTTTTACCTACACCGGCACCACCGAATAAACCAATCTTACCACCACGACGGTATGGTGCTAGTAGATCTACTACTTTAATACCAGTTTCAAAAATTGCTGGTGCTGTATCAAGATCTACGAATGCTGGTGCTTCACGGTGAATTGGTGAACGCTCAACATCTGTAGGTAGATCAGTACCTTCATCTACGGGTACACCTAAAACGTTGAAAATACGACCTAAAGTTGTAGTTCCTACTGGAACAGCAATAGGTGCGCCTGTATCTACTACTTCAGTACCACGCTTTAGACCATCAGTAGCACTCATAGAAACGGCACGTACTTTGTTATCACCAAGTAACTGTTGTACTTCACAAGTAACTGTCTTTTCACCATCAGTTACAACGATAGCATTATAAATCTTAGGTAAGTCACCACCAGGGAAGACTACATCTAATACAGGTCCAATAATTTGTGTGATATAACCAGTTTTTGTACTTGTCTCAAGCATTTTATTCTATTTTTACTATTCAGATAATAAATAAGGTTTCTTAATTTAATTGCAAAATAATGCAATTTAGCAGTATATAAGCTAACTATATTATACTACTATTTACTAGTTTCGACCGGTCGTTTTTAACCAATTCTGAGCTTCAATATAATTATTAGGTGCTACACGAATTGCTTGTCGCCAATATTCTCCTGCCTTGTCAAACAAGCTTTTCGCTACTTCTAAATTTTCCGCTTCGGAAGCTTTAACACCCTGATAATGGTATATAACTGCAATATTGTTTAACGCCTGTGGAAGATTGGAATTTAATTCCAAAGCCTGATGATAATATTCAAGTGCTTTCAGGTATTTACCATTACTGGAATAAATTAACCCTACGTTATAAAGAATATAGCTACGATCATAAGGATCTTCCTCAATTTGTAATGCTTCGTAATAGTTCTCTAATGCTTCAGCATATTCACCTTCCGATTGTGCTGACATACCATCGCGATAATAAGAAAAAGCTTGCTTCTCTTGCTTACTCGCAGGAAAAACTTTTAATAATATATCTGCAACAATCGTAAAGGTCTTATCAATGAAGTTATCGTTTTTTTGTACTCGGCCCATTTTAATTCTTAATGATTTAACCCTAGATACTTTTTACTTGGTAAACATTATTCTAGATAAAAAAATTGTATTGCTGCTACTAAAAACAATTTTTATTTACTTTGTAACGTAACGATACCCTATATGAAGAAACGATAAAATTTAGTTCTTATCTTTTAAAACAAAGGGTAATAAATTTAAAATACGAGCACGCTTAATAGCCGATTTTAATTCTTTTTGTTGTTTTACCGTAAGATTAGTACTGCGGCGAGGTAAAATTTTACCATGCTCCGTAAGAAATGTTTTTAAAAGATTAATATCTTTATAATTAATTGTTTGATCTAATTTAATAGGAGATACTCTTGTTCTAGCTTTATATGCAACCATAATACTCTTTAATTATTTATTTAATTTCTTTATGACTCGTATGCTTATTGCAGTAACGGCAGAATTTATTTAACTCAATTCTTTCTGGTGTATTTTTTCGATTCTTCTTAGTGGTATAACGAGATACCCCAGCAGATCTTTTCATTTCATTTGTTCTACATTCAGTACATTCAAGTGTAATTACTAAACGTGATCCTTTAGGTCTAGCCATTTTTGGTAATTTCCAATTTTTATATAATAAAATTTATATTATTTTCCCATACTTTAAGATGAATTCCAAGGTTTAAATAAAAAATTATTTAAACTTGTTCTATAAAGAAGCGTGTAGTAAACTTAATTCATTAGAAATTAAAGATAAATACTATTAAAAATGGCAAATATTAAATCAGCAGTTAAGAGAATCGATGTAACAAAACGTAACACTCAAAGAAACAAAGTTTACTCTTCAAACATCAAAACTTTTACAAAGAAATACCTAATTTCTTTAAACCAATACAAAGAAGAACCAAATGAAACAAATCTAGGTATCGTTATGGATAATTTAAACAAAATTTACAGTAAATTAGATAAAGCAACAAAAGTAAACGTTTTACATAAAAATACAGCTGCACGAAAGAAATCAGCGTTACGTAATGCGTTAAGTGCAGCACAAGCAGCATAATAAAACCAATACTAAATAAAGCCTCGCTATTTAAAGTTCATTAATGTTAGAGATTGAAATAAATAATTTAATAATATGTTTAATATAATTAAGGATCTTTATGAATAAAAAGGCTTTTTTAACCACATTGCCTGATTTTGTTGAAATTCAACGTGCAAGTTTTTGCTGGTTTTTATCAAAGGGATTAAGCGAAGAATTAGAAAAATTTTCATCAATAACAGATTTTGCAAATATTATTGAACTTAACTTTTTTGGTCAAGAATACAAAATACGTAAACCAAAATACGATATAAATGAATCCAAACGACGTGATGGTACATATGCGGTAAGAATATATGTACCCATGTCGATTACTGTATTTAATAATGAGACCTTAAATAAAAAGAACACAAAAACTAACGTATTTATTGGTGAGTTACCTTTAATAACAGATCGTGGAACATTTATTATTAATGGATGTGAACGTGTTGTAATAAACCAAATTATACGCAGCCCTGGAATTTACTATAAAGAAGACTTTACCAAAAAAGGTACACCCTTATATAGCGCAACATTAATACCCAACCGAGGATCATGGCTTAAATTTGAAATTGATAAAAAGAAAAGCCTAACAGTAAGCATCGACAAAACGGAAAAAATTAATATCATAAAATTCTTTAAAGTTTTAGATATTTCTATCCCCGAAATTCTTAGTAGTCTAACCTATCCCGAATTCTTTCAACAGCTAGTCGAAAAGGAAATTTCTGAACTAGACACCTCAGATGATGATATACAAGAAATTCAAGAATTCTTTGATACAAGAATTTTTAACCCCAAATACTATGATATAGGAAATATAGGTAGATATAGATTAAATGCACGGTTTAATCTAAATGTACCAAAAAATGTCAATGATATTACTAATCAAGATATCGTCGCGATAATTGACGCCTTAATAAACCTAGAGTACAAAGAAGGAGAAATTGATGATATCGATCACTTACAAAACAGACGTGTTCGATCCGTCGGAGAATTACTTCAAACGCAATTTCGTTCAGGGTTAACTCGTTTAGAACGTATTCTTTCTGAAAGAATGAGTATTTGTGACCCAAACGTTCTAAAAGTGACAACCCTAGTTAATCCAAAACCGATAATCTCAATGATGAGAGAATTTTTCGGCTCAAGTCAATTATCACAATTCTTAGATCAAACAAACCCATTAGCGGAATTAACGCACCGACGAAGAATAAGTGGTTTAGGTCCTGGTGGATTTAGTAGAGATCATGTAAGTTTTGCTGTACGTGATATTCACCCAAGTCATTATGGGCGTATATGCCCTATTGAAACACCAGAGGGCCAAAATGCCGGACTAATTTCTTCTCTTTCTGTTTATGCGCGTGTAAATTCATTTGGTTTTATTGAAACACCCTTCTTCCAGGTAAAAAATGGTGTTGTATTACAAACCCAACCCGCAATTTATCTGACAGCAGATGAAGAAGATAAACTAAAGATAGCACCTGCTGACACACAAATTAATGAAAATGGTTTAATTACACAAGAACAACTAACCGTTAGATATCATCAAGAATTTATAAAAATCCCATCAACAGAAGTCCAATTAATTGCAGTATCAACCGTCCAGATTATATCATCTGCTGCGGCATTAATTCCATTCTTAGAACACGATGATGCCAATCGAGCATTAATGGGTTCAAACATGCAACGTCAAGCAGTTCCATTACTTTATCCTACAAAACCAATTATTGGAACAGGATTAGAAAATCAATTAGCTACTGATGCTGGAATGGTAGTAATTAGCTATACAGATGGGCAAGTAGTAGACGTATCCAATGACTATATCGTAGTAAAAGACAATCTAGGAAAAGAGACACTTTACACACTTCAAAAATACAAACGTTCAAACCAAGATACTTGTATTAATCAACGTCCAATAGTATGGAAAGGGGAATATGTTACATCAGGTCAAATTATCGCGGATGGGCCTGGTACAGATGGTGGTGAAACAGCATTAGGACAAAATATTACGGTTGCTTACATGCCTTGGGAAGGATATAACTATGAAGATGCACTATTAATTAATGAAAGACTCGTATACGCAGATCTTTTTACTTCAATTCATATCGAAAAGTATGATTTAGAAATACGAGAAACAAAAACAGGAACAGAAGAATTAACAAAAGATTTACCTAATGTAAACGAACAAACGGTTAAACACTTAGACGAAAATGGAATTATCCATAAAGGAACTTTTGCTAAAGCAGGTGATATTTTAGTAGGGAAAATTACACCAAGTGAGGAAGCGGACGAAATTCCAGAAGGACGTTTATTAAGAGCAATTTTTGGAGAAAAAGCACAATCAGTAATCGATAACTCTCTACGTGTACCGAACGGTAGCTATGGCCGAGTTCTAGATATTCGAATATTTTCGCGAGAAAATGGAGATGAACTACCTGCTTCAACAGAATCAATAGTACGAGTATTTTTAGCTCAAATGAGAAAAATACAAGTCGGTGATAAAATAGCTGGACGACATGGAAATAAAGGAATTATCTCAAGAATTTTACCAAGACAAGATATGCCCTATTTACCAAACGGTAAACCTGTTGACCTAATTTTAAATCCTTTAGGAGTACCTTCACGTATGAACGTTGGTCAACTTTTTGAAGGATTATTTGGATTTGCGGGTGATAATCTCGATACTCGATTTAAAATCATGCCTTTCGATGAAATGTATGGTAATGAAGCATCACGAATTCTTGTAAATAATTCTTTGAAAAAGGCAAAAAAATACAAGAAGACACCATGGTTATACAATACTTACTCACCTGGAAAAATAAGATTAAAAGATGGCCGAACAGGAGAATATTTAGATAATCCTGTAACAGTATGTAAAAGCTACATTTTAAAATTAGTACATCTTGTCGATGATAAAATTCATGCACGTTCAACAGGACCATATTCTCTAGTGACGCAACAACCTCTTGGTGGTCGTTCTCAACAAGGAGGTCAACGACTAGGTGAAATGGAAGTTTGGGCACTTGAAGCATTTGGTGCTGCGCATACATTACAAGAATTACTAACACTAAAATCTGATGATATGCATGGACGAAATGAAGCATTAAATGCCATTGTAAAAGGTGATCCAATTCCAAAACCAGGTATCCCAGAATCATTTAAAGTACTAATTCTTGAACTTCAATCATTAGGCCTAGATATTAGCATGTATAAAATTCAAAAAGATTTTATAGGCGAAACGGAAGGTATAGAAATCGATATTATGGAAAAATCAAATAAGACGAAATTCGTACCAAGTTATAAATCTATAGAAATACAATAAGGTTATCTAATAACAATGAATTTTAAACATGATTTTGACTATATAAAAATTAATTTAGCTTCACCAAAAAGGATAAAAGAGTGGGGAGAAAGAACTCTCCCCAATGGACAAATAGTAGGAGAAGTAACTAAATCAGAGACCATAAATTACAGAACCTTTAAACCAGAAATGGATGGTCTATTTTGTGAAAAAATCTTCGGTCCTGTAAAAAATTGGGAATGCTACTGCGGAAAATACAAACGTGTAGAACCAAATGAAGTATTAATCTGTGAGCGTTGTGGTGTCGAGGTTACCGAATCTCGAGTTCGTAGACATCGAATGGGATACATTGATTTAGTTTCACCAGTAACACACGTTTGGTACCTAAAAGGTATTCCTAGTTATCTAAGTCTACTCTTAAAACGACGCCTAAGAATACTTGAAGAAATAATCTATTTTAACCAATACTTAGTTTTTAATAACGAACCATTTCAAAATGTAGAAAATAATATAGACAATAATTTAAACTTTGAGGATTACTTGTATTCCTCAGATGATGATAATTACATCTTTGAAGATACCCGAGCAAAAATTGGGGCTGAAGCTATTAAATATTTACTAGAAAACCTAGATCTTGAAAAAGAAATTATTAAAAATAGGTTAGCACTACGATTATTAGATCATGGCCATAAATTATTTGATGAAAATACGGACCAAAATTCGACATCACATAAAGAAACAAGAGAAAAACTAATTCGACGAATTCGATTAATAGAAAATTTCCTCGCAACAGGATCAAATCCAAGCTGGATGGTATTAGATGTAATACCTGTTATTCCTCCGGGACTAAGACCAATGGTACAACTAGATGGTGGTCGCTTCGCAACATCTGACTTAAATGAACTTTATAGACGAGTTATTACCCGTAATAACCGATTAGCTCGACTACTAAAAATTTATGCACCAGCCATCATAGTTCATAATGAAAAGCGAATGTTACAGGAAGCTGTTGATGCACTTATTGATAATGGAAAACGAGGGCGAAAAGCTTTAGGTGCTCATAATAGAGCGTTAAAATCTCTATCAGATATCATTGAAGGAAAACACGGTCGATTTAGACAAAATTTACTAGGTAAACGGGTAGACTATTCCGGCCGTTCTGTAATTATTGTAGGACCCTCATTAAAACTAAACCAATGTGGTTTACCACATGAAATTGCTCTTGAATTATTCCAACCATTTATAATTCATCAATTAATTATTCATGGCCTGGCAAGTAATATGAAATTAGCAAAAAAGTTAATTCAGACTGGGGAACCTATAATTTGGACAATTTTAGAAAATATTTTAAAAGAGCATCCAATTTTATTAAATCGGGCACCTACATTACATAGACTAGGAATACAGGCATTTGAACCAATATTAGTAGAAGGACGTGCGATACAATTACACCCATTAGTTTGCCCAGCTTTTAATGCCGATTTTGATGGAGACCAAATGGCAATTCATGTGCCACTTTCAATTGAAGCACAATTAGAAGCTAAAACTTTAATGTTAGCCCCAAATAATTTTTTATCACCAGCAACAGGTGATCCAATTATTTTACCTAGCCAAGATATGGTACTAGGCTGTTATTACTTAACAGTAGATAATCCAACAGCGAAAGAAAATAGCAATCATTACTTTGCAAATTATGATGATGTTATTTTAGCTTATGAGCAAAAAAAGATTACGGTTCATACACCCGTATGGGTAAAAACTCTAGATGTAGATACTAATAATTCAATAGATCTTGAGAATTCAAGAAACTCAGAATTGCAATTTGATAAAACGAGCGGTACAAAATACATTCGCACAACACCTGGGCGAATTTTATTAAATACGACAATATCAAAAATTTTATATATCGAATCGTAAGCTAATGGTAAAAAAAATAAAATTTAAAAATCAAACTTTTAGTAAAAAAGAACTAAAACAAGTTATTTATGATGCATTTACAAATTATGGAATAGCTCGAGCAAGTGAATTAGCAGATGAAATGAAAGAACTAGGATTTCATTATGCTACACAAGCTGGTATCTCAATTAGTGTAGAAGATTTAAAAATACCACCGAGTAAACGGGGGTTACTTGAAGCATCTCAAAACGAAATTTTAGAATCCGACTTAGCCTACGCACGCGGAGAAGTCACTTCTGTAGAAAGATTTCAAAAGGTAATTGACACATGGAATAACACAAGTGAAACTCTAAAAAATAATGTTGTAGATTATTTTGGTAAAACGGATCCCTTAAATTCGATTTATCTAATGGCATTCTCAGGAGCACGAGGAAATCTATCGCAAGTAAGACAACTTGTCGGTATGCGGGGTTTAATGTCAGATCCTAATGGGCAAATTATTGATATACCAATTATCCATAATTTCCGAGAAGGATTAACAATAACTGATTATATTATGTCTGCGTATGGTGCTCGAAAAGGGGTCGTTGATACTGCTCTTCGAACAGCAGATTCAGGTTATTTAACTCGAAGATTAATCGATGTAGCTCAAGATGTAATTATCCGAGAGCCAGATTGTGGAACAAAACGCTCACTAAAAATTTACTACAAAGGTAACAAGAAAAATTTCATTGAAAAAATATTAGGCCGAACAAGTGCAGAAGATATTTATTCAAAAGACTTTAATAAGATCATTGTTAAAAGAAATGAACAGATAACAACTGAAATTGCTGATCAACTAATAGATGCAAACATAAAATCAATTAACTTAAGATCACCACTAACTTGTGAATCTACACGTTCTATTTGCCAAAAATGTTATGGATGGAATTTATCGCATGGTAGATTAGTCGATTTGGGAGAAGCTGTAGGGATAATATCTGCCCAATCAATTGGTGAACCTGGTACACAATTAACGATGCGAACTTTCCATACAGGTGGTATTTTTACAGCAGATCCAAGTCGTCAAATACGCGCAAAAAAGACTGGATTTTTGAAATTTAATTCTAACCTACAAATAAAACCAAGTCGTACTATATATGGTAGTAACATTGATCTCTTAGAACGTGAAACTTCATTCACCATTTTAGATTACCAAAAGAAAATGGTGGAAATAAAACTTCCTGCTGATAGCTCACTTTTTATCAAAGATAAAAGTTTTGTAAAAGCTGGAGACTTACTAGCAGAATTACCACTAAAAAACCAACAAACAACGCAAGCTAGAAAAAATATTAGTGCTTCGCACTCTGGTGAAATAATATTACAAAAGAACTTAAACATCGCCTGGATTTTAGAAGGAGAACTTTACGATATACCAAGTAACAGTTTCGTAAATAACTTCGAAATTAATCAAAAAACTGAAAAACAGGACAATTTAGCCTACTTCAAAATAATTTCAAAAAATGAAGGTATTCTAAATATTGAAAGAAATAAAATAAACAATCAAGTAGAAGGGTTTAAAATCTTAAACTGCTTGAGTTTATTTAAGTTACCCGTATATCTCGATAAAAAGAAAGATAGCTTTGTGCTGGTAACCGAACAAAATACAAGATATATTATTCAAAAATTACCAAAAAAATTAAAAGAAAATATCTTTCTTTTTGCAAATCAAGCGGAAGTTAAGTATAGAACCGAAACCGGCGGACAAATCTTTTACCCAAAAATAAAAGACTTTTTACAGCAAAATCCAAAATTTAAAACAGAAACAATTGTTAAAAACGGAAAAATTTTGTTCGTCCCACAAGAGACACACATAATTAACCGTGATAAATCATTATTACTAGTGCCAAATAAAACTAAGTTAGAAAATATTGGTACAGAATTAATAAACGATGTTTTTTCTAAAACAAATGGATTTTTAGAAACAAAAGAATCGAATCAAATTCTACAAGAAATAACGATAAAACCAGGTGAATTTTTTGAATATAAAAAATTATCAGAAGATGAAATTCAAGAAATTCAAAAACTAAATCAAAAAATATATTTTCCAGGAGAAGTTATTTTTGATGATATTTTAATAAGCTATTTAACCCTTATTGAAATTGTTGAAATTCGAAATTCATACGGTATTATATTGCGCCCAATCCAAGAATTTAATATAGCTAAACCTAATTCAAAAGAATTAGAACAAACATTAAATCAAACAAATACTGCAAAACGAATAAAATTTAATACCGTAAGTTCGTTAACTTCAAAATCAAATTCGAAAACAAAGAAAAAAGAAAGCTTTGATTTGATCGAATCTTCAGTATGGATTGAAGATTTAGACGAACTGGAAGACACAAAAACAGGATTCATTTATAAATTGGTACCTGATGATAACAATTCTAATTTACATAATTTAGCTTTTATGAAAGAAGAAGCTTTAAACATATCTAATTTTTTATCAAAAAAATTAGTTGATGAAAAATTAAAATTAACATTGTGTGCCAAAAATTATCAATATGTAGAACCTCAAACAATAATTGGATTAATCTCAACGGTACCAAAAATTAACTTAGAAATCGATCAAATTAAGAAAACAGACGATCGAAACCAACAAATTTTACTTACTGGGAAGGAAAATTATCAAGTATACGATAATAATGGAAGCTTTTTCTATCCTAAAAAGGGGGATATGGTAAAAGTTGGGGATAAAATATCTCCATTATTAAAAGTTAACTGTTCCGGAAAAGTAATTGAAGTAAATTCAAATACATTAAAAATTCATAAAGGAACACCATTTTTCTTAACCGAAGGGACAAAAGTATATAAAAAATCAGGTAATTTTATTAAAAAAGAAGAATTACTGGGGACAATTACATTTGAACAAATTGTAACAGGAGATATCGTACAAGGTTTACCAAAAATTGAAGAAATTTTAGAAGCACGAAAACCTCAAAACCCTGCTTTATTGAGTGAAAATCCAGGAATTATAAGAAAAATAAATAATTCCAAGTTAGACAAAATATCAACAATCGAAATGTTAGGTAATGCAAACTCTAACAATCCCTACTCGACACAAAAACCAACAATAACTTATACATTAAACCGAAAAAAAACTGGAAAAACTATAATCGTTAAAAAGAACGATTTTATCTACGTCGGTCAACCTTTAACCGAAGGTTCCGTAAACCCACATACCCTACTTGTAACTTATTTTAACTATTACAAGAATTTTGGAAGTGATTATGAAGCAGCATATCAAAGTTTCAAAAATGTTCAATTACTCCTAATTCAAAAAGTTCAACAAGTTTATAATTCTCAAGGTGTAGACATTGCAGATAAACATTTAGAAATTATCATTAAACGAATTACATCAAAAGTACAAATTAGCAAAACGGGAGGTAGCTTCTTGTTACCAGGTGAACTTGTTGAATTAAGACAAATACAATACATAAACGAAGTGTTAGCTAAATCAAACAAAGTTCTAGCTAGTTATCAACCAATATTGTTAGGTATCACAAAAGCATCCCTTGTGACAGATAGTTTTATTTCCGCCGCAAGTTTCCAAGAAACAACAAAAATTTTAACATCTGCAGCTATTGAAGGAAAAATAGATTGGTTACGAGGTCTAAAAGAAAATGTAATTATTGGAAGATTAATTCCAGTAGGGACTGGCTTTAGACCAAATACTAATGTTTAAAAATAAAAACTTTAAAAAAAATTTTAACTGTGGTACGATAAGAGGTATAGCTAAACAACTATTATATATAAACGGAGAATTTTTATTATGGCTACTGTACAATTAGCCCAATTATTAGAAGCCGGAGTTCACTTCGGTCATAAAGCAAATAGATGGAATCCTAAAATGTTCCCTTATATTTACGCGGAACGCGATGGTATTCACATCCTAGATCTAGTTCAAACGTCGCAATTATTAAATGAAGCTTGTTTATTTGTAAACACTGCAGCACAAAAAGATAAAATCTTTTTATTTGTAGGTACAAAACCTCAAGCCGCAGCCACAATTGCTCAAGAAGCAAAAAATTGTAATTCATATTACGTTAATCACCGCTGGTTGGGTGGAATGTTAACAAATTGGGTTACCGTAAAAACAAGAATTGAAAGATTAAAACTTTTAGAACAACAACAACTGGATGGTATATTCGAGATATTACCAAAAAAAGAAGCAGCAAGTATGAACAAAGAACTTGATAAATTACAAAAACATCTAGGTGGAATTAAAGACATGCCACGCGTTCCAGATGTTATTGTAGTTGTTGATCAACGTCGTGAATTAACTGCAATTAAAGAAGCAATGAATCTAAATATTCCAGTTATTTCAATACTTGATACGAACTGTGATCCTGACTTAGTTGATATCCCAATTCCAGGAAACGACGATTCTATTGGTTCCATTAAACTAATTCTAAAAACGTTAGGAAAGAGCATCCTAAATGGTTCCGTAAATTCAGCAGATTAAATTTAATTGCAATTGCATACAAATTGACTTGATAAGGGTACGTAATAGTTATAATAAAGTTGTATAAAATACTTTTGCCTAACTTTTATGTACCCTCTTAGTTTAATGAATACTTCTTCTATGCAGTTAAGTGGCGTAGAGGTCGGAGTTCACTATTATTGGGATATCGCAGGAATTTCTGTACATGGTCAAGTATTTATTGTGATGTGGTTTGTAATTGTTCTTCTTTTAGGTGCATCCCTTGCGGGAACATCTTCAATAGAACAAATTCCAAAAGGCTGGCAAAACTTTATGGAGTCAGTACTGGAATTTACACAAGATATCGCAAAGAATCAACTTGGCGAAAGCTTGTACCGTCCTTGGGTTCCTTTTATTAGTACATTATTTCTTTTCATTTTTGGTTGTAACTGGGCAGGTGCTCTTATCCCATGGAAGGTTCTTGAACTTCCAGAAGGTGAGTTAGCCGCACCAACAAATGATATTAATACTACAGTAGCACTTGCACTACTAGTGTCGGTTTTCTATTTCTACGGTGGTTTAAGAAAGAAAGGTTTAGGTTACTTTAAACGTTACCTAGAACCAACACCAATTCTTTTACCGATTAACATCCTAGAAGATTTTACAAAGCCCTTATCATTAAGTTTCCGATTATTCGGTAACGTTTTAGCTGATGAGTTAACAGTAAGTGTATTAACATTACTAGTACCACTATTTATCCCTCTTCCAATTATGGGTCTTGGTGTATTCGCTAGTTCTGTACAAGCACTAATCTTTTCAACATTAGCTGCAGCATATATTGCTGAAGCAGTTGAATAACTGTATAGTCGACTCAAAATTTAAAAAGAAACCTGTTAGTTTAACGCAAGTATTACATTTATTTATATATATAGGTAATTTATTATGGATTCATTAATCTCTGCTGCATCAGTAGTTGCTGCTGGTCTTTCTGTTGGTTTAGCTGCAATCGGTCCTGGTATTGGTCAAGGTCAAGCAGCCGGTGCTGCTGTAGAAGGTATTGCACGTCAACCTGAAGCTGAAAACAAAATTCGTGGTACTCTACTACTATCTCTAGCCTTCATGGAAGCCTTAACAATTTACGGTCTAGTAGTATCTCTATCTCTATTATTCGCTAACCCATTCACTGGTTAATCAATAGCTAAAATCAATGCCAAGACATTTGACAGAAACCTGTTCTAATGTCTTGGCATTAATTCTATCTATATACTCTATAAAAACGAATAATATTGGAAAGTTATGAACGAACAAATTTATATTCTTCTAGCTCAAGAAGGTGGACCAGGAGGATTATTTGATATCGGTGCGACTTTACCCTTAGTAGCACTACAATTCTTAATATTGATGTTTGTACTAAATTCAATATTATATAATCCTTTAATTACTTCAATGAATCAACGAAATGAATATATTCTTGATAATTTAAGTAAAGCGTCAGAAATGCTGATTACTGCAGAAGAATTAACAACTCAGTATGAAACAGATCTTGCAACAACAAAAAAAGAAGCTCAACAAGAGATTTCACAATTACAAAAAATGCAAAAAGAAAGCTTTGATTCTGAACTAGCGACATCTCAAAAAGGTATTGATACGTTAGTATCAAAAATCTTAGACAATTTCGCTGGTAAAAAAGAAACTGTTTTAGCTGGCTTAGGAACTGAAATTGATTCCTTAAGTGCTCAAATGGTAACGAAGCTTTTTGCTGGACGTGCATAATTGCAACGTTTTTGAAATTTTTAGCAAAACATAAAATTGCTAGTATTGAATTAGATTATCTTGCTATTTAAAAATATGGAAATTTTAGAACAAGCACCAATGATGCTTGCAAGTGGATTTGGTATTAACACAGATATTTTAGAAACAAATATCGTAAACCAAATTATTCTAGGCGGAGGTCTTTTCGTTTTAGGTCGTGACTTTTTATCAGAATCTTTAGGACAACGTCAAGCTGAAATTATGAGTGGCGTTCAAGATTCAGAAAAGCGTCTAAATGAAGCAACGAGCCGATTAGAAGAAGCGAAAAAACAATTATCTCAAGCTCAAGTAATCATTGAAGAAATTAAAAAAGAGACAAGCGCAACAAAATCAAAATTACTAATTAGTGATTATGAAGCTGCTCGAACAGAATTAACTCGTAGATTTGAAACAGCTGCAACAACACTGACAAATCGTGAGCGACTAATTTTAAGCGAGATTAAGCAAAGTGTATCTCTTTTAGCCTTAAAGCAGGTTGTTTCTACAATTGAAAAACAAACGGGTGCAGAAGATGAGCAAAGTCGTTATATGCAAGAAAGTATTAAAATGGTAGGTTCATCAGGAGGATTAAATGAGTAATAAAATTCTTACATCAAAAATAGCAGGTCCGTATGCTGCAGCTTTATTAGATTTAGCTGTTACAACACATACTGTGGATTTTGTTACTGCAGATGTTAATGACCTTTTAGAACTTTTTGAAACAAATGAAGAATTAACAACATATTTAATTAATCCTTTATATGACGCATCTTCAAAAAAGACTGTTTTAGAGAAAGTAATTGCGCCGCAATTCTTTAACCAAAACACAACAAAGTTCCTTATGGTTCTTGTTGAACGTAATCGTATTGGTATATTCCAAGCGATCGCAGAAAAATATCTACAACTAGTATATGATCTAGCTGAAATTAAAATTGCACAAGTTACGTCAGCATTTGAATTATCTCCAGAACAAGAAATGGATTTAATTGCACAACTACGTACACGTACCGGCGCAAAAGAAATTAAGTTAGTAACAAGTGTAGATCGCACGCTTTTAGGTGGATTACAAGTTCAAATCGGTTCAAGTATTATTGATGTAAGTTTAAAAGGTCAATTACGACAACTTGCAGATCAATTAGAAACAACTTTATTCTAACTAATTCATCTAAATAAATAATTAATAAGGTAAGCAACAAAGTATGGTTAATATTCGTCCTGACGAAATTAGTAGTATTATTCGTCAACAAATTGAAGGCTACGATAAAGAAGTTCAAGTAAACAACGTTGGAACAGTTCTTCAGGTTGGAGATGGTATCGCACGTGTTTACGGTTTAGACCAAGTAATGTCTGGTGAACTTTTAGAGTTTGAAGATGGTTCAGTTGGTATCGCTCTAAATTTAGAGAACGATAACGTAGGTGTTGTACTAATGGGTACTGGTCTAGATGTTCTAGAAGGTAGTACAGTAACTGCAACAGGTAAAATTGCACAGGTTGAGGTAGGTCCTAGTATTCTAGGTCGTATTGTAAACCCACTAGCTGCTCCAATTGATGGTTTAGGTGATATCGCAACAGACGAGTCTAACCTAATTGAAGCTATGGCTCCTGGTATTATTAGCCGTAAGTCAGTTTGTGAGCCAATGCAAACAGGTATTACAGCCATTGATACAATGATTCCAGTTGGACGTGGTCAACGTGAGCTTATCATTGGTGACCGTCAAACAGGTAAGACATCAATCGCTGTTGATACAATCATTAACCAAAAAACAGAAGATGTTGTTTGTGTTTATGTAGCGGTTGGTCAAAAAGCATCATCTGTTGCTGAGATTGTTACAACACTAACGGAGAAAGGTGCTTTAAGTTACACAGTAATCGTAGCAGCAAATGCAAACGACCCTGCAACACTACAGTACATCGCTCCATATACAGGTGCTGCAATTGCTGAGTACTTCATGTACAAAGGTAAAGCAACACTAATCATCTATGATGACCTATCTAAGCAAGCACAAGCTTACCGTCAGATGTCATTATTATTACGTCGTCCACCAGGACGTGAAGCATACCCAGGTGATGTATTCTACTTACACTCTCGTTTATTAGAGCGTGCAGCGAAGCTAAGTGATGAGTTAGGTGGTGGTAGTATGACTGCATTACCAATTATTGAAACTCAAGCCGGTGATGTATCAGCGTACATTCCGACTAACGTAATTTCAATTACAGATGGTCAAATCTTCTTATCAGGTGACCTATTCAACTCAGGTGTCCGTCCTGCAGTAAACGTGGGTATTTCTGTATCACGTGTAGGATCTGCTGCACAAGTTAAAGCAATGAAGCAAGTAGCTGGTAAGTTAAAGCTAGAACTAGCTCAATTTGCTGAATTAGAAGCATTTGCTCAATTCGCATCTGATTTAGATAAAGCAACACAAAACCAACTAGCACGTGGTCAACGTCTGCGTGAATTACTGAAGCAACCACAAGGTTCTCCTCTTTCAGTAGCAGAGCAAGTTGCAATAGTTTACGCCGGTATTAACGGTCTAATTGATGACTTAGAAGTTTCACAAATTAAGACATTTAGTGCAAACTTAATTTCTTACTTAGGTTCATCTAAGCCAGAGTACGGTTCGAGTATCGCATCATCAGGTAAATTTGATGACGCAGCAGAAGCTACTCTTAAAGCTGCTGTAGAAACAGTTAAAGCAGGTCTTTAATTAATAAATTAATCGTAAAAATCGGATTTTCAAGTTGTACTTGAAAATCCGATTTTTTTTGCATATTAATTAATAAGCTGGTGAAGGGACTTGAACCCCCGACCTACTGATTACAAATCAGTTGCTCTACCAATTGAGCTACACCAGCAATACAAATTTATTATAGAGGTTAGTAAGATTAATGTCAAGCAATGTTTTAATATCTAATATGGAAGACAAAAGAGCAAAAACAAAAAACCACTTAGTGTTTAATCGTAATTAAGGGTTGCCACATAAATTGTGTTATGCTAATATATAATCATGAAGTTGCGGGTATAGCTCAGTGGTAGAGCGCGACCTTGCCAAGGTCGATGTCGCGCGTTCGAATCGCGTTACCCGCTTAAACAAATTTTTAGACAAAATTGTACGAAAAATAACTTAACGTTTGACAATAAAAGCTAAGTTACTTATAATTAAGCATACATTGAGGGCGTGTAGCTCAGTGGACTAGAGCGCGTGGCTACGAACCACGGTGTCAGGGGTTCGATTCCCTTCTCGCCCAATAAAAAAAGCGTTTCTTAATTCATTTAATGAATTAAGAAACGCTTTTAATAATGGATATTGTCACATTCTAGATTAAAGGGATGAACCTAATCCTGAATATGAACCATATATAAATAAAGCTAGTACGGCTAATGCGGCTAAACCACCAACAAGCGCCACTAGCCATAATGGAATTCGACCTGTACCTGCCATAAACGTTTTCTCCTACGGATTAATTAAAGAAATAGCTTGAGAATAGAACGGCTAATACAAAAATAAGAAGTAAACCCCAGTACAATGAAGTACGGCTTAATTCTACAGGCTGTCTATTAGGGTTAGGACCTGACATATTTCTTATACTCCTATCTTTGAATAAATTGCATAGATGTAATTGCTCCTAGGAAAAATACTGTAGGAACAGCTAAAGCGTGAATTGTTAACCAACGGAATGTAAAAATTGGATAAGCAACGGGTTGATTTGTATTCTTTACCATAAAACTTCCTTATTTATTATAAACCTTTAGTTAAATCTTCAAGTTCTTCTTTAGCACTGAAGCGATCGTTAACTAATGGGATTTGCTGACGATCTTGTGTAAAATATTCATCTGGACGAGGTGTTCCAAAAACATCGTATGCTAAACCAGTCGCAACGAAAAGAAAGCCCGAAACAAATAATGATGGAATCGTAATGCTATGGATAATCCAGTAACGGACACTTGTAATAATATCCGAAAAAGGGCGTTCACCGGTAGAACCACCTGACATAATATTTTATTTTTGATTGATATAAACTTAATGTAATTATTTTGCGCTAAATGTTTTTACCTATTCTCTAATAGAATAGATAAAAAGGATATCCTTATCTAAAACCGACTGATGCTTGCCAAACAAAAGCAAGTAACAGGAAAAATATAGGAATTGCAGGTAATACGTCAACAATTGGACTAAAAACCGCATAAGCTTCCGGTAACTTAGAAACTAGGATAGTTGTCATAATTTCGATTATTTTTTAAACATAAATT
>MDTG01327163.1_pt1 | contig 40754 bp, 28 predicted proteins | sample 811421 | NCBI WGS metagenome assembly MDTG01 (sample SAMN05326645, study PRJNA326480) | marine metagenome | isolation source: seawater | place: Pacific Ocean: South East | collected 2011 | reverse complement strand
CAAACATTGCAGTAGTTGTGGAAGACCTTTTGAGAAACAAAAACGTTTTGAAAAAAACTGGGATGAAATCAAGTACTGCTCTACTAAGTGCCGTAAGGAGCGCCTTGAAACAAAGCAAAAAGAGCTCGAGGAGTTCATTCTAAAAAAGCTAACAACCGTCACCAATATCTGCCCGTCACAAATTGCGGAAGAACTTTACGGCAAAAATAAAATGAAGCAAATGATGGAGGCTGTTCGCTGTGCCTGCCGTAGACTTCACCAAGCAAAAAAATTAAAAATCACTCAAAAAAAGAAGCCCGTGACCTCATTAAATTTTAAAGGCCCTATCAGAATAGAAAAAATTTAATCCAAAGAATAATTTTCAAGCAAAAAATTCACTTTTTGATAATAAGAGTTAATAGTCTTTTCAACGAATGAATCCCCGTCCTTAACAAGAAAATAGGGAGAGGAGTCATTATCTAACTTCCCCTTAAGTAAAATATTATTTTTGGAAAACCAGATATATTTTTTATTTTCAGAAATAACTTTAATGGCTTCGCCATTATACGGTTGCACAAGCACTAAGGGCTCTTTTTCAATTTCAAAAATAGAGCTCCCGTGCCCAAATTCACTTTGCTTGATTCCAATTAAATTTAGTAGAGAAACCATCACATCCACATGGGAAGTGGAATGCTTTTTTATGGGGAATTTCTCTTTCAGCTCTTTTGGAAGCATCAAAACAAATGGAACTTTAAAGTTATCCTCCGACGCACCTTTTTCATTAAAAAAACTTCCATTTCGGCCGTTAGGAAACGAGTGATCTCCCGTAATGACGACGATTGTATTTTCTTTAAACGAGGAGTTTTCATACTCTTGAATGAATGTTTCTAAATACTTATCTGACAGGTGTAGTGAGTTTAGAAATGACTCCTCTCTTCCCTTTTCATCCGTAAACAAAAGCCTGTACTCTCTTGGTAGTTCAAAAGGCATATGATGACTTAGAGTCGTCATTACTGCTAAAAAAGGAGTCTTTTCACTAAATTTTTTTTCAATCTCACTAATAAAAATTTTGTAACTAGTACTGTCCTTTATCCCCCAGGCCAAAGACTCGGAGTTAATTATACTTTGATCAATTCCTAAGCTTTTTGGATTCTCAACACTATCAAAGCCTACGTCCTTAAAAAAAACTTTAGTATTATCAAAAGAATCATCCGTATATGATTTATAAAATAAACTTTTATACCCTATTTTTGATAACACCTTTGGTAGGCAGTTCAACTTTTTCCCATCAAGTGAATAAGACGCTTTTCCTATATTTAGTGGGTACAGTCCGCAAAGAAGAGAAAACTGCCCCTTGACCGTTTGAATAGAGTTAGAAAAGTGAAAGCGAGAAGATAGGTTTCTTTGATAAAGAGAATTCATCAAGGGAGTAATCTCTCTATTGTCTTCAGTTTTTTCATTAACATAGGTACCATTGAAGCTTTCAAGAAATAAAATAATAATATTGTATTTATTTAAAGAATTATTAGCGCTGCTAAATTCGTATTTTTTTGGTGAAATACTTCCATTTTGAGGATTGCCTAGTTTCAAACTAGATTTGATCGCGTCTTTAGCAAACGAAAATACAGGGTAAATCGGATATCGATTGAGAGAAATCAAAAAAACTAGGGGCAAGATAAAATATGCTGGCTTAATTTTTTTTAATTTTTTTAAAGGTCTATCTTTAAGAAAAAAGGAGAAAACTAAAATTAAAATGGGGTATAAAAGCGATCTTTCTATAAAACGCTTGTCCAAAAAAGAGCCTAGAACACTATCTGCCCCAGACTTTCCTACCAAATCAAAATTATCCATAATAATTACAGGATCTAAGGGCACACCTGTTTTTCTAAAATAGGCGTACAAAAAACCTGTTGAAAAGGATAACAAAAAAAAGCAAAAGGTTCTTATCCATTTCTTTTTAAAAAACGTTTCAATCAAAACAATCAAGATCAAAAATGTTAGAAATGATGTGAGCAAGTCCAGTCCATATAATGATACTTTTGGCACGTACTCATAAAAGCTTTGAAGCTTCATCACTTTAGTTACAACATAAAAATACTGAATAATGAGTAGGGTAATCAGAAACATGGACTTTATCAGTATTTAAAAGTTTGTCGTTTTCATTCCACAATGCGGCATGTAGTCACCTGCATAGGGGTTATGAACTTTATTTTTCTTTTTTGAGTTTTGAACCCATGATTTTTTAAGCATTGGACAGTAATAAATATTGTAATCACTACCCAAGTCATACTTTCCAAGAATTTCAACAAGAGTCTTACTTACCAAGCCGTATAAGTGATAGTTTTTTTCCTTTTCTTCATTTGCTTTAATTTTTGATAATTGCTTTGCTGTTCTTTTAAAGAGCTTTTGAATTTTTTTATCTTTTACACTGTCGACTTTAGCCGCCAGTGCTTTTGCATTTTTTTCAACTAGAGCAGCATCATATTTAAAAAAACTCTCATGAAGTGCTTCATCTAATTTCAAAACTGAGATTAATGTCTTTTTTGAATTGCCTTTGAGCTTTTGACGCCTTGCTTCTGTTTTTTCAACCTTATCCATTGAAACATGACCACTATGATCATTTGCAAGCGTGCTTAATCCCCCAAACGTAAATGTAACAAATAATAATATTTTTAAATCAAATCTCATTGATCTATCCCTTGTCATTGGCAAAATTGTCTAGGTAAACTCTACACTTAAATTTTCTCGTAGTACACACACGGAACTGAGCAAATATATCAGGAAAAATTTGAATGAACTTTCTAGATAACATTCTAGTTCCGCTTTTAACCAGTTTTGGCATCACTTTTTTTGCCATCCCCCCAATAATTAATGTGTGCAAAGAAAAAAAGCTTTTCGATGTACCGTGCGGAAGAAAGACTCATAAACAGCCGACTCCAACCCTTGGCGGTCTTGCTATTTTCGCTGGTTTTTCTTTTTCACTAATTTTTTGGAGCCCCAACACTCTAAGCTCTGAATTGAAGTACATTATCTGCTCTAGCCTTGTAATTTTCTTTATGGGAATGAAGGATGATTTAGTCGAAATTTCAGCGAATAAAAAAATCATAGGCCAGATTTTTTCGGCTTTGATAATTACACTATTAGCTGATATTCGATTAACCAGTCTTTACGGTATTTTTGGAGTACACGAAATTCCATACCTGGCTAGCGTTATACTAACGGTCTTTACGATTATTGTAATTACCAATTCTTTTAATTTGATTGATGGCGTAGATGGGCTTGCAAGCTCTATGGGAATAGTCTCTACAATTTTATTTGGTAGTTGGTTTTATTTGTCAGGGCATACTGCTTACTCAATCACAGCCTTTTGTCTTACAGGCTCATTGTTCGCTTTCCTATACTTCAATAAATGCCCTGCTAAAATTTTTATGGGAGATACCGGTTCTCTTCTGATTGGACTTATATCATCAATACTAGCAATCCGCTTCATTGAAGTGAACCGTGACTATCAAGGTAATCCATCATATCAGTTATTCTCTGTGCCGGCTGTAGCAATTTCCGTTCTCATTATTCCTTTATTTGATACAGTACAGGTTTTTACAAGAAGAATATTTAAGGGAAGATCTCCTTTTTCTCCAGACAAAACACACCTCCACCATATGCTCTCAAGCCTAAGAATCAAACCTAATTACATTTGCCTAAGCCTTGCCTCAATCAACCTAACTGTTTTCGTTGGAGCTATGATTTTTCAAAAACAAATCGCTGAAATCATCGTTTTATCAATATTATCAATAATGTTGTTATTACTACTCATAGTAATAAAGTTTAGTAATTTAACCCCTAAGAGAGACTAATTAAGTCCTTCGCATACCTTTTCATTATCGAGCTTCGTGAGTACAAATGGCAAAAATCTTGCCGCGATATACTGGGTATATTATTTTGAAAGTTTCTAAAAGCCATTACTGCGGACCTCCAATCACAGGGGTCAAAAACTTCACACCCATCACCAAAGTTTTCATTACAAAAAGTTTTAGCGTAACCCTCAACGCCAGCGACGATTGGTTTTCCAGAAGATCCGTATTCAAATAATTTGGATGGAAGGACTTTTCTAAAGGCTTCCACATCATCTAAGTGCAAGAACAATATGTCTGATTCATCATAAAAATCGACAAGCCTTTCTCGTTTTACAGGCTCAATTAAGCGAAAGTTACTCAGATTAAGAGACTTTACTTTTTCTTCAAAAATTTTGGTCAAACTTCCCCCGCCAACTACGGTGAAAAAATGGGAATCTTCCAGCTCTCTCGCGATATATGGAAGAACCTTATGCAGAGCTTGACCTTCCCCTATATTCCCCGCGTAGAGAACCTGAGTAATTTTTTTCGCTTGCTTATTTTTTTTTATCGAGAAGTGATCTAAAAAAAGATCATCAATACCATTTGTATACGTGTGAACATCTCCAGAAAGTAAACTTTTTTTATCGTAATAATCAATAAAACCCTTCGAGACGAAATTGATTTTAGTAGCACGCTTAAAGGCTAACAGCTCCAACTTTTCAAAGATTTTATACAATAGATTTTTACTTCTTAGACTTAAGTAAGTATCCGTAAATATATCCCTAATATCCAAAAATAATGGTTTCCCTTTTAGTTTAGAGATAAAAGCACCGAGAAGACCTGTCCCAAGTTTTGAGGTTGTAGCATTTATTACATCAAATTTTATAAAAATGGAGATTAAGGTAACAAAATTCACAAATATAAAAAAATTAATTAGCTGATGAATTTCTTTTTTCCCAAAAGCTACCACTGGGGCCCTAAAAACTGTAAGCTGGTTTAGCCTTTCAACAGTAGGGCGCTTTTCACATTCCCCTAGCCGGTTGGGTTGAGTTGTGACGAGAAAGATTTTATTTTTTGAACTTTCTAACATTATTGAGTTTATCAAGGACTTTGTCCTAAAAGCGCCTGCTGAAAGGTCTGGGTCATAATAGTAACTCAATAATAAAAACTTTCTGTCTTTTTTCATTTGTAAAAATATATTGTTTAATTATAGAATTCACCAGCAGAAATGTGATTTTTAAAAGGATTTTTAATGAAAGTGTGTATTATTCTTGGAACCAGGCCCGAAATCATCAAAATGTCACCAGTAATCAAAGAACTCATGAAATCAAGACATGAAGTAATAACGATTCACTCAAATCAACACTACTCAGAAAACATGGACAAAATCTTTTTTAATGAATTAGGTTTAAAAGAACCAGACTTTAATCTAAATATTGGTTCAGGAAAACATTCTAACCAGATTGGTAATATCTTAATTAAACTAGAGCCAATATTAAATGAGTTAAAACCTGACTATACTCTTGTGCAGGGTGATACAAATACTGTGTTCGCTGGAGCCTTAGCATCATCCAAGCTTGGAATAAAGATTGGTCATATTGAAGCAGGGTTAAGGTCCTATGACAAAACAATGCCAGAGGAGTCAAACCGAATTCTGACCGACCATAGTTCTGACTTTCTTTTTGCTGTAACTGAAACTCAAGAGAAAATCTTGAAAAAAGAAGGAATTTCCAACAACAAAGTTTTTGTTGTCGGAAATACAATTACCGACGCTACTTTTAACAACATTTTAATTGCAGAAAAAAAATCTACCATATTAAAAAGTTTAAACCTCAGCAAAAAAGATTTCTTTTTATTCACTTCTCATAGAGGAGCTAATGTTGACGATAAAAAGTCTTTGGAAAAAGTCCTAAAAATTGTAGAAGAGGCTTCTCAACATCAACAAGTCGTTTGGCCTATCCACCCACGCACCCTTAAAAATATAAAACTCTTTAATTTAGTAATTCCAACTAATGTATTAACTATCGAGCCTGTTGGGTACTTTGACTTTCTCATTCTTGAAAAGTACAGCACTTTAAACATCACTGACTCTGGCGGGGTCCAAGAGGAAAGCTGTATTCTCAACACTCCGTGTATCACAATAAGAGAAAACACCGAAAGGCCTGAGACAATTGAATTAAGTGCAAATACGTTGGTCGGGCTTGACTATGAAAAGTTCAAAAAAGAACTATCCAATGTACTTGAGGTAAGACCATCAGGCTGGATTAATCCATACGGAGACGGAACAACAGCCGAAAAAATCATTCAAGTACTTGAAAATGACTACATTAATTCAAATCCTTTGATGAAAAAAACCATAAATGTAATAGGTATGGGTTATATGGGCCTGCCCATGGCATGTCTCTTAGCAAAGGCAGGTTTTTCTGTAACTGGTGTTGATATAAATGAGAAAAAAATCTCCTTATTAAAAGACAATAAACTCCCTTTTGAAGAATCAGGTCTCCAAGCAATATATGACTCAGCGGTGGCCAATAATATTAAATTTGGGACAACTCCAAATTCTGCAAATATTCACATAATTTCTGTACCAACTCCTATAAAAAATAAGAGTTGTGACTTATCTTACGTTCATGCAGCCGCAGAATCACTTTATCCAATTCTAAAGAAAAAAGATCTAATCATTATTGAATCAACGATTAAACCCAAAGCAACAATTCAATTAAAAGAAAAAATAAAAAAAGATACAGGTATTGACGTCCTCCTTGCCCACTGTCCAGAAAGGGCCATACCAGGATCAACGATTCAAGAACTTATACACAACGACAGAATTATTGGTGGAACCTGCGAACAGTCAACAAGCATAGCTCTCTCTATATATCAAACTTTTTCAAAAGGTGAATTACTTCCTAGTGACTCAACCACAGCTGAGTGCTGCAAGTTAATGGAAAACACATACCGAGATATAAACATTGCCTTAGCAAATGAGTTTGATGACCTCCTAACTGAATACGGAGTTAAGTCAGAGCAAGCAATAAAACTTGCCAATAGACACCCTAGAGTGAATATTCTCTCTCCCGGACCTGGTGTTGGTGGGCACTGCATAGCAGTGGACCCATATTTTTTGATTGAAGACTCTGAGCGAGAGACAAGTGTCATTCGATCTGCTAGGGAAATTAACAATCATAGGCCATACTCCCAAACAGAAAAGCTAACTAGAATTCTTAAATCAAAAAATCATAACAAGATAGGAGTCCTTGGAGTTGCATACAAAGAAGGCGTTGACGATACAAGAGAGACTCCCGCAAAACAAATCATTGAAAATCTTGAAAATCACAATTTTGAAATAAAAGTAGCAGACCCGTACGTAAAAAGATTTTTCAAAACAATTCACCCACTCGAGGAAGTAATCGCCTGGGCGGATATTCTTGTAGTTATAACGAACCATAAAGAATTCAATGAGCTAAATTATGAAAGATGTGAAGTTATTTACCTCAAGGACAATTCCTCTTTATTACCATACTTTGAAAAACTTGAAGGGAATACAAGTTCTTTACTTAATCAAGTATCGGTTAGTCAGGAAAATATTAACTAAAAATATAAAACTAAAAAAAATAAGCAAATTTAATATTGCTTCCATTAACTGGAAGCAATATTTTTTTAGTTCCTACAGAAACTTTGAAAAAGTAAATGATTCAATTGTCTTCTCTGCATTAAACAAGAAAGTTGTATTCAACAGCTCTCTATGGCTAAATAAAGAAGGCGACCCTCTGTTTAATTATCAATTGCATTATTTCAATGACCTCCCCTACATATCAACACACAACCCTTCACTTTTTAAAGAGCTCACAGAAAAGTACAATCAACTATTAACCACCAATCGTTTTATAGGACTTGAACCTTACCCTACCTCATTAAGAATTGTTAATATTATTAAATCAATTTGGTTGAATCATGACTTAATATCAAATGAGCTTAATAAGTATTTATATTTTCAAGTCCTGGTTCTAGAAAATAATATTGAAGTTCACATCCAAGCAAATCACCTTTTTGAAAATGGCAAGGCATTAATATTTGCTGGTATATATTTCCAAAATGATGGAGATCGTTTTTTAAATAAGGGGCTAAAACTTATCTCAAAGGAGCTAAAGAAGCAGTTTTATAACGATGGAGGTCACTTTGAGCTATCTCCTATGTACCATTGCCGTATGATGGAGAACATTATTGACCTAATTCAATTATCACAAAAAAGTAAATCAAATAAATTAAATCAAATTAAAACTAAATTACTGGAGACATGTCAAAAAGGTATCACTTGGCTAGAGTACTTATCTCATCCAAACGGTGAAGTATCCTTTTTTAATGATAGTAGTTTAAATATATATCCAAACCTAGAAAACTTAAAAGCATACGCAAAGAAGGCTTGTAATATTGATTTTCGGCCTTTCACTCTTCCTCGCGTTGTCCATCTGGAGGAATCAGGTTTCATCGTTTTTTCAACAGATAGAGTAAAACTCATCCTCAAATATATAAACAACTCATCTGCCTTTCAGCCCGGGCATACGCATGCTGACGAATTATCATTTGAGCTAAGCGTTGATGGAAAAAAAGCTATTACGAATCCAGGTGTTTCATCTTATCATGATAATTTTATCCGAATGAAAGAAAGATCCTCCCGATACAAAAATACATGCCATATTGAAGGAAGCGATCATTCAGAGGTTTGGAGCAAATTTAGATTAGGAAGAAGATCATCGTTAAAATCTCTTGAAATCCAAGGCGATAAAGTGAGTATAGGCTTAAAAAATTATCAAGGAGATTTAATTTATAGAACAATTGAAATCACTGATACTAATATCAACGTTGCTGATACAGCAAACAAAGAATTAATTAGTGTAATCAACACTGTTTCAAATATTGTCAAAGTCCATAGTAAATCAAAATATCAAAAAAAGGACATACGGATCCCTATTTCATTTAATGCATCAACAAAAGCCGTCTCCTACCAACTATCTGGCAAATCAAACACTTTCAATGTTTCATACCTCGGAAATAAAAATGAAAACTCATAGAGAAGAACTTCAACAGATACGTGTGTTTCACCATCAGGGTCCCACATCTGGACCTTTCTAGCATTAAAGCCAAAAGCTTTTAAAAATGAGATATAAGTATAAGAAATTCCCCCACAGAAATGTCCATAGTCATCAAGTTTTTTAATAGCAAGATAGTTAGTTATAAAAAATTATAAAGAAAAATTTGTATTTTAATTTTTACTTAACTTTGAATTTAAATTAATACAGATCTCCGAAACAAGAACAGAGTCGTTTAGAGAAACTAGCTCTTTTTGCTCAGATATCGACTTTTTTAATAGTTCAAACATTTTAACATGTCCCTTATCTTGGCCATTAAAATTAAACACATTCTTTGGAAAAGTTAATCCATAACCCTTGATTGACTTGAAGTTATCTATAACTATCGTTTTTTCATCAAATGAGATTTGAATATTTTCCTTAGAAAACTTCTTGGAGCCTAGAGAATGATAATTAATGTTTGCCAATGAGCCGTCTTCAAATTTTATGCGAATTGAATAACTATCTAAAGAACCCGCATTAGAGACATCTGTAGAGATAACTTTTTTACCAATTAAAAAAATTGCCAAGTCTACAAAGTGGCACCCCTCTCCAATTAGCCTTCCTCCGCCAATTTTTGAGTCTTGAATCCAATGGTCCTGAGGAATTTTTCCTGCATTGATATTATAATTTAAAAAGATCGGCCCCACAGAGCTATTAAGCTTTTTCTTTGCCATCTCTGTATACTTGCTGAATCGTCGATTAAACCCTACCGTAATTGTCTTTTCGAAGTTCTCCTTTTTAATTGAGCTTTTAATTTCCTCAAGCTCTTCATGAGTTAGGCACAATGGCTTTTCAACAAAAATATGTTGGTTGTTTTTTATACCATCTAATACGTAGCCAGCGTGAGAGTTATGCCTAGTTGCAATTATCAAAAGATCGGATATTGAGGAAGATAAGAACTTAGACTTGTCTTTGAAGATTGCATTAAAACCCTTCTTTTTTGCGCTATAAGCAAGCTTTCCTCCCCCATTTGCAAGAACATTGTTAAGAGAAAAACCAGTTTTTAAAAGACTTGGTGCCAATACCTTAGATGCAAATGCTCCTAGTCCAATCATCGACGCTGAATTTAACTCTTTGTCAGAAATACCCCTTAAAGTACTGCTCTCTGCAATTTTCACAAACTCACAGGGCTCAGTTTTGGCCTTATTGTTTCCATATTCAATTATGACACCCAAGTTCTCTAGATTAAACAGTTCATCGGAATACCAATTAGGAATATCTTTGAATCCTTTTCTAACCGTAATTAGTTTTTTCACATCAACTTTTTTTCGAGACAGAAGGTCTAAAAATGATTCGAAGTTTCGATTCTCTGTCCAACGAACATATCCAATGGGATAATCGAGTCCCTTGTCTTCGTAATTATCTTCATATCGACCAGGTCCGTAAGAGCACGAAACTTGAAACTTGATCTCTTTCTCATAGAAGTCGCTTCTGTCTAAATTTAATCCAACTACTCCAACAAGTGTTATTCTTCCTCTTTTTCTACACATTTGAGCAGATTGAGATATGATAGTATCAGAGCGAGATGAGGCACAAATAATTACGCCATCAACTCCATTTCCGCTATTGGCGCTAGTGCAGTAATCTAATAAATTGGAATCTTCAGAAACCTTGAAGGGAACTGCACCGTATTCTTCAGCTAACATAAGTTTCTTTTCACAAAAGTCAGTTGCAATAACTCGGCAACCATTTGCTAGAAGTATCTGAGTTGTTAAAAGTCCAATTACCCCTAGACCCGAGACAACAAAAGTTTCACCAAGTTCGGGTTTAGAAATTCGAACCCCCTGCATAGCAATTGCACCGAGCACAGTAAAAGATGCCTCCTCATCCGATACATTTTCTGGAATTTTCGAAACTAAATTTCTAGGCACCAAGACCTGAGAAGAGTGATGCCCATTCGAAACAACTCTATCCCCAATGTTAAAATGGGAAATTCCTCCATTGTCTCTGACTATACCAACATTACTATATCCAAGAGGAATGGGCTCATCCAGCTTGCTCATAACGGATTCATAAGTTGCTTTAATTCCGTCAGTAGAAACCTTATCCATAACCATTTTTACTTTATCAGGTTGTTGCTTAATCTTACCTAAGATGCCTGATTTTCCAAAACTTACTAGCATTCTCTCTGTACCTGGAGAGACAAGACTACAGGTTGAATCAATTAATACGTGATTATGCCTGGGGGATAAATCCACGGACTGAGTAAGGTATGTACTCCCATCTTTAAGGCTTTGAAGTAGCTGTTCCATATTAAATTCCCTTCCTCTTTTACAAGGTATTACCTATTCCTAACTTATAAACTTAAAAGTCTTTAACTAGTTTATTATTTTCATTTTTAAAAAACTTAATGTACCCATGCCTCAATCCAAGTATTGCTAAGATAAATAAGAAGCCATAAACACCGAAAACAAAAAATAGTTTGAAGATATTGCCACTGTTTTTTTGAGAAATAGCTCCAATTGAAGATATATTAAAAAGAGTCTTCTCATCTATAAATACTTTCTCAAGGTCCATTTTTATCTTTTTTCTGAGCTCATCAGAGTTAAATTGGATTTGATCGGCATATTTATTTAAACTTACTGAGAGTGCTGTAGGATCTCCTGTATATTTAAAAATCTGAGGATAATAACCTTCAACTTTAATATTGTAATCTTCAAGTGACACACAATCTGTACAGCTTCTCTTGAGGTGATCTGAGAGATGCCCCACTGAGGTAAGATTGTAAGCAAGCTCTTGTAACTGGTATTTTACGAATGTATTATCAAACTCAAAAACTTTCTCCCAGTTAGACAAAATTTTCTCCTGTATGCTTTTATGACTCCTTTTGGCAAGATCATAAAGAAACTGCTCATTAATTAAACTTAAGGTACTTTTTGAGTTTGACTGAACAATTACCTCGTAAGATTCTGTAGTGAGATACCTAGTACTGATCTTAATGCTGTTGTTTTTAAGTAATTCCTGAACTCTCTGGATTGATTTCTCTTTTTCATCACCTGCCAACTTAAGAAGCTTCTGTTCTTTTAAAGAGGATACCTCATTCATCAGAAAGAGGTGTGGAACCACAATTGGGGAGAAATTCAAGCCTTTATAAAACGAATTAGTAATACGCTTGTCGTGATTTTTTTTTATCGCTAAAAAATCAAAGTTGTTATCATAGCTTACTTTAATTAGATGAGTGGCAGAGAAACTTTTTGGACTAAGCTTAAGGTATAGAAACGCACCAACACATGAGGTAATTCCACTAAGAGCAAGAATTACAAAGGTCAATTTTTTAATTTTCATAACAAATCTCCTAAGGTTTGTTTAGATTTTTTCAGCCCCCCAAAAAGGAGACACATAACAGAAATTGGTAATAGGGATGAAACAGGGTTTATAAGTATAGTAACAAAATCATAATTTAAAACATTGAAAATTAAAAATGAAAAGATTGACATACTTAAGTACAAAGGAATAAAGGGCTTAATAAAATATTTATAAATACTGCCAATCATTGCTATCTCAAAAAGTAATTTCGGTAAAAACCATATGCCAAAATTTAAAAAGCCATGGGATATTAGACCAACTCCTACACTTCCATGTACTCCTTTTGGCTGCAAGGCAGGATGAAAGACATACTTAAAAACCTCTACCGCCGGTGAGACGTAACTAGATCTATCTACGACTAATGAATCAAAATAAAACTTATAATCAAGTTGATTCCTTGAGATGAAATCTATGAAGTAGGCTATTGGCAAAGTAAAGCGACAAACAGAATTAAAAAAGGGAGAAAAAACCTGTTTCACACGATATGCGCCGGAGAATGCCCCCATATTAAAAAAGTAAAAGAAAAGAAATAGGACTAAAAAAATTAATGCCAATAAAATTGTCTTTTTCATTCCCAGACGAATAAGACAAAACAAAATATAGCTGAACAAAAAATTTCCAATCAAAAGCTTCGATGCAAAAACATAATACTCAACGAGTGAAAAACTAACCAGTAAAAAAATGTACGATATGACCGCTTCAAAAAACTTTCTCTTAAAAAGAGAATAAACTGACATAGAAATTAATGAGACAAACAACAGAGTCTTTCCGGAAAACAAGCTCAAGTTTGAGTGGTTTAAAGAGTTTCTGTACCTAAGCCAACTTGTATAATCATAAAAATCAATTTTAGAAAAATTAAAATCAACGAAACAAACACATAAACCAATCGTAAAAACTAAAAGACATAAGTATGGAAAAAACCTTTCCTTATTTTTAATTGTTGATACGACTCCTTTACCGCCAGAACATTCGTTAAAAATAAAAAACTCTAAAATATAAATTATGAGAAGAGGCGTGCAGCCTACAATCAATCCATATAAAAGGTTTTGCCACAAAGATAAATTCAGAACAACAACACCACTATAAGGAATAAAAAATTGAGGTTTACTTATTACTAACAAGCTTAAGAATCCGCCAAAGAGATAGAAAGTAATAAAATAAAAAAAGGTTATTTTCCCCTCAATTGATTTAATTTTAAAAAACACGCCCAAGTAACACATGGAGAAAAAAACAAGAAAAAAAACAGGGAAACTCACACAAGCTCCAAGTAGTGGATAAGGTCCTTATAGTCATCATCTCCAAAGAACATTTTCTCCTCAATTTTTTCGAATTCATATTTATCAGTATCAAAATTTCTGATTAACTCCCGCAGTTCTGTAGGTTTCCGGGGGTCAAAGACCTCTCCAATATTTAAACTTTGAACAATTTCTCCGACATAAGACCCTTTGCTCGTTATTACGGGAACTTTAAATGCCATCGCTTCATAAAGCTTATTTGGTAATGCGACTTTATTATTTAAGTTATTTCCAGTTACGTCGTATGCCATAAACAAGACATCAATCTGAGAGTAAATATTTGGGGCATCTTCAAAGAAGTCATAAGCTCCGTAATACTTCACTTTACCCTCTAAGCTTTTATCAGAGAACATGTGTTCGTATGGCCCTACTCCAAAGACGGACACAGTAACGTCGTCTAATTTTAAAATTTCATTAATCAAAACCTTGTACATGTCCCCTTGAAGTAGCAAGCCGACAACACCAATTTTAATTTTTTTTGGATTTTCCCTACCAACTAAATCACGGGCAACACCATTAGCAATTGGAAAAAACGCCTTAAGAGGCTTATTCTCCAAGTTAAAGAAATTACCGGGAAATAATCTATTATAGTAAAGAGAGTAAAACTTAGGAGATGTTACGATTAACTTATTTACGAAACGAAATACGGATCTGTCTAAACACCTTACAAAACTATGTTTTATACCTCTTAAATATGTATGTTTTCTCAAATCAGATATTTCCAAACAAAGTTCAGTTTGATCTTTTGATAAAATTTTTATTATTTTATAAATTAATAGCGAATCAATATTATTAAATATCGCTGTTCTAAAATTTTTACCTCTTAGAAACCCCATCACCTTCAAAAATGACTTGAGATAAAAAAAAGGTCTAAGAAAAATTTTTCCACTTGGTATCTCACCAGCGCAAAAAGAATTAACAGCAGGATCTAAGGAAAAGCTCATTTTCCGTTGAAGATCTCGTCTGTAATAGACAACAGTAACGTCACAACTGTCAGCAAAATAATTTATCTGTTTTACAAACCTAGGATTAGGTTGATGAGAGATCATAAAAAGAACTTTATGCTTCATGATGCACTAACCACCTATTCAGAGAATATATTACCCAAACTTGATATCCGTGGGTTTGAAATTTCTTATTTTTTTCCAAGAGCTCTTCAAGAAAACTAATATCAATATAGTTTTGAACTGGCGCGCCTGGTTTTAGCACATCTCTCGAGAACCAATCATTAATAGTTGAGGTCAAGAACGGTTTCAAAAGCATACCGAATCCAACCTTCGGAGCGTCCAGTATGTAAGAGGGAAGTTTATCTTTTGCAACTGACCTGACATTACTTTTTGGGCCATTTTTCATTTTATAATCAAAGGGTAGAGATGCACAAAACTCTATTAAGTTATGATCCATGAAAGGGCTTCGTGCCTCTACTCCTGCGGCCATGCTTGGATAATCGACCCTTGGCAACAATAATTCTGCTAACCTCAACTTATACTCAACATTTAAAACTTTGCGAAGGAATTGATCTTTTGCTTTAACAACAATTTCATCACAAATATTCAGGATCTTTTTATACGAATTTAAACCTTCCGACCCCTTCCAAAAACCTTTTTTCTCAGGCTCGGAAAAACCAAAAACAAACCGTCTTACCAAAGGTGGGGTATCAAGGATACTTTTGATAGACTTCTTAATCTTAAATGGAAAAGGAAGTAACAAAGCAAACCTTAGTAATACTTTAGGAATGAATGAGTAGAAATAGTTTAGAGTTTTTAATTTTTTATAAATAGGGTAACCGCCAAGTTCATCTCCCCCCTCCCCAACAAGTAAAACCTTACAACCAAGATCCTTTGATATCTTTGAAATACCATAAAGCAATGCAGTATTTGGGTCCCCTGCAGGGCTATCTTTCGAACAATTGAGGTATTCCTCAATTAGTTCGCTAAAATCATTTTCAGTGATCCTAAACGAGTGAAAATCTATATTTTTTTCTTCGGAGTATCTCTTTGCAATTTTGGACTCATCAAACTCTGATGTTTTCTCATACGAAATGTTTATACTTTTTAAGTCCTTACGACCCAGCTCATTCAAATAATATAAGTTAAGAGAGCTATCTAGCCCACCACTCAAAGCAATTGAGATAGGAACGTCTGCTACGTTTCGTAGCTTCATTGATGACTCTAAAAGCTTTTTAGTTTCAAGGTGAAAGTCTTCATCGGTTCCACTCCTTACAGTATTAATTTTATCAGAGATATCCCAATATTTTTCTAAATTTTTCTTTCCACCTTTTATTTTTAAGTAATGCCCAGCAGGGACCTTATTAATCCCCTTAAAAAAAGTCCTTGGCGCAGGAGTAGTCAAAAAAGTCAGATAATCATAGATTGCACTATCGTCGATAGACTTTGGTATCTCGTCTAAAGAAAAAAGCGCATTACTTTCAGATGCAAAATAAATTGTGTTTTCTACCTCTGACCAAAAAAGTGGTTTTTTCCCAAAGCGGTCCCTGATGAGGTATAATTCATCTGTTCTTGCATCAAAAAGCGCCATTGAAAACATCCCATGGAACCGGTCAAGACAGCTGACTCCCCACTTAAGGTAAGAGTTTAGTATAACTTCCGTATCTGAGGATTTGGTTTTAAACAGAAATTCCTCTGATAATTCACTTCTTAAGTCTTCGTGATTATATATTTCTCCATTAAAAACAATTGTAACCTTATTACAAGCACTCATCATCGGTTGATTAGATCTTTCAGACAGATCAATTATAGATAGTCGAGTGTGGCCAAAAACAAACTTGGAACTCTCCATTACCTCTTGGTTATCTGGACCTCGATGGCTTAGAGCGCTGGTCATATCTCTTACAGCTAAAATAGTTTTACTTGCAATATGTTTTTCATTTAATGGTATCGCCCCTGCTATCCCACACATACAAAATCTCCAATTTAATTACATTCTGATAATTCAACATACTTGTTTACAATTTTCTCTACGTGATTACTCCAGGTGTATTTTTTCATAACAAGATCATAGGAATTTTTCCCAACTATTTCATACTTTTTTGATCCAACCACACTTAGGACTGAGTCACAAAACTGCCTCATATTGCCAGGCTCAAATATAATTGCCGATTGGTCATTAATTTCATAATTTTCTTGGTGTAATTCAGTAGCATGTATCCTACTTTCAAACAGGTCATCAATCTGCCCCAACCTGCTAGCAATGATCGGCTTTGAATAGGCCATATATTCAAATATTTTTGTAGGACTTCCAATAAAATCTCCTTTTTGCTGGCCGTGTGGAGAAAGGAATACATCAGAGATAAAAAGGTAGTCTGGTGTAATATCTTGAGGAACTATGCCGGTAAATTTCACATACTTTTCATACCGTTCATGGCTTAACTTCTCCCTTACAGTATTGCCAAGAAGTCCATCTCCAATGAGTAGAAACTGTACTTTGTTAATGTCTAAAATCTCTTTATAATTTTCGACAAGATACTTGATTGAGTCAGCTAAAAAATCAACTCCATGCCAAGCTCCAAAAGTTCCGACATAAGTTAATACAAAGCTGTCTAAGCCAATATTTAACTTTTCTCTTACCTCATGGCGTTGCAACTTATGCTTTAGGTGATCATATTTTAAAGGATCAATACAATTTGGGTACGTTACAATTTTATTTTTGTTAACTCCTCTTTTTAAAAGCTCTTTTTCTAAAACATCTGAAACTGTAACAACTAGATCAGCACTTTTAAGCACATAGTCCTCAATCTCGATTGCAAGGTCATTATCTTTAAGACCTCTCCCCCAATTACTTTGTATCCACGCTTCGCTTCCGTTATATTCAACAACAAAAGGAACATTGTATTTGTTAGAAATATAAGCACCCGAGAAGTTAAACAAAGTTAATCTTTGATATATCAATGCAGGGCGCTCTTTTGACACACGCTCTTCAAATTCAGCAATGAAGTGAAAACTCAAAGCCAAGGAGTTAAGATGAAATGGATAGGTATATGAAATATTTTCGTAATCTAAGATAGAAATATCAATATTCTTATTAATTGAGGCAAGCGTATCAACAGAGAAAACCTTAACATCAAAATCTAACGCTAAAGAGTTTATTACACCTGAGATATGGCCGATGCTACCACCAGCCTTTACCCCAAATTGGTAGTTCGTTTTATAATAATAGATTAAGTCTCCCTCATTTAAGCATGGTATTTTTTTTGGTTTTACTGGGTATTTCTTTAAAACTCTACTCACATTTTTTTTGAAAAACCAAATCCTATAGAAGTGGTAAATGACATTAAAAATGCTTGTTAACATATCCTGAAATTTAACTCTTTGAAGTCTTCCATTATCAACGAAAATGGAAATATTTTTCCAAAAAAATATTATGCAAAATGTGACAAGAAAGTTTTGCAGATATTTGTAACTTTGGTCTGTTGGGACAATAATAATTTCCTTGACCTTGATCGCACCGAAATACCATTCTATTCCATTTTTTATTCCTGATCTTTTTAGGTCCAATATCGATTTTAAATAATCATCCTTTTTAAATTTAAAAACGGGGAAATTAGCTTTCTTTAAATTTTCGAGAGTCAAAAAAAGTGTCGTGTTTTTATTATACATTTATTAACTTCCCATACCCGTCTGAGTAAACTTTGAAATCATTATAATTACAATAAAATTCTCTATTGCAGTAACTTTCAATAAGAATTGAATCTTTTTTAATTCTGAAGGTTCTTCTCTGAAAAATTCCCCTGAAAGAAATTCCACAATCAACATGTGTATCACTGTAGGAAAAGCAAAATAATTTCACTTGATTTTTAAGAGAAAATAAGCCGAGTCGTCCATCTCTCCATTCATTTTGTTCCTCTCCATCAACACAGATAGTGCTATGAGAAAAAGTACTTCTAAATTTATTTCTAATTTCTACATTTGGAGTATAAAGATAAGTTCCCGGGTCTACAAATATGTCTTTACCATCAACATTAAGTTCAAATGACAATTTATCATTATGGGCATGTCCTCCGTTTCCATTTTGACCAATATCGCTTAAATTGACAGCGAGATAAAGACGATTTGTTCTAAAAACAAAAAGGCCAAACTTTGGATATATTTTTAAAGTACAACCATTTGTTAAGTCTTCTCCAGAGAATTTAAACTGATCACTTTTATGATATTTAAGATCTGTAAAGTTCTCATCTAATGTATTTAAAGGCATTAAATCAGAACACCCCTTATCCTCGTAGTTGATAGACCGCTCCCTCAAGATACTTTTGATCATATAAAAAGAAATATCTCCAGTTTTATCAGTTTCATTCTTCTTGAAAGCAAGAGCAGAGGATATGATGTGAGAGTGATCCAAACATGACTCACTCCATGTGAAATTAGTCTTAATTGAGCCGGTCTCTCTGAGGGACTGATATTTTTTAAGAAAGTTACTTTTTACAAACTTTCCTTTAGGACAGAACTTAAAAAATCTACCACTATCATTGTCACCAACTTGATAAATTTCTCCGGTAGGCTTAGTAACGTCCCTTGTAAATTGAGCTGATCGATAAAGTCTATGAATCACTCTCTCATCTGGGACAACCTTGCCTTCTACAACTGTATACGCTTGGCCCACCTGATCATTAAGCCTAGGGTAAAAACTGAAGTCATCCTTATTATAACTAGACAAGACATTAATCGATTTTTGGGAAAGACCTAATATTCTTGCAACAGAGTAATGCATTATTTCAGTACTAAGTCGATGATATGAAGTGCTACCCTCAAAGTTACTACCATCTTCATTAAACTGTTTTAATATTTCAGACATAGTTTCTTGAACCGAAAAAGCAAGCCAACCTTTAGCTTCATCAACATCAAGGTCAACCAAAAATGACGAAAGATATAAAAGCCCAGCAATGTTTGAGAAATAATGATTTGATGTCAAATTTGGGTTGTATTCCAGGTTATTTATAATATGCCTGCCATGATCAATCAAACTCATGACAAATACTTCATTAAATTGATCATCAAAAACATCCGAAAAATCCGCATTAGATGCGATAAGATAAGAGACGACCATGTTCGCGGCTCGTATACCAACATCCATAGTACATACCCACTGAACACCGAAGCGAGGAGGGTTAGAGCTTATAAAGTCTAATATTGTGTTTTTAATAAATATGATTTGCTCTTGAGAATCAGGTGAGTGATTCGACAATAGAGCTACTTGGGGAAGAAATTGTAATCGGCCAATTTCCCATGGAGTCTTAATATCAACACCTTCCGGAACACTTCTTTGTTTAAGGTACCAAGTATTTGGCTCCCATCTATATCCGGAATAGACATCTAAACTCCAGTCAATATATGAATACCTCCCCTCAATCAAGGAATTAACTTTTAAGGCATGGCCACGGTTTGATATATTAAAATCTAGACTTCTCCATGGCTTAATTTTTTTAAATGATACTAAACCAGGCCCTAGAATTGAAAACTCGCAATTCCTGTAATGCTTAAATAATCTTGTTAAGTTGTCTAAATCTTTATTAGGAAGATTAAAGCCTTTCAACTCTAAACTAGGTGAAAAAGCCGCCTCAAGTTCAACGTTTTTACAATAACTGGTGAAAATAAAGTCTTTAAAACGGCGAATGAGCGCTTTAAAAAACTTTCCTGCAAAATACAGAGACCTGGAGAAAAACTGGTCTATTGGAAGTACTCTAAATTTCTCAATCACAAAAAACACTTTATTCATCTGAGCCCCCAGAGAATTTTAATACTCTCAATTCATACCAAGATGAAATCATGACAAAAAAATAACTCAACACAGTAGCAAAAATAACAGCGTTTAATTGATATTTCTCTATGAATAAAAAGTTCAGAATAATATTAGTACTAAAGCCTAAAAACCAGATTAGAACTAAACGGAAAGTAACTTCTGTTGCGACAATTACTTGCTGAAAGAAAGTACTAACTCCCATAAAAAAAATAGAAAAAAGCAGCTTATCTACTATTGGAACGGAGGGTAAATATTGCTTGGGGTAAAATAGCTCAATAATGAAAGCAAGACTGTATGAGCAAAAAATCAAGTATACAATGTAGCAAGCAACATAGATGAAAAGATATTTTCGAAATATAATAAACCTATTAATGTTTTTCAACTCACTAGATAGCCTCTGGAATATAACACTTGAGACAATTACTGGTAAAATGTATACATAATCAATAAGACTTACAGCAAAAGAGTAGTAACCAAGGTCGTTACCGCTTAGAAACTTCTCCACAAAAAAGAGGTCTACTTTTAATACTAAAAAGGACAGTGTGGTAACTATATAAATTTTCCCACCAGACCTCACTGCCCAAAATACCACTCTCTTTGACACTCTTTTTTTAAACCAATCATGGTTAGGCATTGAGGAAATAGATAAGCAAACGACTAAGAATGTGTATAAAATTACGACATAAATTAAAGAGTATATATCTACGAAATTAAACAAATATAAAAATACAAGGATAGAGAATGATGCTGTTCTTGCGATACTTATATTAAGTGCATCTTTTTTAAATAAACCTACCCCCTGCAAAACCGATCTTGAAAATTGCATCATCAAAAAAACTAATACACCTAAAAAAATAAGTCCTATTAAGTGAAAATTTTCAGAATGCTCAAATCGATAAAACCCTTTAAGAATGAAAAAAGCACAGGAATAAAAAAACAGAACGAGGCAACATACAGCAAATAGATTTTTTAAAATCAAGCCCGAAAGATGGCCACTCCTCGATAGTTTTCTGACGACCATAGAGGGGATTCCCATTGTCCCAAACTGAACTAGAGTAGCAATGAGAGTTAAAAAGTACGAGTATAAACCATAATCTGCAACGCTTAGACTTTTTGAGATAATTATATTAGAGAAAAAGCCTAAGAACATGGTCCATACTCTAGATGAGTATTGAGCAAAAATATTTTTGACAACATTAGACTTTTTCAGGGTCCCAAAAAGTGGCTCTACTCTATACACTAAATGTTATCTCCGTCGTTTGTATCATTTCTTCAAGACTTATCGGCCAATCAGTTTCACCTACTAGTGCACTATACAAAGCTTCCAACTCTTCAAATTGACCTTTCCGACTGACCTTTGATGATACATCCTTTAAAGCCAGTCCGTGCCCAGAAATCTCTTTATAATCCTTCATTACTATTGATTTACCATCAAAATGAACTTCCATTTTTTCTTTGGAAATTTTATTAGAACCATTAGAAAAGTAATGGATCGTCGCTATTGATCCGTCATGATATGTCATACAGATAATTTTATTATCCGAACTTTTATACTTAGAGTTTGAGACATTTATCGAATCGGAATATATGGACTTGACTGGCGAGCCTACTAAAAAGCCCAATAAATCTATAATGTGACAACACTCTCCAACAATTCTCCCTCCATTCTCATGTACCCAATGATCAGAGGGTATATAGCCCGCGTTCATTCTGTAATGGATAATTGCAGGAGAAATACGTTGATCTAATGCTTTTTTTGCTTCATTCGCACAATCACTAAACCTTCTATTAAAACCAGTAAATAATATTGGTAATTCACTATTTTGCTGATTCTCTTTATAAAAGTTTTTTATCAAATCAAGCTCTTCTTGATTAGTTGCTAAAGGCTTTTCAACGAAGACATTTTTTCCTGCTTTCAGAGATGAATAAACCAGATGTGCATGACTATCATGACGCGTAGCAACTAGAACAAGATCGACTTCAGGGTCATTTAAAATTTTTTCAAAGTCAGTCGTTGCATAATTGGCATCATATTGCTTTGCTACGGCTTTTGCGCTGGCTCCTTTTCTCGACATCACTGCGTGCAGCATATATTTATTTTTCAGTTTTAGCATATTAGGTAAGTGCATCCCAGTAGCGAAGCCGCCTGCACCGACAAGTGCAACTTTTATTATCCCTTCCCTGGAAGGTTTTCTGGAAAAACTGAATGTACAATCATCTATGTTGTCTCTTTGCCCCTCATCTTTATAACTAAGAATAACCATCAATGGTTTTGATGGATTATTTAGTCTCTCAAAAGCACTTGTTATGTCATTAATGTCATAATTTGAGTCTATAAGCGGCTTTACATCAATACTTCCACAAGAAAGAAGTCTAAGGTATTCTTGCATATTTCTATTTTCTGTCCAACGAACATATGAGTACGGATAATCAATTCCTTTCTCCTCATAACTTGTGTCATAACGACCAGGGCCGTACGAAGTTGAAACAAAAAAATCTAACTCCTTTTTGTAAATGTCTTCCCTTTTGATATCCATACCAGAAACACCCACAAGAACCACGCATCCTTTTCTTTTGCACATTTTGAAACAGCTTGAAAGTGGCTCACTCGACCTTGTTGCAGCAGTAAATATTACTGAATCAACACCATGCCCTCCTGACCAACTTGAGGCTACTTGCAAAGAATCTTCTTGCGATGGATTTACTGTTACTTCCGCTCCGAGCTTTTTGGCTATCTCAAGTCTATTATCATCAAGGTCCATGGCCAAGACTCTAACCCCACTAGCCTTAAGAATCTGAACTGTTAATAGGCCAAGAATTCCTGTTCCAAAAACAATACAACTCTCACCAAGCTTAAGGTTTGCTCTTCTCACCCCCTGCAAGGCTATGCTGCCCAGTGTTACGGTGGAAGCATCTTCAAAAGAGAGATCTTTTGGAATTTTTACTACTAAATTTTTTGGAACATCAACATACTCTGCATGATTAGCAAGACCCGCTCCTGCGGCGCTAATACGATCACCAACAGAGAAATCCTCAACACCTTTTCCAATGCCTACAACGACACCACTTACAGAATATCCAGTAGGAGATCCTGCATCGAGGACTCCTTTAACTTTTGCAAATGCTTTAGATAAACCTGCATCTTTTGCGTAATTTAATACTTTTTTAACATTCTCAGGCTGCTCTAGTGCTCTTTTGATTAAGGGCTTACCACTATTATTGACACCACTCATCTCTGTACCAGCAGAGATGCAGCTATTAACAACTTTTATCAAAAGACATCCATCTGAAACTTTAGGTGTTGGAACCACTTCCCCTATTACCTTTCCTTTTTTTATGAGGCCCTGAATCATCATCTAAATCCTTGAAAAATAAGTCACAAATTACACCCCATAATTAAGCAGAGGTCAATAACTTACCACTTACTTAGAATCGTAAATTTTCAATATAAATACGTTGATACGCTCTTCTTTCAGACACAGTGCTCCTAACAACTAAGATGAAAATTTAAGAACCTATACTTATTAATAAATGGGAGAACTTAAATTTTTTAGCTTGGAAATTGATAATCCTCAGTTTACAATTCTGATTTAAAAAAATAAGGGCGTCGATGGCACAGAGCTGGGGAAATGTAGACAAGGAAAATCACTTGCAAGAACTCAAGGTGAGCTGGATTAATGACATTGAACAGATCAACGAGTCTGAAACTATTTTAAGTCATGGAAATGGTCGAACGTATTCAAATAGCTGTCTAAACAAGGACGGCGATCTACTTCTGACCAGAAGCTTAAATAAGTTTATTAGCTTTGATCAAACGAATGGAACCCTAGAGTGCGAATCAGGCTTAACGTTCGGTGAAATTTTAAACCTTATCGTACCTAGAGGCTGGTTTCTCCCCGTGACCCCAGGCACAAAATACGTCACTCTGGGTGGCGCAATTGCAAACGATATTCATGGAAAAAATCATCACACAATGGGGAACTTTGGTAACCACATCCAATCAATCACCATTTATAACACTGAAGCAGGTATTTTTAGGTGCTCCCCTTATGAAAATTCAGAATACTTCGAAGCCACTGTTGGTGGTATTGGCCTGACTGGCGTTATTCTTTCCGCAAAATTCAAACTGATTCCAATAAAATCTCAAATGATTAATCAAGAAATGATTAAATTTAATAATCTTGATGAATTTTTTGAGATAAATAATCAATCAACAGGTTCCACTTATACAGTTTCTTGGATTGATTGCATGGCAAAAGGAGAAAAGCTTGGTCGTGGCCATTACATCAGGGGTGAGCACGTTAACAAAAATGATCAAACACTTGAAAAAATATATAAAGAAACAAAAAAAACTGTTCCATTTAATTTTCCAAAATTTTCATTAAATTCATATTCAATCAAAGCTTTTAACTCACTCTACTTTAGGAAGTTCTTAGGTGAAAGAGAAGATTCAACAGTTCACTTTAATCCATTCTTTTACCCTCTTGACTCAATAAATAACTGGAACAGAATTTATGGAAAGGATGGATTTTATCAATATCAATTCGTTGTTCCACATAAGGATGGAAGAGAAGCAGTTAGAGAGGTTTTTAAAGAAATATCAAAATCTGGACAAGGTTCATTTCTTGGGGTGCTGAAAACCTTTGGAGATATTCCAGCAAAAGGCATGATGAGTTTCCCAATGGAAGGAATTACTTTGGCCCTTGATTTTAGAAACCAAGGAGAAAAAACTCTTCAGTTATTTTCAAGACTAGATAAAATAGTAAACGAGGTGGACGGAAGACTCTATATAGCAAAAGACACAAGGCTTCCTAAAAACCTTTTTGAGAGGTTTTATCCAAACTTTAATAAATTCAAACAGTATATCGACCCTAAATTTAGCTCTAGTTTTTGGAGAAGAATAAATGAATAAATTTCTAATACTAGGTGCCACTAGCGCAGTGGCGAGAAGCTTCTGCGAGAGAGTCATAAGCAAGGGAAGCCAGCTCGTGTTGGTTGGTAGGAGTGAAGATAAGATTAATTCCCTAAAAAACCATTACAATACCATTAAGCCTGGGTCTGTTATTCATACATTTATTTTAGACTTCAACCACACAGATAATCATCACGAACTAGCGACGATTCTTAAGAGCTGTAAAATAACAAATGTGCTATGTGCCTGGGGAATACTCGGTAATGATAAAAGAGCCCAGGTGGAATCCTCACATGCGCTAGAAATTATAAACTCCAACTTCACAAGCTATGTTTCTGTGCTCGCGACTCTTACACCTTACTTTGAAAAGTTAAAAAAAGGTTCAATAATAGTCATAACAAGCGTTGCAGGAGACCGAGGAAGACAATCTAATTATACTTATGGATCTGCAAAAGGCGCACTTTCAATTTACCTTGACGGGATGAGGCATCGCTTTGCTAACTCAAAAGTAAGTATTATTGATATAAAACCCGGTTTTATTGACACGCCAATGACTGCTAATTTTAAAAAGGGACTTCTTTGGGCCAAGCCAGAGACCATTGCGAAAGATATTGATAATGCAATCATTAAATCTCTCCCAAAAATTTATACACCATTTTTTTGGCGATACATTATGTACATCATTAAAAACATACCATTTAAAGTTTTTCGAAAGCTAAATATTTAAGCTTTAACTTACAAGAAGTGAATTTATACATGTCAAAAAAACTCCTCTTTTTCTTTTGTTTTTCCTTAGCTTCTCTTCTGACTTTTGTTCATGAGTCCAAAAACTACTCGTCGGATATTCTCAATAAAAACGGTTGGGGGGCGAGTGCAAGCGGCTTGCTACCTTCGGTAAACAGCATATTAATTAATGGCACCCATAAATATAATATCGGAAAAGGTCCATTAGTAAAAAAACCTAATGGAAGCGGCTTCCTACACAAAGTGTCTATAAGAAAAGAGGACTACAAAAGTGAAAAGCTAGCTCTTCCGGTTCGCTCAGTGGCATACCAATACTGGATTGCCTTGGTCACGGCCCTAGACAACATTTCTTTAAATAATAGAAGCTACATTACATATAATTTTAAGAAAATAATTGTAATCCAAGACTTTCTTCTTCTCTTCTCCTGGCTCTTGATGACAAATTTTGCTACCTACTTTTTATTAAAAGGCTTAGAAACTCGAACTAACAGATTGGTAATATTCTTTTTATTAAACGTACTTAATTACATGTATTTAGGTAATAGACAACTTTTTACTAATGGTATTACTGACTCTGCTCTCGCGCCTAGTCTTTGGATAATAAGCCTTATAATTTTTACTATCTCTATTTTAAAAAAATCGTTCCTATTTTTAATAATATCTGCTCTCTCATTAGGCTTCACATGTCTAATCAGAGGGGAGTTAGTATTTCCTGCGATAGTGGGTATTTCTCTCACGAGCTTTTGGCTGTATAAAAAGTTTAAAAAATATAAGTACTTTACATTAATATTAGTGTTACTTACCCCTGTTCTTATAAACGGCACCTATAATAAGGCCGTCTTCAAAAAGTTCGTTCCTTTTAGGATGCAAAGTGGTCAAAACCTTTTAGAGCCAATAGGGCAATGTAGAAACCCATGGGGGATAAAGTATTCTGACAAATGGTTTGGGGACTATATGAAGGATAAATATAACCTCCCTTATCTCTCATTTCAAACTGACTCTGTCGCGACAAAAGAGTATTTAAGACATCTGTCAAATGATCCGTTTTTTTTCGTGAGTTGCTACAAACAGAGACTTATAAATGTCTTAGGAACGAAGCACGTTTTAATCTCAATATTACTAGTCTTTTTGATTATTTGGTTTAAAAGGTTAAATTACTCCCAACTTATCCCTTTTACCCCCTTTTGGTTTTCTCTATGTGGAGTTTTTATTCTTCCTTTTTTAAATTCACTCCCAAGAATTTATGAAAGCTTTTTTATTGTCATTAAAGGGTTTGGATTAGTCGGCGGCACTTTACTTCTGGCTGAACTTATTAAAATTTTTCAAAAATTTACGACTAAGTCGGTTTCTAAACCAGTGTAAAACAATCTACAAGAATTTTTTGAAACTATTTATACGGGAACTCCCAACCAGATATTTTTGAAAACTAATGTGATAAATGCTGTTCAACTTGAGGGAAGAAACCAATCACAAAAGATCTGCAAAAGACTGCGGATTATATAAAAATTTAAAAGCAAAAAAGACTATGTTCTCTATGTATTTAAGTACCAACAAAGCTATTTAAAAGCTTCCCAGCCTCTCACGAGAGTAACTTCCGTCTTGCACGCGCTTCCACCAGGTTTCATTAGTTAAATACCACTCGACAGTTTTTCGAATGCCAGACTCGAACGTTTCCTCCGGGTGCCAACCAAGCTCACGCTCTATTTTTCTTGCATCAATTGCATATCGAAGATCATGTCCTGGGCGATCCTTCACAAATTCAATTAAATCGGCATAGGCGCCGGAGGTTCTTGGTCGGACCTCATCAAGGATTGAACAGATCGTTCGAACCACCTCAATATTCTCTTTTTCGTTAAATCCGCCGATATTGTACGTCTCACCTAATTTACCTTCGAGAGCGACTTTTATAAGTGCGCGGGCGTGATCCTCCACATACAGCCAGTCCCTAATCTGTTTGCCGTCTCCATAAACCGGAAGAGTCTTTTCCTCTAATGCATTTAAAATAACAAGTGGAATCAATTTTTCTGGAAAGTGATACGGCCCGTAATTATTTGAGCAATTTGTAATAACCACCGGAAGTCCAAATGTTCGATTCCATGCGCGAACGAGATGATCACTCGAGGCTTTACTCGCAGAATATGGACTACTTGGCGCATAAGGAGTCTCTTCCGTAAAAAGATCCGTCGTTCCTTCAAGGTCCCCGTAAACTTCATCAGTTGAAATATGATGAAAACGAAGGTTCGGCTTAGTACTTGAGTGAAGTTTTCTTGCGGACTGAAGAAGGTTAAAAGTTCCAATAACATTGGTTTGAATAAATTCTCCAGGTCCATCAATAGATCGATCAACATGACTCTCTGCGGCTAAGTGCATCACAATATCAGGTTGGTATGCTTCTAAAGCCCTGTCTACTGCCTCAGAATCACAAATATCAACTTGCTCAAACCTATAGCGATCACTTTCGCTAACAGAAACGAGACTATCTAAGTTTCCAGCGTAGGTTAATTTATCTAGATTCAATATAGAGTGATCTGTATTATTGATTAATTCTCTAACAACAGCAGAACCAATAAACCCCGCACCACCAGTGACTATTATTTTTGCCAGAACTATCCCCTCAAAAAAACATCCTGATTATCTCATAAAACAGAACCTTTATAGAAAAAGGTCTTTCTCTTCCGCTGAAGGCACTCGACACGAATCCTTTGGCTTCATAATATGATAGCGATTCCTTGCGATTAACTCGTAAACCATATTCCTAAGCCATTTTGGAAAAATAAACGCAGCATTCACAAGCCAGGACTGGAACTTGATGGTTTTTAAGATCTCAAGCGCTCCGTCACTTTTGATATAGGCTTTTCCTTTTTTTAAAAAAACAATTGTTTCAAGCTTGGTTGGATCAATACCTTGAGACCTGAGTACATCATGAATTTTCTCATTTTGAAGCGGGCAATACCTGAGCCTGCGACTCGGGTCTTTTTTTATTAAAAAATCAACCCACTCGTTACAAATACCGCAAACACCATCAAAACAGACAATATTTTGCTCTTCAATATCCATTATTTCCCTCTAAAATAATTCCTTGTTAGATCTTATCATCTAGTAATGTTTTACTTAAAAATAATACCCTTATGTCTTTTTTTTACCAATATACTCCTTGCTGAGTCTGACTGCGTGGATTGCGATGTCCAAAGAGAAATTCAACAAATGCCCAAAACAGATAAAAATCTTGGTCAATTTTTTGAAGAACTTGGAACTCTAGAAAGCTCATCCGAATCCAAAGTAAAAGAAGCATATTACAAAAAAGCCAAAAGAATGCTCACACCTGAGCGATGCGAGCTTTTTTCAAAAATGATGAACAACATCATTAACAATCACCACTTACTTCCCTCTCAGGCATTATTTAATTCTCTTGATTATTATTATGAGCAAAAAAATAAGGCCCCCATCTCAGATACAGGAAAAGGTTTAATTGAGAGCTCGAAAGAGTTCATTGAAATTGTAAAGAAATGTAAAAAACAAGGTAAAGAGCATGGCTTGATATCATGGAAAGTAAGAACTGGCAGAAACAAAGGAAAGGTCTTAAAAAAAGACTGTAAGAAACATATTGGAGGAGCTGGCTTTCATGAAAATTTAATTTCTGATCATGAAGCCAAAATCACAAGTCCCATTATTTCTATCGGTAACTTTGATGTTGAATCTGACATGAAAAGATTTTTTGTCATAAACTCTGAAACAGGCGATATTACGTCATCCAAAGTTTCTCATGGGAAGGGACAGGGCGACGGTGCAAATCAAAGCAGACGTCTCAAGTACTGCACTACTTCAAGAGGCAGCACGAAAGATCAAACAAGACCAGGCTTCTATAAAGTGACATCGAGAGTCCTGAAGCAAAAGAAAAAAGATAAAGCAAAATATAAAGGAGACTACTTAACTAGTGGCTGGCCTACCGCTTGTAACGAAGGAACCTATAACCCAAAAGCAAGGCGAAGAAAATGTGGAGAAGGCAAAGCTAATTCATACTTTAATGCTCTTCGAATTGTTGGACTACAGAGTTCTAACGACGATGCTTACACCAGTGGAGTGATTATGCATGGCGCAAGTTACAACCCACCATCACCCGATGGCCATAGCGTTGCCGGGGCGTCGCATGGCTGTCCAGCTTTCAGCTACAAGGACTTTGAAAAAATTGGACAGAAGCTTACAAGTCAAAAACCAGGCGGAAGCTCTTTATACTACAGCTACGCACCAGTTTGTGGTGGTGTTGAAAGAGATATTTCACAAAGAGTTAAGCGGGTAGCTTCCTTTAAGAAGAATTTGTCAAAAAAATACAAGGTGATTAACAAAAAACTGAAAAGAACTCTTGGAAGTAGCTACTTAAAATCTTTCAATACAAATTTAAACAAGCAAGGTTATCTCTACGAACAACTAGGCTCTGTTAGATCCAAATATGCTGAAGACTGGGGGGATCGCCTCAAGAACAAAGAGCTCCTTTCAACACTTGATTACCTTGAGAAATTAAAAAAATCTATTGATTCAAAACCTGACAAAAGTGCCAAAGAGATTAAAGCTCTTAAATATGTAAACTCTTTATTAGATGAAGGAGCTGGAAACGGATTTTTAGACGAAAACCCCTTCATAAATTTCTACATGCGCTCATGTGAAGAGATTAAAAATAGGCTTTGATCTTTTGTTGCTTATTTTCGTAAAATAACCTTATCTTTTCCAAGGATAGGAATTTTGAAAGAAGTAATTTATTTAACTCTGATACAAATCTTTGCACTTTCTTCTTACGCTTCGGTAAAGATCCCTGCCTCTGTCTTTTTAAAAAAACTATTTTCAAAAAAGGAAAGTTTATTTTTTGAGATAGAAATCAACGAGGAGTCTGATCAAGAGTTAATGTTTTTTTTAAAACCCTACTATAAAAGGATTGGAGAACTAGGGGTTGAATTAAATGATAAAGGCCGTTGTCGCTACCACACGAGAAAAAATCTCCTTAAGCATAATAACCAAAATGATTGGGACTGCTTTTTTACATTAAGAGGAATGCTTAGGGATACAAAGTATTGTTTACCTCACCCCGATAAAATATTCCAAGACGATATCGACGATCTGTTTGACGAAAAAAGAATAAAAGGACGTATCCGATATGTTGGGGTCGCCCCTCTACCTTATCGATATCTCATCGAAAATAGAGATGAGAAAATGCATTTGACCTTAAATGTTTTCTATAAGAACTGGGACTCCCTAAAGGATACTCAGAAGGAAACGCTTAAAAAATCATTCCAAGGAGCTCAGCATTACTGGAATAAAAATTCTCCGGGTTCAAAAAGATTTAGCTTTGAGTTTAACGTTCTTGAAAAGCGCGAGGATGCAGACTTTATTGTTAATGCTGTTGCAAAATCAACTAGAGGGCCTTATCTAAAAGAACATAATATAAATTGGCACCCACTCGTTTTTGCACATGAGTTTGGCCACATGATGGGACTTGATGACGAGTATGATCAAATTTTCGCCACTCTTTTTAAAAACAGACGGTGCACAAGTGAATCACTTATGTGCTCAACTAGGTACAACCATTTTCCAAAGTATTACTGGTATAAAATTTTTCGCCGAGCATTTTGCCAGTAATTAATGAAATTTAAATACACGCTTATAATTAGCCTTGCTTTAACAAGCATTCACTATCTACTCTCTCCTTCAAGATTTTTTTGGCAACCTTTTGGTGGATTAATAATCAATTTCATCTTTCTTTACGGAATATTATTTTTTCAACGATTTAAATATATTCGCCATATATCAACAACATTATTTATTTTAACTTTTATTCAGCTCGTTTACTTTTTTCACTATAGATCATTTATCCCCCTAACCGCTTATGAGTTCATTCTTCGAGAACCACGGATGCTTCAAGAAGTCTTGATAATGGCAAAAGCGGAGTACTTCATCCTGCCGGTGATAATTGTTTTTTACATTGTGAGCAAAGGGCTAAAAAAACTCTCAGCTGAAAAAAGTCGTGAAGACAAAAAACCTATTATCGCCTCTTTATTTTTACTTGGACTTTTAGCCCTTTTAAGCTTTTACTCAAAACAGCTTGATCAAAATCACGTTCTTCCATTTAGCGCGAACTATATCGCCCAAACCATTTCACAACCGCTCTTTCCCTATGAGAAAAAATCGATCGCTCAAAAAGATTTAAAAACCGCGAAGGGCAAAGTAGTCGCGAAAAAAAGTAACTACAATGTAATTATTTTACTAAGTGACGCCCTAAGAATGGATGCCTTATCTGTGGCTAAAGAAAACAAAACTGTTGTTGATAAAAGTCTGCAATCATTCTACGAAGGATCCCTAGTTTTTAACTTCACGGTATCTCCCAGTAATATGACTGATAGTTCCATGCCAAGCCTTGTCACATCTAAATCCCCCTTCAGAAAAGTAAATGATTTCCAAAGCGCATATAGAATGTGGGATTACTTTTCTTCTTTTAATACATTTTACTTATCCACTGCTGACGTACAGTTTTCATCACTTGATCAAAGCATTCAATCCCAAAACTTAAAATTTCTTGATGACCTAGAAAATATAAATAAAAGTCTACCTCTTTTAGATATCTTATCCAATGGCGATCAATTATTTTTGGATTCTATTATTTCAAAACTCTCACCTCCATTTTTTGGGATTTGGCATATGGATGGCACCCATAGTTATCTATATCCTCCAAACAATACTCTCCCAAAAGAGCTTAAAGACTTTCCTGACAACAAAAAAAGAAAATACCTTCACTCTGTTAATGAGATGAGTAAGACAGTTAAAAAAATCATTGATTCCGTTGACCTTGAAAAAACAATTGTTGTTTTAACTAGTGATCACGGAGAGGGTTTTGGCGAGCACGGAGCCCATTTTCACTATAAGGATTTTCACCAAGAGTCCATTCGAGTGCCAATGATCATTCACCTACCAAAATCGTTAAAAATGAGCCTCTCAGCAGAGAGGCTTAATTGTCTTCAAAGTAACACAGAAAAAATCACCTCTACGCTTGATTTATTTCCCACTCTTTTAAGTTTAAACAATATCTCAACATCAAAGAAAATGGATGGAGTTGATCTTACAAAATGTATCGATAAAAAAAGAATCGTTAGTTCAACAAACTGTCTTCGAGAGTATCAGTGCTTTAACCAAGACTTTATGCTTGCTAGCGACGACTATTATGCAATCTTTTCAAAAAAAGATGGGCTCATTGGAATTTACGACACTTGGTTGGATATTCTTCAAGAAAAATCACTACAGAATTTTGATGACCAAAAGCTTAAAGCGTTTAAAAGGTCTGCAATAGAGTTTTTAAACGATAAAAAAAGAGATGATCTTATCCAAGTAGTTGATCAACAACTGCCGTGAGGCTTTCTGGGTTAATTGGCTTGTTGTAATTGGTTAGAATCTCTCGTCCAACAACATTCATCCCAATAAAAGATAGCTGCATTCTCATGTGCATTAAAACGTGAGCACCGCCACCTCCACTATGAGTAGCCACAACAGCTTTTTTTGTATTGAATAATTCTCGCCAATCTTTTGAGCTCTTAGAGCAAAAGGCCAAAAAGTTTGTAAAGCTTGGAGGAACGTTTCCATTGTACTCTGGCGCCACGAAAACCATCGACTTAGCTGATTTCAAATCCAATAAAATGGACTCAAAGCTTGAAGGTAAATCACGTTCACTTTTAGAATGAAACAAAGGAAGATTTATCTCTTCAACATTAATAATTTTTGCTTTTTCTTTTTTTAAAATTTCTGCCTTAAAAGCTTCAGCAAGTGGAACATTCATCCCACTTGAAAATACTAAAACAACTGCACTCACGACTAGTTACCTTTAATTACTTAGAAAGCTCAAATCTTGTTTCACGCTCGTGAATTTTAAAACCTTTTAGGCCAACAAGTTTTTTCCCTGCTTTGGCCGGTACGTCGAAAAAGGAGAATCGATCTTTTAATTCAACATTATGAACATTATCTCTTTTGATCCCTGCTTGATTAGCAAGTTGTCCGAGTAAAAGATGAAGTCCGACTCCATCACCTTTACCTTGATTCATAAATATTCGAACAGAATCTCTTCCAGGGCGTCGATCTCTTCGCGGACGGTCACTTCTTCTATCTCCGCCATCTCGCGACCTTCTACCAGCTCTTCGATCATCACCTCTATCTCTGCCGCGACCTTCTGACCTTCGAGATCCTCTGTCCCTTCTGTCGCCACGCTCACCTCTTCCACCGCGGTCGCCTCTTGATCTCTCTGTAAATTGCTCTTCAATACTTCCTAGCTCGTTAATTCTTTTGAAATCACTATTGAAAAAATTTGTAAAAAGAAGCTTTAGTAAATCCTCTCTTCCCAATGCTTCAAGCTCTTTTGAGAAGATTGAAAAGCTAGAATCGATCTGGAAGTCATCTCCCTTTTCTGAAATTGCGTTCACAACGTTTTCAAGAGAATTAAGTTTTGAGGTAATTTTAGCTTTTTTATACTCATCACCTGAAGGAAGGTTCTTTTTTATTAGTTCCGAATCTGTTGTTTTCGCGATCCATCTTAGTCTTCCCACAGCTCTTTTATCTAGAAGAGTTATCGCCTTACCAGATTTCCCTGCACGACCTGTTCTTCCAATTCGATGAATATAGCTATCTTTATCTTGCGGAAGATCAATATTAAAAACATGAGTTAAATCATTTACGTCGATCCCTCTTGCCGCAACGTCCGTACAAACAAGCATTTTCGTTTTTTTCTTTTTAAACCTGGCGAGAGCATGATCTCTTTGCGCTTGCCCCATATCTCCATGAAGCATTTCAACGGCGTATCCTTCTGATGATAACTCAGTTGCAAGGTTCGCTGTCTCTAGTTTTGTCCGACAAAAAACTATTCCGTAAACCTGATCCTCTACATCGATGATTCTTTTTAGTGCTTCAGAGATATATCTTCTTTGAACGACATAGTAGCTTTGCTCAATAGATTTTTTTGCGGAACTCTCAGTTGAGCTAGAAACTGTTATTGGCTCTGAAAATTCTTTTTTAATTAACGACTTTATCTCTTTTGGCATCGTCGCAGAAAACATCCAAATGTTTCTGTCATTTTTTATGTTTTCTAAAATAAGTTGAACATCTTCAAGAAATCCCATATTAAGCATTTCATCAGCTTCATCTAAAACAAGGTATCTTGTTTCATCAAAACGAAGAAGTCCTTGATTCATTAAATCAATAACACGACCAGGTGTTCCGATAATTACCTGAGGTCTTTTTCTTTTGATCGCACCGATTTGCTTATCATAGCTAATTCCACCACAAACAACTTCAGCCTTAATTCTAGTCTTTGGAAATAGTTTTCCAAACTCACCATAAATTTGGTTCGCAAGCTCTCTTGTAGGAGAGAGAATTAATGTTTGGATCTTATTTGAGTTGCTATCCAACTTTTCTTCAAGTGGAAGTAAAAAAGCCGCTGTTTTTCCCGTTCCTGTTTGAGCAAGGCCAACAAAATCTCTATTTGAGTCTAAAAGTACTGGAATTGCTTTTTCTTGAATTTCTGTGGGTTTTTCATAGCCAAGCCCATCAAGGGTGGCCAAGGTGTTTTTGTTTAAGCCCAAATCACTAAACTGTGTCATTTTTCCTCTTTAATTAAAGTTAGAGGTTTTTCAACGGGTTAGCGATGGATTTGACCTCGAACGCTTGGTATCACGATACCTTGAGAAAACCTAGCTAAATGAAATTACTACACTTAAAAATATAAATTAAATGCCCGAAATAACTCTTGTATGAAGATGATCCTCCTATTTTTAAACCTTTTTGTGCTTCTTGGACTTGCCGACAATACCGACTCTGTAACGAGAAAGCGGGAAATTAAAAGAAAATGCCCTAAACTTGGAAAGTCAAAGTGGTGCGCCAGACTAGGTCGTTGCGTGAGGCCATGCAGCGGATGCCTAGAGCCCAGAATAATCGGTGGAGATTATATATGTGGACCTAGAAAGTGTCGTGTTTGGGAGAGATGTATTAAGCAAATCAAATGCGTTGGGAGCATTTCCGGCGAGGATTATTGGTACAGGCCCTCTGATAATGATCCTTGTGCAGAGAGAGTATTTAATTAACGCAACTATCATCCAAATCAACAGAGGTATTGTTTAGTTTCTGAATTTTCTCAAATTTACCCAACCTGATTCTAATAAAATGATATATCTCTTTTGCCACATCAATATTGGCCACTTGCTCTATGGTTTCAAATCCAGGACTTGAATTAGCTTCGCAAACTTTAAAGTGATCACCATCAAACAATAAATCAATTCCAGCAATTTCCAGATTAAACAGTCTAGAGGTTTCGACTGCCAACCACTCAACTTCCGGAGTCAGCGCAAATGGTTTGACTGAGCCTCCTTGAGAAAAGTTCGCTTTGAACTCCCCTTCTTTGGCCACCCGCTCAACACAGCCAATCACTCGTCCGCCAAGGGTGAATACCCTGAGATCTCGTCCTTTAGAGCCTTCAATAAACTCTTGAAGAATAATGTGAGCACTCCCTTTTGTTGCCTCAACGATTTGGATGAGGTTTAAAAATTGCTTTTTTGAATCACAAAGAAATACACCTGATCCTTGAGAGCCATAAACAGTTTTAACAATTATTGGAAATCCCAGTCTTTTTTCAACAAGGTCAACATTAACAGGAAACTTAACAAGCATTGTTTTAGGAACAGGTAAATTACCTTGAGCAAGAATCTGTTGAGAAAATAGTTTATCACCTACAACCTCAACCGAGCTTGAAGAATTAAAAGAAGGAACTCCCATTCTCTCAAGGTGTCTTATAACGGCCAAATCGAAGTATGTGGCCATTGAGCCCATTCGAGGAAGAATGAAGTCAGGTAGCGCTACAGGCTTTCCATCAAGTAAAATACTTTTTCTATCTTCTCTAGTTACTGTGAGGTCAAAGCGATCAGGGGAATACACTTTAATTTCAACACCAGACTTCTCCCCCTCCTCAAAAAGTCTTTTTACTGCATATGACGATTTTTTCAAGTCACCTTGTTTTTCACTAAATAAAATCCAACCTTCCAACATCAATCCTATTAGTTGAGCTCGTCATTCATTCGAGCAGTAGAGTTATAATTTCCAATTAGGGCCGAGCCCGTGAGATAAAAATCAGTGATAGCGTAAATGATTAAATCACCTTCGCCAATATTTTGTGATTGATGAATTTCCCAACGAGGGACAAAAATACTCTCTCCCTCTCCAATATCAAAAAACTTATCACCAACCATGATTCTTGCTTTACCTTTTAATATTATAAAAACGCTCTCATGGGCATGTTTATGTCTCTCATTACACCTGCCTTCAGGTATAGTAAGAAGCCTTGCATCTATTACCTCAGCAGGAAAAGGTGCTCGACAAACCTTAAAATCAATATTGTGTTTTTCAATTTTATTTTCATACAAAGGAGAGCTAGAGTTTTTTACTTCAGTTTGTAAATTAAATCGAAGATTGGATTCACTCATTTTTTTTGAGTAAAGACTCTTCTTATCTTGGATTTTATTTAGTTTGTCTTTAACTCTTTGCACCCTAAGAGAGTCAAATATTTCTTCAAAAAACTGAAGTCTTAGGTTTAGAGCATAATCAAGGGACGCAAGAGATCTCTGTTTCCAATTAGGATGATCTTTATAATCTAGCAAAATTTCCTCTAATGTCTCTGCGTGCTCATCATCACACTCCATATGAAGGTGGAAAAACTTAAGGTCGCTGTCACTTAATCCTACTTTTTTCATCCCAGAAACCATAATTGAGTAAAGTCTCGGAACGATTGCTTCGGTTCCAACTGATAAAAGAGCAGCTGACTCTAAAGCATCTTCGTTAATACATTGATTTAAAAACTTTTGTACAAAGTTATGAGAATAAGCCTCATATTTGACAGAATCTAAGTCGATTCCGAGAGAATCTGTTAAAAATTTGTGAAATAAAAAAGAATGTCTCTCATTGGGGTCAGCCCCACCACCTTCTTCCCAAAGGTTCTCACTCAATTTTGCTCTGAAATAATCATTTTCCATATTGGCCATTAAGCCTGAAAGATATCTGGTAAAGTTTTTTGAATACAAGTAATACTGAGAAAAGACAAAACGAATATCATCAATGTTAAGGTGCTTCATCTCAAATGCTTTTAAAAGCCTTGAGTCCCAAATAGGATGATTGCTCATATGATCGTGTAAAAACTTAATATCCGAGTTAATTGACCTTGTCGTTATGGAAACTTGCATATTGTGTACCTTTTAAGCTTTATATATTGCTTTTATAGCAAATTTAACGCCATCACCAAGTAGATTTTTTCTGTAATATAAGTATTTCCGGTAACAAACTACTAGACGTCTGAAGACATATTTAAGGATCCGCTAAATACTTGATTTTTTTGCTTTTTTCTTGATTCAAATTCACTTAGCTTAGATAATTTTATTTGGCCACAAGTGAGGAAAAAATGGACGAAATTAACTTTACCCAATGCGAGGCGACTGAGCGCCTGAAGAATCTCGTATCAAACGAAGATCTTTCTTTTCTCTTAAATCTGCACAACAAATACAATAGTCAAAGGCTTGAGTTACTAGAAGAGCGAAAAAAGCGCCAAACTGACTTTGATAATGGCGCCTCTCCTGAGTTTGATCGAAACTCAACAGCAGCGACGACAGATTGGAAAGTTGCGCCTATACCAGCTGATCTTCAAACGAGAAGAGTGGAAATAACGGGACCTATCAATGACCCCAAAATGGTTATAAATATGCTCAATAGAAACTCCAGCGGTTTCCGCGCTGACACCGCGATGCTTGATTTTGAAGACTCAATGAAGCCAAGTTGGGGTAACGTGGTCTCAGGTCTTGAAAATATAAAAGCTGTTAGTGAGAGGAACTTAGAGTTTCACAAGAAAAACGCTGATGGTGAAATAGAAAAATCCTACAAACTAAACTCAGATGATTCTGCGAAGGCAATGGTTAGAGTTAGAGGACTTCACCTCGATGAAGCCAACGCAACAGTCCAAGGTTCACCTATCAGCGGTGGACTCATGGACCTTGTTCTTACAAGTTTACTTACGGCAAAGAGATTTATTGGTGATGGACAGACTCCAAAATTTTATGTTCCAAAGTGTGAGCACTACACTGAGGCAAGGTGGTGGAACAATGTCTTTAATGAGATCGAAGATCATCTCGCAATCCCAAGATCAAGCATACGCGCGACATTTTTAATTGAAACATTGCCGGCGGCATTTCAGATTGAAGAAATTCTTTATGAACTTAAAGACCACGCTGCCGGATTGAACGTTGGACGTTGGGATAAAATTTTCTCTGATATTAAAGTTCTTGGAAAACACAGCGATAAAATTTCTCCAGATCGAGCGACTATTAATATGTCTAAGTACTGGATGGATAATTACGCAAAAAGATTAATTAAAATATGCCACGAAAGAGGAGCTTATGCGATCGGAGGGATGAGTGCTTTTACACCAGGAAAAGACTCCGAAACCAGAGAAGCACAAACCAAAAAAGTTTCTGAAGATAAAAGAAATGAATTTAAAATCGGACACGATGGCTGCTGGGTATCTCACCCCTACTTTATTGGGCCGGCCATGGAAGCATTTCCAAAAGACAATCAAATGCATGAACTTCTTCCAGAGATGGATCGCTTTCCTAATTTAATTATGGATGGAGAAGGACCGAAAACAATTGATGGATTAAGAACAAACATCAGAGTTGGTATTGCCTACATGCAAGGGTGGAACAATCACATTGGTTGTGTTGCATGGGATAACCTTATGGAAGACCTTGCAACGCTTGAAATCTCTCGTGCGCAAACATGGCAGTGGCTTTACCATGGGATCACTCTTGATACAGGAGAAACCGTTAATGAGAGTCTGATTAAAGATTTATTCAATGATGAGCTTGAAAAGATTTCAAACGAATTAAGACTGGATCCATCGGCGAAACTTTTCAAACAGTTTCGTCGAGCAAAAGATCAAGCAGCAGAGCTTTTTTGCCAAAGAGAGATGCCTGAGTTTTTAACAAATACATCAGAAATTAATAGTTAAATATAAAAATTTAAAATAGGAGAAAAAATCATGGAAGATGCAAAAACACTACAGTCCCATTGGGACAATAGTTCAAGATGGGAGGGAATCACAAGAAACTACTCTGCCGAAGACGTTTTGAGATTACGAGGAAGCTACAAACTAGATTACTCTATTGCAAGATTAGGAAGTGAGCGGCTTTGGAAACTTATAAATGAAAAACCATACATCAACGCCCTTGGGGCACTAACTGGAAACCAAGCTGTTCAACAGGTGAAAGCCGGGCTTGAAGCTGTTTATTTAAGTGGCTGGCAAGTTGCTGCAGATGCAAATCTTGCAGGAACAATGTACCCAGACCAAAGTCTTTATCCCGCGAACAGTGTTCCCTGTGTTGTCAGAAGAATTAATAACGCTCTTTTAAGTGCTGATAGAGTTGAGCACAGTGAAGGCAAAGTTTCTCGCCACTGGTTGGCCCCTATTATGGCCGACGCCGAAGCGGGGTTTGGTGGTGTACTAAATGCTTTTGAACTAATGAAAGCAATGATTGATGCTGGAGCTAGTGGTGTTCACTTTGAGGACCAACTTGCGAGTGAGAAAAAATGCGGACATCTTGGTGGAAAAGTTTTAGTTCCGACTTCACAGTTTATTAAAACTCTTACATCAGCAAGACTTGCAGCAGATGTTTGTGGGACAGAGACTCTTCTCGTAGCAAGAACCGACGCAGAAGCAGCTCAACTATTAACAAGTGACGTTGATGAAACT
>MDTG01073825.1_pt1 | contig 40767 bp, 40 predicted proteins | sample 811421 | NCBI WGS metagenome assembly MDTG01 (sample SAMN05326645, study PRJNA326480) | marine metagenome | isolation source: seawater | place: Pacific Ocean: South East | collected 2011 | reverse complement strand
TCCTTCAGACTATCAGTTGACTAGGCGCCACCCATTTCCTTCGTCGGGTTTGCCAAGCATAAAACAAAATGAATCACGGGGTCTACGCCAGAGAGTCTGAGCAGTTATTTACTACCATTTAGGTGTCCAATAAGTCAGGTAAAGCTTTTTCTGGCGGAAATGTGTGCTTTGGTGGGAAGCTGGAACAATGACATATTCCGATAAGCCGTGCATCGTGATTGCCGAGGCAGGAGTTAACCACAATGGTTCGATTGACCTGGCGAAAGACTTGGTCTTGGAAGCTCGCGATTGTGGTGCCGACTACATAAAATTTCAGACGTTTGTTCCTTCGCTGGTAGCTTCATCTGACGCTCCAACAGCCGGTTATCAGTCATCAGCTGGATTTTTAGATCAACAGAGCATGTTGGAAGGCTTAATGTTGAATGACGAGGAGCATAGTTCGCTGAGGTCGTATTGCGAGCAAGCTGGAATCGGTTTTTCCTCTACGGGTCACGATATCGACTCGGCTGAGTACCTCCAGAAACTGGGTCAAGATTTTGTCAAAATTGGGTCAGGGGACCTCACAAATTGGCAGCTTTTGGAAAAAGTTTCGAGGTTCGGGAAGCCAATTTTTTTGTCGACGGGCGCATCAACTTTAGAGGAAGTTGCTGACACGCTTCTGTTTCTCGAATCGTGTGGAGTATCTCCCGCTACCGATGTCACCTTAATGCAATGCACCTCTGCTTACCCGGCTCCTGAGAGAGAAGCAAATATCCGGGTTCTGACTACTTACGTGGATCGTTTCGGGTGCAAGGTTGGATATTCAGATCACACTCAGACGTTTGAGTCGGCTCTGGCCGCAATCACTCTTGGGGCATCTGTAATCGAGAAGCATCTGACGCTTGATCGGTCAATGACGGGCCCCGACCATAAAGCGAGTCTTGAACCTTCGGGGTTCGCAGATTACGTGAGCGCAATCCGACGAACAGAGGAAATCCTTGGTTCTAATCGGAAGCTTGTGACTCGAAGCGAAAAGGAGAACCAAAGTGTCATTAGAAAGTCGTTGTACGCTCGGACAGAAATCAAGGCGGGGGATAAATTCAGCGAAAAAAATATCGTCGCGAAACGACCGTCCGGCAGAATCCCAGCCTCAGCTTGGTCCTATGTAAGAGGACAGAGAGCTCAGCGAACCTATTTGACCGATGAACCTATTGATGTTAGCTCTCCCGAAGAATAGCTTCTAGGAGAGGAGAAGCACCCAGAACGTGCAGGCCAGCGTAAAAAAAAGGCCCCCCGAACTCGACACGGCCCGCTGATATTCTTTAGCGAATTCCTCACTAGAATCATATTTCCAAATTGCTAGGTAGGTTAATATTCCCCAACCTAAAAACGGTACAATCCCGAAGAGGGCGAGTAAGACTGGCATTCCGCTGTCCCTGAGACGGCGAACGATGAGAGAGTAGATGGATGCTAGCAAGACCCAGGAAAGTATTGCGGGTAGAGGTCTCAGCGAGAGCATTTCGAACAGCAACACATTAATTATTGACAGAGCCATGACTAGCATGGCTCTCGGGCCAAACTCTTTCAGTCCAACAGCTCCGCGAAAACTGAAGAATTTGCTGGCCAAATTTTGTAAGCGACGATTTCCACTTTGCGGGGATTTATTCTCATCTTTGTTAGCATCAGAATTTTTCATGAAACCTCCCACTGATTCATCGGTTTGAAAACCTGCCGGACATCCTCTCGCTGTAAGCAATGGTACTACTCTGCATGGATGTCATCCCGGAGAACTGACTTCTGTCTCTTAGGAAGTCTCCCGCACCGCAAATCCATTGCGAAGTATCATTCAAGTATGCATAATTCCAAGTTGTCAATTTTTAACATTCCGGCTCTTCTTTTAGGCTGCTCAACCGGCCCGGCCGAGGATCTAGGTGAGCTAATCTCGGAGATAGATGGCTCAAACACGGTTTCGTCTTGTGATCCAGAACAGCCCCACCAAAAAGGGGACTTCTTGTTTGATCCAAAAGTTGATTCGAGTCTTCCAGGAGAGTGGGCAGCTGAATTTGATTTGATCATGGCGAATTTGGGCGACTTAATGCCGATTTCTCCTTGCATCCATGAAGTGCCGTCCGCGAATTCGCCGATGACTATCTATGCGTGGAACGGCGAAGTCTCAAACCCGTTCCCAGAGCGTCCCGACATGAGTGGAGCAAGTATTTCAGGCGATGGAACCGATCTTTGGATGGTTCTGGAGATAAACCCTGACGAGTTTGAATACGACTCTTTACACCGATACTCCGTGATTGTTCATGAATATTTTCACGTTTACCAAATTGCCCTTTCGGGAGACCTAACCTTCCCTATTTGGCTCTGGGAAGGGGGAGCAAAGGTCACGGAAGAACTTTACATTCAACAGCAGTATGGCCGCAGCGAATTCGACAACAAGTTGTTCCCAGTTTCTGCTGAGGCAGTGATACAGCCTGAACTTTTCGAAGAGTATGTTGGTGGTGAAATCGACAATAACTACAATGGGTCCGCGTTTCTTCTGCTCGCCCTTGTGAGAGAGCTTCAAGAACAACAAAACCTTTCTGAGGAGCAAGCGTTTACAAAAGCACTCATTGATTTCCAGAAGGCAAAACTGAGCGAACGGGACTGGAGGGTGGCGTTTTCGAATGTCTTTGGAATGGAAGTCGAAGACTTTTATTCCTCGCTAGAAAAGTACTCGGACTCGATTACACCTTCACCCGAAGAATGGATTGATGGAGACGTTATTGATCCTCAGGGAGTAATCCCAAGCAAGGGTCTCCGGCTCGAGGATATCTTCTTGACCGGGTGAACCTTTTCCATTTTTCCTCTTTCTGGTCGTTCTTGACCGGTTTAGCTTACGATTGAGACGGCATGTTTTCTGAATCCACCAATCCACATCGGTCAGGCAGCAGGTTCTGGCCGTGGCTCATACTTGGTGTGACTTTTTTGGCCTTGCTCAGTGCGGCCGCCTTTCGTTCCACTGTCTCTGTCCTTTTTGAGCCCCTCGAGACCGAGTTCGGCTGGGATCGGACAATTGTCTCTATTGCAATGGGAGTCAACCTGTTTTTGTACGGTATCACCGCCCCGTTTGCTGCGACAATGATGGAGCGTTATTCGATTCGACGCATTGCGTCGTTGGCTTTAGCTCTAATCGCTGTCGGCTCTTCTTTGGCAGTAATCTTCCCGACGCCGTTCGGCCTTGTACTTTCATGGGGGGTTTTGGTGGGTTTTGCAACAGGATGTTTGGCGCTGGTTTTTGGATCAATCGTGGCAGGAAGATGGTTTTTCTCCCACCGAGGTTTAGTGACAGGAATTTTCTCGGCTGCATATGCCACGGGGTCACTTATTTTCCTGCCGTTGTTGAGCATTCTGCTCACCCGAAGTGGTTGGAGAATCACTGCCCTGACGGTTTCGGTTTTTGCCCTTGCGGTACTGGTTATTTTTTATATTTTTTTCCGAGACCGTCCTTCAGAGGTCGGTCTGCGACCTTTTGGACTTCCGGAAGGACAGAAAACTTCGGGGGGAGGTGGTCCAATCAGCGTCAGGCAAAACCTAGCCCTCCTTTTTGCTTCCCTGAAAAAAAGACCTTTTTTAGTCTTAGCAGGCACTTTTTTTGTATGTGGGTGGACCACAAATGGGTTGATTGGCGCCCACTTTATTCCGGCAACCCACGACCATGGAATGCCGGTGACTACAGCCGCTGGCCTTTTGGCTCTGATCGGTATTTTCGACTTTATTGGCACTATTTTGTCGGGCTGGTTATCAGACCGCTTCAACCCGGTTTTGTTGCTCGCGATCTACTATGGTCTAAGGGGTTTGGCCCTGTTCGCAGTCCCGTTTCTATTGGGCCCAACCGTCACCCCTCCGATGTTCTTTTTCATTGTCTTTTATGGCCTTGACTGGATAGCGACCGTCCCCCCAACAATCGAATTATGCCGGCGGTATTTTGGGGTGGAGGAATCTGGAGTTGTCTTCGGTTGGGTTTTTGCAACTCACATGGTCGGAGCTGGAGTAGCCTCGGTCTTTGCCGGAGTCATCAGAGATATGCAGGGATCATATTTCGTGGCTTGGATCATCGCTGCGATATTGTGCATTGTTGCTACCTTTGCGATCCTAAACCTGCGGAAGGACCCTCAGGCCGCGCGACGAAACAAGTAAAGTACAGAAAGACTGCGGATTCTCAATCGGAAAAGCTCCAGTGCTTCGTTTCGATGTTGTCTTTTAGCTAAATTTTAGGCAGAAATTTATTCGAAATTAGGTCCGCTCCCGATAAAGTGGAAGTTGTAAATGCGTCGGCGTGAGGATCCAAAAGTGAGAGAACCCTTTTTAAGTCGCCTCCAGAAAGACGATCCCGTAATGATCGCGGGGGGTTATCTGTTTGAGGTGGAACGCCGCGGCTACCTTACTGCAGGAGAGTTCGTTCCAAAGGTTGCTCTCGAGCACCCCGAGGTTTTGGAGCAGGTTACGAGGGATTTTTTGAGGGCAGGTTCGGATATAGCCGTAGCTTTTACGTATAACGGCCATCGCGAAAAAATGAAATTGATTGGGGAAGAGAAGTTGCTTGAGCCTCTGAACCGTCAAGCGCTTCGCATTGCGAATAAGGTTGCGAAAGAGGAAAGCCTTTTCCTGGGGCGAGATATTTGGATCGCTGGGAATATATCAAATTCAAACATATATAGCCCGGAAGACCGCTCGTCCGCTCAAAAGGTGAGAAAGATGTATCGAGAGATGGTGCTCTGGGCGCGAGAGGAGGGAGTTGACCTAATTCTTGCCGAAACTATGTATTTTCTTGAGGAAGCTCGTATAGCGCTCGAGGAGATTAAGTCAGCTAATCTGCCCGCTATCGTAAACATGGCCATTTTTGCCGACGGTAAGTTGCGGGACGGTTTTTCGCCGGTTGAGGCTGCCGAGGTTCTAATTCGCGACGGGGCGGACGTAGTTGGCACCAATTGTTTTCAGGGACCAAATACGATCAGGCCAATCATTTCGTCGATACGAGATGCGGTTGGGAATTTTCCTATTTCAGCTATGCCGGGCGCATATCGCACGACTGATGATCACCCAACTCTTTTTGATCTACCTGACCATGGGAACACAAGTTCTTTGCCAAATTCCTCCACATTTCCCGACGCACTTGAGGCCCAGGTCTGCAATCGCTACGAGGCGGCGGACTTCGGCAGCTTTGCCAAGGAAATAGGAGTGAAGGTAATTGGTTTGTGTTGTGGGGGCTCTGTCATTCACCACCGGGCTTTAGCTGAACGGTTGAAGAAGCCTGCCTACCTCCTAAAGTACTCTCCTAACATGGATACCAACTTCATGAACGTGGCCGACCCAAAATTGCCCAAAATCAACTAGTCTTCACCTTCAAATATCAGCCTTCCGCTGAAAACCTCGGCATTTATCGGGTTTTGCGCTTGATCCAGAGCCACCTTAGAGACTGCAAAGAACCATTCGTCTCCAAGTTTGATTGCCGTGGGATCAAGATAATTCCACTCAGGGTCAACCAGTAATGGGTTGGGGTCGACGACCCAATCTAGCCCATCTACAGATTTTGCTAAATGCAGTTTCTGGGGAAGTTTAGGCGGGTGCGGAGTCGTGGAAAGAAGCATGAGCCAATTTCCCTCCGAGGCTTGGAGAACAAACGGGTCTACATAGCCCCCGAAAATAACCGGTTCGTCGAGAGAATCGAAGGTAACACCATCTTCGCTGGTGGCAACTCGAATTACTTCAAAAGGTTCCCCGTCAACCTCGTCAACCCAGTAGATGTAATAGTCACCATCGGCAGTCCTCACGCTGTCGGGAACACCCCAAGCTTGTCCTCCCGAAGCCTGGGATATTCCGGTGTGGGCAGGCTCCGAAAAGCTTGAGAAGTCGTCGGTGGTTGTTGAAAATACGCCCTTTGGTTCATCTGGAGAGGGAGGTTCAGGACCGGGTTCGCGCATGAAGTCTAGAAAGTAAATGACCCACGACCCATCATCTTTTTCTATCGCCGTGTAGTCGGCCCCGTGGGGCAAAGTGATTGGTTTGTTTGAAAACTCCCCATCTTCTAATTGCCAAAATTTTTTATCCTCAATGGTTGTCACAAGCATTGAAATTTTTTCGTCAAATTCGATTAATTCCGGTGAGACACCAATCACCCCGGTTGGAGTCAAGTCTGAAATCGACCACTGCCCAACTAAATCAATTTCGTCAGTGGTTGAGGCGCATCCCGCGATTGTCAGGGACAGCACTAAGGTGATCGTTTGAATTCCGCGCATCCCAACATCCTAAATTGTATTTTCCAATTTCAAAAGGATATCTCGAGACTGAATGCCGGGGTATCCACGACGAAATTTGTGATGGAAGATGCTGATAACTTTTGCGTCCAAGCGGCCAATGCTAGATTCATGATTGTGAAGAGGCAAGCAACAGCATCTTTGTTGAGCGTTTTGATATCTGCAGTGTTTCTTGCAGGTTGTGCCCCGGAGATGTCTAAGCCTCTCGAGTTAGTCCCTCCTATAAATTTCGATAAATCCGTGAGCATGTTGCAGCCGTATGTCAGCTCAGACTCTGAATCACAATTTCGGTACCATGACGGCCTGGATTTTTTTTCAAACGCGGATTCGGTGGCTGTGTATTCAGCTCTAGATGGCCGTGTGCGCTCGGTTGAATACTTTCAACGCCCTGAGGATGGGGCTTTTCAGTTGAATCTGCTTATTGAATCTGCTGAAAAACTCCTAGTCAGTTACAGCTTAGAACCATCGGGGGGAAGACCATCCGCCGACGAGAAACTACTTCAATCAAGATTGGTTGACGAAATGATGGACACCCTTCTCATTGCCGAAGGAGATCAAATTTCCGCTGGTCAACAGATCGGCGTACTAAGGGGGTACTCGGAATTTGCGCATATTCATTTTTCAGTAACCGATCGGGGCAAAAAGGTCTGCCCTGCAACGTTTTTCAATCAGCAGCACAAGAGAGAAATGATCGCATTAGCTGAGCGATGGTTGGAGCGGCTTTACGGCCAACAAGGACCAGTCGCCCTGTGTAACTAGGTGCAAACCCTATCGATTTTCAGTTTATTCCAATAAAAATTCAAGTTGTTCCTCATCAGCGAGCGCGTAAAACGAATTGAATTCCGAATAAAAAGAGTCCAACGATAATCCAAAAGTTTCCTCGAAGGCCTCATAGAAGCCTACTTCCTTGTTGGCAGACCAAAAGTCGTGGATCACTAAATTGTCGGAGGAAATCTTAGCCAAGTATGCCACGGCAAGTCCACCGACGTTGTATTGAAGATGACCGATACAGGGTTCGGCGCAATACCGATAAAGTCGCTCAAGATTCTCCTCCGTCTCAATATCCCGGAGGCTGATGGCCGGCCAGCGTTCCTTACCAGCCGCTCCCTCTTCAATGAACTGTTGAAATATTGTTCTCCTGGGGTCGTCGGCCCATCCTTCAATCTCTGAGACAAACATCTCAAAGTATCTCGCAGAACCCTCATTGAACCAGCGAACTCCGGGGAACTCTCCAAGGCCTGGTTCTTCCGCGCGATAAATCAAGTGGGCCTCCTGGAAGATGTGAAAGTACTCGTGAGCAGAGACCATTTTGTCCACTAGAAGCTCTTCTGAGTAAAACATTCCCGCGAAGCGATTTTCATCGTCAGCTAAAGGGTTGTGAACGAAACTTTGAGTAGGGTTCGACAAGTGCCAAGAATGTTGAGCAAATCCGTTGCCACCCGGATAAACCGTTGCCATCTCCCGGATGCCCTTACCCTGATCGTCCCGGCAATGATCTTGATGCTCCGCATCGTAGGCCCATTCGCAGAATGCGTCTGCCAAAGGTTCGGCCGCCTCCAAATCATTACCGATTACGAACACTTTTAGCGGTCCATAAGAGCCCAGGATGGATTCAGCGGCTCGAAGACCGGCCTGGCTCGCCTGGCGAACCGGAGCTGGAATGTCTGAGGCAAAAAAAATTTGGATTGGAGTTTCCTGGGGAGACGACCAGCCTGCTTTCTCTAGCCGATTTGCATTCGCGATTGTCGATTCGTCAAGCGCCCCACTAAATCGTTCAGGCGGAATCCCTTGATAGGGAGCAAACAGTATTTCGTGAAAACATTGCTCGTCGCTTGTGAACTTGTCGAGCGACACTATCCCCAATCTCGATGTTGCGGTTAGTTCTGATTCTCGACAATGTTGACTAGCATCCGGTTTCCATTCAAAACATCCATTACCCTCTAAAGGTTTACAAATCGGCACATCAGATGAGGGCGAACCTGCTTGCTCTAAAGGCTCATCACTAGGAGCTGAGCACCCCACGAGGATCATAAGGCTGGCAACCCCAAACAATCCAAGCACTCTTGGAGCTGCTTGATTGAAGGTCATTGTAACTTCCTCAAAGTTTTGGTGCGAATTCGGAAGCTGACATGTTCAAAATTTTAGATCAGCTATCCTTATTATCCGGTGACCCTCGCCACAATCAAAGTTAGCGGGAGTTTGGTAGTCAATTAGGAAATGGGAAAGTTCTCCCGGATTGAGGGCAATGATGAGCAGGGTCGCAAGGCTGGTCACTAAATACCCAAAAATTGTTCTCTTCGTTTTTGTGGGGTTGGTGGCTCTCTCTGGGATTTGGGGTTTTCAAGTGTTTGGCAGCCTCAAGGGGGGTGGCTACGATAATCCAAATTCGGATTCCGCAGAGGTAGTTGAGCTGTTGGAGAAGGAATTTGATGTCGAGGCTAATGAACTGATTGTGCTGGTTGATCTTCCGGTCGAAGCCGACGCGGTTTCCCCATCTGGCCCGGTCATGTTTCCTCTGGTTCAGGGCCTTACCGATGAAATTGCAGCTGTCGAGGGCGTCGATGCAGCCTTGAATTATTACATGTTGGGTTCGCCGACAAACCTTAAGAGCCAGGATGGGCACCTAATTTTTATTCTGGTGAATTTAGCGGATGACATTGATCAATCACCGGTAGTAGCCGAAATTGTTGACACTTATTCAGGGGCCTATCAGGGCGCAGAAATACATGTTTCTGGAGCCGGAGCGGTTACTAAGGCCATCAACGAGCAGATTGAATCTGACATAATTCGGGCCGAAATTGTGGCTATTCCAATAGTTCTGATTCTCCTGATTTTTGTTTTCGGTTCGCTGGTTGCGGCAGGTTTACCGATCCTTGTTGGCGGGCTGGCCATTGTGGGTTCTTTTTTTATTGTCTGGGGAATCAGCCAGCTAACGGATGTGTCGATCTTCGCGCTCAACCTAATCACAGGACTGGGATTGGGTCTGGGAATCGATTACAGCTTGCTAGTCGTGAACCGTTTTCGCGAGGAACGAGCAGCTGGAAATTCGGTCAGTGCTGCCGTTTCAAAGACAGTTGCAAGTGCCGGAAAAACAGTATTCTTCTCTGGGGTAACCGTTGCCGTGGTCCTTTTTTCCATGAGTTTTTTCCCCCAGTACTTTTTGCGGTCTTTTGCTATTGCGGGAGTCGCCGTAGTGACACTCGCCGTAATTGGTGCGACATTGGCTTTGCCTGCCCAGCTCCACATTTTAGGGGATCGAATTAATTCATTAAGGGTCTTTCGAAGGAATCTCGAACCGAACGACGAGGGCTTTTGGAAAAAAATCGCTCGATTTACAATGAATCGTCCCCTCCTAATACTGCTCGTAAGTTCGGGATTCCTAGTTTCTCTTTTTAGTTTGAGCAGTGGAGTTGTGTTCAGTCAGGTGGATGACCGCGTCCTGCCCAAGAACAGTCCAGCCCATGTGGCAAGCGATCTACTTCGTGATCGGTTCGATGGACGTGAGTCTTCTCCTATCGAAATACTCATGAAGGGGAGTGATAGCGCGATTCAATCGTTCCTCGGCAATGTCGAAAGCCAACCCGGAGTGGTGAGAGTTTCTTCTCCAATTGATTCGGAGGTCGGCAGTTGGAAACGGGTCACAGCAGTAGCAGATGTTGAAACGCGAGGTCCCGACGGAATGGACCTTGTCGTGGACTTGCGGGATTTAGATCACGAGCTGGATAGAGTTCTAATCGGTGGAGGTGCCGCTATTTATACCGATAGTCAACAAGGAATTGAGGAACAGCTATTTTTAGCAGCGGGTTGGGTGGTTATTGCCAGCTTCCTGATTCTTTTTTTGTTTACGTCCAGCGTGGTTATTCCAATCAAAGCGATATTTCTCAATGTCTTGTCCCTTGGGGCAACTCTTGGGCTGATCACTTGGATTTTTCAAAATGGTGAGCTCCAGTGGCTCCTGGGCGAGTACTCGGTCACTGGAACAATTGACACGTCCTCTGTCGTGATGATCGCTTTAGTTGCGTTTGGTTTATCGATGGATTACGAGCTGTTTTTGCTGAGCAGGATCAAAGAACACCATGACCGAGGAAACACTACAGAGGATTCTGTGGCCCTGGGACTTCAAAGGTCAGGCCGAATCATCACTGCCGCCGCGCTGATTCTTGCAGTGACTTTTGGGGCTTTTGCATCCAGTGGCGTGTCAATAATGAAAATGCTTGGGCTAGGAATTGCTGTGGCCATATTAATCGATGCAACCATAGTCCGGGCGTTGCTGGTCCCGTCCCTAATGAAACTTCTTGGGAAGTGGAATTGGTGGGCTCCCCGCTGGATGAAGTTGCTTCATGGCAAGTTCGGTTTGAGCCACTAAGTTGGGCGGAGTTTTAGTAGGTTTCGGAGAACTTGCCTAAGTTTCGAAAGAAGCAGGCCTCTCTTGACGCTATTTATTTGGTACCGCGAGCAGAGTAGAGACCGCATAAATCTCCAGGGCTAAAACCTTTGCACTTTCGAAATTTCCCTGATCAAATTCATTCTGCAATTCCATTCCAAGAGTGGTCAATTTGCGATGATTCCCGCTTTGGTCGTTACCACGCGCAATCTCTATGGTTTCATCAATCAATTCAAGATATTTTCTTGACGTCAAGGGACCTGCTTTTCCCTTCTCAAGTCGTTCCATCTGGGATGCAATTAGAAGGGCACTATTAGGAATATTTTCAAACGCTCGTTTCTCGAGTTCCGCGTTCAGCATTCGGATGTTCTGCCACGCTGTGTCATACGTCCACTCTCTACCATCGTTGTTGACTTTTTCAAAGATATTCTCGGGCACCAAAGAATCAGGAGCGTAACAACTCGAGACTGTGGAAAGAGCGGCGCAGACAATTACGGTGACGAAAAAACGTGCGAATCTTGATGAATTTCGAGAGTTAGTCATTGTCTTTTTTGCTAGGTGGTTCGACTTTTTGTTCTGCTAATAGGGCTGCATAAAGCCCTGGATTCTCCAGGAGTTCCTCGTGCGAGCCCAATTCCACTATTCGACCGCCGGAGATGACTACGATGCGGTCTGCATTGCGGATCGTCGAGAGCCGATGGGCTATCGAAATTGTTGTTCGATTTTTTGAGGCTGAATCAAGAGCTGATTGAACGACTCTCTCCGAGCGGGTATCCAGTGAACTTGTGGCCTCATCAAGTATCAACACTTTCGGATCTTTTAATAACACACGCGCAATGGCTATCCGCTGTTTTTCACCCCCACTCAACCTGTACCCTCTCTCTCCAACAATGGTTTTGTATTTATCTGGAAAAGTAAGAATAGTTTTGTGAATGTTGGCCAACTTAGCGGCCTCCTCTATTTCTTTCTGTGACGCGCCATCCTTGCCATACGCGATATTTTCGGCGATTGTGTCATTGAACAAAAAAGTTTCCTGGCTCAGTATTCCAATGTGGCTTATCAACTCATCTTGGTCAAAATTTTTCACATCCACGCCGGCGAAGCTAACCGTCCCACTGGAGACGTCGAAGAATCTAGGGATGAGAGAGACAAGGGTTGTTTTTCCCGCCCCAGACGGACCCACCAGCGCAATGTACTCTCCCGGGTTGATCCTGAGGTCTATGTTTTTGAGCCCCGCAAGGTCTTGCGGATTGTCGGGCGAAAAATTGTAGGAAACCTTATTAAATTCTACTAGACCCAGTTTGGATTTCACCGCGGCGACGGGTTCGGCCGGACTGGTTATTTCGGGTGCGAGATCCAAATACTCGAAAATTCTGGCAAACAAGGCTCGGGAAGTTTGAATTTCCAGGCTGATTTGAAGCAGATTCATCATAGGGAACATGAGCCGTGATTGAGCTGTGGTGAAAGCGACTATGGTCCCAACAGTCAGGGTGCTCTCACCCAAAATCAATATTCCTGCGATGAGATAAATTACAGCTGGAATTGCCGACATGAACACTTGGATGAGACCAAAAAAAGCCTGCCCCGACATGGACAGCTTGACCTGAAGATCAATTTGGGTTTCGTTTTCACGCTCGTATCTCTTCACTTCGCTTTCTTGACGACCGAAGCTTTTCGATAGAAGAATTCCGCTAATGCCAAGTGCCTCTTGAGTCATCGCCGACATTTCACTCAGGGACTGCTGCGTGGCCGCAGCGATCCGGGCCCTCACGCGACCTATCTTTTTTTGGAGGTACACCATCAGAGGCAAAAGCATCACTGCTACCAGGGTGAGTTGCCAGCTCAAGATGATCATTGCAACTAACGAGGCTAAGACCGTGACGGTATTTCCCAAAAGATTAGCTATCACCTCTTTTAGTACACTTGCGACGCCTCCGACATCGTTTTGGAGTCGAGATTGTATTGCTCCCGTTTTGGTTTTGGAAAAAAAACCTAAGTGCATCGATTGCAGGTGTTCGAACATCCTTACTCTCAGTGAACCCATCACTCGGTTGCCAATCTGAGACGTAAGGTAATGCTGCCATACGCTCAATGCGCCGATAACAATCCAAATTAGAACCATAATTGTGACTAGCCTTGCAAGCACGTCGAGGTTGGGCTCTCCAGAATCTGGGAAGAGCCCTAAATTGAAGGCGTCTTGGATCATCAGCGGGGGAATTACAGAAAGAGCCGCACCAGCCATTACTATTGCGATTGTCAAAATCAGGTTTTTTGCGTGGGGTTTGAACAGACCCAGAATTCTCTGGACAAGACCGTCAATAGAGGGAGCGTTCGCGATTGCCTCTCTTTTGCTTTCTTCGGTCTGAGCATAGCGACCAAGAGGACCGGCACTTCGGGGCTGACTCATCAGGCTCTCTTCTAATCCAAACCGCCGCTAGCTGACCTGATGAATCCAACTAAGTTTGTCCCGACTGTAGACCCCTCATCAGGATGGGCGGACTTTCCTTCCTGACCAAACTAACAGCATTACCTGAGTGTCTCTAATTTTCTTCTCAATTTTATGATGCGCAAAAATTCCTGCCATCGGGTAGAACAATTTGTGAACGAAAATCAGCAGGCCAGCCTCGGGAAAGCTCTAGACTGACTTAGTGTCTTGGTATCTTGTGATGGCTGCTGTGGGCGCCTTCCTGGCTGACGGAGGCTTCAGGAACTCTGATGCGAAACCTTTCGTTTTGCTTAGTTCGAGGGCAAGTCGAATTTGGGGCGATCGTGCCCCACGATTCCTCGGACTAATCGGCCTTCTGATTGTGATTGTCGGGATCGCGTTACACTTCGTCGCGTAACGAGCTGAGCAATTCACCGTTCAGTTACCAACCTAGGGCTACTGGCAGGGCAAAAGCCATGAGGGCTATCGTCACAACAATCCCGACTAAGGATATCGAAAGCGCTAAACGCGGAAGTATAGTGGCCGGGCTTCCCTCCAATCGCTCGTTTCTTATGAGCCTCCTGGAGAAGACAATGCCAAAAACACCCAACGCGATGCACAAAATGGGAATAGTGGACGAGGCAAGAGTGGCAATAGAGACACCCAGGACAATCCATTTATTTGGAATTGGAACCATGGTCATTTAGGCTAGCGCCCGCTGACGTCATTAGCTAGCCGAAATTACCTACACCCCTGACCTTGATTCATTTTCTCAGGTTTGGATTTGTTCAGAATCTTCCAATAAGGCAGCACCTTTCGGCTCCCAATATGCGTCAGAATAGAGGGGTGAATATAGAACTTAGAAAACCCTACGTTGTTTTCATCGGAGAGGAGACAAGCCCGGTTTACACTAAGACGGGAAGTGGTATCGCTCATTGGGAGGCAAAAAATTGTGTTGGACAAATCAGATTAAGCAATGACGCGGCTGACCTAAAATTGCCAGAACTTTCCCTCGATGAGGCAGTTTCTGCCGGGGCAGCGACTCTGATTGTCGGCATAGCCGTAGTCGGCGGGGCAATTCCAGACTCGATGCGCTTGATAATAAAGGATGCTCTGAGCCGGGGAGTCGATGTGGCTTCGGGCATGCATGAACGACTGAGCGAAGATACTGAATTCGCCGCCGCAGCGGAAGCCTCGGGAGCAAGAATAATCGACGTCCGAATCCCTCCCGCCGGTATCGCCGTTGGCTCCGGCAAAAAGAGAAGTGGCAAGAGGCTTCTCACGGTGGGAACTGATTGTGCGTTGGGAAAAAAATATACTGCTTTGGCCATCGCAAAAGAAATGAACAGGCGGGGCATGGATGCGGCTTTCAGAGCGACGGGACAGACCGGAATCCTCATCTCTGGCGGGGGGATACCAATTGATGCGGTCGTCTCGGACTTCGTGTCCGGAGCAGCCGAGCAACTTTCGCCTTCAGCCGCGGAAAATCATTGGGATGTTATCGAGGGTCAAGGTGCTTTGCTGCATCCGGGGTTCGCGGCCGTAAGCACAGGTTTATTGCTGGGGTCTCAGCCGGATGCCTTGGTTGTATGCAGTGATGCCACGAGAAAAGAGGTCTTTGGCTGGCCAGACTTCCCGTTGCCGAGTATTGACGACATTATTGATCTGAGTATTCGTATCGGTTCAGTTGTAAATCCGGCTGTTCGAGTTGTTGGAGTGAGCGTTAACACGTCGGAATTGTCTGATTATCAGCGGGATGAATATCTCAATTCGCTTGAAAAAAAATATGGCGTCCCATGTGTGGATCCCATTGCGACCGGTGTGGGGCCCGTGGTTGATTCTCTGGAAATTAAAAAATGATAGTGGGTATTGAGAAAGTTTCAATCCCCCTTCGGCAGCCACTTGTCATCACGGGCTACTCATTTTCTCATCTTGAAACGGTGCGGGTAACGTTGGAGAGGAATGGGGTCTCGGGTCGAGGGGAGGGCACAGGCTCCTACTACCTCGGCGAAAATCAAGACAGTATTGTCGGGGAAATTATGAGAGTCAAACCGCTCTTGGGAGAGGGAGCGGGACGCGAAGATCTTCAAGCCATGTTGCCAGTCGGGGGTGCGCGAAACGCTTTGGACTGTGCGCTTTGGGACCTGGAGTGCAAAGAGATGAAAAGCTCAATTTGGCAGCGACTGAATCTAGAGCCAAAAAAACTCACTACTGTTGCCACCATTGGGGTGGGCGACGCTTCAGAAATGGCCCGGCATGCTGCCAGTTGGAGTAATTACCATTTCCTCAAGGTTAAGCTTTCAGCTGACGCACCGGTCGAAAAGATCCAAGCTGTGCGCGAGGCAAGGCCAGATGCCTCAATTGTCGTCGACGCGAATCAGGCATGGTCTTTTGATGATCTCCTCAATTTTCTTCCTCGCTTTGAAGAGCTTGAAATTGACATGATTGAGCAGCCTTTGCGGAGAGGGCATGATGATGAGTTGGCAGGTCTCACATCTCCAGTTCCTATTGGCGCCGACGAAAGTTGCCTCGGACTTGAAGAATTTTGGGAGGTTCAGGAAAAATATGACGTCATCAACATCAAGTTGGATAAGTGTGGTGGCCTCACAGAGGCTCTCCTGATTGTTGATGCTGCTCGTAAGCTTGGGAAAACCTTGATGGTTGGAAACATGACGGGCACATCTCTGTCGATGGCTCCTTCTTTTGTGGTGGGTCAATCGTGTGAATTTGTGGATCTCGATGGTCCTCTGCTTCTGCAACACGACATTGAGAACGGTCTGCAGTTTTCGGAGGCCGGTGAAATTTCTCGGCCCAAGCCAGAACTTTGGGGGTGAGGGCAACTTCTCAAGTTAATCGCCGCATCTATGGCTCGGCGAAACTTATTCTTGTGAGGCTTGACCAAGAGCCGTTCTGAAAAATTCGACCAGCGTATCTGCATAGCGCTCCGTCTCCGTCAACATGCCCTCTGTGTGGTTGGCACCCTCAAAGGTTTCTAGTTGAATGGCGACTCCTCTTTCTTCGGCATAATTCAGAAATTTTGTCGCCCCCTCGTAGGCCAGACGCTGATCGTTTTCTCCGTGCAGGAGCAGCATCGGCCTTGATCCGGCGGCATCAATTCCCTCAGAAATTGGAGTAGCGTTGAGGTCGACTCCCCTGATTTTGGCTGCTAGGTCTGCAAGAGTCCAAAGATCCCCAGGGAAACCTTGAAATTCTACTTCCCGACGAGCTGTCTCGGCAAAATCAAAAATGGTGGCTTCCATAGCAAAAGCCGCTACATTGTTGGTCTTGGCTGGAAGAATTGCGGTGGCGATCGCTCCTCCCGAGATACCGAGCATGCCAATTTTCTCGGGAATGATCCCTTTCTCAGCAATCAGCCAATCGCTGACAGCCACGAAATCATCCGATTCTTCTTGCCCAGCCGAGTGTCGGCCGTCGACACAAGTCGAGTTTCCCGTGTCTCTTTGGTCCACCAACAACACATTTAGGCCTTCTTTAGCTAGCATGTTCGCTGGTAAAATCGTGTTGAAGTCGCGCCTTGAGGTTCCGAAACCATGTGTCACAATAACTGTTTCTTGAGCCGTGGGGTAACTCGCCTTTATCCACCAAGCCTCGAGCACAATATTGTCGGCGACTGGAATTTGTACGGTCTCAATAGGTGTGTCGGAAAGCCACCAATCTGAAAGATCGTGCCCTATCCATTTATTCCACGACTCTCCTCTAAACGGGCCGTCTACCGGAGTCGTGAATTTTTCGGGTGAGTTATCCAGATCGTCATCATTTATTCCACACGGCACCTCTGTTCCCGTTCGATAGACATAATCGCCAACCGCGAGGGCCCCAACCGCAGAGATCAGCAGTCCGCTACCTAGGACTACCCCCACCCAACTTCTTGCGCGCATGGGACGAGATTAGCCTGTAATCGAGCGAACGCATAACTGAGTCAAGCCTTATCTGTTTGGTTGTCGGAAAATTCCCACAGATATAGCGATGCGAGCGAGCGGAAAGGTCTCCAACGGTCTGCAACTTGGGCCCCATCCACATCGGGACTAAACAGCGTTTGGACTGCTTTTCGGAGGCCCAAATCTCCGGTCGACCAAATGTCTGGATGTCCCATAGCAAATATAAGGAACATTTCCGCTGTCCATGGTCCAATTCCTTTCAAATCTGTTAAGACTTGAACAACTTTTTTCGGCTCGGATTTTGCCAGAACATGAGGATTAATCTTCCCACTCAGAAACGCCAACGCCATATTTATTATTGTCGTGGCCTTCGATTTAGACACCCCAAATTCTCTAAACTCCTCTACTGAGCGTTTCGAGATCAATATTGGGTCGTGGGGCCCCAGTCCAGCCAACAACCGAGCTTCAATGGTTTGAGCTGCTTTTACCGATAATTGTTGGCCGAGAATCGATGACACTAAAATCGCAAAATATTCTTCTGGAGGTTTTGCAACTAGTGCGGGAGGGGAGAACCGTCCGATTAACTCAGCCATAACGTCACAGTTTGATGCAAGAACTTTCTCTGCATCTAAATTCATTATTTTTGGTTCATCTTTTGGCTTGACCATAACGATTTGAAATCATAGCCAAGCTTCTCGACAGTTTCTCGAAAAGCAAAGACCGAAAGCCCGACAACAGCCCACGGGTCTCCCTCGACATGTCTGATAAATGGAGCTCCAAGACAGTCCAACGTGAACGCTCCCGCCACCTTTAACGGCTCCCCGGTAGAAACATAAGCTTCAATGTCTGAGTCAGATATCTTTTCGCTGAAATGAACGACTCCTTGAGCAACAACTCCAGCTTCGGGTGTTTTTCCGCTCGAGGTGTTGTCGATTACCCACAGCCCAGAATACAAAGTGCCTTGCTTTCCTCGCATAGCCTTCCAGCGTTTGGTTGCCGCAGCAACTGTCCTGGGTTTCCCAAGGATTTCCCCATCGAATTCGAAGACTGAGTCCGCCCCTAAGATCAAACCCCGTCTGCTATCCGTTGCTGCGCTTGCTGCTTTCAGTTTGGCAAGATGTAACGATATGTTTTGAGCTGTTCGAGCCATTGCCATACGCTCAGTTTCGGCTTCCTCGTCAACCTCGGGGGATACTATGGTCGCCTCGACGCCTATTTGAGCAAGAATTTTTCGACGCGCTGGGGAAGTTGACGCTAAGAAAATTTGAGTCATGGCCCTTGTCTTGCCTTAGCCTCAGCGACCAGAGATTCGAAAATTTTGTTGTTCGAGAGATCCTCCTCTGGGTGCCATTGAACAGCTAATCCGAAGGGATAATCTTCCATTTCAATGGCCTGTATAGTGCCATCAAACCCCCGCGCAGTTACCCGAAGGTTTGGACCAACCATGTCGATTGCTTGATGATGATAGACGAAACCGGGGACTGTCGTTGCCTCTAATATTTGTTCCAGTCGGCTCCCTTCTTGAATTTGCATTGTCTCGGCGTGGAAGGAACCGTCGCCCACTCGATATCTGTCGTGGCCAACTATTTTTGGAAGATGTTGGTGCAAGGTTCCTCCAAGATGCACGTTTAGCATTTGGGCGCCGCGGCAGACTCCTAAAATCGGCAACTTCTGGGAGCGCGCTTCCTGGAGCAATAAGTCTTCGAGATTGTCGCGAAGTTCCTCGGTTGGTTGGGTCTCAGGTTCAGCTTCTTGGCCATAGCGAGAGGGACTAATGTCGGCTCCCCCAGAAATTACCAGCGCATCGAGCCGAGCGATCAGAGATTGTAGGTCATCTAGCTTTAGGTCCTGTGGAGGAATCATTACGGCGAATCCGTCGGCCCGATTGATCGCCTCTATGTACTGAGATGGCAGAGAGCACAGTTCGCCATCATAAATTGTCATTTGGCCTGGAGTTCTGTAAGTCGATATCCCGATTAGCGGTTTAGCCATGTTGACTCCGACTTCTCGACGGAGAAAGGGCTCGAGGCTGGTGTCGCACATGCATACTCGATACTCTAGGTGATCCTGAGGTTGGCAAATATGTAAATTCGTTAATTTGCCCGCTCTCGAGCCTTAGCTTTTCGAATTTCCAAGCGGGCCATTGCTGCAATTTCGAGCGACAGGGAGTAGTCTGCATTCGTAATGGGCCGCAAAGCAAGGACAAAAAATGGTTATGAACCGAAAATTTGCCCTGTTTGCGAGAGGCCCTTTGAGTGGCGGAAAAAGTGGGCAAGCAATTGGGGTGAAGTAAGGTATTGTTCGGTCAAATGTCGTCGAGCAAGAGCAAGATGAGATTCTCCGAATCGTTGGTTGCGCCAGTTTTCGTCTCGAAAATTGAAGCGCTTGAGCTTTTGGTCGACGTTCTTGGTGCGAAAAAGACAAGGGATCAGACTCTGCGCCTGAAGTCGGGTGGAATTCTCTCAATTGACATACCAATGTACGGAGAAGATTTACCTCTGACCCTTGATCTCTATCATCGAAATGCTCGAAAGCTGGGCAAGATAGTTGTGAACGTGGCTCTAGAGTTGGAGCAACGCCTGGGTTGGAAAGTTCATCGAATTCCTAAGGCAGAAGACGGTTAGGACCGCGAAAAAGCAGCGTCGTTTCCCGGATACTCGGTAAGTTCAACATCAGCATCAGAACCCTTGCTAGCCCCATACCAAAACCGCCATGAGGTGGTACTCCGTGGCGAAAAAAATTGAAGTACTGCTCGAGCTGTCCGAGGTCCATTCCTTTCTCTTTTGCCTGAGCCTGGAGCTTATCTAACCTATGCTCGCGCTGGGCTCCTGTCGAGATTTCTGTACCTCGAAACAGCAGGTCGTACGATTTTGTTAACATACTGTCGGACTGATGTCTCATGTGATAAAACGGCCGAATAGTACTTTCATAGTCAGTGACAAAAACGAACTGATGTCCTGTTTTTGCCTCAAAATGTGCTGACAGCTTGCGCTCCGATTCGGGGTCTAGGTCTCCGTCTGCGCGAGGATTAGTGTGGCCCTCATCAGCCACGATCTTCCGGGCCTCCCTCAGGGTAATGCGGGGAAACGGAGTTTCCGGAATTTTTATTTGAGTCCCTATTCTTTCTTCGACTATGTCCCCGTACTTTTCGTGAACTGATGATATCCCGGCTACTAGCGATTCCTCCTGCATCTGCATTACATCCTCGTGAGAATCTATCCAACTCATTTCAGCGTCGATGCTCGTGAATTCCGTTGCGTGCCTTGATGTGAAAGATGGGTCGGCACGGAAGGCCGGAGCGATTTCAAACACTGCTCCGAAGCCAGCGGATTGTGCCATTTGCTTATAAAATTGTGGGCTTTGAGCAAGGTATGCAACTGAATCGAAGTATGGGACTTCAAAAAGTTCCGCTCGGGTTTCACTCGCGCTTGCCATCAGTTTTGGCGTATGAATTTCAATCCATCCTTGATTGATCCACCATGACCGGAGTGCGTGTTCGAACGCCGTTTGAATCTCGAAAATTAATTTAGCTTCGGGTCGCCGAAGGTCTAAAAAACGCCAGTCCATTCTTTTCTCGGGGCTTGAATCACCCGCAATGGGAGGCTCAGGCTCGGCAGAGCTGGCTTGCTCAATTGTTCCAATTTTGACCTCCAGACCTCCGAGCTTCACACGTTCGTCGATTTTTAGAGTTCCTTCGACTCGGACGAAGCTGCCCACGGTTATGCTTGATATCTGGGCGGTTCGAGCCTGCAGCTCCACTGAGGCATCGTTTTCAGGATCGACCGGTCGAGCTGCTGGATTCACCAGCTGAACTGAACCAGATTCATCGCGAAGAATAACGAATTGTACTTTCTTTTGATCGCGGACTGTTTCAACAAACCCCGCTAACACAACTTCCGATTGGTCGGGGAGGCTGCTTAGGTCTGAAATTTGGTATCTATTCATCACACTTAGTGAGTCTAGTCGGGGCCCAGGGCTTATCGAGCTTTAGGCTCGTACAATAGTCAGGTGGTTGCAACTTTCCTACACTTTATTCGTCATGGCGAGGTTTATAATCCTGACAAAATTCTTTACGGTCGCTTAGATGGTTTCAAGTTGAGCCCAAAGGGCGCTCTCATGGCTGAGCGGACCGCTCGAGCCCTATCCACCAGACCAATCGCAAAAATTTATTCGAGCCCCCTGCAACGAGCGCGTGAGTCAGCAGCTCCGCTGTCGAAGCTAACCTCCGTCGAAATAGTAATAGACGACAGGTTGATTGAGGGTAAGAACGACTTTGAAGGTTCGAGAATTTCGCCAGGAGCTTTCTTGTCTAACCCCTCATTAATCAAATCACTCTACAATCCCTTCCTACCAAGTTGGGGCGAGCCTTTTCGCGAGATTTCTAATCGCATGCTTTCGATAGCGGAGGAGGCCTGGAATTCGGTCGATGGTGGTGAGGTAGCCTTAGTGTCCCATCAAATTGCCATTTGGATACTGCACCGCACTATCGCTGGAATCCCTCTTGCTCATTTTCCGGCTCAACGAAGATGTTCGCTTTCCAGCGTTACCACTGTTAGAAAAGTGGGAACTTCCTGGAGGGAAGAAAGCTATCGCGAACCTTCTGCCAGCCTGGTGGGAGAGGCTGAAGATTTGGGGGCTGTCTAAATTGCGCCGGGTGCTGGCCTCAACAGCCCTGGTCCTCACGATTTTTGTTGGTGGCTGCGCAACCACGAACGAGCCGCTTGTTGATCAGTTTGGGGAAGGAGACGGACAGAATTACATTTCGGGTGATGGTTCGATTACCGTCCTAGCGCGCGAGGCCAGGCAAGATTCTATTTCGTTTTCAGGACCTCTGGATACCGGCGGAACCTTCGAAAGTAGCGACTACAAGGGAAATGTTTTGGTCGTCAACTTTTGGTACGCGGGCTGCCCTCCATGCAGACTTGAAGCTCCGTTTCTTGAGCAAGTCAAGCAGTATTTTCCTGACGGGGATGTCACCTTCGTTGGAGTAAATATTTTGGATCAGGAAGCCACGGCGCGAACCTTCGCGGCTGAATTCGGAGTTTCCTACCCGTCAATTATTGATACCAACAGTGGAGCTGTAAGGCTAGCTTTTGCGGGTCAGGTTGCGCCAAACGCAGTCCCGACAACTCTGGTAGTTGATAGGCAAGGTCGAGTGGCTGCCCGACTATCGGGACTATTACGGGATCCCGAAATACTTAAAGAGCTGGTCCGGGACGTGTCAGTTGAGGAAACGGATTGATGGAGTCCATTGGAGAATTGGTTTTTTCGGGACCACTTGTTTTGGCTTTGCCACTGGCCCTTGTTGCTGGGGTTGTAGCGTTTGCTTCCCCCTGTGTTCTACCGCTTCTCCCGGGGTACTTCGGATTTATTGGGGGATTCGTGGACGCATCGGGAAGGTCTCGCTTTTCAACACTTCGGCTAGTCGCTGGAGTTTGCCTGTTTATCCTTGGTTTTTCCTCCCTATTCATAGGTTTCTCTGTCGTATTCGCCGGTCTTGGTGCGGCTCTTATAAGTGAACAGGAGCTGATACTTAGGCTAGCTGGGGTCTTCTTGGTGGCCTTAGGTTTTGTTTTCGTGGGGCGCTTTCGTTGGCTTCAAAAGAGTTTCAAAATTTCACTCCCGACTGTCAGCGGCTTTTTTGGCGCTCCAGTTTTGGGAATGATTTTTGGTTTTGGGTGGGCACCCTGCATCGGACCGACTCTAGTAGCCGTGAACGCCTTGGCTTTCAGTGTCGGCGACATCTCTCGGGCGGTTTTATTGTCAGGCGCTTACTGCGTTGGTCTAGGGTTGCCTTTCATTCTTGTGGCAGCCGGTTTCGCTTGGTCAACACGGACTTTGCGTTGGGTCAAACAACATATACGCGGAATAAATTTGGCTGGCGGTGCGATGCTGACCGTTATCGGCCTGTCTATGATCTTTGGGCTATGGCAATTCTGGATGTCGAGCTTGCAGGGGGTGATAGGCGGTGTTACTACGTCCCTCTGATTTTGATGATGGTCGAGCAGGAAAGCCAGTCCAGATTCCCTCTCTCGGTTTCTACGGTTTCGGGAGGTTTGTTTGGCGACAGCTAACCAGTATGAGAACCGCGCTTGTGCTGCTCCTCCTGCTTGCAATTGCCGCAATACCGGGTTCTCTTTTTCCGCAGCGCTCAAGCGATCCAAACGGCGTCTTGCAGATTGAGCGGGAAGATCCCGAGCTTTTCAGAACCCTTGAGACTCTTCAGGTTTTCAACACCTTTGAATCTGTGTGGTTTTCAGCGATCTATCTGCTTCTATTCATTTCGCTGATCGGGTGCATTGTTCCGCGAGCTTCTCACCATCTCGGTGCGATTAAATCGCCCCCTCCTCCAACGCCGAAAAACCTTGAGCGTTTTGAGGAAAACAGAACAGTCCAAGTTAGCGGATCACAGCTGTCTCTCTTGAGTAATGCTGGATTATTGCTGCGCAAGCGCGGGTATCGAGTTCGCTTTGAGAAAAACTCTATCTCCGCAGAGAAGGGTTATTTGCGTGAGACGGCTAATCTCATTTTCCATTTAGCTCTCGTCGGGGTTCTCTTGGGGCTTGCAGTTGGCTCAGGATTTAAGTATCAGGGGCAGAAAATTCTCATTGAGGGGCAAACCTTCACAAACCAACTCACCAGTTATGACAGTTTTAATCCCGGTCGATTTTTTTCGGAGTCCTCCCTGGAGCCCTATAGCCTGAGGCTGAACTCTTTCGAGGCCACCTACGAATTTGATTTGAGTTCTGGGCTCGCAAACCCACTTGATTTTCTGGCTGACGTCACAGTAGCCGATTCATCGGGGACCGAGAATTGGGATTTGAAGGTTAATAGTCCAGTTGATCACGCGGGTACCTCGGTTTTCCTGCTTGGAAACGGTTTTGCCCCCTGGATAACTGTTTATTCAGATCATGGTGAAGCCGTTTTTAGTCAACCTGTTCCATTTTTGCCTCAGGACGCAAATCTAACGAGCATTGGAGTAGTTAAAATTCCAGATGGTCTACGGGCGCAGGTTGGGTTAATTGGGTTTATTTATCCCTCAGCTGTCGAATTGTCCACCGGAGCTCTGGCTTCGGTTTATCCAGAGCCCGATAGGCCAGTTCTTACGCTGAACGTATTTCGGGGAAATCTAGGGCTCGATGAGGGCGTTCCAAAAAATGTGTATTCCCTAGATACTGAATCCCTCGTTCAGCTGACGGGTGGCGACACAAATGTAGATTCTCTGGTTTTGAGCCCTGGTGAACGCGTGAACCTTCCAGCAGGCCTTGGCTCCATTGAATTCACAGAATTACGCAGATTTGTCAGCGTCGATATCCATCGAGACCCGACTCAGCTTCCTGTAGGGATCTCAGCTGGGTTCATAATGATAAGCCTTGTAGCCACTTTGTTCGTTTCGCGTCGTCGGGTCTGGGTAAAGATTTCAAAAGTCGGTCCGGGCCGCTTCGTCGTTCAGTTTGCTGCACTGGCCCGCGGCGAGGACTCGCAGCTGGGAAAGTCTCTCGATGAGCTAGTTGAAGCATTTTCCAAGCTGGCGGGATCTAAAATAAAAGTATGACTTTGACACCAGAGTACCTCTCTCTTGTGGGAGTTTATTCGGCTATGGCTATCTACGGGCTTTCATTTTGCTCCTTTGCCTGGGACTTGGCCAGGCGCTCCGCGCTCGTTCCTGTCCTTTCGACTGGTCGCGAGGAGCTGCCCCAGACTTCAGGACACAATGGCTCAAATGTTTTTGAGCGGATTGGCAAGACCTTGTTCACATTTGGCTGGGGGTTGCACCTGCTTTCGGTAGTTTTCCGGGGAATAGCTGGCGGTCGGGTTCCATGGGCCAATATGTTCGAATTCGGTTTGACCGCGACGATGTTGATTGTGGCGGTTTACTTGGCCAGCTTATTTTGGAGAGATCTAGGGTTTCTTGGAGCCTTTGTATCGGGCTTCACTCTTCTTGCCCTCGGTGTCGTTACCGTCAACTTTTACGTCGAGGTAGTGCCGCTTCCGCCTGCCCTTCAATCGGCTTGGCTAGTGATCCACGTATTCGTGGCCAGCTTGGCTACGGCGTTTTTTGCTTTGGGAGCGGCCCTGTCGGGTCTTCAACTAACCGGTTCGTTTTTCCAGAGGAAGAGAGCCTCCGTTCCCCGTCTCCTGTCTTCTTTGCCCTCCTCCACAATCCTTGAGTCTCTCGCTTACCGGTTGAATGTGGTGGGGTTTGTTATGTGGAGTTTTACGCTCGTGGCTGGAGCCATTTGGGCTGAACGAGCCTGGGGCCGGTATTGGGGATGGGACGTAAAAGAGGTTTGGACCTTTATTATTTGGGTTATCTTTGCCGGTTACATTCATGCCCGGGTTACGCGAGGTTGGAGGGGATCCCGCGCGGCATGGTTGTCTCTCGCAGGATTTGGCGCTGTGATTTTTAACTACACCGTGGTGAACATTTTTTTCACCGGTTTGCACTCTTATTCAGGACTTTGAAGCAACCTCAGGCAGCGCCTAAGCCTTTTCTTCCACCATTCGGCTTCTCCGCTGCTGACTTCCAAGTCGCTGATTTTGGAGTGGTCAAGAATTGGCTTGTGGGGTTGCACGAGCCCATCCTCACAGCGTAGAGAATCGTTCACTACATCGCTCAACATAAGGTTTTGAGTTCCAAGTCCGGCGACTAAAGTTGGATAACCGGAGTCGCCAATCCATTTCACCATTTGGAATCCCTGGTAAAGGCCCACGCTTGATTCAAGAGCGCTTGAAACTACAACCTCCAACCCTGCCGAGACGACTTTTTCAACGATTTGACGGGACTTCATCAGGCCTCCAACCGGTTGAACTTTCAAGACGGCAATGTCACAGGCTCTGCTTGAAAGTAGAAAGTCCAATTCTCCAGTTCTTCGAATGCTCTCATCTGCCGCTACCCGTATTCCTGTTTCTCTCAGAGCCCGACGTAATTGTGCCATTTCTTGAATGTCGCTAACCGGCTGCTCCACATAATCGATGTCGAATTTTTGTAGTTGATTGAGTGCTTCGAGAGCTTCATCGAAGCCCCAAGAGCCGTTTACGTCTATTCGGATTTTCCCCTCTGGTCCGATCGCTTCGCGAACGGCCGCGACTCTGGCTAAGTCATTCACCAAATTTGTGCTTACGCCGCCAACTTTTACCTTGACAGTTGTCGGATTGCCCGCTGTTTTGAGTGCATCCTCCACTTCAGTAGAGTCAATCAATGGAATTAGTCCATTAACTGGAATTGGATTTTTGAGGAGTTCCACCGGAGAGGTGAGCTGCTCTAAAGTTGAGCCGAGCCATCTCGCTGCTTCTCGATCGTTATACTCCGGAAATGGACTCCACTCTGCGACGCCGCTTGCCCCGTCGAACAGCATAACCACTCGCTCACTGATGCCTCGAAACTCGCGGGCAAGGGGAATCGAAACGACGCGCGAACAACGAAGGAGTTCTTCTTCACTTAAAAAATTCATTATCCTCAGTTTTTCATGATTTCGGCATCGTAGGCTATTAACATGTCAGATACCATCTCGCCTCTTTTTGATGGGTCCTTTTGGAGCTCGGTTTCCGGATTTAACGACCTTACAGACATCACCTACCATCAGGATTCCAAAGCTTCGATGGTTAGAATTGGTCTCAATAGACCGGAAGTCAGAAATGCTTTCAGGCCTCAAACCGTTGATGAGCTTTGTCGAGTTCTCGAGCACGCAAGACTATCAACATCGGTAGGAGTAGTCATCCTCACGGGTAACGGTCCGAGCCAGAAGGACGGAGTCTGGGCTTTTTGTTCAGGAGGTGACCAACGATTTCGGGGTCCCGCCGGCTACGAGCCAGCGCGAACCGATAGCGTCGATGATTCCCGAAAAGCCCAGGTGGGCCGCCTTCATATTTTGGAGGTCCAGCGGTTAATCCGCTTCATGCCGAAGGTAGTTATAGCGGCGATCTCTGGATGGACTGCTGGCGGCGGACACTCTCTTCACGTGGTTTGCGATCTAAGTATTGCGAGTGAAGAACACGCCATTTTTAAGCAAACTGACGCGAATGTCGGGTCTTTTGACGGAGGTCTGGGTAGTGCGTATCTTGCCCGGCAAGTAGGTCAAAAGTTTGCTCGAGAGATTTTTTTTCTTGGCGAAGAGTACGATGCCCACCGAGCCTTGGCCATTGGGGCGGTCAACTCAGTTGTCACTCATGAGAATCTTGAGAGCACTGCGGTTTCCTGGGGTGGCAAAATTTTACAAAAGAGCCCGTCGTCGATTCGAATGTTGAAATTCGCGATGAACTCTGTAGATGACGGTCTAATCGGTCAACAGATTTTCGCCGGAGAAGCCACCCGATTGGCCTACAGCACGGAGGAAGCTAAAGAGGGTCGCGACGCCTTTTTGAACAAGCGAGAGCCTAATTGGTCCAACTTTCCCTGGCAGGTTTAGGGTCCGGGGATGCGAAAGCTAAACACCGTTGATACCTCTGATCCATCTTCGCTGATTAACCCTCTTCGAGAGGCAATTTTTGATGGAGGACCGGCGGTTATGCCAACATCAAAGCGCTCGGAGCTGGACTCTGCGGCCTCTTTTGATGTTGAAGACGATATTGCAGTGGTTGTTCAGACAAGTGGCACGACAAGCTCTCCTAAAAGAGTAGCGATTACGGCTGAGGCTCTTTTAGCCAGCGCCAAGGCTGGCCTGGATCAACTTGATTATGTTGGCGCTTGGCTCCAGCTTTTACCGTCCCACTACATTGCAGGGATTCAAGTTGCTGTCCGCAGTATCTTGGGAGGGACCCCTCTAGTTTCGCTGCGTTCAAAACGTTTTTCGATTGATTCGATGGTTTCGGAATTTCTCGATACGCCGAAACAAGATTTCCCTCTGTACACTTCCATGGTCCCGGCGCAACTCAGTCGCACCATCAGAGGGTGCCGGGAGAATCGTGACTTTTTAAGAATTATGAAGAAGTTCGAACATATTTTGGTTGGCGGGCAATCTGTCCCACAAGATTTGTTGGATCAGGCCTCTAACATAGGCCTCACAGTGACCAGCACCTATGGCTCATCGGAAACCTCCGGCGGTTGTGTGTGGAATGGTTTCCCGATAGGTGATACTCGGATAGCTATTTTTGACGAACGGATCGCGATTTCTGGACCCACTTTGGCTCACTCGTATTTGAACGATGCTTATGGCACTGCCAAGAACTTTGTTGAAATTGGTTCAACCCGATGGTTTATGAGCGATGATTTTGGTTCGATCGATGAGCAAGGCCGGTTAACAGTTCAGGGTCGGTTGGACGATGTAATTATTTCTGGCGGACTGAAGGTCAATTTGGCAGAAGTGGAGAATATTGTTCGAACTCGCTTTTGCGCGGAGGAGGCCATAATCGTCGCGTCCGATCATGCCGTTTGGGGTCAGGTACCCGTCTTAGTGACAAATGTTGATTTAGATCTGAGAGCTGTTCGCCGACACGTGGGGAAGGTTTTGGGCCCACAAGCTCGGCCGGAACGCGTAATCATGCTTGCCAGACTTCCCTATTTGATAAGCGGAAAGCCGGATCGAAAACAAATTTCGAAACTAGTTAGGGAAAATAGAAATTGAACGCTTTACGGCTGTGGATTCAAGGTGCGCGACTTCGGACTCTGCCACTCTCGATCGGGCCGGTATTTCTGGGGTCGAGTCTCGCAGATTTCTATTCCAGCTTTGATTTGAATCTTTGTATCTTAGCCGTTTTGGTGGCTATTTTCCTGCAGGTCGGGGTAAATTTTGCCAATGATTATTCTGATGGAATAAGGGGAACAGATGACTTTCGGGTGGGGCCAGCACGATTAACCTCGTCCGGATTGGCGGATGCTTCGAGAGTCAGGAATGCCGCATTGGTGGCTCTACTGCTTGCCGTCCTCTGCGGGTTAGTGGTCATTTTAATCACCGGGAATTGGTGGCTGACTTTGGTCGGATTACTCTCTATAAGCGGAGCCTGGTTTTATACGGGCGGTTCCAAGCCGTACGGCTATGCAGGTCTTGGTGAGGTTTCGGCGTTCGTCTTTTTTGGACCCGTTGCTACGCTAGGGACGGCCTTCATAATGATTGGTAAAGTCCCGCCGGAGTCCTGGCTCGTCGGAGCGACGGCCGGTTTTTTTGCTGCTGCAGCCCTGCTAATAAACAACATTAGAGATGAGAACACGGACTTTTCCGCCCATAAAACAACGTTAGCGGTGCGACTTGGGAGGTATTGGTCGTTGAGGCTGCTTGCGGCTCTGTTGATTCTGCCTTACATAATTCTCGGGACGTTATCGTTCAATTTTCTTGATGCGCTATTTGTGGCGTTGCTTTTTCCACTAACCCTCGCGATCATCTTGGCGTGTTTTAGAGCATCAAACCCAAACCAGCTAGTTCGGGCTCTAGGCCTAATATCGCTCAACGGAATCCTGTTTGCGCTGGCTCTTGGCTTAGCGATCATCATCTGAGTTGGAGATGTCGTCTTCAATAGTTGATTCGGGGTCGGATTCTTTACTCTTATCTATTCTTTCGGCCAAATCAATTGCAACCTGATCCCTCAACTTTGAAAAGAAAATGAACGAGACTGTGAACGAGATGACGGTCGCAAAAATCGCTGCTAGCCACCAGACTACTCCAGTACTGGTGAGGCCAAAAAAAATCACCGAGAAAATACCAAGCCGAATAAGGCTGTACCGTAACCATAGAGACATCTTCTCAGTCTAGTTGCGTAGAATTGGGACATGGTTCGATGGATAGTAATAGCTTCTGTTGCCGCCGTAGCCTTCACCATTTACGCTCTGGTGGATCTGGTAGTGACCCCTGCCCCAAAAGTGCGCGCGTTCCCAAAGCCAATTTGGATAGCAGTGATTGTTGCTTTGCCCGTTATTGGTCCAGTTTTGTGGCTCACCGTTGGTAAATCACGAAATGGCCCTCAAAAATCTGGTAGGTCAGGTCGGGCCCCCGACGATGACCCCGGATTTCTGGGATCTATTGACACGAAATCTTCCGATGAGAGGATTCGTCGACTTGAGGAAGAACTTCGCAGGCTTGACGAAGAGGATGAATCCTCAAAAGGAGACGAAGATGGCGACAAAGGTCCCTCGCCCAAAAAGCCATGACTTTGTCGGCTGCCTCGGCTTGGTCAATTGCCTTTTTTGGGGAGTTGTACTCCCGCGGGCTGCGCGAGGTGGTTGTCTCTCCAGGTAGCAGATCTCAGGCCCTCGCGCTTGCGGCCACCCATTGGGAGCGTCAGACCAGTGGCGAGCTAAGAGTCAGCGTTGTTATCGATGAGAGAAGTGCTGCTTTTCGAGCAATTGGAATTGCAGCGGAAACTGGGAGACCGGTGGTATGCGTCTCGACCTCGGGGTCAGCTCCCGGCCATTACTTGCCCGCGGTGATGGAGGCATACCATTCGGGTTTACCCTTGGTTTTGGTTAGCGCAGATCGGCCGGAATTTGAGAGAGGAATCGGATCCAATCAAACGACAAACCAAGAGGGACTTTACGGAATTTTTGCTGATACGGAGTCGGTAAATACATCTGAGGTTGGGAAAATCAAATCAGCCATAAAGTTTGCTCGCCTGATTATCGACCAGTCTGTTTTCCCGCCTAGGCCAGTGCACCTCAATGTGGCGTTTCGCGAGCCGTTGAGCGGAGAGTTCGGGCCGGTTGGTGAAGTTTCAAAAAGAAAACCTGCTGAGGTCAAGTCACGTGCTCTTGTCTCGCAAACTCTTGAACCCGGGCCCCACACTCTGGTAATTGCTGGATTTGGAGCTGGGGAAGAGGCAGAGCAAACTGCAGTGAAAATCGGAGCTCCTTTGATCGCTGAGGCTCTGAGTGGAGCAAGATATGGGCCTCATCTCGTGTTGAATTACGAGAGTGTTCTGGCAGAATCTGAGTTTCTTGCGAGTATCGCTCGAATCATTACCTTTGGTAGACCGACTCTTTCCCGTCTAGTTTGGAATTTGCTCTCTGACTCTCGTATTGAGCAATTTGTGGTGCGAGGTAAGGCGCCCGAGTCACCAAACCCATCGGGTAAGGCGACCATACTGGATCAGTTGCAGGTTTCTCGTGCGGCTTCTCAAAAAGAATTGTCGGAGTGGGTAAAGCCCTGGGTTGTCATGGGCCGGAAAAGTCATGCTGCGCTGATTGACAAATTACTTCCCGCGGCCCCCGAACTGAGCGCGCTCCGCTCCGATAAATTAGCTCGTTTGAGAACTTTCGCAGATAAAGAGATGAGGGTTCAAAGAAGACCAATTTCACGACCTGAGCTTGCTCTGGCTTTATGGGAAGCAACATGGCCGCACGATCGCTTGATTCTTGGTTCTTCGAGAATGGTCCGTGAGGTTGACCGGGTGGTTGGCCCGAAGAAGATATTGGTTCATTCAACCCGAGGATTGTCGGGAATCGACGGTCTCATTTCGTTTTCACGAGGAGTTGCGACTGGCCTTTCTCGCGAAGGCGGGATGGGCGTTACTCGGCTTATCTTGGGAGATGTTTCGCTTCTGCATGATGCGGGTTCGCTTTTGCAGACTCCTAACGAAGTACCTTCTGGCCAAATTCAAATCTTTGTTGCGAACGACGGCGGGGGTTCTATTTTTGACTCGCTTGAAGTAAAAAGTACTGCGCGACCCGATGACTTTGACCGGGTGCTATTTACTCCCCATACCGTCAATTTGAGGGCTTTGGCAGAGGCTTACGGCTGGGAGTACATGTTTGCTGAGAGGGCAAAAGATCTAGCAGATGCGCTAAGCAGTAATTTTCAATGTGTTTTGGTGGAGATCCCTCTGAGTCGTGACTAAGTAGATTTTGTTCCAAAAGCCGAAAGAATTGGGTTGAACTTGAGTTGAGTTTCCAACAGTTCGGATTGAGGATCGGAATCAGCGACGATCCCAGCTCCGGCGTAGGCGGTGATGATTCCCGAGTCAGACCATTGGGCACAACGAAGAGCTATTGACCAATCGCCGTTTCCCGAACTGTCCATCCATCCAACGGGTCCCGCGTACCGGCCCCTGTCGAACGGCTCGCACGACGATATAAATTTTATGGCCTCCGAGCTAGGTGACCCCGCAACAGCAGCTGTCGGATGCAGCGCTGAGACTACGTCAAGACTGGAGACCCCCTCTGGGAGGGTGGCGGCGACGTCTGTGGCTAAATGCCAAACATTGGCGAGTTTGATCGCGAATGGTCTCTGGTCGGCCACAACATGTGGGGTCAAACGATTGAGTGACTCAACGACCCCGTTTACGGCGTAGCGATGTTCATCATTGTCTTTCGAGGAAGTGATTAGGTCCTCGGACCTTGTTCTATCCTCGGCTGGGCTGGAGCCTCGAGCGCTTGACCCCGCGAGAACCCGAAGACTCAAATTACCCCTCTCAACCCTCGCAAGCGTTTCAGGACTGGATCCCAAAAAACCGTCGATTGCAAACGTCTGGCAATCAGGGTAGGTCTCAACCAGGTGAGAGATTGCTTGCCGCCAGTCTTTTATGGCCGGGGCTCGAGCGACTAGGTCGCGGGCGAGCACGACTTTATCTAACCGACCACTCCGAATTTCTGGAATCAATTGCGTGACTTTGGCGACATAGTCTTTTTCGCCCATAAGACCGGTAGCCCATTGAATCGGTTCTAGGTCGACTAGTTCGGAATGCCCAGAGACGGATTTTTCGCGAGGAGCCCCTTCAACCGAAATATCGGTGCGCCAGGAGTTTGAACCTTCCCTGCCAATTATTACTCGCGGAATAATCAGAACGCTCTCCTGGTTGGAGAAGTCGTCGAACGAAAACGTGCCGAAACAAACCAATCCGGAGCCAGGGGTGTTTAATGGACTGTCGATTTCTGCTTCTTCCACTAATTTTTTCCAGGCGACACTTGCTTCTCGAAATCGACCCGGCCCTCTAAAAGTCATGCGTTCGACCTGGCCCAAGCCCACAAGTCCTTGGCCTAGTCGCTGAAAAGTCAAAGGATTTTCAGCACTGACCCATTCGGTTAGGGAGCCCGACGAACTCATCATTCTCGTCTTAGCTGAGAGACGAAGCTTTGTTTGAGACACAGCCTTAGGTTATATCCCAAGATTGATTACAACCTTAGAGGTGGGTTTTCCCGGCTTTTGGTCATCTTTCGCGAGTAATCTAGGACATGTGACTACGGCTGATTTAAATAAAATTCCCCGAGATGTAGCGTTAATGTTTGATGGGGTGGCGAGGGGATACGACCGTACTAATGCCGTCTTGTCGATGGGTTCCTCTGCGCTATGGAGGATCGCTACGGTTAGGGCTCTCGAACTGCAATCGGGGGATCGAGTTCTCGACATTGCTGGAGGGACTGGAACTTCCGCAAAAGCTATTGAAAGGGCGGGTGCATCGGTTGTTGCTTTGGACTTTTCGTCTGGGATGGTCGCAGAGGGAAGACGGCGCCACCCGGCCATTGAATTTGTTGTGGGAGACGCTGAGGCGCTTCCGTTCGAATCTGCCAGTTTTAACGCCGTCACGGTCAGTTTTGGTTTGAGAAATTTTGCCAACCCACAAGTCGCCATTGGAGAAATGTACAGGGTTCTTAAGCCGGGAGGAAGAGTTGTAATCTGTGAATTTTCTCACCCCGTGTCGCCGGTTTTGAGGCTTGGTTATCAGGCCTATTTGAAGCGTGTGATGCCCCTGGTTTCCCGCTTAGTTAGTAGCCACTACGACGCCTACAATTATCTTTTTGATTCAATTAATGATTGGCCTGAACAGCGGGTTTTATCTCAATGGCTGAGAGCCGCAGGTTTTACTCGGGTTGCATACCGTAATCTATCAGGAGGCATTGTTGCCTTGCACCGGGCGAAAAGTCCTGAGGACCGAAAGGTCCGAGCGTCTATTGGCAGAAGACGAAGTCGGCCGGCATCACCCTCAACTGCCGCAATGCAGTTGAATGTTGCGGATTCTAAAAACAGCTAGAGCAGTAAAGGAAATCTCTTGACTCCAATATCTCCCGTTACTCAGGCCAATGCCGTTGGTCGGGGTGCTACTTTTCTCGGCGCAGGCCCGAGTATTTTTGCTTCCAAGGAAGAGAAAGAACTCGCCCAGGTGCTTGACTCAGGGCTTGAAAAAATCGAGCGCGGTTTGGAAAGAGAGCTCAAGTTTTCGGATGAAATTGCCGACGCAGTCGCTCGGTACCTTTACTCGGCCGGCGGCAAAAGAATTCGCCCGCTCCTTATGTTGCTTACTTCGCAGTGGGGAGCTGGAGTGACCGATAGGGTTATTCGCGCTGCACAGGTAATCGAATTGACTCACATCGCCACCCTCTACCACGACGATGTCATGGACGAATCGGCCCAGCGGCGGGGGGTTCCAGCAGCGCATACCGTTTGGGGAAACTCCATGGCAATTCTTGCTGGCGACCTTCTGTTTTCAAGGGCAGCAAGTCTCGGAGGGACCCTGGGGCAGAAAGCGATCGATCTTCAGACGGCCACTTTTGAAAGGCTTTGTCTCGGACAGATGCGAGAGACAGTTGGACCTAAGCCTGGACAAGATCCGATTTCTCATTATTTGAAAGTCCTCTCCGACAAAACCGGCTCTCTCATTGCCTTAGCGTCTGAGTTCGGTATCCAGATGGCGGGCGGACCAGAGAAATATGTTGGTCCGGTGAGGCAATATGGAGAGAAATTGGGGATTGCTTTTCAGCTGATTGACGACGTAATTGATCTGGCGCCGAAGGAGGCTGATACTGGAAAACTTCCCGGAACAGACGTCAGGAGGGGCGTGACTACCCTACCCATGTTGTATCTTCAAGAGCTTGCATCTAAAGGGGATGAGGAAGCGTCGCTTCTCTTCGCAAAGTTGTCGCTTGGTAATTTCACAGAAGTGTCGGAAGAGGAGTTCTTGAGCTACATCTGCGCTCTAAGAGAGCACCCGGCTACCGCTCGAACCGTTGAGACGGCCCGTTCAATGGCTGAGTCAGCCATCAGGGAGCTAGAGCCAATTCCCGATGATATCGTCAAGGATGGGATGATTCATTTCGCTCATCGAGTAGTTGAACGAAGTTACTGATCCCCACATTTTCGGATCAGTACGGAAGAGTAGGTATAAATGTCGCGCGTTCGTTTAGCGATAGTAGGCGCCGGTCCGGCCGGAATATATGCCGCGGATATCCTCCTGAAAATGGAGAAGTCGTTCGACCTTTCGATAGACCTTTTTGAGCGTCTTCCCGCTCCTTACGGTCTGGTCCGTTATGGAGTTGCTCCCGACCATCCGAGAATCAAAGGTATTGTCTCCGCTCTTCGAGAAGTCTTGGACTCGGGCAAGATTAGGCTTTTTGGCAATGTTTCCTTCGGTGGCGACATACATCTTGAAGACCTTCAGAATCATTACCATGCGGTTATTTTCTCAACCGGGGCGATAGAAGACGCAGACTTGAAAATTCCGGGAATTGACCTGGCGGGGAGTTTTGGTGCGGCTGAGTTTGTAAGTTGGTATGACGGTCATCCTGACGTCGGGAGGACTTGGCCGATGACGGCCAGAGAAGTCGCCATTATCGGGAACGGAAATGTTGCTCTTGATGTGGCACGAATGATTGCGAAGCCAGCTAATGATCTGCTTCCAACTGAGGTACCCGACAATGTTTTCGAGGTACTCGGTAGCTCCGCCGCAACCGACATTCATGTTTTCGGTCGAAAGGGGCCAATGCAAGTCAAGTTCACTCCGCTCGAACTTCGTGAACTAGGCGAACTCCGTGACGTTGATATCGTGCTCCACGACGATGATTTTGATTTCGATGAATCCGTGCAGGCAGCAATTTCCGCCAACAAGCAACTATTGGTAATCGATAAAATTTTCAAACAATGGCGCGCTAGAGATTTGAAAAATGCTAGTCGGCGATTGCATTTTCACTTCTATTCAAAACCCTCGGAGATTCTTGGGGACGGTAGCGTGGAAGGTTTCCGGTTCGAGCGAACAGAGCCTGATGGATCGGGAGGTGTTCGTGGAACAGGAGAGCTCCGGGAGATCTCTGCTCAAGCTGTGTACCGAGCAGTGGGTTATTTCGGCTCTTCATTACCAGGTATTCCATTTGATTCCGACCGCGGGATCATTCCGAACCAGGAGGGTCAGGTCGTCGACGATAGCAACGAGATCGTGCCAGGTGTTTTTGTGACCGGTTGGATCAAGCGCGGACCAGTGGGACTTATAGGCCACACCAAGAGTGACGCAATGGAGACCGTTGAACGCCTTGTTGCGCACCGGGAGTCATGGTGGACGCCTGCCGACCCATCGGAACAGAGTGTTGTAGATATGTTAAGGGAGAGAAACATCGTCTACACAGACCTGGAAGGTTGGCATCGGCTAGACCATGTTGAGTTGCAAAGAGGACAGGAAAGAGGACGGGAGCGCCTGAAAGTTGTCCCTAGACAGGAGATGGTTGCAATCTCCGCTGGTTTTGAAAAGGGCAAATCTGCACCGGAGACCGGCGGTCCATGATAGTTGAAACAAGGTCCTTTGCTCACCCGGTTTAGTCAGCGGTAATTAATGAACTGCAGGTCGATTTCTAGTTTCGCTCCCCGAAGGATCCCTATCGTCTTCTGAAGATCATCGCGACTCTTCGAGGTTACCCTTATTTCTGTTCCGTTAATCGAGGATTTTACGGACCTGGGCCCTTCGGCCTTGATGATGGCGCTTATTTTTTTTGCATCGCTGCCGTTGATTCCCTCCCGCAAATTTACGGAGAGGTGGCTAACCTTACCCCTAACTTCGACCTGGCCAATTTCCAAACTTAGAAGAGAAATTCCTCGCCTAACTAGTTTCGATTGCAGGACATCAAGGACTGCCTTGACTCTCTCATCGGAGGAGGCTTCCATGGTTAGTCCGCCGGGAACCAATTCAACTTTGGCACCAACACCCTTGAAGTCGTAACGCTGAGACAACTCTTTGTCAGCTTGGTTGACTGCGTTTTGCAATTCCATTGGATCTATTTTGCTCACGATATCGAACGAAAATTCAGCCATTCCCCTATATTAACGCTATGACCTACCGCAGCAACCCAAGCCGAGTTGAATTAGTGAGGCGTTGATCTTTGTAAAAACCGTTATCCTTAGAGCAGTGTTGATTGCAAAAAAGTTTTTTGTATCAAAACAACGGCGAGTTACCCAAGCGGCCAAAGGGATCTGACTGTAAATCAGCTGGCTCAGCCTTCGGGGGTTCGAATCCCTCACTCGCCACCATGAATGAGTATTTGAGAGAAATAGCAATAAAGCTCGCCCGAGAGGCTGGTGAGCTAGTTTTCGCTCGTCGTGAAGGACAGATCGAAGTAGCAGGTACTAAATCATCAGATGTGGACGTCGTCACCAAGGTTGATAAAGAGAGCGAGCAGCTCTTGTTTTCAAGATTGGAGGAGCTTCGACCGGACGATGGGTTCCTAGGCGAGGAGGGCAGGGAAAAAAATTCAAAGTCTGGATTGACCTGGGTTGTCGATCCAATAGATGGGACTGTTAATTATTTGTATAACTTGCCCCATTACTCAGTGAGCATCGCAGTTGTTTCCGGGGATCCGAGGCCAGAAAGCTGGCAAGTGGAAGCTGGGGTCGTTTATAACCCATCAACAGATGAGATGTTTCACGCGGCTCGTTCAAGCGGAGCGTTCTTAAATGACCGGAGATTAGAAATAGCTGTTCCACCTCCACTTCACTTGGCCCTACTTGCTACCGGTTTTGCATACTCAAGCGTCATGCGAGAGGAGCAGTTCCGAATACTTTCTCAGTTGATTGGTCAACTCCGAGACATCCGCCGAATGGGAACTGCGTCCCTGGATTTGGCCGCTGTTGCTGCGGGCCGAGTAGATCTCTATTTTGAGCGGACACTCAGCCCGTGGGATCATGCTGCTGGGGAGTTGCTGGTGACTGAGGCCGGAGGGTCAATTTCAGGTATTGGCGGCTTACCTGTGGGCCGAGAAGGAATTCTGGCGGGACACCCGGATCTGGTCGCCGAATTCGTAGAGAAGCTTTCGAACATCGGCGGAGATAGATCGCTAGCCGAAATTCCAGGCTGGGAGTTTGACAGCAAAGATGTCAAGTAAGTTTGGAAAAATACGGGGCCAGGGGAATAATTCCAATGTGGATGGTTCTCGGCTTCAAAACGTATAGACGAGGTAAGTGTTTCGATGGTCAGCAATTTCGATTTGAGTGGTCCGTTGACCAGGCGACAAAGAAAAGAACTTGAGCGTTCAGGTTTTCAGTCACCTCCCCCGGCACCCCCAGAACCTGTTTCCCAGCACACGTCAAACTTAACTAAGACTCGGCGCTCTCCTGCTAAGAGGTTGTTGGCGTTTGGGACCATAATCGCAATCCCGTTGCTTTTCGTTGGCGTTTCGCTTCCTGTAAATATTTTTTATGGAGAGGCTGAGCTAAGTTCGTCAGCTCTTGGATCACAGCAGGGCACTAACTTGTTCAATACCTCACAAACCTTCACTGTTGCTGGCTCCGAATCTTCTCAAGTGGGCATACAACGCCAATCTTGGAGTGTAACGTCCTATGCTGACGTCTTGAAAGCCCGATACGGCAGCCGAAGTTTTACCTACTCTACGACTGGAACTGGGCCTATTCGATGGCCGTTTCCGACCGCCGTTCCAATCAGTTCGGGCTACGGGGACCGCATCGCGCCGTGTCGTTATTGTTCGAGTAATCACCGTGGAGTTGACTTTGTCCCAGGCAGTGGGGCACCAATTTTTGCCATTGCAGATGGGATCGTAACCGCATCGGAGTACGGTGGCGGGTACGGTCAATACGTTTATCTCGAGCACCAAATAAATGGACGCAGTCATCTTTCGGTTTATGCTCACATGCGGTACAACAGTAGCCCCGTTAAGGTGGGTGATCAGGTACGCGTTGGGGACTTTCTCGGACTGGTTGGTAGCACTGGAATCTCGACCGGGCCCCATTTACACTTCGAGTTACGGATTGATGGCGAGTACGTGGATCCATTTGCGTGGCTTAAGGCAAACGCATTCTAAGTTTTTACCCAACCCAGGCTGCAGCATTTTGGGGTAACTTTCCTTTCTCTAAATCCACACTGGATAGCAGCATTTTGCCGGTTGGAAGGCTAATGTGTTTTTCTCCAAGATTGACGATCACCATAATTTTTCTGTTGCGAAAAGCGATAACGTTGTGCCCGTATTCTGAAAGCCATTCAACATTTCCACTGCCAAGATGGTGTTCAGTTCTTAGCCTAATAAGGGACTTGTAAAGCTCAAGAGTGGACCCCTTGACGCCTTCCTGCCGGTCGCGCGACAAATCATAAAACGATTGGGGTTGTGGAAGCCACGAAGCCCCCGTCGAATTGAAACCAAATGCAGGTTTGTTTGCTTCCCACGGTATCGGCACTCGGCAACCATCTCTACCGTATCGCTGGCCGTTCGTCCTGAAAAAAGTAGGGTCTTGCCGATCGGCGTCCGGTATGTCGATGACTTCTGGGAGTCCAAGCTCCTCGCCCTGATAGATATAGGCGCTCCCGGGCAGCGCCAGCATGAGCATTGTTGCTGCGCGCGCGATGGTTAGCCCTCGGGCTTCATCGGGCTTTTCAGGGCTATTTGGCCCGATTCCCGTTGGTTGAGGCTCGGTGATGCAATCCAGGCCAAATCGACTCACGTGGCGGACCATATCGTGATTGGAAAGTACCCAAGTGCTAGGCGCATTCTCCTGCCCGAACACCCTGATGGAGTCCTTTATAACCTGCTTGAGGGCCGAGGCATCCCATGGAGTTGCTAGATACCCAAAATTGAAGGCATGGTTCATTTCGTCAGGACGCACATATCTTGCCAGTCTGCTGAGGGGCATAACCCAAGCCTCGGCGCAAAGAATTCGATCTGAACCGTACTCGTCAAGCAGCTCTCGCCAATCACGGTAGATTTCATGCACAGCTTCTTGATCCCAGTGGGGACCTGCGTGGCCAATTGCTGGTGTGGCTGAAGTTTCCTTATCCGGAAAGCCTTTTTTTTTGATTAGTCCGTGAGCTACATCCACCCGAAAACCGTCAATGCCAAGGTCTAACCAGAATCGAAGAATATCGCGGAACAGGTCGCGAATTTCTGAATTTTGCCAATTCAAATCAGGCTGGCTCGAGTCGAAAAGATGAAGATACCACTGACCGGGAGCACCGTTCGGCTCTGTGATTTGAGTCCAGGCTGGCCCACCAAATACTGATTCCCAATTGTTAGGCCGAGAGTCCGGCTTGGCGTGATTGCTATCCATGAATATGTACCGATCGCGTTCTGGCGATCCCGGATCCGACAAAACAGCCTTCCTAAACCATTCATGCTGATCAGATGAATGGTTTGGCACGAGATCGACTATGACTCGCAAATTCAGCGCGTGGGCCTTTGAAATGAGATTCTTGAAATCATCTAGGGTTCCAAATATTGGATCTACGCTGCAATAGTCTGACACGTCATAACCTGCGTCCTTTTGGGGTGAGCAGAAGAAAGGCGACAGCCAAATCGCGTCGATACCGAGGTCTGAGAGGTGGTGAATTCGGTCAATAATTCCGGCAAGGTCACCTGTCCCATCGCCGTCGGAATCAGAAAATGAACGGGGATAGATTTGATAGATTACGGCCGATCTCCACCAATCGTTGCTGGATTTCATTTTCGAATTCGGAATTCGCATGTATAAAACCCTAACGAATACTCAGGAGTATACGGTTGCCGAGGAATTTTTTTTGCAATGTTTTCGTTTGCCGGTCCTGGTTCTTAGGTGCTAATCTCAACGATTGGCTCTCCATTTAGTTGGAGCGCCCCGATAGCTCAGTGGTAGAGCACTTCCATGGTAAGGAAGGGGTCGTCAGTTCAATCCTGACTCG
>MDTG01012003.1_pt1 | contig 40769 bp, 17 predicted proteins | sample 811421 | NCBI WGS metagenome assembly MDTG01 (sample SAMN05326645, study PRJNA326480) | marine metagenome | isolation source: seawater | place: Pacific Ocean: South East | collected 2011 | reverse complement strand
TTCGTTTAATACCATAGCTGGCAAATAAAGTAAATTAGTTCTTGGAATTGTAATGAGTTTAGATCTCATAGAAGCTGCATTGTCAGTAAAAGCTTCAAGTATTGGTGTTTGCAAAATTTCTAAATCATAGTATGCGGATCCTGATGCGTGTTGATTATTGTAAAGATTGTAATCAATCTCATCATCGCCTAAACCAAACTTAGCGATTCTAAAAGAACCATCGCCTTTTGCTAATCTAAAGCGGCCTGTGTCAGTTAACACGGCATCAAGAATAATGTCACCTGAATTGTCTAAAAAACCCATTTTTGTTTTACCTCACTATAAATAGTCTTTAATTATGTTTCTTCTTCTGTATATTTCAAATGCACATGTTCGCAAGTGAAATTAATATCAATTTTTTTGCCAGTCAATTTCGAAGTTAATCTTAGTTTATAATTTTGACCCCAAACTTTTTCGTTGGCTAGCCCTAAATTAACTTTAAGTTTATTAGGATTATTCTGTTCTAAGTCTAAAGCGTCCTGCTGCACAAGTCTTTGTTGTAAATTTGGAACTATTTGTATAAATCTTCTCATAGTTTTTTCTTTGTCAGCAACAATATCATCAGCAAATTCAATAACTCTCTGTTCTAAGTAGACACCACCCGATATGTTTACCAATTCAATTTCATAAACTGGGGATGGGTAAGATATTTTTCCATGAACGTCAACACTTCTAAAAGTATAATAGTATTTTCGATCAAATTGTAGTGAATCTACAAAAGCAATTGCAGTTCCTTTGGTGTTGTTATCTGAAACCAAGGCCGTTGATAATTCTGCAATCTTTTTATCAAAAAAATCTTCGTAAGAAGTAGGTACAATATCTGTTCTAAAAATTTCATATTTAATAGGATTATCATCAGTTGTAAAGTGTATTGGTATGTCTGTATTTAGTGGTAAATTTTTTGCTCTTTTAAATTCATTAAATTGCTCTTGTTCTTCTGGAGAAAATGGTATAGGCTTTTTAAACAATTCGCCTGAGTTGCTAGACATCATGATTTTTACTTGATCCAAGGTTTCTCTGACATTAAAAATATCAATATTAGGAGAAGTAGAGAAAGAATCTACCATGCGGCCAGTATAAGAAAGTATGGGCATTTTAAAAACTTTCAAAGATGGACTACAGGTTACTGTAAACTCTGCTAAATATCTACTATTTTGTTCAATTGGCAAATATGTTACCTTACCATTTTTACTTGTCAATACTTGTCTTGTATTAATTCTTGGTTTTACTGGTTTTCCAGTTTTTTGATTGTAAAGCTCAATACATTCATCGGCTACTTTGGTGCCTAATGCTAAATCGCTATAGCTATATTTTGTACACACAGCAAGACAAATAGCGTTTACCTCATAAACGTATTGTTTATTGTAAACCATTTGAGAATCAATTAAATCCAAATCTTTAACCGAATCCAAATTAGGAACAATGTATCTTTTTACAAAATTATCTGGAGAATTTGTTCTTTTATATTTAATGATCTCATAGGCTATGGTATCAACTTTTGATTTATTAGGCTCAAAAATCATATTATAATCTTTTAAGAATATTTTGACATAGTTTCTTAATCTACCTAAAAATTCTATTGAATTCAAATTTCTAACCAATGAATAATTATTATCAAAAGCTGTTCGATAAGACATACCTCGAAAATCAGTCAAATAAGTAGTCTCTGTATCTGGTGGATTTGGTTCTGACTCATAAACTGTATTCCACCAATCCAACAAACCAAAAGCCGGATAACGATACGAATTGTATTCTACATTTCTATTAAGTTTTTCATTTTCTAGTAATAAGTTTTCTATGCTAAAATCTATCAATTCACCTTTACCCGCCATAGCAATGTTGTATAAATCATCTTCTTTAGCGTAATCTAAAAAATCAATCAATAAATCTGATTCATCGAGTATTTCACTTATAACTGATGCATCGTCGGTGGTCATTTTTAAATTTGTATACATCGGCATAAAAAACTTATCGTCATTAGAATCAAGAATTTTAAATACTGAAGATTTATCAAATAATATGTCTTTTTCTTGTCGACCGGTTCCAATACGCTTTGCAGGATTCATTCTATTAAAATTCAAAATATTTGATTTTAAAAACTTATCAAAATTTTTCTTTGATAGATCAGGATCATTTTTTCCTTTTTTAAAAGATTTTAATGTTTTTTTGAATCTATTTTTTGCTTCTTTATCATTATTAAAAACAATGTCGGCAATAGGATTGAAATCCATTTCTTCTTCAGCAGAAGCTCTTAAATATGATAATAAATTTAAATTTGGTAAAGCATTATCCTCATCTGATTGCTCTTCGATTCTTGAAGTAGTAGTTTCGTAAATTCTGTCATAAAAATTATATTCAAAATTTATATGGTAAGAATCAACTTTGTTGCTATCCGCCATTCTTTCACTAATTGTTTTTTCAACTGGCATAACATAATCAAAAGCGTATTCGTCATACTCAACATCTATGTCTACCAAGCCACCGTAGTTTTTGGTTTCATTGCTTTCTGGGCTAGAATACGTTAAACCCTTTATGAATGCATGCCATTCTTCATCGTTTTCAAAAAACTTTTCTTTGCCTATAACGCGGATATGATTTTTTATCACAGGCATGACAGGATTATCATTTACTATTTTTTTTGAAATAATTACATTGTCTACTTTTCTATGATATTTTTGTTCAGCATCCATATCCCTTTGATAAGAATTGCTTTTGTCTTTTATAGACCAAACTCTACCATTGAATCTTCTAAATTTATCTGGACTAGCATCTACCAAGTTATTAGCTAGAAAAAGTTTTTTATTAGGCATTAGTAACCTCCGCCTCCTGAACCACCGCCACCGCCACCGGAATCACCGGAGCCGCCGCCAGAATTACTATTGGTTGGTCGACCCAAGCGTCGTCGGAGTCTTGTATTGCTAATCGGATCGCGAGATTGAGTAATATTTTTTCTTTCAACTAACGGTTGACCATTTAAGTTTGCATAATCAAATTTACCAAATTTAAGTCGAGCGCCATCAGCAGGCTCGTCAATTCTTGTACGCAATCTATCAACTCTTCTAATTCTAGTTTGAGTTATGAGCCTATTAGACATGTTTATATCTGACGTTCGAACATATTCTTTTGGAACCATTTGTTGTTTTGTGGCGCTGCTAAGCATCGAAGCCTTCATTTGTTTTTCTAAATTCGAGCTGGCGCCATATTTTGCTTGATTATTCATCTTCATCATATATGCATGCACTTTATCTAGATTTCTACTTATAGTAAATAATTTTTTACTACCTTCCGTGAATTCAGATGGTTTTGTTGGGCTTCTTTTCGTGAAAAACCTACCGTCTTCTCTTCTATGAAAAAGTCCAACATATTCTGTGCCGTCTTCTAGGAAGAACTCGCCACCGGCAGTATGACCGGGTTTGATTTTTTCTTCTTGCTTTCTAATTGAAGGTCGAGAGCCAATCATAAAATTACTATTACAAACTTCTAAATCAAGTATTGTAGCCATTGATATTCCAAGGCCGGGGATAACGTATGGCTCTATTTTACACAATAAATTTCCATTTGTGTTTTCAAAAGCGCCAAATTCTAAAGTTTTATATATTGGTGCATTTAAGTACAGTCTTCCTGTATCTTTGTCCTTCTCAAAGCCAACCAAAGTTTTCACTTCGACCAAATCCATATGTTTCATCATATAATAAGGCCTTGTTTGAGAAGATGCTAAAACATCAGTATCTAAATCTTGCTCATCAGAACCTGCTACTGATTTATTTTTTAGCGCTAATGCTTTGATGTGATTAGGTAATTTTTGAATTTTACGTGTTGACATGTTTAAATTTTCAAAAATATTGTCAGGGTTATTAACATCATACGAAGCAAGAGACAGTGCTTTTTGTGTAATAGTTTCAGAATCTGGACTATTTTTATTAAAAACATTAGAGACTCCACCTCTCATTATTGTTTTTTTATTTGGCTTTATTAAACCGCTGCCGGCGATTTGGGCGACCACTGCATTAGTTATTTGAGACTGATTAAATTTTGCAATTTCTTTTATTTTTTCTTCATTTCTAATTCTAGATATTGATTTTAATAATTTAACTTTTCGGAAATTTTTATTAAGTTTCATGTATTCATCTGAATTAACCAAGCCGTCTTCTTTGTTTTTTTCAGCAAATCTTGGAATAATATCAAGTTCAATGTCATCATTTGGATCGTCCACTAGCGTAATGCCAAACTTAGATAACATGTTTTGCGAATTCATAGCTTCGTTTTTCATTAAGCTAGCTTGAAAACTAATTCCTTTTTTCATTGTTGGAGCCACAACTTGTCTGACATTCTTATCATCACTTAAATTAATATTTGAAATTTCGTTAAACAAAGCAGAATAGATCTGCTTATCTGTCTTTTTAGCTACAGATGCTTTAGTCATGTTTACTTTAATATTAGGTGTCTTATATAATGACGGACTCAAAAAACTTAATTTAGTTTGATTTAAATCTGTAATTGCATCACTGAACTCTTCTTTATCAAACTCAGATGCGTCAATTGCTTCCGAGTCAGGGAGTAATTCTTCTACTTGCTTGTTGACTCTCGTTAAATATGCATCATATGAAATTATCGGCGGTGCTGAAGGTGAAGGGAAATCTAAAAATCCTTTGTAGTTGTGTGTTTTATCCTTAAAAACACGATCTCTAAATTTGTGCCTTATCTCAATTCTTTGATTTGATTTTCTTGGCTTATTTGTGCCGCGGCCAGAATTTGTTGTTGAATTTTCTTCTATTGGGCCTAGTGCCTCTCTAATTTGGTTAATCAGTTCCTCAAATTGTTTTATGCAATCTCTTATTTTCTTAGGCGTTGACAATGATGGTTCCAGTTTTTTATAAAGTCTATTTGATTCTTTGTTAGCATCTAGCAACGTAATGTCATTAAATTGATACAAAACAGAAGCATATATAGCAGGAGTAACAATCCAAGGAGCATCAATTAAAGTATTGCCTTTTGTTAGTGGAGAATTAACATTAGCAGTATTCAAAACATTATTTGGCGATGGTTGTTTGTAAACATCATATATTGTATTCAAAAATAAATCAGTGAAAGAATTGCTGGCGCTATCAAAATTACATTTTTGTTCAGCTTGATTTAAGTACTTCATGAGCATTAAATTTGCAGACATTAATCTTCTTAATTTTTTTGCCAAGTATTTTTTAGAATTGTCTTCGACGATAAGTCGTAATTCATATTCAAAAAGACCGGGGGTGTTTGAAAGTTTTGGATCTGAACTTATCATATCTTTTACTGTGAAGAACCTAATTTTTTTATCAGCTTCGACGCCGGGCATTACTACACCAACTTCTTGTGCAACTGCTGGATTTTTATATAAAACTCTATTTTTATATGACTTAGGGGTATCATTAACAAAAGACATTTTTTCTTTAGGAAAATTTTCTTTCATATTAACAATAAGCATGTCTGGTTTTTTAGGCTCTGTTAAGTCGCGTCTTGTGATCTGCATACTTAAAATTTTAAAATTGTTGGAAAAGTCTGTAATTAACTCACTATCTTTCCCATCAAAAAATCTCCAATAAGATGATTTGTCTTTGCAAATTTCATCATAATCAATTCCAAATGTCAAGTTAACATTAGAAAATTGGTCTAAATCGCTCATCAAAGGCGTAAAAGAAACATAAGATGGATCTTTCATGTATTTCAAATCAAGAGAGTTTCTACCTTTTTGTTTTATTTTTAATTTTTTTAGCATTATTTTGCGCGGATCTCTTTCTACAGCTTTAGTTTTTCTAGATTGTAAAAAGTTAGATTTACGATTATCAACCAATTTAGAATTTGGCATGCTAATTGGATTTAGTTTTTTCTCTTGGTTTTCTAAAGATTTTAAAAATTTAATACTTCTATCTAATTCTTCATTATATTGTAAAGCCACTGGGTCTGTTTCTTGTTGGCTCCACCTAGCAGAAACTTTAGTTAGTGTATTTAATAAATTATCTTCTTTGGGATCAGCCATGGCTTTTCTTAAATCGTTGTAATATTTACCGCCCGGTGTTTCAGGCTTTCTTTCTTGCCAATTATCTAAAAGTCTGACTCCTTCTTTTGAAATAACTGTATTGTTGATTCTCCGTCCTGTTGTGAAATTTCCGCTGCTATTACGATACACGTTTTCGGTTACTGCTTTGTTGTCTTTATCTACAAACGCCATACCAGAATTTTTAACTCCGTTTGAGTCGATAATGATTTCTTTTGAAATATTTCCAAAATATTGTTCTTTAATAAAACTTGTTTTCAAATCAATACCTAGTCTTTGTTCAAAATCTCTTTTGTCAAAATAACAATAGGTCATCATGCCCAAAAAAGCAGGCGTGACTTCAGGACTTACAAAAAATGAATCAAACACATAATCAATCAGCTTAGTGGTGGCCGGCTCTCCTGTTAATTCTGAGCCGGCTGGTGTTATAATGTTATAATTTTCTTTGTTAACAAAGGATTTACAATCAATTATTTTTTCTTGTACGATTCCAGATTCTTTTAAGCCGGTGGTGATTGCATTCTTATTGTTTAATAAGCTAGTGTTTTTTGATATTTTTGTAAATAATTCTTCGTCCATACACATTACAACTTTAATTTTTAAAGCTGAAACAAAATCATCAACCGATGACCAAGTACCATGGTTTCTTACCATCTTGTCTTTCAATGATAACGAGAAATGAATTTTTAATTTTCTCAAATGTAATAAATGATTAATTCTTTCACCTTTTGTTCCGTTGTCATTAAATTCGTTAAACGATGCCTTGAGTCTTGGTAAATTTTTCTTAACCTTCAAGCGACCATTTCGATCTTTTTCGGTTATAATTCCTTTCTCTCTTTCGTGATCAATGTGAGGATTATTTTCTAAAAATGGAACAGGAGACAAATCTAAATCAATTTCTTTAAATTCGATTGATGGTAGGACACCTTTATTCAATAAAGTAATATCTAAACTTCGCATGATTCGCAATCTTCCTCAGTTATATCAGAGCCATATATACTACTAATGTTAGTTACGCTAGAAGCTAAAGCTGCAGCATCTGGGCATTTTAGCTTGATATCATAATTAGGCATTCTTTGCTTTATTTTATCGATAGAGCGACACAAATCAATTTCTTCATCCACAAGAACATTAAAGTAGTATTCCGCAAATTCTGGATCCTCAGAAGGTTGTAGCCTAAATGTTGCTCTTTTTCTTAAAACATCTTCATCATCTAATAGCAAATTGTTTTCAATGTTAGAGAGCTTTTCGCCAAACTTAAGTGGCTCCAATACCTCTCTTTTGTATTTCTTTTTACCAACAAGATTTGGCGATATTGCCGATCCTGACATATCTTCTTCTTTGACTATAAAAAGTTCTATTTCAAAATTTTCATTTGTATAATCAGAATTAAATTCAGTTATGTCGATTAATATTTCTTGACCTCTTACAGTAATACTATTTTCTGAATTTATAACAACATTTTCATAAACTCTTTCATTATTTTTTATTTCAAAATTAGTAGCATCTGGTGTTATTCCACCAACACGATTTGATGCAATTGCAGCTTCAGCACCAACAGTTGAATTTGATGAATTATTGACTTTGTCAATTTTAGTTTTAAAAGTTATCGAAGAAGACAGTTGTGCAATCGGTAATGTTGCATGTGAACCTGTGTATTCATTCGAGTATTCGTGCAGATCGCCTTCTAAAAAGTAAAGCTCAAGATAAGGTTTCTTGTCAACCTCCATAGAAGAATTGCCCAAGGGTGCTGTAAGAGTATAATATTTCTCTACGTTTGGCTGAACTGGTATGAACGTGGTGGAGCCAAGGGTTCGCATTTGTCGTTTAATTTTTTTGATGTTAGATTCGATACCATAATACACATATTGTGTTTTATTATACGAAGTGTTGTCTATAATTCTGTCTTTGACTACAGTGTGAGATTCAGAAAAATTACCATAGACAGAATCATACAATACATTGTCATCAAAAAAAGCATAAAAAGTTGGCCTGAATTTGCCTCGCGATAGCAAATATTTACCATACTGAGTAAGCTGGAGATCGAGAACTTCTTCTTTTGAATTGAAAAACGACAATTTAATACCTCCTACTAACTACTCATTTAAAACTTTATTACTTTCGAAAATGTTAATCCCGGTATTACTTTTGATGCAGTATTAGATTTTTTAGTAACCGAAACTTGTTTTTGTTTGCCGCCGGGGATTGACTGACTGCGTTTTACAGCTCTAGTATTTGTGCTAGATTTAACTAGTGAACTTGGAAACTGTGTAGCTAAAGATGGCGCTGGTGACACCTGTGGGTTTTGCGGCGTGAAGGGGCCCAGTGGAGTAATACCAGAAACTTGTGGTTGTTGTTGAACTTCAATATCGTCAGCTTTTCTAAAGGTAATTGAAGCTTTTATTTTTGCCATTTCTACTAGTGAGAAAAAATCGTATGGCCAATTAAACGATAAATCAACCTCAGTCTTTCTTTCAGTTAAGCTTCTACCAAATTTGAAAGTAGGTGTGATAGTAGAAGTATTAATCTTTAAAGATTGATTTTGTAGTCTTACTCTTCTGATTTTAAATTTAGAAAATTTAGGCATTATCTGCATTGGACTAGATATTTTAAAGCTAAGTTTAGGAAGATTCTTGCCAGCTATTTTATCCTCATAGCTAACCATACTTTTTTGCTTGACTTTAAATACCATCCATCTTACTTCATCCATAAATGCTTCATCGGATTTACCCAAAGCAAATCCCATTAATTCGTCTTGATTAAAATCGTGGCGTATTTTACTTTCTGCAATTTCAAAACTTCGTGCTGTTTTTGGTGAAATATTTTGCCACATATTAGCCAAATCTTGCCTATCAAATTCGTGATGAAATTCAAATATATACATTGAAAATGGTGTTATTTCTGGGTACGTTATGAAATCCATTGATGGCGGAAAAACATATCTTTCCATTTTCTCGACCATATCTTTTATTGAATCACCAGCATCTGGAACACCACCGGGTGGGCGGCGATCTGATCTCGCCATATCAATGAAAAATTTATCAATTTCAAAAAAGAATTTTTCGCGACCCCTTTCGATAAAAGGAATTGCTACAACTGCTTCGGAAACAACTTTTTTCTCAGCTATTTCTCCAAGTCTGACCTTTGGACCTTGGCCCGGACCAGCTAGTGTAAGATTGTTTGATTGCGCGGAACTCTTAAAGCCAAGTAGATCTTTTAACGACTGTACTTCATCTGAACTAGCAATGTCATTATAAGCTGAACAAGTATAAGGCGTATTATAGCCGTAAAAAGCATTTACTTCTACAGATCTTGCTGTAGCAGGATCACCTGAAGCAACCACACCGGGTCGAGATTTTAATTGAAATTCATTGCTGCCAGTTAAATTAGGAACCCCCAGACCTCTGTTCATGTTTTTTCGAAGTGACCAATGCCCATCAATCCAATTTTTAGGAATATCTATCATTTCAAGATAAATACCCTCATTATTATTAGGTAATTTACCAAATTGATGCCACATTCCTGTTGACGCTACTAATGATGATCGATTATTGAGAGTTTGTCTAGGTCCAATTCCATCAGTTGAAAGGCCTTCACCTTGTGGAAATGGCTTAGCGTCTTTGAAGTTTAATATTGGAGTCTCCCATTTAGGTTGAATAACCCAAACCTTATCATCGTCCTCTCCAACATCTCGAATTATTGTATTTCCATCATTATCTGTTGTTGTTGAAGGAACAGAGCCAAGTAAGTTGAAATTAACGCAGTGTTCAAGTTGCATTGAAGTTTCATTAATGTGTTGACCCGCGTAAGGAGCGCCATTATATGATCTCGCGCCGTATGTATTTCTATCAAAACGATCAGAAGTTGGGCAAGCACTACCCGATTGAACATTATACGAAGTTCCCAAAGAGCCAGTTATGCCTGCGTGTCTGTTAAGATGATTGTTATAATAAAGTTCACCGGGAATCAATGTAAAGGATGCGCTTGGAAGAATTCTTTTGGCCATTACGGTTGTATCGCTGGTTCCTCTGACAACTAACCAGCCCGGATCCCATCTCCAACTTTGAGTTTTTGATTCTCTAATAATTTCGGCAATTGTATATTTTCTTGATTCAGGGGCTCTAAAAACAATATCTAAAACCGCATGGCCATCGTAATAAGGTGGAGTAAATGCAGGATTAAAGCCATTAGATGAATCTCTAACAGCATGGGTGCCTCGCGAGCCTGACGAAGAATCAAAATCAATCTCAGTACCGTAAGTTTTAATATGTTGGCCACCGGCTTGAGTGGCCCTAATTTCAACTCGCCCAGCAAAACAATTAGGTTCGCGGCCGGTTACTGGCGGACCAAAAGCGCCCGGGCGGTTATACATTGTTAAAGTTTCATACAGGCCTGTATCATAGATTGGATCTTGAAAAATCTCATAATCTGCAATTTGTTTCTTTTGACCCTCTTCTCTAAAATAACATTTTGTAGCGTCACCGGGCTCAATTTCTAAATTAGAAGTAATTTTTGCGCTGAATACACTACCTAAAGCAAAATTTATAGAGCTTGTTCTGTGAAAAACATGTTTCAAGTCGTTTGCATAGTTTCTTGGTTTATTCATACTTCCACGCATTCTAAGTCTGGTAGCGAAAATACTTCCAGACTTAATAAAAAGATTTAATTCACTTTCTTTTTTCGATGTTATAGTCGCCAATTCGCCTTGATCAAGATAAAAATCTGGCACAGCGCCACAGAAATTATCTGCCATTAATGTATAGATTTCATCGGATGGTTCTAATAATTTGGCACCGGGTACAGTACCAGTCAAATAAGCTGTATTAAATCTAGTTACTTTGCCTGTTGGAACTAAAGCTGTATGATCATTGACAAACATGTCGGCTACATGTAAGTCTTCGAAAAATTCGTGAGGTTTTATAATCGCTTCAAACGGAATTCTTTTACTCCATTTTAAAGTGCCGGGCTGATTTGAACCAACTATTTGAAGATATCTATCTTGTAAAGTAAAATTACCAGCGCCATTCTTATTGGCGTTAGTGTTACCGGTTCCAAGTCGAATATCTCCGTAGCCGGATATAGAGAACTGGTTGTCATCGCCACCGCCGCGGCGGTCATGACCGGCGCCTGAACCAGTATAGAAATCTACACTACCACTATGATCAGAATAGAACGGTGGCAATGTTAACGATGCTGTAATTTTATTGGCTGTAAGGCGCTTGTTTTGTGTTGCCTTGGCGCCAAATTCAGTTATCGTATTATTGTCGTAGCAAAAATCTTCGAGATCGACACCAGAAGAGGCGCCGGGCGGGATCGCACCTTTAGTGTAAACAACATCAATTCTTACTGTATCGAATCTTGGCGCGTTGGTGCTAGACGCCTGCGCTTCGATGGCACGGGCACCAAATCCATTATCATATCTATGATCATGAGATGACTCAGCATCTGTACTTTTAGGAGCAGTAGGGCCACCCATGGCAAGTATTGGAAAATCAACCCCAATTCCTGATTTAATGGAATTAAAAAGAATACCCGGCGCAAACAGTGGTGTAAGAATTGGGCGTGCTATAGCACCCATCACTGGCTCGCCGCGCTCACCTGTAACTTGACCCCCGGCACTACCGGGGCTACCACCGATAATGTTGAAGGCGCCTTCATCCGCTCCGAGAGCCTCTAGAAAATTTCTAGAGCCGGTAATGCTGGTGCCATATGATTGCATAAATTGTTTATACAATTGTAATGTTCTTTCAGCCGGATAAAAACCTTTATATGGCATAAACTTTTTAATTGCGGTGCACCTAAGAGTGAGCGTTGTAGGTTCCATAAAATCTTTATGATCATCTTTAATAATATCAAAATGTTCTAAGAAATCAGAATTAGAATAAATTTCAAAAAAGGATCCTGAAGAACTTCTACTATCTAATGGAGTGCCATCTATATCGGTCTCGAATGAATGAGCACCCGGTATTTCAAACATATCTGGGAGAGTTGCGTCGATAACGCTATCATTTTTTGAAAATTTGTCTATATGCTCACTCATTATAAATTCAGGTATAACTGACATGTCTTTGTTTTTAGTTCGTATGTCTAAAGCAAAATCTTCATAAGTATCATAAAAAGGCTGTGCAGATGTAGAAAGAAAGCTAATAACGGTATCATTTTTAAGCGTGCTACCAGTATTTATTAAAAATACGCCTGCAGTTTCATTGGCAACAAATGGGGCATCACCGTAGCCACTATATTTGTATGCAGTTTGTGCATTATAAGCCATGAGCGCATTATCGCCTTTACGATTTGGATACTTTACTGGCAACCCTATGGCCTTCGTAGTTGTACCGTGTTGATTATCACCATCGTCAGATGCTGTCTGATAGAAAACCACATTTGGCCTATTCCAAGCATAAACAGAATGAGAATGAAAACTCACATTTTTTAAAGCATACAAACATGATGCTGTGATAAATTCAAATGCGAATCGCATACTAGTGCTTAGTTGCTTGGTGGCTGACCACATCGATTTTGTTAGTGAGCTTTGTATATGTCTATCGTAATATATATCAGCATTTGTAATAGTGCCACCATGCCAGTGAGTATAATTATTAAGTAATTCGCCTGCAGGATTATCAATTATCTTTGATTTTCCGCCGGGATTCCATGGCTCATTAACGGCAGCTGCAGCATCTCTGTAAGTCGATCTATTGTTAACAAGACACATATCTCCTTGAGAACTACTGAGATATTGGCCCATAGTATCGATTGGCCATTTACTAGATTCTATTTTGTATGTAAATACAGAACCAGTGCGTGAACCAAGAGGCGATTGCGAAGGTACAAGCACATTTGTAGTATGCGGACCACTACCAAAATTTTGTAGACTCTCCCCCGGTATGAATTGAAAATGTAAAGCAGAACCAGTTGTTGATGTAATTCTTTGAGAGTAAGAACTATTCCAATTGTTCATATCGAAATTGACTCTTTGTCTGTTAAATCTAGAATACATGTTTGCGTCAGAAGGGTAGATAGTCTCGTTATAAGTAACAAATTCCATTCGCTCGATTGGACTAAGTTCTCCCTCCAAAGCACCATCAAGATATAAATTCTTAAATTTATCATAAAAAGTTAAATTTTCTTTTTTATCTAATCCTAAAAACATATTCAATTTATCACTATTGAAATATCCTTTTTGATTAGCAAAAGAAGCTCTAAAATAGGAAGTACCCTCAATTTCAACATTTTGATTAAACTTATTTTTGAAAGTTTTAGTTGTTCCAAATCCATAAACAAGTGTGCCATATTTCGATGTTACCGGAGAAACACGGTCAAACATAATAACATTAGAGCTTCTTCTTGCAAACGCAGAAGCTGTTCCTTCTAAAGAATCAGGTGTTCCGATAGCAGTGTAAAGATTATAAAACCTGCTATTTTGTAAAATTTTATTATCTTGATTTCTGATAAATTTAAAATTCGGGGCACCATAAGGGCCGTTCAATTTTGTGAGATATAAATTTAACCTGTCTTCAATTGGGTTTAACAATTCTACAGCACCAGTTGATGCAGCAAAAGAACGAACATTCTTATTTATTGCACCGCCCTCAGTGCCGTAACTAAAGATCGGCTTTAGTGAGCCTTGCTTGCCGGTTGGACCAAAGCCTCCAACAAACTCTGCAGAAGTTGTTGACCCACTCAATGCAAACGGAGCATTCACCCTGTACGCGCTAGACATCGTGATTGGGTTTCTTTGTTTAAGTTGTCGACTGGGCCCAACTGTATTTAAAAACATCAACGTACCCCATTCATCAAGAGCCTGATGCGCACTTATAATTCTTTTAATATTTCTAATCGTATATGTATCTGGTCTTCTGTTTGGGGGAGTAGTTATGCCGTAGGGTTTGAATGAGTGAATTCGTGCTGGAGCACGTCTTCGAATTGCATAAACATTAGTATAATGAGCAGCAATTCTATTATTAGATTCAAACCAACCATTTACTAACGAGGAACTTAAAAGTGTATTGTAAGGACTGTTTCCATTGTTATCTAAGCCATCTTCCCAAGTATCAAAGGGTGCATACCCCACTTTGATTTCAGCAGTCTCAGAGCCCGTAAATGAGGCTGTAATCCAAGCATATTGTGCGTCTGTTCTTGGAATTTGATGTTGTACATAATAGTTGTCGTATTCTCGGACAGTTTTGAAATTGTCAACAAACGAAGTGTTGTCAATTGGTGTTCCAAAAGTTGCAGATGAGATTAACAAAAAGCGTGGTTGGGCGGGATCGCCCGTGACGGTACCATCAATTGTAACAACTAAATCTTTTTGATTGCCAGATTGATCTTTAACTAAGCTGCCATCTGCTATAGACCCGCTTGGTGGATCAGCTGCATCATCAAAAGTATAATACATGTAGGGCTGACCCAAGCTAGTTTTATTTAAATTGTGATATTCGCCGCTGTTGTATAATTCAGTCCATTGTGAACTTAATATAGAAGATGTTGGTATTCCTTGCCACATCGCGAATTCGTCAATTCGAAGTGCCTCTGTGGTTTTATTCCAACCAGTAGTAGAATTATAACGATAAAATCCACCACCAAGAGTAAATTTACCACCGCCTTCTGTGTGATACTTGCCAATTGGATTATTTACAACGTGTTTAGTAGTAAGGGAAGCCTGAGCGCCATTAACATAAACTTTCGGTGCATCACCTGAACCATTACCTAGCACACCATCTGTTGCAAATGCAATATGTGTCCATTCGCCTGTGTTTAATTCAATGCTTGATTTCCAAGATATATATTTATTAGATCCTGCAGTGCCATCTGCCAGTCTTATAATAAGTTCTCTTGGACTAACATTACTATTTTCAATTTGTAGAGATAATATTTGGTCAGAACCTGCGTTGGATGATGTAAGAGAAGTATTTAAAGAAAATATAGCTCTTTTATTATTTACATTATTTGCTATGCTATCAAAAACCCACATTGAAAAAAGCATTTGTTTCTGGCTATCTGTAGTAACTTCCCACTGATCTCTGCTAACTGATGAACTATTACTGATTGTGTGGGTATCGCCACCACAATCTGGAATATATAAGCTGTTTTGATGCTTGGTGCGCACAAGTTGTGGCTGATTAATAACTCTTCTCTTGCTATTTCTGTGAATTTTGTGAAGGGCTGCGCACTGATCATACGTGCTGCCCGGCCCGGCACCATAAAGGTTTGGAGGAACACCGTAATTTCTTGAGTAAACCGAGCCAGTATTTCTTTGGTCACCCCATGCAGCAATTTTATTTTGTGACGCATTGTAGATGGCCACAATATCTTCTTCTGCTAGCGGTACACTCCAGACCGCTGCGTCAGCTATATTGCCGTGGAAAGGCCTAGAGTCGAGGACGTTGTTCCCAATATAACAATCTTGGCTAACCATTCCATAGAAAGAACCGGCTGTATCAATAGAGCCCGTGCCTGCACCCAAAGTTGTTTGTCTTTCTCCATTAATATAAAATTTAACTCTTTGGCCACCAAAAATACTATCTGTGGAACTGCTCAAAGAAACTGTAGGTCGTATGTCTGTGCCTTGAAGGTTAGCTGTGACAGCAACATGAATCCATCTTGTCTTAAATGATGGAAACTCGCCTTTAAGAGAACCACTGGGAGTCATGGCAAGGACTTGTTCTGTGCCACCACTGCCATTTTGAGAAAAATATTGAAGGCCCAATTTTCCATCACCCGTTGTTTGATCTACAAAAAGCGCGACGTCACTACCACCAAAATCAAAAATATGTGGTGAATCAGTATGAGAATTTCCTTGGAGTCTGATCCAAGCTGCAAAAGTGAAAGACTTGGAGCCATCGGCTCCAATCAAACTTTGCCACAAAGTAGCTCCGCCAATTGGAAATTTTACGCCTCTATCGTGGGTGTATGTGAAAGGAAAGTTAGCAAAACTAGCAGTTTGAACATAAGGGGATGGCCCAGTTGGTCCTAGATTTTCATAATCAATTCTGGAGATAAGTGGCTTGTTGATATCAACATATCTACCACCATTAGCACTTGTTGGGGCCTCAGCAGCTGATGCGAAAGCAAATGATCTTCCCTTGCCACTACTATCTACATTTCCAGTAATTGCGCCTTGCATTAAGTAATTATCTAATCTCCACCAGCCTTCAAGGTCTCTTTGCGCACGGTACACTGCTTTTGAGCCATATCCTATAAAAGACTCACGTAAGTTATATGTATCGGGGCTATCATTTAATCTGTATTGTGATGGCGGATAAATTAAACTATCACGACCAAAACGTGCCGTGTGGCGTGCTAAATTAGAGCGTAAGCCAATATCAAATCCATTCTGATCAGATACCCTAATACCGGGTCCACCTTGTTCTAAAGCAGAAGAGCCACTTATATCTGGAATGATTTTGTGAGTTGGTTGATCTGGCCTAATAACTCTCAGATTTCTATAAGGAACTGGGGTGTAAGCAGAGTATTCATCACCTCTGAAATCTCTATATCCTGCAGTGTCAGTTTCAATTCCACCGGGTGCAGCAAATCTTGATTTAATAATTGTTTTGTTTTCTGGAGCACTAGCACCTGTAAGGTAACTCACGTCATAATCGTAATCAAACTTGCGATATGGAGAAAGCCTAATGCCACTTATTGTCTGAGTCCTATTTTCAAATCTAGTTATGCCTTCTGTATATTTATGACCATATTGGTCTCTAAAAATATTTCTGATTGTTAGTACGTTGGTGATATCACCAGTTTTTGCTATATCTGGTGAGGATCCACTAAGGCCAATTGTTATATTTGACCACGTTGTGGATGGCGTTGTATTAGTAAAATTACCTTGATATGCAATATTTTCAATTATAAATTCATCTAAGTCACTGACGCCCGTTCGAATTGACCAATTATATGCTCTTAAGCCCCAAGATTGAGACAAGTTTATATGTGATTGCAAATTACCAAGAGTGTTTCTAGATGTACCACCAATCAGAACGTGGTCAGGAGAACTTGGTATTGTTTTGAATGTAAGTACTTTTGTGACTATTCCGTCGCTTAAGGTAACTGTATTTCCATCGGATGCATTAGTTGAGCCGATTGAAGATACTTTGATGACTGCGTTTCTACCGGGTGAAATTTGGAAAGGTAATACCGGAGTATTTCGCAAAAACGCTCTTGGGTTTTGGTTAGCACCGACAGAGTGCACAACTTCATAATTAAATCTATAGTTACCATGACTCACGGCACCAGTCATTGTTCTGATGTTTTTGATGTTAAGTGGTCTCTTCGCAAATTCATCTCTATAGTAGTGAGCCTTGCGTGATGAAGTCATGGGATAAACAGCTTCAGCAGTGCCGTGTTTTATAGCTTCTATGTTGGCAATATTAGTAGGCCAAGGATAGTCAGCACCGACCAAGCCAATGGCGCCTACACCACCTTGAACTGTCCCGCATGTACCAAGAAGTAATTTCCAAGCTTCAGGCCTTGTAGAGTGGTCATCTAGACCACCAGAAAAATTATTAATATCAACATGTCTTGCTTGCAAGCCACCGACCCATTTTTCTGTGAATGGGCCCTGCATTGGAATTTCAAGATCTGGACCGTATGCGTCACTGTGCAAGTTTGTAATAATTGTTCCTGTGGCGTATTTAGTATTCACTAAATCTCCATATCCACCAGAAACAGTTGATTCATATACGTTAAATGGGAACGCATGATTCATATCAGTATTTGTATAATTGGTTCCATCTTCATAGTCGCGACCAAACAATACTTTTCCAAATACCTTTTTCTTTTCGTTAGGCTTAAATACATCTTTTATATTTTGCTTATCATAATCTTCACCGCGGAAACCCAACAATACATTTTGTGGAACAAACGTACCACTTAAAGTGCTAACTGGGCCTGCAGGGTGTACGGCATTAAACGCATAATGAAAGTCTTTATTTTTATTAAAGTTTACACCGCCGTGAATAACCTTGCTTTCAGCAATAGAGAAATCGTAGTGTTTAGTAAATTTTCTAAGTGGAAATTCTCTACCCCGATATACAGGAATATAGCCAACAGGAGCACTTGACGATTGTGCCAAGAACAATGCCGATGCAGAACGGAAAGATTGAATTTCCATTCTAATTTTTTCACGATCAATATTTACGCCTGCGAAGCTTGAAGATAAAAGACCTTTATTTCTTTCTGCTCGGTTTTTCCACCAAATTGAGTTAAATGCTTGCTTGTTGGTGACAGGTGCATGGCCATGTTTCCAATCATAATTTAATTCTTCGAAGCCTGCTAGACCCGCCTCTGGATCTGTTGTTTTGAATTCCATTGTTGGAAACTTAGTCCAATACTTGTTGCGTTCAAGAACATGGCTTTGAATAAGAGTTGCCAAGCTAGCTTCAAATTTTACAGAGCCCGGCATAAATTCTTCGAGCATTCTACCTACAGCATGGTCAAACCATCGATAGTAGCTAATAAATTTTTCTACACTAATTTCGTTTTGAAATCTTGAAAACATTAGTCTTCTTAAGTTTTCTAAAGATTTATATTCCTGTCTATATCTTTCGACTGATGAGCCAACTGCATTATTAAAGTCTAATATGGTTGAAAACATATTTAAAATTTCTTTATTAATTGCTTCGTATGGACTCTTTTCAAAATGTACAGAATACCTAACTGCTTTACTATCTCTTTCGTATCTTTGATCATCTCGCTCTAATATATTAACCATGTCAGAGGCCATCGTTGTTTCTGGTGTCTGTTTTTGCATCGAGTTAACATAAACTTTATCAAACACTTTTGTGCTTGAGGTTAAGAAGAATCTACCAATTCCCGAGTGTTGCTTGTTAAAGTAACCTTTATATGCGCCGTAACTTTCGTCAGCTACTGAACCAGAACTAAAATCATCAACGAAAAATGTTCCGTCTGCTTTTGAAGAAGACAGATTTCTGAAATTCCAATTTAATATAAGGGTCTTGAACTTCGGAATATATGTGTCCAGTGTTCCAGATGCAAAAAGATTGATTTGATCTAATGAATCAGCGCGGCCATAAGATTCCTGATCTATCATATGCTGCTTAATAGAAGCGGTGTTATTATGTAAATTGTAATATTTTAAGCTGTCAAACTTAGCGTCAGTTCTATTAACCAGCGTACCAGTAGTGTTAATATAGTGGGCGCCCATATACATTCTTTTGGGTGCCCTTAAGAAGTTTTGACCCAAAGTGTGACTAATTGAAGCAGTTAACAAGAATTCATTAAGAACTCTGTCTCCAAGCATATTAACACCAAAAAATTCAACAATATAGCGACCATCAATTCCAGAAGAAGTCGCATGAACTTCATTGCTACCGGGAACAAAATTACCCAAAGGCTTAACTGGGCGCATTGAAACCCCAATAGACCATTCACTATTTGAATAAAGATTATTATAAAAACTGGTAGTTAGCTCAGGTATCGGCGTGGGGGATACCGAGGATAATCTAAATTTAGCATTTCTGCCTTCAATTGAATCTCTTTCGACCGAAACATTGAAGTTTGCAGAATTTGGACTATTGTAAGTTAAGTCTGTTTGATCATCATCTGTTGCAGTATTTAATCCAAACAGTGACGAGGTTACAAATGGAGTTCTAAAATAATGTGGCTCGGAGACACGGGGCTTTGATGGTAAAATAAATTTACACTCTGCTGTAAAACCAAGGTAATCCTCAAGTCCAGCCGCATTACTACCGGAAATAAAACTTATTGTATTAGGATTAGATGAGGTATACCACTGGTGCACCGTTGCGCCAAAGTTATCAACTTTGTTATGGTCTACATGAACTGCTCTTAAGAGTTTATTTTTGTAATTGTCCTCTAAAGTATAGGTTGTATTATCAGCATAAATTTTAATAGCAATAAGATCGTCGTCAAGCCCTAAGCATCTGAAAATATTACGAAAAGATTTTTCGGTTCCTTTTGTTTTGTAAATGTTGAACAAGTTGTTAAACAAGTTTTGATATAGTTTATTTTTTACATCTTGTATGTCATTTTCTAAATTTTGAGTATCATTCTTATTAAGTACTTTTTCGTTTATTTCTGCAGCCGATAATAAATCTTCAACTGTCAAGCCATAGCTTTCCAGCATTTGTTTAATAAACGGGAACGCCATTTGATCATCATTAAAGTAATTTTGTTTCTTAAGTTCTGTAATTCTATTGATAAGCAAAAATGTTTTATCAAACTCTACGCCCATCATTTGTGTTAAGTTATCAAATGATGGGTCTCCAGCTTCAAATGCTTTATCTTTCATCCACGAAGGAAACAATTCAATAAATCTATTGTTGTTGTTTTCATCATGAAGAGAGCCGGATAATTCTAAAGATGAGCGCAAGTCAGAAACGGATGGGTGTATGCCGTATATGATTGGATCTTTTTCTTCTGTGGGATAAGCCCCTGCCAAAACAATCGCAGAGCCAGTAGATCTGGCGTGTGAATCATAGCCCACCCATTGACCATTTGCAATACGCCCTGAATAATCCAACACCACACTATCAATCGAACTAGTTTGTGTTATACCTTCGTTAAATTTATAGTAAATACCTAAAGTAGCATTTGATACACGCTCATTGGTGCCGCCGCGAACAGGCCTAAAATAATTGAAGCCAACATCTTCTGACGTTCTTTTAGCCTTCCAATATCTAAATTCATCTAATGAGCCAGAAAGCTTCCCGGCGCCAGATACACCAGTGCCACCAATAACAGGTGCTTGCATAGCACCGATGAATGCTTTGAGGCCACCGGTTACCTCATTAATTGGAGCACCAATTGCTTTCTCGTCATTTAAAACACCGTCAACATAAAACTTAACTTTAATATTATTAGCGCTTCTATCATTCACAAAAGAAAAAGCATAGTGATGCCAACTAGACAATGAAGCAGTAGTTATGTTCGTACCAATTTTAGTGTTATTAAACCCAGTAGATCCAGAATTAGCAGTAATAAAGAAGGGCGAACCATCAGTAAAATCGTTATTACCTGACAATTCTACCATTAAACGACCATAACCAGAATCAGTATAAGCTGTTTGATTCCAGAGATCAAAAACAACTTCTTTCTTAGTTTTCGAAATATCAAAAGCGTCTTTTTGTAACCAAAATTCTACAGTGCTACCATTATCAAGATTATATTTTAAATTGGACTCTCTTGTGCCCAAACGTCCTGCGGGATTTTCATCGATTACATTATAGATGTTTTGTTGGTATAAATTACTAGCACTAAAGGAGAACTTAAGACTTTGAGCGTTCATTCCTGCAGAAGCAGATAAAGGCCCACCAAAAACATAAATATATTCCTCAGAAGCCGGAACTCCATACTCACCACTGGGCGTATTGGCACTACCCCAGCCATCGGCCGAAAACAACCCAAAACCATTTGTTTTTGGATACAAATTATCAAATATGTATCTTTCAACATAATTCATTCCATTACGGAATTCTAATACTTCTTCTTCGGAGCCATCATATGGGTATGTTCCAATAATTGTCTTAAAAGAATCAGAGTAATATTTCTCCGCGGAACCGTAAAAAGCGAAGTTTTTTGGCTCAGAAAAATCTACTTGCGGAATATAAACATGTTCTTTTTTAATTTTTTCAGCAGACGTTTCAATAGACTCGGCATCTTTAGCAATATCTGCTTTTGTCTGTCGAACTACTGGTTTAGTTTTCTTTTTCTCAAATAAATCTTTTAATGACATTAAACTACTCTAAATTTAAACACTTCTGCTTGCTCTTCATAACAATTATTATAACTGTTATAGTAAGCAAATTTAATACCATACTGGTAATTTTTTTCAAAAATATCGAAATCTAAATCGAAATAACTTCCCGATATATCATACGATAGTTTGGTAAACTTAACAGAGCCTGTACCATGTCTAACAACTTCGAAGTTGTCAGTAATTCTGTATATTCTATACGAACCACTCTCAACAATGTAAGGTTTAACAGTTGCATTTGCTTTCGTGTATATATTAGGATTCCAATTCCTTTCTCTTATAAATACTCTGAATCTATATTTTTCATCTTGTCTAAATTCACTTTTCATATTTTCAATCGCTGTGACATATGAACCTTCAAGGGTATTGTTAGCGGCGCCAATAACAACAGGCTCAATACTAGACGTCCAATATTGTATCGAGCCGGTTTCACCATTACTCCAAACATCAAATAGCCTTGTTAGTGGATTAGTTCTACTAGCTGTAATACAAATTGAAGCAGTGTAAACGCCTGTAGAGATTTGACCACCAGTCACATACTGCTTGCCATTAAAAAATTTAAGCTTGGTGCCAGTAGGCGTTGTATTATTAGAAGAGCCTGAAAATAAGCTAACAAAAATTTCCCCATCTTCAACTACAGGTATATTTTTCAATCTACCTCGAACATAATTATAAAGATATATCGTATTAAGATTGTCTTCTGCGGGAGCCAGAGAGCTGCTATATTGAAAATTTCCTCTATCGTCTTGTCTTGAATCATCCCAGCGGGCTTCGATTACAGGTCGCTTGTAAAAATATTCACTTGTTCTAGCAAAAATTCTTTTTGTATAGTAACTTATTGTTGATCCAGTAGGATTGCTATATTCTGGATAATCAGCACTTGCAGACCCTTCTTGACTTGATGTTAACTTTAACATAAGTCCATAGTTAGCTATATTTCCTGCAACCCATTCTTCTACCATGGAAGTAATGTCAACTTCTATGTCTTCATCACCATTGGCTAATTTTGTGCTGTATTCTGGCGCTGGAGATGCAGAAGAAGATAAGACTGAACCTCCTTGATTATTCCACTTTGTTGCAGGATTAAAGCTAGCGTATATCCAATTGCTGCCTGTAGTGCTAGTTGATGTATCTTCATATAAATGCAAATCTGTACCGTAGCCCTCTTCCCAGCTTTGAGCTAAAGCTTGAATTTTATAAACTGCGTCCTTGGGAGATGTTTGATCTGTTTCAGCATGATATAATCTAAGAACAAAATTAACACTACCAGACTTAGGTATATTTCCTGAAGTTCTATCAGTAGAAATTCTACCTATAGGAAATCTTATAATCGCTCTTGATAACTCTGTTGATTTAGTGGGATGAGAACTTGTAACTTGACCATATATAGAAAAAATTTCCATAATATCTGCGCCGCCGGCATTGGAGGCGGTTGCTCTTGTAACCAAATTTTCTTTATAAGCATTGGTTAACGTATTATCTTCTGATGCAATATATCTTTTAATTGACATTAAACAACACTCCCCTTGATATCAAAATTAGGAAATTTCAATTCCATTATAACATTTTTAGGTGGAACTATAAATTTGCCATCTGGCGTTTTTCTACTATCAAAATTGTAAGTCGCGCTGGAGTAAAGTGCAGTAAACTTTGGATCAACCGTGACATCTTTAACGTCGTCTACATTTGGCACTTTATTTAAAATATTGAATATTTTTCCAATAGGAACAGGCTCGCCAATCTGCATTGGTGCTGCAAATTCTTCTGTAATTTTGTCAATACAATTTCTTAACACTTCAGTTTTTTCCGCATCTGTTTTTGCTGATACAGTAAATTCTATACCAAAATTAACTATTTTTGCATCTAAAATATCAATTGTATCACTAATCATTTTATATTCACCGATCCAAGTTTTTAAATTTTGTTTCAAAACATTATTGGCTGCTTGTAGTGTTCCATTTGGTGCTTCAGAAATAATATACGCATTTAAGTTTCTTTTAAGCGAGTCTTCATCTCTTACAACCATACACCTTGTTATTCTACCAAGCGAGGCTGGCATATTATAAATTACCGATTCGTAATCCTTTCTTGTTACTGCTCTGTTTTGTGAAGAAAACTTAGCAGCTATTCTTTGTTTCATCTCATCGATATCGACGCCAACAATTGAGCCAACAATTGGGGAGTCATTAAAACATTCGGCAGATGAAGCCATTTCATTTCTAATAGAATCAGGCACAATTGACTCATCTTTAAATGCAAACTCTACCGTTGCAACTTGATTAATTTGGCCTGCCGCGGCATTAGAGCGTACATTGTCAAGTGTTCTGTAGTTTATAAACAGTGTGGTGTTCGATGGCGCTATGCCCAGTGAATCACTATTAAGAATTTTGTTTGGATCTAATAGTGTGCTTGAAATATAATTTTTGCCATTCATTTGTAGCATAACATCTGCTGGTTCTGCAATCATCTCAGAATCTGCTAAATCGTCTTGGCCTGCACCAAATCTTATAAATGTGAAGTCGGTTTCTTTTTCAATTACAAATCTTCTGGCTGCAATAAAAGGCTTTAAAATCGCACGTACTTGATCTTGTGCTACACTTGGATTATCTATTTCACGATAAATTACATCTTGAGATAAATTATCAACTTTAAAAAATTCATTACCTTCTGAATCTGTAACACTCATAATTTCAACTACGTTTGGGGATTCTAATCTAACTCTCCTAAATTTTTGAAATGTTGTAATTGCGACTGTGTCTCTTTGGTTAACACCAGAAATAATTTTTCCGTATGCTCTAATTACATAATTTATTGGAACACCGGTAGTTGGACTTAATGTATGAGGAACAACTTGATTAGTGCTTAAACTAAAATCAACATTTTCTGTTAGAATATAACTTGCGCCGTTTACTCCTTTAAATGTAGCACCTGATTTTAGCATTGGAATAAATCTAGCATCAGGACCGAGTCCTGTTGAATTGGCAGGAACTATAACATAAATACCAAGGATACCTGAAGCAGTTGTGCTTCTTTCATATTCGTAACCAAAGTATCTACCAAGTTTTATTACATTCCTAAATTCATTAGCGCTGTTCAAAAATGATTCATTGATTTGATAGTCTGTATAAAATGACATGATGTCAGTAGCATATGCAACCGCATCAACCACAAAAGAACCAAACGAGGCTTCTGAGAAATCCAAATAAGAAGTGGGGTAATATTTTCTAGCGTGCTGTAATAAATCACTTCGAACAGAATTGAATTCTCTACTTGTGTACGAAATGTTAAAATTTTTCTTTTTATGTTCTTTTGGCATTAAGAATGTTACCTATCTGTTAAATTATAATTATTCGGATTACCATGAAAAGTGTTTCCAGACTGGGCGCGGAGTTTGCCCCTAACAGGATCCAATGTCACACTAACAGGAAGCGGTGCACCGGTAATTTTGCTTTGTGCAGAAATCTGTATTACTAAAGCATTGCGATCTACATTAGGATCTTCTTTATTAGTTACATACTTTATTGATAATACAGATAAATAACTACCTAAATATCTTCTAGCCTGATCATTAATAATACTTGTTATTTCCCCGTAATCAACTTGTTCAACATTTTCAAATAGAAACTTTTTTAAATCACACCCAAAAGTTTCATCGTAAATTTTACCTGCACTCAGAAGCAAACATTTAAAATCTTCGGTGATTGCTTCATCTACCGTACGTGACATTTCGAAACCGTCACCTTCTTTATAGACTATTGGAATCGATGATGCAAATCCGCTAATAACGCCCATGGTTTTACCTCTTACTATAAATAGCTCATATTTAATTTATACCGCATTAACTACAATAATTTGGTCTTACAATCATCGCCGTTAGCATCAAATGGTCTTCTTCTGGTTCTATTCCACCATTTCATAGACTGATCTAAGTTTGGCCCAAACATTGCCCTCATTGCTTCCTTGAATGTTGTGGCACCGCCGGCGCCATTATCATCAGGGTCTGTAAAGTCTCTATCGTTATACAGTGATATGAACAAAGCTTTGGTGGTTCTAAGGCTCTTCCTATAAGGATTTTCGCCCTGAATAAACTTAAGTCCTCTTTTTTCAAATTTGTCAGTGAAAATACCTCTGATTCCAAAAAATCCGTATGTATATATTTTCCAATCAGATTTTTTGAAATTATCAAATTTCTTAATAAGCTCTTTCTTTCCTTTAGCAACTTGATCAGGACTACCGGAAACTTGTAAAATTGACCACGGGAATGCAACAGAATTATAAATAGCAGCCATCGAAGTAAGCCTTTTAAGTTTTAACACATAATCAGTGAGCACTTTCATGCTTGCTTTTTTACTAAATTCATCTCGAAGACATTTAATGTCGTAAATACCTTCAATTGAGCCGTATCCTTTAAGTTTGGCTTCATATCTTTCAGTACTCCCTTCTGTTTCCCACGTGGCAGATATTTGATCAATAATTCCACTATAGTATTCTTCTTCGGTAATTTCGCTAGCCGTACCATCTGGGCCGGCCTCTTCTTCTGCAGCTGCGTTTATTTGTTCGATTTCAGATATTAAATCTTGATCAATCTGTAATTGTTCCAAGCCAGCAGAAGCTAAAGTTTCAACTGAAGGCGCCTCAATATCAGTATCAATTAAATCTCTTCTAACGTCATCAATCGGAATCATGCACGCTGTGTTTACAAAGTGTGTACGCTCGTTTGTATTTTCAAATACATTATTGTGCTCCCAGCCTTCAGGCGGCGTAGTACCATCAGCATCTAATCCTCTGTCGTAAAATTCTCTAGTGTAAAAAGGAACAACTGACAAAGCATATTCTTTTTGAGCTTTTGCAACCATCTCAGGATAGTTAGCCATCACACCACTACCAATACTAGCATCAGGAGCGCCAGCAGTATCAGGTATCCCTTTACCTTTTATTGTTGTACCGACTAATAAATTCCATGCAGATTCGCCGCGTGCTTCTGAAGGAAAATAAACATTTCTCATTCCAAACTCAATGCCCATTTCTCCAGTAAGTCCTGTTGGCTCTAAGTCACCATCAAAAAGCTCTTCTGGAATTAATCTAAGTGGCAACGCCAAGCTATCATTAGATTCTAAATCTACTTCTCTTCCTAAGAATGCTTCAATCGCAGGAAAGCGTGCTTGAGCCTCTAACAATTTAGTCACTGAAACATCATAGACATATTCAAATGTGCTAAAATAATCAGAAAACTTAGCTGGCCTAGTGGTGCCGCCGGGCTCAGTAATTTCTTTAAGTTCGTCTGGCATATTAGAGAAGTACTTTTTAAACGACTCCATCGAAACAAAGCCCCTGAATTCTGGGCCGCGGCCAACAATATATTCTGGCAGCTCTACATCAAATTGGCCCGGTAATTCAGTTTGTCCATTTGTTGCAAGTATTTCACTTCTATCTCTAATAATTGCATATTTTTGAATTGCAAATCCACCTTGTTTAATTTTTTCAAGTAGTTCCTTAATAGCCGATTTGTGATTTGCAATTGTATCTTCTTTATCTTCAATTTGATCTTCATAATCTTCTAATGTTTGATTCGGACCTTCAAGAGACAATTTTAAATCATTTATTTGATCTCTGAAGTCTTTAACAGTTGGATCCTCGTTAATTCTATTCTGTTGTTCTTGCTCACTTAAATATAGCAAGCCGCCTTCAGAAACAGGCGTTGCTTTTTGAGTTTCAATGTACGTTGTTCTTGATTCTCTTAATTCATCTAAATCTTCTTCTAAGCCTTCGATAATTTGTCTTTGTTCTTCGGCTAGTGGCTCTAATTCGCTTATTTCATCTTCTAGTAAGAAAATAGAACCATAATGATTATCATATAAAGGCTGGAAAGGATTTGTTACAAGATCGCCGCGCTTTACAAGAGTATTTCTTTCATAGGTAGTTTCAGTAACTGTAGTGCCCGTTTCTGGATCAGTTACTCTTCTCGTTGTCTCATCATATTCATAATATTTTGAAACAAACTCAGATTTAGAATCAAACCAATTTAAATTATAAGAATCAGCCTTGCCAGCTACTTCTAATAATTGATCATAAGACTCAGTGCTACCAATACAAAGATTGTCTAAGAAATATTCTGTCATATTGTTGAATTTAAAATCAACTCCTAATGTTTCTTCAACTATCTCTGAAAAGTATTCCATTTCTTGCTTGATAAGTTCCATAGCAAATATAGATGCTAGGTATTCTGTCTTCGCAACAATAGATAAGTTTCTTTCTTTTCTAAGCTTCTTTAGAGTTCCAAAGAACCCAATTTCACCCCTATCTTTTGCTGCGGCAAGGTGGTGCCTATTACGAGGCCATATGTCGCTTCTATTGGTTTGATGTACAGCTCGCGGATTAGCATATGCTTCTAAAATTTCATTTAATTGTTCAAGTGCATCTAGTAATTGGTCAGATACCTCTTCATCTGGTATTTCTCCAAGAACGGAATATTGTCTGTTCCAAATTTGCACACACATTTCTAAAAATGCAAGATAATACTCATCACCATCAAGACCACCGCCACCAAATAGAAACCCTGAACGATCTGATTTTTCTTTAATAGCATACTCAATATTTGATAAAATAAATGCAGCAAACCCTTCATCAAAATTATCAGTTGTCATTTTAAATGTTGTGAATGCAGAAATACCATTAATAAAGTTTTCTGATATAACTAATCTAATAATTGTTTTAACAGCCCCCTCAATGGCTGCAGCCGAAAATCTATTTAAAATTCTAGCATATGGCTCTTCAACTAAACAACCTTCATCAAATTGCAATCTTGGATCGTCTGGTAACCGATTATTCAAATCGCTTACTCTTTCTTTGATATCATCGAAGTTGATTAAATCAACTTTTCTTGGCTTACAGCCATCCCATTCTGGCAATAATTTATCAAGCAAGCCAAGCCAACCATCTCTCGTATACGGCTCGATATAAATTGGCGGGTTATCGTATGAGCCACCATGCTGCGCGGGATCTAAAATATGTACGCGAGGGTGCGGTTTACCTTTATCTGCTTCGTATCTAGAAATGGGGAGAACTTTTGCTCGTCTTTCTGAACGGTGCATCGGGCGAAATTCTCCATTTTTGAATTCTCTTCTAAATTCATCATACGAAGTGTCGTCATCGTCTGGGGGGCCGGGCTTACTGTTAATAACTCCAAATTGAAATGCTCTAGGATCAATAATCGCTTTTTTGGGATTAAATCCGTATTTCCAAACGTTTTTGTTTTTCTTGCCAAGCGGCTTCATAAAGCCATTAAGAAGTGACGTCATAAGAGAACCATAGTCTTCCTCTTGGAAAAAAGCATCTGCTAGCGCTTCATAATCAATTCCAACAACTTCTTGACCGCTATTATAAACTTTAATTCCTTCTTCAAGCATGGCGCAGAAAGCAGTATGCATTGGTGGCTTTGTGGGTGCTTTATCGGATATATTCATAGCACTTAAAGTATCATTAACATCTTTTGGATGAACACATAGGAATTTTTTAGTGCTAAATTGATCGACAACATATGGACCCATTCGAGCTTCTTTTTTACTTTGTTTTTTCTTTTTCTTCTCATCATAAAGTTCATCCATTTCGTCGCTAGCTTCAGCTCTGGAATCTGTAGTCACCTTGACTGTAATTTGTCCAATATCCCCATCTCTTCCGGGATCTAAAACTCTAACATCGCCGTTTGTGTCTTTTATAGCATCAAAAAGTGCGGTTTCGAATTTAAATTTCACGGCCCATGGACATCCATTTTTCTCTTTTTTAGTAAATGAATTTTCAAAGTTTCTATCTTTGAACGTAAGCTTAAGGTCTGCTTTTTTTCTTGAAGGGTCAAAGCCTATAATTTCAAACTTTTTTAAATCATCATGAGCATCTTCAGCCTGCTTTTCAGTATTAAAAATGTATCCCGGCATGCCGGCTCGGTCTTTCGCATCACCTTTGTTTTTGGCAGCTTCTTCTAACTGTGAGGATACTTGATCACAAATAGATGATTCAGCTAAAGAGTACTGCCCTAGATTGGAAGATGCAATTGCAGATTCTATGAATTTTTTATTATTTTCAATGTATCTTTTTGTGTATTTATTGGTAAAAATATTTATATTTTTCTCTTTGAGAGTGTCAACATCATTTTTTTCTTCGTTAGTTAAAAATTTAGTTGGAATAACTTCAGTGCTCATTTTGACTTCTACGTCAACACCTTCTGGTGTTTTGATATCTTCTCCTAAAACATTTGCACTGCTGTCTGCTGGGCTGAAATTATCAAATATTTTTCTTAAGTGTAATCCAATTGTCTTTGGTAGGTATCCAGTTGATTTATTTAAAAGTTTCTTTGCTTCTCTTTTATTAATTTTCTTTTCACCAAAAATCTTAATTGTTGCTGCTTGTCGTGTTTCTTTGTCATCAATAGCATTAATAAGGTCTAAATAAATTTCTACTTCTTTTCTAGAATTAACATAGTCTCTTCTGTTGTTTACTTTTCTCATATGGTCAAGGTAACCAACACCAATTGAATCAGATAAAATGTAGTTAAAAATTCCCTTTGTCCCCACAAGGTCTTCTGTATACTGCGAAGCAATTGAATCAAATATCTTACTGTATGACTCATTAGCTAACGCTGTGACCTCTGCCGGTTCTCTTGGAAGCAAAGCACCATTGCCATTATTTCCATTTGTTGCACACGGGTCAGTTGGGTCAGGTGTTGAAAAGATATCTGGTATATCATCTGGACTAATTAATGGACCAGACATTAAGTCTGCTAGTTCTTGTCCAAGCTTTATTTGCTCTTCTTGATGAGCATCTGCTAAGTTTTCTGCTTGCTTTGAGCTAATATTTCTATCGCCACTAGTCAAATTAGATTTTAATCCATCATATAATTCTTCTACATCTCGGTCTGATGCACAGAAAGTAGAGTTAAGCGGTCGTTCCAAGTCGGCTTCATCCAATTGTCTTTGAATTCCCTGAAGTTGTAAGGTGGCATCAGCAGGAAGCAGAGTTGCGATATTAGTAAAAGTATCGCTAAGATTGTCCGTGTTGCTCATATTATCTCTAATTACAGGATTAGAATTCAGCTTGGCTAAATTAGAAGCAGCTTGCAACGTGCTATCTGTAGCAGTACCACTCATTAAATCAATAGCTTCTTGTGTACCCAAGTCACTGAATAAATCTTGAAAATAATCAACAACATCATTTGACGCATTTGCATACGACTCATACTGACCGTCGACTAAACTTTGTTGGCCAATGTAATCACCGGAACCGGGGGCGCCATTTGATGGATTAATAGATACCCCAGAAGCTTGAAAAATTTCTGTGAGAACGCCAGCAACTTGCTCTTGCGAAGGATCAGGGCCACAAAATGATTCAACAAGTATTTGATATATATTAGTAGACTCACCCTTAATTGCATTTGCTACAGATGTAGCTGCTATATTTACACCAGTTTGTAGTAATTTGCAAATCGCATTATAAACTGATTGTAGTATTTTAATAATAATAGCCAAGAGAAGTTTTGCGGCTAATTTTAATAATTCTTCCCATGCCATATTTACAAGATATTTTAACAATGCTTTCCATGACACCCAATCTATTGGACGCAAAACAGGCATTGTTGGGACCTTGCCGTTGGTACAAAATTTAAAATCGATACCCTTCATAAAATCAAAAATCGGAGGATAAAATAAAGGCTTTCGGGGACATCTTGTAAGCAAAAGCGTTCTAGCTAGAAGTGCAACACCGGGAATCCTATTAAGCTCTTCCAATAATTGTTCTGGATTTTCTTTGTAAACATCTATAATTGCATCCACATAAGCTTTTAATATTGGTGCAACAATATCCCCAGTGGTTTTTCCAAGCACTTTATCGCTAGATTGGCCACCGCCACCGGTTGGATTTCCATAAGAATCTACGCCGCCGGCATTTGCTGGATCCATTGTTTTGGCTAAACTATCCTGTACGCTTTGATTTGCTTCACCAAGAAATTGATTACCTTGATCAATACGTTCCTCAAGTTTAGCTACTTTATCATCGTAGTCAGGATCATCTGGATTTAATTCGTTAATTTCTGCTTGATAATCGCTTGCAAGATCTGCTGCAGTTGCTGCTGCGGCTTCTCCAACAATTTTATTTGCCTCACCCATAACAGACTGCATGTCAACAACAGCAGAAATATTCAATTCTTTAAGTTGTTTTCTAACTTTTTCTTCAATTTCAAGTTGTTTATCTACCGGTAATCCAATAAAGAGTTTACCCAAAGAATACGGAGGCATATCTTTAAAAGCAGCTTTGATTAAAATCATCATGGCGTCCATAAACGATATTCCAGCAAATATACACTCAAGGCCAGCTTGCAATAATCCTAGTAAGCCACAGAAAGTAAGTCTACTAAAGATGTTTTTATAAAGCTTGGCTATTCTCTTTGCACCACCACCGGGCCCAATTAGAACATTTTGCATCCACTTAGGCATTGCTTGGTCTAACAAGTCACCATCACGGGGATAAACACCACATGGTAATTTTTTCCACTTTTTAATTCTCTTAGCTTCTTTTGCTAAGTCATCAGAAGTTAAATAACCAACAAGATCATTGTAAGTATCTTCGGCGCCTTGCTTCATGTTGTCCACAGTTCGACCACCGTAGCCAGCATCTACCAGAGCATCATTTGCATTTGCTAATAATTTGTCTTGGGCCTCATTGTTGATTCTTTTTTTAGCTTTTCTGAATTCCTGTCTTGCTCTTTCTTTATCTGCTTTAGTTGCTTCCGGAAGGATCGCGGCGCGGTTCGCGGTTGTCGCGCTAAGACGCTCTTCAGCTAGTTTAATGAATTCTTCATCACCGATTTCTTTTGCTTGATTAAGCCTAAATGCAGCCTCATTGACAGCGCGATCGTGGCTCTGAATGGTTTCGCTTTTTGGGCGATTACGCATTTCTTGCTTCTTTTTATAAGCTTCTTCTGCAGATTCCGCAATCTGTTTTTGCTGTTCATCAATTAACTCACAGCCAAACTCTTCAAATTTATAAGCGATAACATCGGGCAAACTGATTAATTGATCAAGAACACAGTCGAAAAACTCACCATACCCCTCATTAGAAAGAAAACACCCAAGCACGCTCTGTTGTGGTAAGCCAGCACCATAGTCAACCTTTAAATTAGGATATGTATACGTCTTTATAAAGTCTAGCCATGGCATAGGTTCTCTGGCTCTCAAATCATGATCTATTTCATGTATTTTTGCTAAATAATACCCAACTGTGCGGCCTGTTTTATTTCTAAGTTTTTTAAATTTTGATTTATTAAGGTGCCTATAGGAGCCATCTTCTTTAATTCCTCCAAGTAAATCAAAATCACAGCCACTCTTTCTAGCGTAAACAGCACTAATTTTCATTTCATCGTCAAATTCTAATTTTACTTCATAAGCTAATGTATCTCTTCTGAAAAGACCTGTTATTCCTTCGCCAAATTTATACCCTGCATGATCAACAAATTCTTGCAATCTATCTACAAAACTTTCTAGGCGGGCTCTCTGGTTAGCTCCATTATCTGAGTCAAGATACATTGGCTTAATTGAACCATCACCATAGTCAATAAATAATCTTGCACCGTCTGTATGGAACCAGTATGCTTGATATCTGCCATAAATTTTAAATGATTTTTTAAGTCTGTCTACTTTTTTATTAATATCGTATGATTTTAACACAACCGAAGTAGCAGGTGATTTAACGTTTGAAACGTCTTCTGGCTGAGCATCTGGTAAATTATCAAAAAGCACTGCAGGAATTGCCACTCGAACTCGAACAAGACTTGATTTTTTTCTAGTAGGATCGAGATACCAATCGTGGCCATCTTCGTAAAATCCATCTGGGGTTGCGATATCATACATCGCAATAAAAGTTGTATCGCTTACTTCTTTACCATAGTTGAACATTATCTCACGAACGGCGTGAGCTTTATAAGCATCAATACGATCATGCCAAGTTTTGCATGCGCCAAACTTTTTAGAAAATTCTTCTTCACTTACGTCGTCAGTGCAGCCAGTATCGTTGTAAGTAACAAGCCCAACGTCATTTAACGCATCCAAAACTGAACCGGCAGATTTGCCACCTCTCGGGTTTCTTAAAGAATTACCCATAGTTTGTCGATTATCTTCGGGCGTAGTGTGTATCGACTCATCACCAATCATTACTCCAATTGTAGATAATCCAAGACTTCGAAATTTTGATACGTCAGAAACGGCCTCTTCCGTAATCATTACATATTCACATGTTGCCTCATCCAAATATATGTTTTCGAAGCTTTCAATTGGATCTGTTTTCCAATTAAAATCTGGAGTCCAATTTGGATCTGGTACGCAACTTGGACAAACCAGTACCTCGTCAACTTCTTCGGGTACGTCGCAAGGAACCTCATCAGGATTTAACATTTGAAATTTTGCAAAGTTAAATTCTTCAGTTTGACCCGGTTCAATTAAATCTTCTGGTTGGGTGCCTTCAAGGGCTTCTCTTTTATCTTCTTCGTTTTTGAAAACCATAATAACTCTTTATAACGTAAATAGATTAATTAGTAAAATTGTATCTACTACAAATATAATATGGACTATAATCATACAAATAGTTCCATCTAAAATTTAACCCAGCATTCACTGAATATTTGAACGCAGGCAACATGGTATTTGACATTTCGTCTACCAAGTTTTTAATAGCTGCAACTGCCAACTCAGGAGAAGGTGCCGCGAGAGGGGCCGGGACAGCAATTGGGTGGGTGTGGACAGCTAAAGCAGCGTTTAATTCGATTTGAGCAGCACAGAACAATGCAATTGTTTCAAACGCATTGACCATTTGTTTCATAATATCGTCTAGTGCTCCAATTAGATTAACACCGCGAACCATGGGATGAATAGCATCATTTTCTACAATCGGAGGAAAATTACCTAGATCAATAATTTTCTCTGAACCATCTTGGTAGTTAGCAATTAATTCAATACCACTAGCAATATATCTTTTGCCTCCAAGAGAATTGGGAATACCAAAAAACCCAACACCCTTATAGTGCTCAGGTGCACCAGTTACAATCTTGATTCCTTCTCTGCCTGCAATTCTAATATGGTCTGCTTGCATACCAATTGCAGAACGATCTTTGAAATCAAAAGTTGTTGTATCTTTATCGTATGGCATCTGCATATACTCATCAATATTTGAACGTTGTGAAATATATATTTTTGCAGCATCACCAGCCCAGTTGGGATCTGCAGCGTATTCCGCATCGGGGCCTTGTTTTGTATTAGCCATCATACCACATGTAATTTCAATTGCTGACGAATTAAGGGCACCTTCGCCACCACGTCCACTCAAAAAACTACCATTTCTATCATAACCCAAAGTAATCCAAGCATTTTGATTATTGATTACATACTCACCGGGTGCGTTTACACGGTCTGGTGCTGTTTGATATATATCTTCGCCACCAACACCTTTGGCCGGATCTCCCTCAGTTGAGCCCGGGTGACCTGATACTGATTTTTGTCTACTTGTTACGCCATCGGCGTCTGTAGCTTTTTGTTTATTACTACTAAAAAATCCTGACATTGTTACCTCTTAATATAAATATTACACTGCTGGACATTTTTTACCTATAGACTCATAATAACTGTTGCCGCTAGTATTGTTGGCGTCAGTTCCGCCAGAACCATTCCTCATATCTATGGCGCCGCCGGCACCAAGAAGATGTGACGCTCCTAACATTCCCGCCACGTCTTGTGGAGAATCACGATTGATTTCGCCAAGTTTGTCTAGCTGTTTTAAATTTGCATTTAAAAGTCTATTCATGCAATGATCTTGAGCCTTGGAACTATTGAGAAAATCATCAATATTTTTAATGCCATCTCTGCTTGTCCAGCTTTCTGGATCGTTCAATATTCGAAAAACCTGCTCAACACAGTGAGGGCCCTGTTCTGTGCATTTAGAGCTTATCAATTCATTTTTTATGCTTGATTTAATATATCCTGCTGCTACTATGTTAACAATACTCATTTGGTATTTACCGGAATAACCGGCATAATTAACACCATCAATTTCTGACTTATAATTGGTTGCTGCAAGGGATCTCCAACCACTATTGCGTGAATTAGATGGCGGTTTTTTACCGGCTGTAGGTCTTAATTTATTTCCTGACTCTTTCCTACCTATAAAATCTCTTATTTGTTGCGCGCCGGCTTTACCAAAATAGTCTTCAACATTATTTGCATCTCTAGATTTTGGCACACAACTAGCGTTTAATGGAAATTGCCTGAGAGGTCCCGATGAAAGACCACCAACAGTGCTAAAATCACCATTGCTCATAGCTTGTTCAAAATCTTTAAGAGCGCTTTCGCATTCTGGCGTGTTTAGTATACCGTATGATTCGCCTACAACTCTTGTAATTTTAGGAAAAAGTCCCAAACCAGCATTTGGGCCGCGATCAAATTTAATTTCAACAACAGAGCCGGGTAAAATTTGTGGTGGCTCGATATTTGGATCTGCAGGTATGTAAGGCGCAATTGGGTGGTCATAAATTGCTTTATATGCAGCACCTCGATTTCTTAATAAAAGCCTTGGACTACAAGGATCCGGTAAATGAGAATGTATTTCTGGAATTCTAAAATAATACCATGCAAACATTTTTCTTAAAGTGGAAGTTGAGTGGACTGGAACGGCATAGTCAGTATCGGAATTTTGATAAGAAAATTTAGCAGGGCCCAATATAACAGCTTTTGGATTAGACATACCAGCAAACAAATCCTGCTCTAATTGAGATTCTAAAATCTTTTTTTGTAATTCATTGACATAATAAGGATTGTTAAATTCCTCTAAATCAATATCAAAATCTCCTTCACCTTCATAAAGTGGATTGAGGTTCCCCGGTAAGAATCTTTTTGACATTAGTTTTCATTTCCTATCATGTCAAACAAGCTGTTCTTATCGTCCTCAGTAAGTCCAACTTGCTGAGATTTTTCTTTCTGTGTTATGCTTATAATCTTAACTAATTGTTCATTTGAGCGCTGTAATGATTCAACATGCTTGGCGGCTACCGGAGAAAGAGATCTATTGTTATCAGGATCGGTTGCAATTTGGTTAGCAATCTCATTTAAAAATTCTGTTGCTACTTTTCTGTCGCTTCTGATATTACTAAGTGCTTCATCCATCAAAGTTTCTAGATCTTTTTTCGCCATTTAAATATCTCCATTTTCCCACTGGTGTTTAAATGCACGATATCGCTTCTTAAATTTAGTTAAATTAGAAACAATTTGTTTGGTATTTAAGCCCGTGATCTCACGCAAGTATAAATAAATAGCTTTTTTATTAAAAATTTCTATCTTGTCTTTTGATTCAAAAAGAATTATTATGGCGTTATATACCTTCTTTTCATTATCTTTCATGTTACTGGAGTCCCAAGATTTTATTTCTCCATAAAAAGACTCCCAAAATTCCTGCTCTATTTTATCAGTTAACCAAGAATCATTAGTGGATAAAAACTCTTCTTCATAATGTTTAGGGATATTATCATAATCAACTTCTCTTTTATTTTGCTTTTGTTGTCTTTTAACTTTATGAATAAACCAATTTTTTGTAATTACCGAAAAGTAAGAAAAGGCTTTTGAGCCTTTATTCGGATCATATTTATCCAGCACAGTCATCAACCAAACCTTACATTCATCTCTTAATGAATCAATGTTTGGAAGTGTTGTGAATTTATAAGTAAAAACTATCTTGTCAACCATTTCGTCAAAAGCTGGCTCAAGATATTTAATATATAAATCAGTTCTTATTTTAACACATTCTGTGTTGCAATATGCAACAACTGCATCTTCGTGTTCTTGTGTAAAGTAATATTTTCTATTACCTGTAGAGCGTCTACGGCGCCTCTTCGGTTTCGGCTTCTCCGCCGCCTTCACTTGTTTCGTCAAAATTTGTTTCCTCTGTTTCTTCAATCTCAGTTAAATTGTAAATGTATTCAAAAGTCTCTAATTGTTCATTAAAAGAAACAGCATGATTCAAAAGATTAGCTAAGGTCTGATCTCCGTAAAACATTTCTAATTCATACACACTTTTTAAGTGAGTTGCAAAGCTATTGACCATATTCTGAAAATCACCCATCTCTTCTGAGATTGTAAGTAATCTAAATAAAACACCTCGTAAATATAGATATAATCCAATATTAAGAACAATAGATACAGCTAGTATCAAGGATAATGTTATTTCTAATTCACTCATATGTTTCTTGCTTTGCCTCTTTTTTAAGGTCTTCTAAAATATCTCTATTTGTTTCAATATATTGTTTTGTTAAATTTCCAACCTTTTCATCAGTTTTAATATTTTTCTTAGTTACAAAAGAATTATTGAAAAGTTTAGATATATCTGTAGCGCCGCACTCTAAACAAAGATCCTGTGTCTCTTCCCACTGATGAAAAGCGACAAATTCTGTACTGCATTCGTTACAAACATATCTATACCTTGGCATTATTTTACCATATTTTCTAAGTCTTGTGTTGTAATTTCGCTACTGTCGGTTACTCTGACTGTAGGGGGATTCTTAACAACAAGTCCATCGTTGCCCTCTTCTAAATCAAAACCCTTTAAAATAGGTACAATATCAATTTGATTTAAAAGCGACTCTTGCAGTGCCATCATAACGGCGCCAAGTGCTTGATTTGATAGTTTCATTTTTTACTCCTTACTTGAAACAGCTCGACCTTTTAATTGTTCCCAATCTTTTTCAGGTCGAACTTCTAAATTTTTATTCCAAACAGATTCCAAAACCAAAGGATCGACACCTTGAAGTTTAGAAAAATGTATTAAAGCATTTATATCTTTTGGAAAACACGAACCACCGAATCCTGATTTACCATCAGGACCCGGGGTAGAAAAGTGAGATCTGCCTAATCGTTTATCATATAATGCATATTCTACAACTTTATCATAATCAACATCTACTGTATCACAAATTTGTTTAAACTCATTTGCAAAACTAACTTTAGTTGCCAAAAACGTATTAATAAAATATTTTACAGACTCTGCAGTGTTCGAGCCTGTTTTGATAATTGGCACTTCTTGAAATACTTTTCTATAAAGATTTTTTACGATTGTCGAAGCAGGCCTAGGTCCACCAATAATTATTCTATTTTGATTTTTGAAATCGTCAATAAAATTAGCTTCGGTTAGAAATTCAGGGTTAAATACAACCTGAGCGTTATCGCACTGCTCATTTAATTCTGATGTAGTGCCGGGTGGTACTGTCGATTTAATAACAATAATGTTTTCGGAATTTAAACTGTCAATTTTTAAAACTGTTTCAATAACAATTGATAAGTCGCATTCTCCATCTGGTAACATCGGGGTAGGTAAACAAACAAAAACAATACCAGACAACTCGCATAATTGCTCTAGGCTATCACAGGTTGATTTGTCACTTAGAAACTTATCATAAGTATGTATATTAACAAACTTAGACATACCTTCTTTAATAGCAGTGCCAACAAAACCTTGACCAACAATGCCAATGCTATCTAAGTTCATTTTTGAGCCTCACAAAACAATCTCTTATTCCTTCTCTAATATCTACATCAGCAGTCCAGCCCAATTCTTTTAAAGGATCAATATTCGCTTTGGTTGTAAAAACATCACCAGCACGTGGTGGAACGTAATCAAACTTAATATCAGGAAACTCGTCTATAATAATATCTTTAATTTCATTCAATGAAATATTATCACCAGTCCCAATTTCAAAAACAGCGCCTTCGAAATTTTTATTGTGATTCATACAAAATATATTTGCACGTACAACATCATCAACATTAACCATGTCTCTTGATTGTTCCCCATCACCTGTGATGTATGGCTGTACACCCTCGCGTATTGAATGCATCCAGTTTGATATCGCTGTGGCATACGGACCACTCACTGTTTGGTCGTGAGAATAAACATTGAAATAGCGAAGACTAACGGTATCTAAACCATACAATTTAGAATACAGGGTAGTTTCCAATTCAGTTACATATTTCTGTAGCGCATACGGGCTTTCAGGCCCATTACCATTACCCTTGATTGATGATGAGCTTGAATAAATTACGCGCTTCACAGAGCCAACTTTTCTTGCAAAATTAAGTAGAATAGTTCCAGCAAGAATATTGTTCTCGTTTGTTTCTACAGGGTGCTCAACACTATATCCAACTCTAGGCCAGCAAGCCATGTGAAAAATGTATTCAGGCTTAAAATTATAATAGTGAGGATGAAATTTACCATCAGCACCCTCTCTTAATTCTTTAATAATGTCATGAGATATTTCTGTTTCCAAATCTATACCCATCACTTCATGTCCGGCATCTTGAAGAGATTTAAATAATCTGGAGCCGATATAACCCTTATGTCCTGTAACCAAACAGCGAGCCATTATTCTTCCTCTAATTGTTCTACAATCCAGTTATAAGTTTTTTCTACACCTTCTACAAGAGGTTGTGAAACAGACCAGCCTATTTTTTCTCTGTATAGAGTGTTATCGGAATTTCTGCCTCTGACACCTTCAGGGCCCGGGATATGATTTTTATTAATTGTTTTACCGGCAACACCAGCAATCATATCAATAAATTCATTAATACTTACCATTTCTTCTGAACCGATATTAACTGGGCCTGTAAAATCTGATTGCACTAACCTGTGTACAGCTTCAACACATTCATCAACATATAAGAAAGACCGAGTTTGAAGCCCGTCACCCCAAACATCAATCGTGCCACCGTTCTCACATTCAGCCACTTTGCGACAAAGTGCTGCGGGGGCTTTTTCTCTACCGCCAGTCCAAGTGCCAAGTGGCCCAAAAATATTGTGAAATCTTGCAATCCTAATATCAAGGCCTGCATTTCTCATAAATGCAAGATATAATCTTTCACTAAAAAGCTTTTCCCATCCATATTC
>MDTG01436925.1_pt1 | contig 40770 bp, 36 predicted proteins | sample 811421 | NCBI WGS metagenome assembly MDTG01 (sample SAMN05326645, study PRJNA326480) | marine metagenome | isolation source: seawater | place: Pacific Ocean: South East | collected 2011 | reverse complement strand
TCTTCCATGTCTTAAGACAAAGTACCATCGGCGCAGAAAGGCTTGACTTCCGAGTTCGGAATGGGATCGGGTATTACCCTCTCGCAATAATCACCAGGCCAAAGATATATAATAAAATTTTAAATAAAGTCAAATATAAAAAATTTCTAATTAGTCAAATTTCTCTCAAGATAATCATTTAATGCAATTGACAATCCCTTTTTTAGTGTAATCTTATATTTCCACCCATAATTTCTGGCTAAGGAAACATCTAATACCTTTCTCATAGTTCCGTTAGGTTTATTTTTTTTATAATGAATTTTAAGTTTTACTCCTAAGTGTTCCATAATTAATTTAGCGTATTTTGTAATACTTTTGTCTTTTCCTGTTCCAATGTTGATTAAAGTCTCATTGGTTTTTTTTTTTAAAAAGAATATACATGCATCTGCAATATCATCACTACATATTAGCTCTCTTAAAGGTTTTCCATTACCCCAAATATAAATTGATTCTTCTCTGTATCTTATAGCATCAACTATTTTCTTAATTAATGCAGGAAAAAAGTGAGACTTAACAGGATCATAATTATCATTAATTCCATAAGCATTACAAGGCATCAAACATTTGTAATTAAGGTTGTATTGTTTATTATAACTTTCACATAATTTTATTCCTGCAATTTTTGCAATAGCATATGGCTCGTTAGTTTTTTCTAAATAACCAGATAGTAAGTACTTTTCCTTAATTGGCTGTTTACTTAATTTTGGATAAATACAACTTGAACCTAAAAAGATTAAATTTTTTACTCCTGCCATATAACTCGAATGAATGACACTATTTTGCACAGATAGATTGTCATAAATGAATTCACCCCTTAAGGTATTATTTGCCTCAATACCACCTACTTTTGCAGCCGCTAAAATAACTGCGTCAGGTTTTATTTTTAACAAAAATTTTAAAACTTTGTTTTGGTCTCTTAAATCCAAATCTTTTTTTGATTTCGTAAAAACTTTTTTATAATTTAAACTTTCCAACCTTCTTATTATAGCAGAACCAATTAATCCTCTGTGACCTGCAACAAAAATTTTTGAATTTTTGTTAATCATCTATGTGCTTTAATTCATAAGATATCATATCTTTTATTAAAGATTTTATATTATGTTTTGGACGCCACTTTAAAAGTTTACGAGCTTTCGAAAAATCACCTTTTAGAGTATCAACTTCTGCGGGTCTGAAATATTTTTTATTACACTCAATAATACAATTTCCTTTGCTATCAAAAGCTTTTTCATTTATGCCATTTCCCTTCCATTTAATTTTCATATTTAAATCCTTTGATACATAAGTTATAAAATCTTTTATTGAATATTGTTTTCCTGTACAAATTACAAAATCCTCAGGTCTTTTGAATTGTAAAATTTTCCACATAGCTTCAACATAATCCTCTGCGTGTCCCCAGTCTCTTTTTGAGTATAAATTTCCTAAAATCAATTTTTTTTGTCTTTCTAGTTTTATTTTACACAGAGCTTTAACTATTTTCTTTGTAACAAAGGTTTCTCCTCTTAAAGGACTCTCGTGATTAAACAAAATTCCGTTACAAGCAAAAAGATTATAAGATTCTCTATAATTAATCGTAATCCAATGTGAGTAAACTTTTGCAGCTCCATAGGGACTTCTTGGATAAAAGGGAGTTTTTTCCGTTTGGGGTGTCTCAACAACCTTGCCAAACATTTCAGAACTTCCGGCTTGATAAAATTTAATTTTTTTATCTACTTTTTTAACAGCCTCTAAAATTCTTAAAGTCCCTAATGAGTCTGCATTGGTTGTATATTCAGGAATTTCAAAAGAAACTGCTACATGAGATTGAGCGGCTAAATTATAAATTTCATTGGGTCTTATAGTACTAACTAAATTATAAACCGAAATTGAGTCAGTAATATCCCCATAATGAAGATAAAATTTATTTTTTTTTATTAATGGATCTGAATATATGTCATCAACTCTAGATGAGTTTAAACTTGAACTTCTTCTTTTTACTCCATGAACAATATAACCTTTTTTAAGTAAAAATTTTGATAAGTAGGCTCCATCTTGTCCAGTAACCCCAAAAATTAAAGCTTTTTTCATTTTAAATTAATTATACTAGTAACATAATAAAATCTATTTTTTTTTAATCAAAAAATTTATATTTTAATAAAACATAAATTGCTCTGAAACCATCATAAATAGATATTTTTTTACCTTCATTGTAACTCCTTCCATTGTATTCGATTGGTACCTCACTAATCTTAATTCCCATCTTAGATATTTTTGCAGTTATTTCTGGACAAAAAGCAAAATCTTTTTCTTTTAGTTCAATTTTTTCAAAACAAATTGATTTAAAAGATTTATAACAAGTGTGAGCATCAGATAATTTTTGTTTGTATAAAAAGTTGGTGAATATTGTTAAAATATGATTAAGAAAAATTCTAGTTTTTGAAATAAAACTTTTTGATGAATATCTTTTTTTTCCAAGAACTCTAGAACCATACACAGCTATTTCATTTTCTTTAGATATAGCTTTCAAAATTTTAATATAATCTCTTGGATCATACTCTAAGTCTGCATCTTGAATTATTACGACATCCCCTTTAACAAATTTTTTTGCAGAGATTATTGCTGCACCTTTTCCTAAATTTTTCTGGTGAAAAATAACTTTATCTAGTTGAGAAACTAGTTCATTTTTAATAATTCCTGTAGTACCATCACTTGATCCGTCATCAACTAATATAATTTGCTTTTCAATATTCTTTAGCAAATTAATTTTTTTTATTATTTGTTTGATTGTATTTTTTTCATTAAATACTGGAATAATTATAGTTAATATCATAGATGTAAATTATGCAAATATTCTTAATAAGTTTTTTTATAACTCTCAGCTTTTATACATTTGGAATATTATTTGTTAAAAAATTAAAATTCCATAATTTTTTAAACAAATTTTCTTTATGTTGTGTTTTTGGAGCTATTTTAGTCTCTTTCATAGGATTGACATTGAATTTTTTTTTTCCACTAGGAAAAAATACTGGTAATTTTTTTATAATTTTTAGCTCTATATTTTTCCTGGTCTTTTTTTATAAAGATATTAGCAAAATAAATATTATTAAATACTCTCTGCTTTTATCTGCTATAGTTACCCTATTAGTATTATATTCTAATATTAACAGGCCAGATGCTGGACTATATCACTTGCCATACGTACAATTAATTAATGAAAATAAGATATTATTGGGTATTACTAATATTCATTTAAGGTTTGGACATATTTCAATACTCCAATATTTATCGGCAATTTATAATAATAATTACTTCCCAATAGAAACAATCGTATTACCCCCAGCGATTTTAGCAGGGGCTATTTTTTTATATTTCTTTTCATTTATGGATAAAAAATTTAACTATTTTGAACTAAAAGTTTATGTGTGTTTAATAACCATCTACAGTCTTTATTCATTCAACAGATACAGCAATTTTGGGAATGATGCTACTTCTCATCTTCTTTGTTTCTTATTAACCATTATTTTTTTGCAAAAAAATTTCAATATTCAAAATATTAATAATTTTTCTATAATTTCAATCATTTCTACTTATCTATTCATGCAAAAAACATTTATGATTTTATTACCAATAGTCTGCTTCTCACTTTATATATTTTATTTACTTAAAGAAAATATATATAAAGATATAAAAATATTATTTTCAATTTTATTAGTCTTGTCCTGGATCATTAAAAATATCTTAATATCAGGCTGTGTGATTTTTCCTATTTCATTTTCTTGTTTAGATAACTTAAGTTATGTGAATATAGGAGAGATAAAAAAATTTGAAATTTCTGCTGAAAGCTGGTCAAAAGACTGGCCAAATAGAGCTGATAAAAATATTGAAATGATTGATTTCAATAAAGACTTTAATTGGATTAATGACTGGTATAACAATCATTTTAAGATAATTATTAAAAAGGTTACTCCATATATTTTACTAATTTTAACTATACTTACTTATGCTCTTTTAAAGTTTGGTGTAAATAAAAATAAAATAAATGAGAAATTTTTAAAAAAGAGTTATTTGTTAATTTTTTTAAGTTTTTTATTTAGTATTGTATGGTTTTTAAAATTTCCTATTTACAGGTACGGGCAATCATTTTTAGCAATTTTATTTATTTCATGTTTTATATTAATTTTTAATTACTTAACTGAAATTAAAAAAATTTATAGAATTTTTGTGGTTACCACCATCATTTTTGCATTAGCTGTGATTACAAAAAATTTTATACGAATATACAAAAAAAATGATATAAGAAATATGTGGCCTAATATTTACACGCTATCAGAAGTAAAAGAAGATAATTATAAAAAGCAACTCATACCAAAATATTATAATAACACTTTTATCTATTATTTTAGTAAAGATGGAGAGTGTATGTACAATTTATCACCATGTTCAAATTTTTTGAAAAATAAAATTAATAAAAAAACTAAAAAAGGATATGAAATTTTTTATTTTGAAGATTAATTTGTAAAACTATATTTAAATATACAATAAACCGCTATAAAAGCATCTTTCAACCCAATTTTTTTTCCATCTTCATAAGACCTCCCGGCATAGGATATTGGAACTTCATAAAATTTAAATTTTTTTTTTGCTAATTTAATTGTTATTTCAGGTTCAATGCCAAATGATTTTTCATATAAAGTGATGGAGTTTATTGCTTCTTTTTTAAAAGATTTATAACCTGTCTCCATATCTGACATATTCAAGTTTGTAAATATATTACAAATAAATGTTAAAATTTTATTAGCTAAGTAATGCCAAAATAAGTGCACTCTTACGTAGTCATTTGTACCGATAAACCTAGAACCATAAACTATATCGGCGTCTGTTTCTAAAAATGGTCTTAAAAGTAAATTATAGTCCTTTGGGTTATACTCAAGATCAGCATCTTGAATTATTATTAAATCATTCAAATTTTTATCTAAAGCAGTCTGTATAGCTTTTCCTTTACCTGAGTTATTATTGTGAAAAACAACTTCTATATTTTTTTCTTTAATAGTTTTCAAAAAATCAGTGGTCCCATCAGTTGAACCATCATCAACTATAATAATATTATCTTCAGTATTAATATTGTTTTTTACTCTGTTTAATAAAATTTTTATTGTTTTTATTTCGTTAAAACAAGGAATTATAATTGTTTTTTTTAAAGTCATTTTTATAAATTTTGCAGATATGTCTATTAGCTTTTATCTTTAAAATGTCTATTACTTTTTTTTAAAACTATTATATTCTATTGTAAGTTATTTAAAACATTTGTGTAAACTATTTCATTCCACAAATATTGACTACAATCTTCTTTTTTAGACAAGTAATTTTCGATTTTTTTTTTGAAAAATTTTTTATTAATTAAATTTTTTTGAATGACAAACATATCTATTGTGTCTTTGTTAATTATCATTTGACGAGGAAATGCAAAACCATGTTTAGGTATTTTTTTTAAACTCTTTGGGATTTGTTTCCTAAAAATTTTCATCATTAATTTTTTTTTTTCAAATATAGTAAACAACTGACTTACATCCTGACTAAGACTTAAATTTATTACCCTTTTACTTAAAAAAGGACTTCTATACTCAACAGAATTAAGCATACTAGCAAAATCAGTTTTAAATAAAACTGAAAATGGCAAGTAAAACTTGTAGAAATACAACTGAGAATTTCTTAGGTAATTTGTTGATAATTTAGAATAATCTTCACAAAAATTTTCCTCAAATAAATTTTGATTAAAAAACTCTTCCAATTCCTGAATATTCATCGAAGACATCCACAAAGGTGTCAAATAATTGATATCAGAGTTTAAATGATTAAAAAATTTTTTAAGTTTAAAATAGATATTCAAATAAGAATAATTCATAGGTAGAAATCTAGTTAATTTTGACATGATACTAATTATTGATTTTGGTAAAAATTTAATTTTTTTTGCTCCATAAAGAGCTTTAAACGTCACGTATCCAAAAAAAGCTTCATCACCTCCGTCGCCACTAATTAGAACTTTTGTTTTTTTTTTTGATTTCTTTAATCAAACTATAAGTTGGAATTAATGAACTATCTCCACAAAGATGATCTATATTCTCAAAAATAAATTGAGAATTTACAATAGAATCTTTTTTATCTAGTTTAAAAAAATTTTTATTAAAAATTTCGAATTCTTTATTAAAGTTTCCAATTTCATCAAAACTATCTTGCTCAAAACCGAGAGTATAAGTTTTAAAATTTGTAAACTTTTTTGTTAAAAATTTATTGACAACAAAAGAATCAAGACCTGAACTTAGTAAACCACTTGGTATAACATCAGACACTGAATAATTATTAATAATTTGTTCAAAATCACTTGAGAAATTTAAAGTTTCTTTCTTAAAAAATTGATTATAATCTGGTCCGTCTTCCAGTTTCCAAAAATTTCTCCTAGAAATAGATAGACTTGAAATTTTAATCCTGATTATTTCAGATGGGTTTACTTGTTTAATTGATTTATAAATTGTACTTGGTGACTTTAAAAATGAAGAGAAAAAAAAATTTTTCACACTTTCGTTATCTATTTCTCTAGTAAAACTTTTATCCTGTATAATTCCTTTTAGTTGACTTGAAAAAAGAATTTTTTTTTTTTGTATTTCGTAGTATAAAGGTTTTTGACCAAGATAATCTCGTGATAGAACTATTTCTTTTTTTATTTTGTCGAAAATTGCTACAGCCCACATTCCATCTATATAATTAAAGACTTTTTCTCTCCAAAATGAATATCCATTCACTAGAACTTCTGTGTCACACTCAGTTTTAAACTTAACTCCTTTTTTCAAAAGAAATGTTTTTAAATCTTTATGATTATAAATAGTTCCATTAAGTACAATTGTAAAATTACCATCATAAGACTCCATTGGTTGATGGCCGTTTTTAATATCTATTACCGACAATCTATTATTTCCAATACAAAAATTATAATTTGGCTCAATTAAAAAATTTTGTTTATCAGGTCCTCGATATTCCTGAACTTTTGACATTTTTTTAATCAATTCAGGATTATTTTCTCCTATCACACCAAAAATAGCACACATAAATATTAATTTTATACAGTTTATGATATTGATAATCTAATGAATTTTTCAATTATTGTTCCATTTTACAATGAAGAAAAAAATGTTGCAAAATTACATAAAGAAATAATTCGATCTTTAAAAAGAATTAAAAATGAACATAAATTTGAATTGATATATGTAGATGATGGTTCAAAAGATAAAACTAGAGGAGAGCTTATTAAGATAAAGAAAAGTTTTTTTTCTCATAAACTTATTTTTCATAAAAAAAATCAATCTCAATCGAAAGCTATTCAATCTGGCATAAATGAGAGTATTTATGAAAATCTTATTTTTTTAGATGGTGATTTACAAAATGATCCATCGGATATTAATAAACTAATGAGTTTTTATATAAAAAAAAAATTAGATATGGCGATAGGATGGAGGAAAAAAAGGCAAGATAATATCTTTAGAATTATTCCAAGTGTTATAGCAAATAAAATAGTAAATTTACTTACTAAATCAAAAATACATGATAATGGTTGTGCTCTAAAAATACTAAAAAAAAAACTTTTAACTAATATTAATTTATGGGGTGACTTTCACAGACTCATAGCTGTTCGGCTAATAGAACTTGGGGCAAATATTGGTGAATTAGAAATAAATCACAGAAAACGTTACCATGGAAAATCTAAATACGGTTTTTCTAGAATATTTAATGTGATTATAGATATCTTATTTATCAAAATTTTTTACAACCAAATGAAGAAACCGTTATATGTTTTTGGAAATTTCGGTTTATTTTCTTTTTTAATCTCATTTTTATCAATGATTTACATGTTTTATTTAAAGATATTCGAGTCTCAGTCATTCATCACAACACCCTTACCTTTGTTAACTAGTATTTCGTTTTTGATTGGGTTAGTGTTTTTATCAATAGGAACTATAACAAATTTGCTTGAAAATATTGCCAACAAGGCAAATTTAGTTAAGGATTATAGCATAATTAAAAAGTGACTTTTTTATAAATAAAAAAATTTTTTTTAATTAGATAAATGTTAGGCTCATAGTTTATAATCATTTTAAATTTATCTAGATTAGTGGTTTCATACACAGATAAAATATATTCTGAACTAAGTCTAAAATTATTTTGTTTTAAAAAATTATCAAGATACATTATTTTTTTTTTATCTTTATCTAAAACTAAAACAGTTTTAACGTCTTTAAATTTATTATGAAAAATTTTTTTATTTTTTTTCATTTGATATTTTGATCTAAATAACCACTGACTCCACAAATCATCAATAAATGAGACTAATTGGAATGTATCTTTTCCCATAAGATCCTCTGACAAAAACATTTCAGTTCTATTTGCACCACCAATTAAAAGAGCTGGTTTTTCAATTTCATTTTGAATAAAAATTTTGAATTCTTTTAATTCCTTTTTTTCTTGAACATTGAAGTATAAACCTTGTCTTCCAAATTTATTATAATTAAACAATTGAAAGTAGTTTAAACTAGAAGATATTATTAAAAAAAGAGATATAATTATATAATATCTTTTTATAAAGTTGTAATCAATAAAACAGATCGAAATAACTGTGAAAAATAAAAATGCCATTAAATGGTTGTATCCAGCTCCGTGCAAGACTGCCATCAATGAACTTTGTAAAAATAAAAATAAAAATAATAAATATAAAAAAAGTTTTTTATTATTCTTAATTTCGTTTGTACAGAAAAATATAATAAATACGAATACCAACAAATAAGGATTTTTGGCTAGATATTTTATTAAAATCTCAAAATAATTTTTAAACTCTAACTGAGAAATAACAACATCTGGTGAACGATTTAATAAATCTAAATTATTATATCCTGTTAAAATATTTAATAAAAATAAGACTAAAACAACAAGAAAAAAACAGAAAAAAAAATGGTAATATTTTTTTTTAATCAATAGATAAGAAAATATAGATACTATCGCATATAAAAAGTTTTGTTTAAATGTCCATGATAAAACGCAAAATATAATAGATAAGAATAAAGAAGAGTTTTTGTTTTTATTTATAAATAAGAAAAAAAAATATATACTTATGAATGAAAAAAGTATTGCTAAAATATCTGGTCTGTAAGTCAGTATCCACCAACTAGAAGCTTGATTATTTATTAAAAATGATAAAATTAAAAAGTAAAATAAAATTAAATTATCTTTAAAAATAAAATTTTTTTTAGAAATATTTTTTGCAATCAAAATTAAAACAAATGTTAATAAAAAAATTAGTCCTAACGAAATTAATCGTGTTGATAGCAAATAAGATAATCCAAAAAATTGACAGAATTTGATTAAAGGCCAATAAATTATATGAAAATTTAATCCATAAAATTCATAAAGAATATTTGAGTTGCCACTTGTTGCAAGATTATTGCCATTCAAAAAATTTTGGATAAAATTTAATGTAGTAATTTCTGCCCCTGATGTTACATACAAATCATAAGACTTAAATAAAGTGTATAATTTTATAAAAAATAAGATTAACACTGAGCCAAAGAAAATTAGATAAGAAAAAATAATTATATTATACTTATTTTTGGCATTAACATTCATATGTTTATATTAATCCTAATTTTTTTTTTGATACATAACCAATGTATGAAAGTGCTAAAGGATAAAAAAAACCATTCCAAGTAGAAAAAAAAGAGCCTGTAGACTGAATTGGCCAAAAGCAGATAAATAATAAGATTAAAATTTCTGGATTATTCCTAATATTTTTTTTTGTAAAAACTTTATTTATTTTAAAAAGATATAATAAAGTGAACAAAAATAATAAAAATCCTAAAGTTCCAGTTTCTGACAAAATTTCTAAATATATATTATGTGGATGTGTTGAACATCTTTTATCTGCCATATCGGATTCTATTTTTTTGTATCGATCCTTTGCACAAACGAATCTAAATGTTTTAATTCCAGTACCAAAAATAGGATTATTTTTATATATTTCAATTGCTGTTAAATAATGAGCACCCCACTGAGAGTCCCAAAAATTTTTTAATTTTGCTTGATCACTGTAACCTATCTGTTCCAACGTACGATCAATATAATGTTTTTTAACTGATGGATTAAAGTTGAATATTAAGACTATACAAATTAAAGATGCTAAAAAAGTAAAAATTTTTTTTTTTACATTAATCCTGTATTCGAAAAAAAATAAAATAATTAATGAGATGCTAAAAATTAACGTAGGCATTCTTTGGCTCGCTAAAATTACTAAAACAAATGCTAGTAATAAATATATTAGCCAATTTATCTGATTGTCAAAATATTTATGATATTTTGTAATAAATATTGTTTTCAATATAAAACTTCCCACAACGTATTCATCGCCGAAAGGTCCTGAAAGACGTCTTCCATGATGGTCTGTTGCAACATATCCGAATAAATCTTTACCAAAAATAAACTGTATATATGAGTCTACAAGAACAAATATTAAAACAAAAACAAAAACGTTTATCAGTAATTTAAAATTTTTATCATCTTTTAAAAAAAAATGAATAAGAGCGAAATATAGTAATATATGTTTAATTAATCCAAGTTGACCCTTTAAGGTAAATTTCCAGTTGATTGACTCAATTAAATTGAAAGAAAAAAAAAGAGTTATTAAAAGTAATAATATATTTTTCTTTATTATAAATAATTTTAAATTGGAATGTTCAAACTTTTCTAATAGATACAAACAAATCAAAATAAATATATTTAAATTAAGTATTAAATTTCCAAGTACAATTGAAATTGGTAAAAAACATATTATCAAGGTTGTTAGTTTAATGTTTAAAATTGATTGAAATTTATTCATACTTTAAAGAAATTTTTTTGAAAATTATTCATTGTTTTTTTTATATCAATATTTTTTAAAACAAATTTTTTAGCATTTCTACCTAACTTATTTTTTAGATTTTTGTTTAAATAAACTTCTAAAATCTTTTTTTCAAAGTTTTGAATTTCTTTTTTTTTTATTATAAATCCAAAATTAAATCTTTTATTAAAATAATCTAAATCGCCCACGTCTGATGATAAAATTGGTAAAGAAAATGACATTGCTTCCCAAACTGACATGGGTGAGGACTCATATTTTGATACACACAGATATAAATCAGAATTCAATAAAATTTTATGTATTTTCTTTTTATTTCCAAAATTGTAAAAAAAAAGATTAGATAATTTATTTATTTTTGCCATATCTCTAATTTTATTATTATAATTTCTCTGACTTTCCCAAACTTTTCCTATCAGGTGAAACCTTACATTTCTATCTTTTAAACGCGAAGCTAATTTCACTAATATTTCAATTCTTTTAACAGGATTAATATTTGATACTGTTACAATATCAAAATTTTTTTTTTATCTTTTTTTTGTATTTTTTTTTTCTATTAATTATATTTATTGCAGATTGAGTAATAAAATATTTCTTCTTTCCTACTAAATTTTTGTAAAATGAAAATGATCTTAAAGAGGAAAAAATAAATAAATCTATAAAATTTTTAGAAAAAAAACCCAGCTTTAAAAAAAAGATGTTACAAAAAGTATCATGAAAATGAACAATGTTTTTTATATTAAGAAATAAAGATGCAATGATAATCTTTATTGAATAAAAACCAGAGGTTGAGTAAATAACATCTATATTCTTTTTTTTTAGATAATTTCTTAACTTACAAAGATCAAAGGCGAAATAAAAAATATATCTTAAAATATTTAAAAATCTTGAAGATAAAAAACAAATAGGAAAAGTATCAAACTTAATTTTCTTCTCTTTTACTTTTTTTAAAAAAATTTCATTTTCAATATTTGAAAATAAAATTCTTATTTCAAATTTTTTTCTTAAATAATCTAAAGCACTCAAAGTATATTGATGTGGGCCGCCAAATCTTGGGTCCTCGATATAAACAAGAAGATTTTTTTTCATTTAAAAAATTTTTTAATATTATTTATAATTTTAAAATTCTCTTTCTTGATATTTAATTTTTTCATCATTTGAGTGTTATCCGAAATTGAAAACGGTATATCACCCCTTTTTCTTTTTCTAAAAGAAAATTTGATTTTGAAATTTTTCTTCTCGAGTTCGTTTAAGATTTCTAAAATGCTTGTTCCAAATCCTGAGCCAACATTAAAAATTTTTATTTGATTAAATTTTTTTTTTTTTATCAATAATAATATAAATTTAGACAGAATATTAATATCAATAAAATCCCTCACTGTAGTCCCATCGGGGGTATTGTAATTTTTTCCATTTATGTAAAAAACTTTTTTTTTTTTTATAGATTTATTTAAATAGTTAAATAATGATTTTTTATTTTTTATTTTTAAAAGATCTCCACCGATAACGTTAAAAAATCTACATATGAATATATTGTTTAAATAATTTTGCTTTTTAAATATTAAATATTTTTCAAAATTTAATTTACTACTCCCATAAACGCTAATAGGTTTTGTTATGTGGTTTTCCTTAACTCTTAAATTTTTTGTTTTTCCATATACTGCTGCGGATGATGAAAATATAAAATTTTTAATAAAAATTTTTTTTTTTTTAATCTTTTTAAGAAAAATTTTGCTTTTAAAAAAATTTATTTTTTTACAATTGTTAGAATATCTTTTATTATTTTTAATTTCAGTTAATGCAGCTAAATGAATAATGTTATTTATTTTTTTTGATTTAATAAATTTAACAACTCTATCACTCGAAAAGTCTGATTTTAGAAAATTGTCATCTTTTTTATTAATATTCAAATCACAACCATAAACTTTGAATTTTTTTTTCAAAAAAAATTTAACTAAATGATTTCCAATGTAACCGCTTGAACCTGTTATAAATATATTATCTTTCATTTTTGAATATTAAATATTTATCTATATTCAAAAAATCAATTGATGTTCTCTTAAAAGTTTCGATAGCTCTTTTTTGACTTTCTACTATTGGCTCATTTTCGTTAAAAGAAGTATTTAATAGAATTGGTATTTTGGTTTTTTTTTCAAATACTCTTATAAGGTCATAAAATAAAAGATTTTGATTTTTAGAAACTGTTTGTATTCTTCCAGTTTCATCATAATGACATACCGCTGGAACTAATTTCTTTTTATTTTTTCTAAATTTTAAAACAAAAGACATGTATGGTGATTTTATATGCCCCTCAAACCATTTACTAACACTTTTGTCGAGAATGGCCGGTGCGAAAGGTCTAAATTTTTCTCTTAATTTAATTTTTGAATTTAGAATTTTTTTTGCATTTGATAATCTCGGATCACAAATTATAGAAGTATTTCCCAAGGCTCTTGATCCGAATTCCATATTGTTCCTTAAAATAGCAATAATTTTTTTCTTAACAAGTTCTTGTACCATTTTTTTGTTCAAATCATTATAGTTTTTAAATTTCACAAAAAGAAGTTTATTTTTTTTTATCAAATTGTTTAGTTCATTTTCATTATTTGATCTAATACCAATGTATGGGTTTTGAAAACTTTTAAGATCAATCTTTTTATTGTAAGATAATAATGCTGAGCCTATAGCACCACCATTATCTCCTGGACAATAGGGAATAAAAATTTTCTTATAGACTTTATGTTTTATTAATTTTCCGTTAGCCAAACAATTCATTACACAGCCGCCAGATAATACTAAATTTCTCGATTTATTATAATTCAATGATTTATCAATTATACGAAAGAAAACTTTTTCATAAATCTTTTGGGCTGATGATGCAATATTGGCCTTTACTTTTATATTTTCAAGATCTCTAAAACTTATATTCAAAAGTTTTAGAAATTTTCTTTTATCTATTAATTTTGAAATTTTTGGCAAGCCATCAAAAGTATACTTAAAACCTTTTTTTGTGTGTAAAAAATAATTTAAATTCAGATAAATTAATTTCGTTTCATCATAATTTATGAGATTTTCTAATTTACTTTGATAAATTGGTTTTCCATAGGCTGACAATCCCATCACTTTGTATTCATCACCGTAATTTTCAAAACCAAGAATTTGTGTAATACCCTCATAAAAAACACCTAAAGAATTTGGATAAAAAGTTCTTGCTAAAACTTTTATATTTTTCCCCTTACATTTCGAAATAGCCAAACTACAAAAATCTCCAAAACCATCAATACTTATACCAGTGGCTTCTTTAAATCCTGACAAATAGTAAGAGGATGCGATATGAGATAGATGATGATCATAACGTAGTAATTTTGCTTTGATTTTTCTTTTAAAAAATTTTTCCATCTCCCTTATGATAGAGTATTTTTTTGATTGCCTTTTTAAAAAAGAATTTATATTAAAAAATATATTTTTTGAATTTACAGTATATAAAAATTTATTTTTTAAATTACTATAGGGATTAGAATTAATGGTGATTATATTAATATCGTCAATTTTAATTTCTGCATGTTTCAAACATTCGTTTATCGATAAGAAAGGTACTCCAGCCCAATGTTTTATTCTATTTAATCTTTCCTCCTCAAAAGCACATATAAGTTTTCCATCCTTCATGAGACATGATGATGAATCTGCATGAAAAATATTTAGACCTAATGTATAATGAGGCATTTCTTTGATATGTCTTTATTATTTATTACCGATTTTTTACCACCTAATTTTTCTGCAACTGGTCAATATACTTACCATTTTGCAAAGAGCTATTCAAAAAAAAAAATAAAAACATCTTTAATTGGTATTGGAAATTTGAATAAAACAGTTGAGGAGTCTTTTCTTAAAATCTACTCTTTTAAAGCTCCCGTGTTAAGAAAACATTCATCTTTAAATAGATTATATTGGAATTTGTATACTTGTATTAAAATTTGTTATTTAACTTATAAAATTAAAAATGAATTTAAATATTTAATTTTTAATGGCACACCTCAATTATTAATTTATTTCATTTTCGTATTAAATCTTTTTTTAAAAAAAAAAGTAATTTTCAGAACTACAGACTTTTTTCCTGAAACCTTAATTGCTTTAACTAAAAATATTTTAGTAAAATTTATGTTGAGCAAAGTTTTATTAAATATAACTAATAAAATAAGACAAAATTTTTATAAAGTACAATATTTGGGATATGATCAAAAGCTATTTTTAGAAAAAAATTACTTAATAAAAAAATCTCAAATTAAAAGAGATCTGTGTTTAATCAAATTCAATGTTAAAAAAAAGATTGAGAAGAAATACAAAATTATTATGTATTCTGGTAATTTAGGTTTAGCACATGACTATAAAACTTTTGTAAATGGTTATAAAAATTTTATTAAGGAAAATCCAAATAACTTTAAATTGTGGATTAATGCTACAGGTCAATCCTTAAAACCTTTCTTAAATACTCTTAAAAAAGAAAAAATAAAATTTTTTCATACGAAAACAGTACCAATAAAAAAATTAGGCTATCTTTTGTCTAAAGCTGATATTCATTTAATTTTTCTAAAAAATAAATTTTCTAGTATCGTTTTACCATCTAAAATTTATTGTCTTATAAAATCTCAAAAAAGTATTATTTACATAGGGCCTAAAAGTTCAGATTTATATTATTTAATAAAGAAACATAAAGACGATAGTTTTCAAGTAGACGTAAATGATGACGATGCTGTTAAAAATATTCTTAAAAAATTATCTTGAAAAATAATTGTGAAAATAATTGTGAAAATAATTGTATAGTATTACATACGAGAGAATTAAAAAAACTAAAATTACATCATCATTATGATAAATTGATCCTAATGAAAATAATATCAAATTTAAAAAATTTAATTGTAATGAGGTTTTAAGGTGATTTTGTTTATTAATTTTTATTAATAATAAGTGCAAATGATTTCCATCTGGAAATAAAGGGTTTTTTTTTCTGATAATTGAAAAAAGTACTTCATACGAAGGATAAACTAGTAAAATAATTGCAAAATATTTACTTAATAATTCAATTTCATTGGTAATTTGAACTAGTTCTAAAGCTGACAAGAATCCAACTAAGTAAGCACCACAATCACCAAACATTAAAATATTCTTATAATTAAAGTAGAAGAAAAAAAATGAAAATAATGCTAAAAAAATATTTAATTCGAAATCAACCCCATAAGTATATTTTATATATATAAGCGAAAGGTTTAAAAGAAAAAAATATAAGTTTAAATTATTATTCACTCCATCAATAAAATTACATCCATTTATTATAATTAAGATACTTACTAGTAGAAATATAAAATTGAATAATTCATTATTCATTAATTTGTAAATTACTGGAAAGTTATTTTGTGAAATTAAATTATTCGTGAAATATAAATATATACTAACCACAAATATCATTAAAATAAAACGAATTTTTGGTGATTTTATAATTTTAAGATCAGAACTTAAACCCAATAAAGAAACTAATAAGCATGAAATTAAAAGTTCTAAGTCAAAATATTTGTGATTTAAAAATATTAAAAAAATTAGGATTATTCCACCCAATGGAAAAATATTTTTATTGTAATTATGTTTTTCTATATTCGTGTAAAACTTTTTTTTTAAAAATGATTTTTTGAATTTAATGAATAATAAAGTCGATAAAAAAACAATAAAATTAGTAAAAATAAAATATAACAAAATTATGCTTCGTATTTTTTCTTATACTCTTTAAATATCCAGTCAAAAGTAATTTTTAAACCATCTAAAAGTTTAATTGATGGCTCCCAATTCAATTTTTTTTTTATAAGCGTGTTATCACTATTTCTGTTAAATACCCCTCTCGGCGCATCTAATTTATAATTTCTTTTGGGTTTAATGCCTGAAATATCTTCCAACATATCAGCCATTTGATTTATTGTTACATCTTCACTACTTCCAATATTTATTGGATCTCTAAAATCAGATTCAATAAGTTTTAAAATTCCATCTAAACAGTCGTCAACATACATAAAACTTCTTACTTGTTCCCCGTTTCCCCAAATTTCAATTTCATTCGAGTTTTTTACTTTCGCCTCAACAAATTTTCTAGCCAAAGCAGCTGGTGCTTTTTCTCTTCCCCCAAACCACGAACCATTTGGACCATAACAATTATGAAACCGAGCAACGCTAACTTCAATATTAAAATCTTCAAAAAAATGTTTACACATTCTTTCGCTAAAAAGTTTTTCCCATCCATAACCATCTTCTGAATTAGCAGGATATGCTGTATGTTCTTTTAAAGCTATAGACTTTTGATTGCTTTGTATATCGGTTGGATAAATACATGCTGATGATGAGAAAAAAAATTTTTTAATTTTTTTTTCTTTAGCTTGCATTAACAAATTTGTATTAATCAATACTGATAGCATACATTCAGCTTTATAGCTTGTAATAAAACCTATACCACCCATATTGCATGCTAAATTTATAATAACGTCTAGTTCATTATTAATTGTATCTTCACAATTTTTTAAAATTTTTAAGTCACACTCAAAGAAATTTTTTGCTTTATTATTTACTTGAAACCACTCATTTTCTTGCTTTACATCTACAGCAATGACTTCGTTGCCATTTTCAATCAATCTGTTTACTAAATGACCTCCAATAAAACCTCCAGCACCTGCTAAGTAATATTTCATGAGCATCTATTAATTTATTTTCAAAAAAAAACAAGTTTATTTTTTTTTTATTACTAGTTTAAAAAATAATACTAATATTAAATAAAAAATGAAGAGAATAGAAATTATTAAATTAGCTAATTCTAAATGTTTGAGATGTTTAAATCTGATTTTAAGTTCACTCAAAATGGATTGTAGAGACAAAGATTTGTCCAAGCTATAGTATGTCAATTTTCTATTGATATTTCTAAACTTGAAATTTTTATTTAGAGATAATTTGAGCCATGCATCATAATCCTGACATTTAAGATAATTTATATCATATGACTTTAAATACTTTTTATTAAAAATGATTGAGGAGTGAATAAATGGATTTGAAAATAATATTTTTTTTCTAATTTCTCTATCTAATAATGGTAAATTAGAACTGGAAATTTTTTTATATTTTTTGACGTAAAATGCGTTTGTTCCTACTACATTTCTATTTGTCCAATTAAAAAATTTAAATTGTAATCTTAGTTTATTACTATTCCAATAATCATCTCCATCTATTCTAGCTATTATATCTGATTTAGTCTTTTTTAGTAGAAAATTTAAACCTTTGGTTAATCCTATATTTTTTTTAGAAAAAAATACCTTAATTCTTTTATCTCTAAATGACATATTCCTTAAAAAAAATTTAGTTTTGTCTATTGAGTTATTGTCGAAGATTAACAATTCAAATTTACTAAAATTTTGATTTAAAATACTTTTAATGGACCTAATAACTGTACTTTCCTCATTATGAACGACCATTATGATTGAAATTTTCGGATTATATTTTTTTTTTTTCATCTAATAATCCAATAAAAATCCAACTCATCAACATAAGTTGATAATGGTGTACAAATAAAAAAGTATCCATCATATTCAAGCCTACAGCAATTAAGAAAAATAATTTTGAATATTTCGAATTAATTAAAGAAAAAAATTTGAATAAATATAAATAAAGAATTATCAAACCTACTAATCCAAAATTTACTAAAAATTCAAGAAATAAACTATGGTAAAGAAAACCATTGTAATTCATAGAACCGAGAATACTTATTTGATAATACTCAGAAGACCAATAAAAAAATACTCTGTTAAATAATCCTAATAATGGAATAAATTCACTGCTCATGGATCTTAATTCTGCCAGAGTTATCATTTTATCTACATTGTCACTTAATGTAATTACTTTTAATTGTAAAAAATTTATTAAATTTTTTAATTTTTCAAAAGATGATAAAAAATCGAAAAGAAAAAAATTTTCAAAAATTATCGGTAAGTAAAAAAAATTTAATGAAAGTAAAACTATCAAAAAAAATATTATTTTGTCTGAATTTTTTATATTTATAATAGAAAAAAAAAATATGATTAAACTCATTAACAAAAATATCAATTTTAGGGAATTATATCCTAAGTTCATAATAAATAAAAAATCTAGTAATATTGAAATTACAAAAAAATTTTTAAATTTATTTAAACAAGTTTTAAAGAATTTTAATTTTAAAAAAAATATACCAAGGTAAAATAATGATAGATTATGAAAATTTATACCATTAAAGAAAGAGTAACTATTTATATTAGAGATGATATCAATGTTGAAAATATAACTAGTATCCGAGTATGTGTTTCCAGAAAATTTAGGTACTGTAATTAAAAGTAAACATAGAAAATAATAACTAATTATAGAAAAAATGGAAAAAAAATATATTAGTTTAATTTTAAATTTCTCTTCTAAATTTCTAAAATTGATAAATAAAATAAAGGCTAATATTGAAGAAATTAAAATTTTTATAGAATATAAACTTTTTGAAAAAAAAATAAATAATAAAATTAAAAAAAACAAATTTATTTTATTTTCAAATATAAATAAAAACCATTCCCTAGTTTTTTTGAAGTGTATCAAAAATAAATTTAAAAAAACAATCATTATTACTGAAATATTATAAATAGTATTTCCTTGTTTAAGAAAAACCAAACAGGTTAATAAGAAAAAAATAAGAGTAAATATAAAGATTTTATTTTTCTTTAAAATGGCTTGCACGATGTAAAATTATTTTATCAAAATTATTATATTTAATTTTATTATTATTTGATTTAATGTCCATTTTAATTATTAGTTTAAAGAAAATTATAATAAATGTCACTATTTACAATTTTTTTTTCTTTTCAATCATTTATTTTTTTAATTGGAATCAATTTTTTGAGTAAAAGATTATCTGCTTATTTGAAGCTGAATAAAAATTTTAATTTATCAATATTTTCCACTTTAATTCTCTTGATTTCTTTTTGTTTCTATTTTTTAAATTCACTAAATTTTTTTTATTTGAAAGAATTTTCGAAGTTTATTTTTTATAGTTTTATTTTCTTCGGTTATTTTTCATTAATACTTAAAATTTTAAATTTCAAAAAAAAAGATAAAAAAAAATTCTTTAAATTGAATTATCTTAATACAATTTATTTCTTAATTATTATTAATGTACTAATATCCTCATTAGTTCCAGTTACTGATGCTGACTCAGTAAGATATCATCTTGGCCAATTCAACAATGATCAAAAATTTATTGATTTTGATTTACATAGTAAAATTTCTTATATTGGGGATGGTCTTAATGTTATCAGCTATTATTCCAATACATTTAATATTGTCTCATGTTTAAACTTCTATTTTCTATTTTTGATAATTAGCCTTATAAAAAAAACTTTTTCTAACGAAAAAAAGATTTTTTTTTCTATTTTTTTATTATCAATCCCAATTTATTTAAATCTTTTAATATCTCAAAAACCTTTTCTATGGTTAGTGTTTAATTTATTTTATATTTTTTTTCTGAATTACAAAAGATTAATTAATAAAAATTCTTTATCATTTTTAATAATTTTAATTAATTTATCTTTAATTCAAATTTCCAAACCAGAATTTTTGCTTGTAATTCCTTTATTTATTATTTTTTTGATTATAAAATTAAAATTAAATTTTATTGTAAAAGAAAAACCTAGCAAAATATTTTCATATGTTGTCTGTATACTTTTATTTCCTCTAATTTTTTTGATTTATAATTTTTTTGTTTTTTCTGATCCTACAAAAATACTACTGGTACAAAATAACATTGGTGAGGAAAAATTTGTAAGTTTTTTACAAAGTTCAAACATCTCAATCTCATTATCAAATATTTTTGAACTTTTTTTAAATTTGGGACTTCCAATTAAATATTTGAGTTATTTTTCAACCTCTTTAGGTTTTGGTTTTTTTATATGTATTTTATTTTCTAAATTTAGATTTGATAAAAATTATATTTTAGTGATTTTTTTTATTATTCTCAATTTAATATTTCATAGAATAAATATTGAAGAAAATCATTCGAGAAATTACGTATTTATTTATTTAATTTTAATCTATCTATTTTTACAACAAAAAATAATTCTAAAAGACTTTATAAAAATTATTTTAATTATACAATTAATGATAACTCAAGCTTCATTTATGTTATTTAATTATGAAATTTACTTTAAGGATAATTACAAAGAGATAGCTTATAATTATTTTAATGAAAATAAAATTTTTGAAAAAACGAAATTAATAAATGACTCAATAGTTGTAACCAACATTGATGGAAATTTATTTAAAAGATATGATTATGTAAATATCGATTATTACAACTTTGACAGAAGCTTTTTTTATGAAAAATTTTATAATAAAATCAAAGATGATAAAAAAATAAAACATATTATTTTAATTTTGAAAGATGGTGACACTTATCCTGCCTTAAATCAGTACCTAAGTGAGGAACTATTAATTTCTATAAGAACAAGAAATCCACTTAAAAAGAAACAAACAAAAAATTATTCGATTTATAAACTCTCTAAAAAAGAATTATCATTTTTTTCCCCATAGAACTTTTGTTTAAAAAATATTTTTTACCCGAAATAATTTAAGAAAAAAATTATTTTCATAATTTATAATATAAAATAAATAATAGATATTTGATATAACCTATTTTAAAAATTTTTTTTAAGTTTACGTTTTCTTGACAAACAATATCTAAAAAAATTGAAAATTTATCTGATTTAATTTTATCTCCTATTTCAAAATAATCTTTTGAAACATTCATTCCCGAAACTGTAGGTCTCATAAGATTATTTTCAAAATCAATATTTAAAAAGTTACAAATTATTTCTTGTTTTTTTTTTACATCATTTAAAAAATCTTCAAGTTTAATTATTAAAAAATTATCTGGATATTGAGATTGTAAAAAATTCATTTTTTTTAAACTTATATAATACCTTTTTTTAAAGTTTTGCTTATACATAGATCCTAATAATAATTTTTCTATTTGTTGATTATTCGATCTCCAGCTCTTTCGGGATCTTAATGATTTTGAATATAATAAATCTTTTAAATTCCGATAAACAAATATACATTTAAAATTGAACTTTTCTTTTATAAAAAAATTTAATTTTTCAAAACACTCGTTTGCCTCAGGTATTACTATATCCTTACTAATATCATTTTGATTTTTTTCACTGACATAGTATTTAAAATAATTTTCATAAAATATATCAAGAAAATTCTCTGATGTTACAATACCTTTATTAAAAATGTTCTCCATAAAATTTCGATCAAACGAAAAAAAATCAAAATCAAATTTTTCAATATTATTCTTTCCTGTTTTACTATTGTCGAAAAGAGTTTTTAAATAAGAATGCACTTCAATTGCAGAATAATTTGCTGAAATATTGAGCAGCTTTCTTAATTTATTATGATCTATTGGATATGATAATTTATCATTATGGTATTTAACCCTTAGTAAATTTTTTTCTTGCTTTAAATAATATTTTATTTGTATGTCCTCTTTATAATCTTGATCTAATGAATTGAATACATCGAATGGAATATTTGAAATTTTTTCATGTGTATGAACAACTTTAAGCTTAGAATGGGAATCTAAAAACTTTAAAATGGTACTTTTTCCACTTTGAGAAAAACCAGTAACAAAAATTTTCTTCATTTAAATTTTTAAGATAATTTTAATCTATTATTATATCAAATTTTTAAGTTTTTGATTATTTATAAACGATGATAAAAGGGAAATATATTTAAATATGAAGATTTTATTAATATCAGGAGATCACAAAAGACATAAAAATTTTGCATCTGTTATTGACTCAAAATTTGAGCTTGTATCTTGGATTGTTGAGAAGAGAGAAGATAGTCTTCCAAAAATTTATAAGTTCAAGAATAAAATTGATAAAACTAACTTTAATTATCACTTTAAAAAAAGAGATGAATATGAAAAAAAATATTTTAAATATGATGAAAAAAAAATTAATAGAAAAAAGCTTAAAATTACAAAAATCAAAAAAAATATAAAGAAAATTAAATCTATATTAAAAAAATATAAACCCAAAATTTTAATTACTTTTGGATCTTCAATTATACCCAATGAATTGCTAAAGAATTTACCCAAATATTCTATTAATTTACATTCAGGATTAGCACCATATTATAAAGGCTCTGCGTGCAACTTCTGGCCTATATATTTTTTACAACCAAATTTTGTTGGAATGACTTTCCACTATCTAAGTAATAAATTAGACTCTGGAAAAATAATACATCATAGTATTCCAAAATTGAAACTTAACGAAAATATTCATTCTTTGGCATGCAGAGCGCAAATAAAAGCTTTTAAAGATTTTGTAAAAATTGTTGATGCAATAAAAAAAAATAATTTAAGTGGAAAATCATTAGATATTAACGGAAAACTTTTTCAAAAAAAAGATTTTAAACCAGAGCACTTAAGAATAGTTTACAATACATTTAAGGATAGTATTATCAATTTATTTTTAAAAAAAAAAATTTTAACCAACAAACCTAAAATTGTAAATTATAATGATTAATATTGCTTTGATTGGATGTGGTAGAGTCTCAGAATTCCACTGCAAAGCAATTAAGAAACAAAAAAAGCTAAAATTAATTGCGTGTTGTGATCTTGACATAAATAAAGCAAAGTATCTTGCAAAAAAGTATAAAGCTCAAAGTTTTTCAAATTACAATGAAATGCTAAAAAATTTGCCACAAATTGATATTGTTGCAATCATTACTCCATCTGGAATGCATTATAAGCACGCTAAATCTATAATAATTAAATATAAAAAAAATTTAATTATCGAAAAACCTATTTGTTTAAAAACAACTAATTTGATTAATTTATTTAAAATCGCTAAAACTAAGAGAGTTAAGATTTATCCAATTTTCCAAAATAGATACAACAAAGCAGTAAGACGAGTAAAGTTAGCTTTACAAAATAATGAGTTAGGTAAAATAAGAACAATTAATGTGACAGTAAGATGGTGCAGGCCTCAAAGGTATTATGATTTATCTACTTGGCGTGGTACTTACTCTCATGATGGTGGAGCATTATCAAACCAAGGAATACATTATGTAGATATACTACAATATTTATCCGGAGGGATACTTGAAGTAAGTTGTATAGCTAGAACACTAGGAGCAAATATTGAGGTTGAAGATACCGCATTAGGACTATTCAAGCTCAAATCTGGTGGTATAGGATCTTTAGAGGTTACTACTTCTGCAAGACCTGATGATTTTGAAGGCTCTCTAACAATTGTTGGATCAAAGGGATTAGCAAAAATATCAGGGTTAGCTTTAAATAAAATTGAAATCTTCTCACCATCACCTAAAGACATAAAAAAATTTAGCGACAATTTTTCTGATTTACCTGATAGAGGGAGAGTTTATGGTCGTGGGCATTTTGATACTTATGCTGATATTCAAAAAGATATTTTTACTAAAAAAAAGTATCCAATAGATTTTAAACAATCCTACAAATCAATTAACTTTTTAAATTCTTTATATTCTTCATATGAAAACAAAAGTAAATGGATAAAATTAAACAAAACAATTATTTCTAAGAAATTAGGAAGAGTAAACAACAGAATATCAAAATTATATACCACGGATAATTAATGAAAAAATTAGCAATTGATGGTGGAAAACCTCTAAGGCCTAAAGGTTTTCCTGAAAGATTTCCCTACGATAAAAGGGAATTAGATATAATTACAAATATAATGAAGCTTTCTATAAAAACTGGGATTCCATTCAGATACAATGATAAATATTCAAAAATTTACGAAAAAAAATTTATTAAATTTATGAATGGTGGTTTCTGTAATTTAGTGAATTCTGGTACAAATGCTTTACTTGCAAGCATAGCATCTTTGAAGCTAAAAACAAAAAGTGATATTTTAGTGCCATGTTTGACAGATGTAGGTTGTGTTACCCCAATCATTATCTTGGGTTTTAAACCTATACCAGTAGATATCTCTAAAAAAAACTTTAATGTGAGTCTAGATGAAATAAAAAAAAAAATTACAAAAAATACAAGTGCTGTAATAGTGGCTCATATTGGCGGGGAAGTAACCGATATAGATAAAATCTCAAAGTATTTGAAATCTAAGAAAATAAAATTAATTGAGGACTGCTCTCAATCACATGGTGCTATGTATAAAAAAAATAAGGTAGGTACTTTTGGAGATATTTCTTTTTTTTCAACAATGTCATCTAAGCTTCACACAACTGGAGGTACAGGGGGAGTAATTTTCTCAAGATACAAAAATCTGATACATAACTCAAAACTTTTTTCCGATAGAGGGAAATATTTTAAAAATTCAAAGTTTACTGGCAAATATATTTCTACAGGCTTGAATTTAACAATTGATGAATTATCAAGTGCAATTGGAACGATCCAGCTAGATAAATTATCTTTAACAATTAAAAGAACTAATTTTATTGGCGATTATATCAAAAAAAAACTTATAGATAATAAATCACCGTCAAAAATATCTGGTCAATATAAAAATACTTTTAATGTATACTGGTTTCTAAGAATAACTCTCGATTTAACAAAAATAAAAGTAAGTAAAAAGAAATATTGTGAAGCTTTGAAAAAGGAAGGTTTAAATTTATCTGAAAAATATATATATAATCCTTTTTATCAAAAATGGATAAAAGATCATAAATTCAAAAAAAAACTTAAATTTCCTAATTACGATCAAAGCCTAAAAAAGAACTATGTCATTTTTATCAGAGAAAATTATAACAAAAAAGATGTACAAGACATTATAAGAATTATAAAAAAAGTTGACAATGAATTTAAAAAATAAGTTAGTCAAAGTAGCTGTTTGTTCAAGAACTTTTTATAAAAATTTATATTTAAGAAATGAATTAAAAAAACTAAAAAAAATAATCAAATTTAATAAAACAAATAAAACTCTTCGAAATAAAGAATTATCTGATTTCATTGGTGACTCGGAAATAACCATAATTGGTTTAGAAATAATAAATAAATCTATAATTAATAAATTATCAAATTTAAAAACCATTATAAAGTACGGTGTTGGTTTAGATAAAATTGATTTAAATTATTTAAAAAAAAAAAATATTAAACTTATTCATTTTCCTGGTTTCAACAAAAGATCTGTATCTGAGCTTGTTTTAGGTTATATTCTCGCAAAATCTAGAAATTTTTACGAACATTTTAAGGAAACCAAAAACAAAAATTGGGAAAATAAAACTGGAAACTTAGTAACTAAAAAAAAAATTGGAATTATAGGTTGTGGAAATATTGGGAAAGATTTAATTAAAATTCTTAAACCATTTGATAATGAAATATATGTTAATGATATCAAAAATATTAATGATTATGCAAAAAAAAATAATCTTAAAAATTCAAGTAAAAAAATTATTTTTAAAAATTGTGACTTTATTTCTATTCATATTCCTTATAACAAAAAAAATAGAAATATAATTGACCAGAAATATATTTCTTTAATGCGAGATAATTCAACCTTAATAAATACCTCAAGAGGAAATATTGTTAACGAAAATGATCTTTATAAAAATTTGAAAAAAAAAAATATATTCTCTTATTTTGATGTTTTAAGTATTGAACCATTAAATAAAAATAATAGACTTATTCACCTTAAGAATTTTTTTCTTTCACCACATATAGGTGGATCTACATTGGAAAGTATATTAGAGGGTGGTCGCTTATGCATAAAAAGAATATAAATTTTTCAAAATTAAATATTTATGGTTTTGTACCAGCTAGAATGGCTGCCACTAGATTTCCTGGTAAACCTCTTAAAAAGATTTTAGGCAAGCCTATGATTCAGCATGTATACGAAAAAGCAAAAGAATTCAAACACTGGAAAAATCTCTTTCTTACTACTTGTGACAAAGAAATAAATGATTTCGCAAAAAAAAATTCAATACCAAATATAATGACATCAAAAAAACATAAAAGATGTCTTGATAGAGTTTATGAAGCAGCAAATAAAACTAAGGGTATAAAAAATAACGATATAATTGTTTGTGTTCAAGGTGACGAACCAATGCTTAAACCAAATATGATAAGAAATGCTATAAAACCTATACTACAAAAGAAGGTTAATTGTACTGTTCTTGCAATGGACATAATTCATAAAGATCAATTTTTAAATAAAGATATTGTTAAAATTATTCATGATGAAAATGATGAGGTGCTTTACACCTCTAGGGCACCAATACCGTATGCAAAAGAGTTTAATAGAAAAATTGGCGCAAAAAGAATTTATGGAATATTTGTATTCAAGTGGTTTTTTTTAAAAAAATTTTATCGTACACCTGAAAGTAATTTGGAAATAATAGAGTCTTGTGACTCAAATAGAATTTGTGATCATGGAAGAGGACAATTCATTGCAAGACAAAAATATGTTGCATCCTTCTCTGTCGACACACCCGCAGACTTAAAAAAAGTAGAGAATTTTTTGAAAAAGAATGAAAAAAATTAATGTTGCAATTGTAGGGTTTGGTTTAGTTGGAAATAGAAGAAAAAAATATATTGATAAAAATAAAAAATTTAATTTAGAATTTATTAGCGATAATAGATTTAATAAAGACTTCAAAAGAAAAAACATTTTTTTTTACAAAAACTATAAAAATATTCCAGTTAAAAATTTGAATGCTGTATTTATAACTTTACCAAATTTCTTAGCTCCTGTTGTAACTAAATATTTTTTAAAAAAGAATATTCACGTTTTTTGCGAAAAACCACCAGCAAAAAATTTAGCAGATATAATTGATGTATATAAACTTTATAAAACTAAAAAAAATCTAAAATTAAAATATGGTTTTAATCATAGATATCATCTTTCAGTACAATTGGCTAAAAAAATAATTGACAAAAAAAAAATTGGTCAAATTATAAATATCAGAGCTATTTATGGTAAAAGCAAGATTTTGAATTTTTCAAAGAGTAATTGGAGATCAAAAAAAAAATTAGCTGGTGGTGGTATTCTTTTAGATCAAGGAATTCATATGCTTGATTTAATTAGATATTTAGCTGGAGATTTTGAAGAATATAAAAGTTTTATATCTAATAAATATTGGAAGTATGATGTTGAGGATAATGCATTCGCAATAATGAGAAATAAACAAGGAATAATTGCCTCAATTCACTCAACAGCAACACAATGGCAACATAAATTTAATTTAGAAATAATATGCTCTAAAGGTTCAATTATTTTAGATGGAATACTTTCAAGTACAAAAACTTATGGAAAAGAACAGCTCAGGATTTATCCTTCTGCTGAACCTTATACATACAAAGACAACAAGAAAACAAAAATATTTTACTTTAATAATGACCCATCATGGGAACTGGAAATTAAAGAATTTGCAGATGTTATTACTTATAATAAAGCAGTCAAATATGGTACGATTGATGAGGCTATAAAAGTAATGAGAATGATCCAAAAAATTTATAAAAATGATAAGAGAGTTTTAAAAATATGAAATCAATTGAAAAGTTAGCATATAAAGAGAAAAATATAGAAAATTTTAGTAAAAGATATTTGGAAAGAATAAATCTTATCTTTAAAAAAATAAATTTAAAAGAATTATCTAGGTTAGAAAATGAATTTTTGGATTTAAGAAAAAAAAATTCTACATTATTTGTTTTTGGTAATGGTGGTGGAGCTGCTACTGCAATGACGATGGCAAACGATTTAGGTTTTGATGTATTAAAAAAAACAAATAAAAAAACATTTAAAATTATTTCACTTAACGATAATAGTTCTGTTGTAACTGCAATTGCAAATGACAAAAGTTATGATGAGATTTTTATGAATCAACTAAAAATTCATTTTAATAAAAAAGATAAAATCTTAATTTTTTCAGCTTCTGGAAATTCTAAAAATTTGATTAAAGCAGCTAAATGGGTCAAGAAAAAAAAAAGGTAAGGTAATAAGTATTATAGGTTTTGATGGTGGTAAACTTAAAAAGCTCAGTGATACCTGCATTCACATTCCAACTGAAAAAGGTGAATACGGGCCTGTAGAAGATTTTCAATTAATGATAAACCATATGTTAGCACATTGGTTTCAAAAAAATTTAAAGAGATAAAGTTAATGCGTATTAATTTTAAAGGAAAAACTGCATTAATTACTGGAGCATCAGATGGTATAGGTAAAACTATATTTAATGATTTTAAAAAACTTGGTGCTAAAGTAATTGGAACTTGTAATCAAAAAAAAATGAGAGGACTTATCCAAGTCGATTTCAATGACACAAGATCAGTAAAAAAATTTCTAGAAAAAATAAATAAATATAAAAAAATTGATATTTTGATAAATAATGCAGGAACTAATATTTTAAATCCAGTCAATAAATTGATTGAAAATGATATTTATAAACTAATTAAAATTAATACTGTTGTACCGACATTGATAACAAAAGTAATCTCTAAAAAAATGATAAAAAACCGGTATGGTAGAATTATTAATATGTGCTCTATATTTGGTGAGATAACAAAAGAGAAAAGAGTTTTATATAATATTACAAAATTTGGATTAAATGGTCTCACAAAAGGATCTGCTATTGACCTTGCTAAAAGTCAGATATTGGTAAATTCTATTTCTCCAGGATTTGTTTCGACCAAACTAACAAAAAAAATTTTAGGAAAAAAAATAAATACATTAAAAAAAGAAATCCCATTAAAAAGATTAGCTTATTCAGATGAAATTTCTAGGATAGTTTTATTTCTTGCCAGTGATCTTAATACCTATTTGACTGGACAGAATATAATTGTAGATGGAGGTTTTACATCTAAGTAAAATTATATCAAAAAAATTTAGGTGTTATAATAATTAAATGAACAAGATTAAAATAAAATCGAAAATAAAAAGTTACGAAATTATATTTAAAAAAGTCAAAAAATTTAAAAATGAAGAAAATTGCGTTTTTTTTATTGATTATATTTTTTTTAAAAAAAATTCTTTTTTGTTTGATAAAAAAATAAAAAAAATTCTTATTGTTGCTAATGAAAAAACAAAAAGTTTTGAAAATTTAAATAAGATATTTGACAAATTTTTCAAACTAAACCCAAATAGATCTACAACATTAGTATGTGTTGGTGGCGGGGTATTGCAAGATGTCTCAGCATTTATAGCATCAATTACATTTAGAGGACTTAATTGGATATTTTATCCTACAACCTTGCTAGCCCAAGGGGACAGTTGTATAGGTGGAAAGACATCGATAAATTATAAAGGATCAAAAAATCAAATTGGAAATTTTTATCCTCCAAATAAAATATTCATTGATACTAATTTTTTAAATACTCTTAAAAAAAACGATATTTTGTCAGGATACGGTGAAATGGCTCATTATTACTTGCTGTCAAGTTTTAAAGAGCAAGTATTTTTTAAAAAAAGAACAGATGAAATTTTAAAAAATAAAAAGTTTAACTTAAAAAAAACTATTAAAAACTGTTTAGGTATAAAAAAAAAGTTTATTGAGAAAGATGAATTTGACAATGGAAAAAGATTACTGCTAAATTACGGTCACTCTTTTGGTCATGCACTTGAAAAATATACAAATTATAAAGTGCCTCATGGATTAGCAGTATCGATAGGATTAGATTTGGCAAATTATATTTCATATAAAAAAAAGTATTTGGATAAAGAAAATTATCTTTTTATGAAAAGCATATTGGCCTCAATAAACAAAAAAATCTTTATTAAAAATTTTAATAATCTTAAATTTTTAAATTATTTAGAAAAAGACAAAAAAAATACGCAGAATCATTTTGGAGTAATTTTAACTCGTGGACCCAAAAAAGCATTTTTTTTAAAAATAAGTAAAAAAGATAAAAACTTTCAAAATTTTATAAATGAATACTTTTATAAAAAAGAAATAAACAGATAAAATGAATTTTTTAATAGAATTATTTAACTATTCCAAAATTCATTTTGAAAAGAAATTTTTTATTATTTTTACTTTAGTTTTAATTTCTGCCCTATTAGATTTTTTTGCTATAATCAGTTTTATTCCAATAATTAATATTCTTTTTCCTGATACTATGTCTGGTAGTGAAAGAATTTTAGAATTTTATCTGAGATTTTTTGATTTACTGAACATTAATTATAATGCGGTATCTTTAAGTCTTTTAATAATCTTAATTTTTTTTTTAGTAAAATTAATTGAATTCTTCTCAGAATACTATTCTTTAATTTTAACTCAAAATGTAAAATATAAATTACAAAAAGAATTTTTATTTAAATTAAAAAAATCTTTTTTAGGTTATTTTGTAAATATTAGAATAGGTGAAATAACAAACTTATATAACAGAGAAATACATTTTGTTGCTGAATCATATAGATTGTTATTAATAATTATCGCAAGACTAATAATTTTCTTTTTACTATTAATATTTTTACTGATTAATGAGTCCCTTTTAACATTTTCAACTTTAATTTTAACTTTTCTATTAATTTTAAGTATGAAAAAATTTTATAATATAATTGAGAATAATGCTAATGATCTGATTAATGAACAAAAAAAAGTATCCTCTAGTTTTACTTTTTTTATAAACAATATTTTTTCGATAAAGAATACTATATATCAAGACAGTCACATAAATGAAATTAAAGATCAAACAGAAAATTGGATAAAATATTTAATTAAAAATATTAGATATAAATTAATTGTTAGCTCTTTTATAGAACCAATATTTATAATTATGATAATATTTAGTATTTTTATAATTTTTCAAATACAATCTGTAATTCCTGCAAATTACTTAATAAATCTAGGAATTCTTCTAAGATTTGCGCGACACTTTTTATCAATTCAAAATTCTTATATTAAAATTTTAAATTGGAAAAGATACGTCAAGTCAAAAAAATTTCATGATAAATTATTAGAAGACTTTTTAGACGATCAAGCGAACCAAAAAGAAAATATCTCAGAAATTTCAGAAATTTTAATTGAAAAGCTTAATATATCTTATGAGGATAAAACAATAATCAAAAATTTTAATATTAAATTAGAAGTGCCGTTTTGTTTAAAAATAGATGGTAAAAATGGTTCTGGTAAAACAACTTTAGTTAGAGCTATTATGGGTTTAATAAAATTAGATAATGGAAATATCAAGTTTAATAAATCAGATATAAACCAATTAGATAAAAAAACTTTATCTAATAAAGTATGTATTTTAGATAAAAATCCTCTTATTATTAAAGGCTCATTTTTAGATAATATTAAATTTAATCCTAAATCAACACCTAATAAAAAAGAAATAATAAATTTTATTAAACTTTTTGATTTATCGGATATATTTAATGAAAATAATCTTGAAGATAAAATTATTGAGGAAGAGGGAAAAAACTTATCTCAAGGACAAATGCAAAAAATTTCAGTAATTAGGTCACTTGTTAATCAATATGAGGTTCTAATACTTGATGAGGGATTATCAAATATTGATGAGAATAATGAAAAAAAGATCATGAAATACTTAATTCAACTTTATGATGAAAAAAAAATGAACTTAATCTTTATTTCACATAAAACTAATTTTGATAATTATTTTAAACAAAAGGTAAGTCTTTAAATTAAATGAAGCAGATTAATTATAGTAGACATTTTCTAGATAAGTCAGATTATAGCTTTTTATTATCTGCGGCAAAATCCTCTAATATTACTCAAGGAAAATATGTTGAAACTTTTGAAAAAAATTTAAAAACTTTTTGTGGAGCAAACTATTGCTTAACTACTAATAGTGCCTCTACAGCATTATATCTATGTGTAAAATCTATTTTAATCAATGAAAAGAATGTTAATAAATTTTGTTATATTTCTCCAAATACCTACGCAGCCACAGCTAATTGTATTATTTTGAATAATTTAAAAGTAAATTTTATAGATATAGATGAGACTTTAAATATGTCTCCAGAGAAATTGGAGGAAGCTTTAAAAAAAAGAGGTAAAATTAAAGGTAAAACTATTGTAATTGTAACTCATTTTGCAGGCAACCCATGCGATTTGAAAAAATTTAAAAAACTTAGTCTCAAGTATAATTTAATAATCATTGAAGATGCAGCACATGCTCTTGGTTCAGAATATGAGGGTCAAAAAATAGGTGGAGGAAAATATTCTGATTTTACTGTTACTAGTTTTCATCCAGTCAAAACTATTACAACCGCTGAGGGGGGTGCTATTTTTTTAAAAGATAAAAAAACTTATGAAGTTTTAAATTGTTTGAGATCAAACGGTATTTCGAAAAAAAAATTTTATAACAAGAAATATTATGATCAAATATATTCAAGTCTAAATTTTAGACTGAGTGATTTGCATGCAGCTATTGGAATTAGTCAATTAAAAAAAATAAAAAAATTTGTAAGCTACAGAAACCAAATTTCAAATAAATATAAAAAAGAAATAAATAATAAAAATATTTTCTATCAAAACATTACAAAAAATTCATTATCTAGTTTTCATTTATTCATCATAAGAATTAAAAATATTAATTTTAAAAACAAATTTTTATTTATGAAAAAGGTAGCTAAGTCTGGTATTAATTTTCATAATCTTTATATTCCAATATTTTATTTCAAACTTTACAGAAATAAAAAGTACAAATGTCCAAATGCTGAAAAATTTTATAAAGACTCAATTTGTTTACCTATTTTTTACAAAATTAAAAATTCGACTATAAAAAAAATCATAAAAAAACTTAATGAATTTAAAAACTAATTTAGATGTTTTATATTTAACTGAAAATTTAGATAATTATAAATCATCAGAGTATCAATTAGACTTTCTTAATAATTTAAAAAATAATTTCAACATTTATGAATATGGTCCAGGTTATAAAAATTTCGATTATAAGAAAAGTTTATCTGATTTAGAAAATGATACACAAAAAAAATTCGATTTAATTTTTTTGGGACATTCTTTTTTATCAGATAGATCTGAATTTAAATTTTTAATGAATAACATCTTAAAAAATATTAAAAAAATTCCCAAAGTTATGTTTTTAAATAAAGAGTATGTGAATTTACGAGAGAAACTAAGATTTATTGAGGAAAATAATGTAAATCTTGTTTTTTCTCATCATCATTTAGCATTATACTTAAATAAGTTTTACAATAAGAAATTTATTTTTTTACCTTTTGCGACAACATTTAATAATTTTAAAAAAAAAAACGATAAAAAATATGATCTCAGTTTTATAGGTATATTAAAAAATTTAAATAAAAAATATAATCACACAAATATTAGAGAAGAAATAAGAGATGCTCTTTTTTTTAGTTTTAAAAATATAAATCTTTTTAAAAAAAAAAATTTTTCTAGTTTCAATTTTTTTTGGACAAATCATCCACGTAATAAATTTGAGGGAATTTTATCAAAAATTTTTTTTAAAAAATGGTTAACAAAAAAGGACTATCAAAATGTTATTTCCTCTAGTAAAACGACTTTTAATACCCCATCACCTTACAATATAATCGGGCCTCGATATTATGACTCTCTTGCTTGTGGTACACCTATCATATGTCCCAAAAAAAAAATTTATAAACATTATTTTGATGAAACAGACCTTGTGCAATTTGAAAATAAGGACGATTTTTTTGTAAAATTTAAATATTTACTAAATAATAAAAATTATTTAGAAGAACTATCCAAAAATTTGAAAATAAAATATAAAGATGTTAACTATAAAAAAAGAGTTGAAAAAATTTACTACCATATCTTGAATGAATTATAAAAAATATGCTACTTATATTCTCCAGAAATGTTGGTCTCAAAACTTGGGATAAAGTAGGTAATCTTTCAAGAGAGTTAGCCTTGTATAATAAACTTATAGAAAAAAAAATATTCAAGAAAATTTTTTTTTTTACATATGATAGACAGGATGTAAATTTTTCAAAGGAATTAAAGAATCAGAATGTTCTTTCAAAGGATATTTTTGTTATTTCTCCTCCAATAAATATAAGATTTAAGATTTTAAATAATTTTTTTTGTTTGTTCTATTTCATAATTATATTTTTAAAAATATCTAATCAAGTGAAAATAATTAAAACCAATCAAATAGATGGCAGTTATTTAGGTGTTTTATTAAAAATTTTTTATAAAAAAAAATTATATGTTAGATCTGGATATAATATTATTAAGAGAGATAAAGTTTTAAATTTCAATTTTATAAAAAAAAATTTAAACATTCTACAATTTAAGTTATCTTTAAAATTTGCAGATGAAATATCTGTAAGTAATCTTTTTGAAAAAAGATATTATTCTATAATTCATAAAAAAAACCCGAATTTAATTTATAATTATATTGATACAAACTTATTTTATAATTTTAATGAGAAAAGAAAAAATGATTTTTTATATATAGGAAGAATTTCAAAGGAAAAAAATATATCTGAAATTATTAATGTTTTTAAAGATAACCCTAAATTTAATTTAGACTTGTACGGCCAAAAAAAAAGTAGTCCGGATGAAATTAATTTTGTTAGCTCAAAAAACATAAATTTTCATGACCCAGTGCCTAATAATTTAATTCCAAATCTTCTTAATAAATACAAATTTTTAATTTTGTTATCAAATTTTGAGGGGTTATCAAAAACCATTATTGAAGGTATGAGTTGTGGTATATTTTGCACAGTATCAGATCTGATCGAAAATAAATTTTTAATTAAACATAACGTAAATGGACATATTTTAAAAAAAGGTTCTGTGCTAAATCTTAAAAATGTTTTAGAGACTGAAAAACAAAATCAATTATATGTTGATTATAATAAGAATTTTGTACACAAATATTTTTCGTTTGAAAAATATCTCGAAAGAGAAATATCAATTTTAAATAAAATTTGAATTAACATACATGCATCATACTTTTATAGTTTCTCATAGCGCTGGTGAATTGGATGTAATTCTTCCAATAATTGTTGATTTATCAAAAAAAAAAACTTCAAAAGTAAATATAATTATTACTAAAAAAGAGATATTTAACTCAATTAAGATAAATAATATATATCAAAAAATTTTGAATTCAAAAAATATTTCTTATAAATATACACCTCTTTTAAATAAATTTGATCATGGGAAATTTAATTTTTTTTTAAGATTAATTTATAAATTTATTTTATCTTGTTTATTTTTAATCAAAAATTTAAATATTTTACGATCAGATCATATTTATATCGAAACCACAAATCAAATTTCAAAAGATTTAATTTTTTATATTTTAAACAATATATTTAAAAAAAAATTTTATATTCTTAATCAAGGACAAAGTTATAATATTGTTAATGATAATTTTAAATTGAATCCTACAAAACCAATTAACTACGAATATTTAATTTTTTCAAAAAAACATATTGAATGGTGTAAGTCATTGGGTTACAAAAAATATAAAATTATTGGGTTTCCAAAATTTTTTCTGAATTGGATTAAAGAAATATCTAAATACGATAATTTTAGAAAAAAAAATAATTATGTAATTTTTTCTAGGCCCCCTCATAAATTTTATATGTCAAAAAAAAATTACAAATATCTACTTAATTCCTCATTAGAAACAATTTTAAAAATTGACGCTACAGCTAATATATATATCAAACCTCATCCTAGAGAAACCTTTGATCTATTTAAAAGAAATATGAAAAAAGAATACATTAATAATAAAAATATAAAATTCACTAACTTAAATTCAATGACTTTAAGTAAGAATGCAAAATTAATAATATCTTTTTGGACTTCAGCTATACTGGAAAGTATTATATTTAATAAGCCTGCAATTGAATATCATATTGAGAATAAAAATTTTAAAAAAATCGAACCAAGAGGTTCTCTCTATAAATTATTGGGGTTTACAACTGTTAGAAATAAAAAAGATCTGCTATACTTTATTACTCATCCGAAAAAAATAAAAAAAATTAATAAGAATTCTTTCGAGGAATTTAATTTTAAAAAATTTAAAATATAAAATTTAAAATTTTTTTAAAATATAAATTAATTTATTGTAACCGAAAAAAATAATTCCTCATTAACTATTTTTTTAATAAAACTTTGATTTCTTTATCACTTAAAAAATCTTTATTCGTATCAGATCTATACTCAAAACCATCTAGAACTTTTTTTCCTTTTTCTCCCAAATAATTTGAGTATGTCTTAAGGATTTGATCTTTATCGATTGTGGATGGTGATATTACAAAAAAATTTTTAAATTCTATTGTGTTAAAAGAACTTTCAGATGGACACATTAGTTCATGAATTTTTTCACCAGGTCTTATTCCAATATTTCTAAACTTTACTTGTGGTTCAATCGCTTTCATTAAATTTACAATTTTTATTGATGGAATTTTTGGTACAAATATCTCTCCACCTTTCATAATATGAAATGATTTTAATACGAAGTTTGTAGCCTGATCTAGTGTTATCCAAAATCTAGTCATTTTAGTATGTGTCAAAGGAAAAATTTTTTTTCCATCTTTTTTCAATTTTAATAAAAAAGGAACTAAAGACCCCCTTGAATTTAAAACATTTCCATATCTTACGACTGAAAATTTTATATCTGCTTTACCAACAATGTTATTTGCTGCCGTAATTAATTTATCAGACGCAAGTTTTGATGCTCCGTATAAATTTATAGGTAATGCAGCCTTATCTGTTGATAAAGCTACAACTTTTTTTACTTTATTTTCGATTGCTACATCAACAATGTTTTGTGCACCCAGGACATTTGTTTTTATACATTCAAATGGGTTGTATTCTGCGGCAGGCACTTGTTTCAATGCGGCAGCGTGGACTATAAAATCTACATCCTTTGTAGCAAATAATAATCTCTCTTTGTCTCTAATATCTCCAATAAAAAATCTCATAACTGAACTTTTATCCCTTAATTTATCTTTTAATTCATACTGTTTGAGCTCATCTCTAGAAAAAATTATTATTTTTTTCAAAACTTCTAAATCCAATAATTTTTTAACAAAAAAAGTTCCAAATGATCCTGTTCCACCTGTTATTAATAATGTTTTGTCTTTTAAAATATTTTTTAAATTTTGTTTCATAAATTTTTTAACATTATCTAATTGTTTAACTATTTCGGCTTTTTTTATTTTTATACAAAATTTTTAACATTTCTAAATCTTCTTTTGAATCAACATCAACGGACATTTTTTTATCTAAATAAAAATAATTAAATTGTTTATCTTTTATAATTTTATAATCTTTTACTTTAAACCAATAGAATTGACCAGCATCGTGATAATATTTTCTCATATCTTGTGTCCTTTTTTTGGAGTCTTTAGAATTTAAAAACTCTACTAAACTCTCTCCTTTTAGCTTCAATGCGATATCTAAAGGAGCTGAATAAGAGCAAATTGATAATAAATAATTAGCTTTACTCTTTTTAAATTTTTTAAAACTTTTTATCAAAATTTTTTCAGTGATTAATATGCTTGTTGGGTAAAAATAACAAATAGAATGTAATTGAATCTTTTCTTTTTTTGCATACTTTAGAAAATGATTTATCACATCTTCATCAGTGGATTTATCTGTAGCGTACTTTTTTGGTCTTAAAAATGGAACTTTAGCACCCACTTTTTTGACTATATTTGAAATTTTTAGTGAGTCAGTTGAAACACAAATTCTATCAAAAATATTAGAGTTTCTTGCTGTTTGAATTGTCCAATTAATAATTGGTTTATTATTAATTTTTAATATGTTTTTGTTTTTAATTCTTTTTGAACCTGATCTAGCTGGTATTAGACATACATTCATAATAATATTAATTATAAAATATATTAATCATAATAAAAAGTTTTTAATGACTAAAAGAACAGCTTTTATACTTTTAACTTCACCATTTCAATTAGTTTATGCAGAGATCTTGTTATCAAAATTTAAAAATATTAATAAAGTTGGACTTATAATTCATCCATCTCTTAATGAAAATTCTTTTAATACTATAAAAAGGAATAGTAAGATTTTAGGTTATCAAAAAATTTTTGATTTAAGATTTATTGGAAAAAAAATCGAAAAAATTGAAAATATTAGATTATATAAAAAAATTTTTTTTAAAAAACAAATAAAGCAATATTTAAACAAGAAAAAGTTTTTAAAAGAATTAATAAAAAAAAAGATTAAGATTAATTCTGGAGATATTTTTATTTTAAGAGAAAAGTACAATATTTATGAGGAAATTTATTATTACAGAAATGAATTTGAGTACTTTGGTATAAAAGAAGGTTTAGATCAAGAATTTAAATTTTCAGCTGAATTTGGATTTTTCAACTCTTTCGAGATTTTTCTAAAAAGACTTATTTCTAACTGTATTCTAAAAATAAAATTTTTCAATCACTTGAATGAATTTAATGAATTTATTAAAAAAAAAAACATAACATTTACAAATAAAACATCTGAAGGTTTTAATAACAAAATTCTCAAAAAAATAATTTTTAAATTGTCTAAAAATTACAATAATAAATATAAAAATATTAGAACAATGATTTTCAGTCACCCATTAATAGAAAACAAAAAAATTTTCAACACCAACCCCAAAAAAGAGGCCAGAATCTATAACAATCTTTATCATTATGCAAAAAAAGGCAGTAAATTAAGACAGAAAGAAATTATTTTAAAAATACATCCCAGGATCTCAAAAAAGAATTATAATCTAATTAAAAAGTATCTAAGATTTAAAGTTATAGATTTTAATGACCATACTTTATCTGAAGTTTTTTTATTTTCAAAAAAATTGAAAACTATATATTCACCTGGATCAAGTATTTTGTTATATGCCAAATATCTTTTTAACAAAAAAAGCTTCTTTGTTTCCCTTAAAAATCTCAATATTAATTTTGCTTATTCAAAGAGTATAGAAAAAATATTCAAAAAAAATAAATTTGATATTATTAGACTTGATGATTATTAATGATCATTAATTCTCTCAAATTTTGAATTACAAATTGGACTATTTAAAGGAAGTTTTTTCAATATTCCTTTTTCAAATAAGCTAATTTGATTGAATATTGGACTTAAATTTTTGATATAATTTTTAATTACTTTTCTAGTATGATGAATATTCAGGTATACTACATTGCTAGCTAGATAGCCTTTTTTGAGCATCTCTTGAGTAATATAAGTTTTGTACATAAGATTATTTTTTGATTTAAATGAAAAACTTGTAATAGTTTCAATGCCAGTAATACTAATTTTTAAATCATTTTGTTTAGCCAAAATTTCCCATGATTTATTTAACACTTTTCCAATTTTAATTAAATTATTGTATGGTTTTTTTTTTTTTAAAATATCTAATGTTTTGATAGCAGCTAAATAACCTAATCGTTCCGACCAAAAAGTACTACTGATGAAACTTTTTTCTGCAATTTTCATATATTCTTTTCTTCCTAGAACACACGTAATAGCATACCCATTTCCCAGTGCTTTTCCAAACATTGCTAAATCTGGGTTTACTCCAGTTGTTAAATGTAAACCTCCTAAATTTCTTCTAAAACCAGTAGTACATTCATCAAATATTAATAATATTTTATTTTGGTTAGCTAGTTTTCTAATTTTTCTTAAATTATCTTTATCTGGTAATCCATTTCTAGCAATTTCCATATAAATTGCGGCTGGTCTAAATTTTTGAATAATTTTTTTAAGTTTATTCAAATCATTTGCTTGAAATGTATGACAAGTATTTCTAAGAGCTTTTGGAACCCCATGTGGTTCTAATCCAGGTAATAAAAATT
>MDTG01271805.1_pt1 | contig 40771 bp, 47 predicted proteins | sample 811421 | NCBI WGS metagenome assembly MDTG01 (sample SAMN05326645, study PRJNA326480) | marine metagenome | isolation source: seawater | place: Pacific Ocean: South East | collected 2011 | reverse complement strand
TTTCTGTGTTTATTGACTGACCAGAAGATTTAAAATTAAATTTCTTTTGATTTTGCGATCGAACTCTTGACATAAATCTACCTCTGGTGTATAAATATCAGCTTAGTTAAATTTATATGTAATATTAATCAGATAAAATTTAACAATTTGATATTGAATATCACAGCCAAAACACCGGAGGTCCTCCGGCCATGGGTATCGCTGTCCATGTTCCTACTGCGGCATGTATTTTATTAGATATTTCCGTAGCAGCCGTTTCATAAGTGTCTGTATTTTCCACGCTTAGTGCAACGGCTGGAGGTTGGCCGACTGTTACTTCAGAGGCTGCCGCCAAAACGAGTGCGTCAAGAGCGATTACGTCGCCGCCGGCTGGAACTGCGGCGTTGATTGCAGAACTAAGATCATCAGCTTGGGCCTCGGGAGTTAATTCACCTTTAACGGCATTGAATACAGCAAGCCTGGTAGGTTCCGGCGCTGGACTTGCACCTGCTATAGCGGCCATCATTAAATAATCAGTAATTATTCTAGGAATAGCCTCCATATCTGGTTCGTATTCTGGGGTTTCTCCATCCTCGCCTGGTTCAGGAGTTTTACTAAGGTCCTCGAGTGCTTCTTGGATCGCACTCTTCAATCCTGCTGAGTCTAATGGCATTATTTAGTCTTCCCAACTTTGCTAAGCATCAGTTTCAAGTCGTCGATGTCTGCAACCGTACTTTTGAAGGCTCCGGTAGGCGTTTCTTCCCCTCCTGGAACTCTCTTACCCGACGGTCCTGTTCCTGTTGGGTGTATATGGTTGTCCAGAACATTTATTATAGCTGACAGTATTCCTTGTAACTGACTTCCTAAAACCAAAGGTTCACTAGCATCTTTTCCGATAAAAAGTTGTTCTCCGGCGCCGTTAGCAGCAGGTCCTTCAGCATTATCCTCCCGGCCGGCTATAATAATTTTTGGTCCGTCTATGTAGATTGTACCATCTGGTTCAATAGCAATAACAGCCCGCTTATCTTTATTAGGCTCAAACTTACCAGTATTATCCGCTGGTGCCCCCTCTTTTATAATTCTGATTGAACCATTAACTTGATTAGAAACACCGGCATCTGGGTCTTTTCTAGCTATTATTCTAACATGATCGCTTTTAAGAACTACACTCGAACCTGATTGGACATCAACTTCATTATCAACTGAGAATTTTACTTTTGCCCCATCTTCTTCCGATAAGCCAAAATCAACATCAGCTTTTCCATCCGCAGCGATGTAGACTCGGGCTGCATCATACCTAAAATCTGGATCTCCCTCTATAGCATGATCTAGGGTAGAATCAGTTAAGTCTTTGTGAAAAGCTCCAGGGTTTTTTGATGTTTCTGATAAGCTTGTTCCTCTAGGGTTATCACTATCCACCACAGTTTCTTTAACTCTGGGGTAAGTAGGAGCATGAGATAAGTCTCCTTCGCGTTCAATCGGTAGCTTTTCTTGATCGGTTGAGTCGTGAGAGATGCCTCCGTCTCTTACTCTATATCCTCTTCCGGCGATGATGTCAATTGCTGGAGCAAACTTATCAGTAATTTCCTTTATTGGATCAATTTCTCTTTCAGATCCTGGATTTGCTGAAAATTCTTCTACTTGGGGAACTGTAGCTATAGATCTAAGTGGTTCTTTTTCTCCAAGCTGTAAACTTTCTAACCTTTCTTTGTCTTTTCCCTCAGCAGACCATCCGCCTTTTATAGCATGACCGGTAGTTCCCAATATTATACTGGTATTGTTAGATCCTTGAAGGACCATATCTGCTGGTCTTTTAGTTAACCGAGGAACAGGTTCGTACTTAAAAGAATAATAAGCTAAAGAACCGGTAGATTGAATGCAGTATTCGTTTTTATCATCTCCAAAGGTAAAACCACCGTCAGCGCCTGTCCCATTAGGGAATCCAAACATTTCGAAATCTTTAGAATTCTCTTCGCTAGGTGGAGGAGCATTTTCCGATTCCGCTACAGGATCATCGGCTGCGTCGTCACCAACCTGAAAGTGATGCCTTCTATCTTCGTGAGAGTAATTCAAATCTTCAACATCATCCCAGCTAGGAACTCTCGATATCCAATGAAGATATTCAGAACTAGTGCCTGGTGAAGATGGCTTGACAACCCAAACATGCTCTCCTGGCTTAACAGGAAAACAAAGGTGAGGAGGAAAAAATGGTAAAGCTATTTCATATTTATTAGTTCTAACGCCTTTGCCGCTATTGATCGGCCTGATAATTACAGAGTTTCTAGGAGTGCGAGTTATAAATTTGAAATTAACTATTGAAGTTTCGTTGTATTTAATTTCAAATTCCTTTTGATTTTTAAAACCTGCAGGATCGTTTATTACTTCTACTACTACAGCTTTTTCAAAAACAGTATCAGGATCACTAAAAAATAAGGCTTCCCGGATTTCCTTGTCGCCATCAACTCCAGTATCGTCGTTAAAAGCTACTTCATTAACGTTTAAGTCTGGTAAAACCATTTTGTTTAATCCTTAATTTGAGAAAATAAATCATCCGGATCAATTTTGCTATTTTCAACTTCAGCTTTTGCAATAATTTCCGCTAGTTTAAGTAATTGTTCATTTGACTTATTCATTCTTTCAAGATACTTTGATAATATTGCTCCGATAGCGGCATGTTCTGCTATTCCGGCGCGCATTTGGGTGTAGGCTTCTACAAATAAAACATGAGCATTTTGACGATCTAAATTTGCGTTTTCGTATATCTCTTTCCAAAGAAGTTTCTTTTTATCTTCAGAACTGACTAGTTCAGAAAGCATTTTTTCAAACTTTTTTGTTTTTTCTTCTATCTTAGCTAGCTTGCCTAGAGCTTCATTTATTTCATCCATTTTAAAACCTTAAAAAATATCTATTATTCTTTTATCATGAACTATATCTCTGTAATGCTTTCTGATGGAGGACATTGCGACAGAAAGCTTCTTAGGGGTTAGTCCAGAAATTTCTCTCACATAAACGTATATCGCTCTTTTATTTAAGAAATCTAATTGATCTATTTTTGCAAATATTTCTATAATTGCATTAATGCAAAGTATCTCATTCTCTTTACTAACTCTGACTTTTATTATATTCAGAACTTTATCTATCTCTTGCCTTTGGTTTGCAGCAATCATAATTTTGTCTGGGGCTTCGGCTACCTGCGAATGGGCAATTATAGATTTGTCTTTTTTAGACATATACGTCATATCAGACATGCTTACATGCCGCATTACGTTTTTCTTGTAATTTCTAGAGTTTATTATTAACCAGTTTTTTGCGACTACGTTAAAATAAGAAAAAGCTTTTGTTCCTCTAGCTTCATCCCATTTATGTATAGTTTCATAAAGAAATGAAACACAATCTTTTTTTATAGTGTTTATCTCTTCAGTGCCGTTTTTGAAACCATATACAAATATTAAACTTTCGGCAAGTTTTTCAAAAGCTATGTGTATTTTGCTGTTGTAAAGTTTCTCTTTTTCTTCTGAAGCTTCCATCTCTTGATACTCAACAATTGCTGCTTGAGTATCGTTATTAAAATACATATTTCTTTTTTGTTTAGGGTTTCTTCTTATTTTCTTTTTCTTCAACTGTAGCTTCTCCAGCTTCATAAGAAGAAACATTTTCAGTTAAAACTTTGGCAATATCTAATATAGAGTTTCTGCAATCTTCTATATCAGCGTGTACTTTTCTAACTTCAACACTATCGAAAAACAAAGGTATTTCTAATATTTGAGCTATCATTTCTTGCCTAGTGTCTAAAATTTCCAAACTTTTTTCTAATGCATCTTCTAGTTTCATTAATATAAAAGCAAACTTCACAGCAAAATACGCGGTGATAGTCAGCAGCAGTATTAATGCTATTATAATAATGCTACTAATACTCATTTCAATATATCATCTAGAAATTTATCGTAAATTTTGAAGACTTCACCCTGATTAAAAGAGTTACGAATTACTTCTTTTCCTTCACTAGCCCATTGCTTTGGAACATCGTAAGATTTTCTTATTTTCTTCAACTTTCTAATAACTTCTTTCTCTCTTGGGTGAGCCCATTTGCTACCTTTAATAAAAATTTGATCAACTCTAGATTGATCGATCTCTATTAAATCATATTCAAAAGAAGAGTATTTAATATTTTTTAGAAAGTCTATATGACCTGACCAATTAGTTGCCATGACCGGGACACCGGAGGCTGCAGCTTCTATTAATGGAAGGCCATAACCTTCTCCTCGAGTGAAAGATGCTAAAACATTTATTTGATCGCTTCTTAGAAAAGATGAAACTTCATCATCTGTCATTAGACCATGAGATAAATAAAATTTAGGATATTTTCCTTTTCTAAGTGAATAAACTATCTTCCTTAAAACTTCGACAGATTTGCTTCTATCTATTGTCGTTGATCTTCCTAAACCTGTTTTAATAATTATTCCAACTTCAGGATCATCTGAGAAAGCTTCACAAAGCCACTTAATTCCATAAAAAGTATTTTTTCTATCAGATTCTGGATTTAAACCAGTGATGAGTCCAAAGATTAAGAAGTTGAATTTAGTATCTACTTCTAATTCCATTGGTTTCATTTTTTCTTTTATGATAGATGGCTGGATATATTCTGGGATTACTTTAATTACGCTTTCGTCGGCGCCTGAATTGACAAAGCATGCCTTAGTATGCTCAGAAGGAACAATTACCATGTCCATTTTATTGATACAATCTACCCATTCTATTGAGCATTTATCAGTCTCGACGCCGGCAGTCACCCCTACGTTATAATTAGCTACCCCTGGTTCCCACTCATTTGGTAGTTGTATTTGAAATGATATATCAGGTTTTGATTCTAGAGGAGTTCCAGTGTCTAATATTCTACCAATGATTCCATCTTCATATTCTCTATTGACTAAATAAGGACACATTCCCCATGGCGTGATTTGAGAATTTATCTTGCATTCCTTACTCTCAATGTAAGAAAAAACTTGTCGAGCGTGAACTCCATACCCGGATGAGCTTATTAAGGGCCCTCTTATTAAAACATTTTTCATATTTCTACAAGTTCAAATCGCTCAGTAGTCGATTTGCCTTTCTTAAAATCTTCAACTGTCTTCAGCATAGTTTCGTGCCAACGATCAATAGTATCTTGATAGTTAAATTCTGAATTTGCATAATTGAAGCATTTTTCTCCAAGTTTATCTCTTTCAGAAGGAGATAATTCATACATTTTCTTTATAGCTGCAGCTGTGGTTTCCACTGAAACATAATCTTCATATATATAAGGTACATCTTGGGACCCTACTAAGGAGGTAAATTCTATATCTAAAGCAATGCCATTTTCAGATCCATCTCTATGATCGACAACTTGTCTAGTTAATCCGCCTGTTTTTGGAGCAATTATCGGAGTTTTTGTCTGCATTGCTTCGAGTGTTGTTAGTCCAAATCCCTCAGCGAAGCTTAAATTTATTACGCAATCAGATATATTGTGGAGCATATTCATTTGCTGAAAGTTTACTCTATCGTTAGAAAAAACGACATTATTTGTTATACCTAATTTATCAACAACCCGGGTTAGATCCGGACCTTCCCTATCAAAAGGGTCTGTATGCATTACAAAAGTCGCCGGCTTTCGGCCATCTACTTCTTCTATACTATCTAGAAATATTTTCCAAGACCACAATAAGTCGGCAGGACGCTTTCTTTTAGCGTTCCTACTAATCCAAAGCAAAACAAAATCGTTCTCTTTTTCTTTACCTAAAAAACCTACTTTAGATTCTTTTATAAATTCCTTGCTAGTTATTGGAAAGAAAACTTCTTCTGGTAAAGCATGAGGTATAAAGTTTGTCCTTTCCGGAAAATGTTCTTTAACCTGCATATATGTGTGATAGCTATGACAATTAATTAAATCAGTAGCCTTGTAGAAATCATTATTAAAATCTGGGTAGGGCTTATTGTCCCAGACATGCCAGTAGACAATAGGACATACTTGGTGTATTTCTTCTTCCATATTCCAAAGCCAAACAAAAAACCTAGGATCAGTAAATAATAAAATGACATCAGGTTTTTCTGTAACCAGCAAATTCCTGATAATCTCTTCGTTTCCAAAACCGTCTACTGGTTTAATGATAAAATCATCTGTTACTTTTTGAATATCATAATTTTCATGTTTAATAGCAGCTCCAAGCTGCCTAAATGTCCAAGTGTTTTTCTCTAGTAATCCGTTAATTAAAAATCTAGTTTGGACACCTACGCCTGAAGGAGATAAGGCGTGATCTGACAAGACTAATACTTTATATTTTTCCATTTTAACTTCCTGGGCAATGAGAGGTGCCTTTGTAATCACAAAACAAACAAGAATTCCTATTCTTAAGGAATATTCCTCTTTTCATAGATAAGACCATACTTCTTAAAATAGAAGTACATTTTTCTTCCGCTTTTGGACCAACTGAAACTTTTACTAATTCGCAAGTATTTCCTGCTGGGGCCCCTCTTTTTAGGAGAACAAATCCGCACCTAACAGATTTTATATCAATATTCTTTTTTGTTCTCCAAAAATGTTTATAAAGTGCAATTTGGGCCCAGGTCAATATATCTCTTCTTTTGCTAGCATACCAACCTTTGTCACCAGCTGTTTTCCAGTCTATTACCCAATAAACTTCTTTGCCTTTAGAATCTTTAGTTTTAATGAGCGCATCGATAAATCCTTTAAAGTATGCGTTAACTTCTGAGACATGTTCATAAAGTTGCTCTTCTGCGGAAATTACTTCATAGTCACCGAAAGTTTCTTTTAAAAAACTAGGAATATCTTCTAAAGAATTTTTAGCGTAGTTAAACCATTCATCGATGTAAACATGCGGTTTTGGTTTCCAACCTTGAGAAGCTCTATAATCAGCTTGAGATTTTATCCAAGTTGGTGAATCAAAACCATGGATATCCCACTCTTTTTTTATTTCTTTTAGAACGTTATCAATATTCATTTTACCAGTTAAGAGAAAATTCTCTATACCATCATGAACTGCAGTGCCGTAAGATAAGTAAGGCGAAGGCTCAAACATATCGACTTTATCAATGTACGCTAATTTATGCCTCCATGGACACTCTTTCCAGTTTCTAATTTCAGAGTATGACACATGGGGTTTGTGGTTCGGGAGTAAAGGGAGACTATCTTTATCTAACATCATTAGATAATTTTAACTATTTTTTTTCCTTTTTACATAATTTTAAGTCTGATTTGTACATTAATTTTGCTAGTTTCTTAAAATTAACTTCGGGTTCCCACCCAAGAACTTCTTTGGCTTTAGTATAATCGCCAAGTAAATGTGGGACTTCATGAGGTCGAAATAACCTTGAATCTATCTCAACATGTTTGTCGATAGAAAGTTTCGCTGCTTTAAAAACTTCTTCAAGCCATTGTTGCACAGAATATGCTTTTCCGGTAGCTATTACGTAATCATCTGCTTTTTCTTGTTGGAGCATCATATACATAGCTTTTACGTAATCACCTGCATATCCCCAATCTCTTAAAGCATGCAAATTACCTAGATATAACTTTTCTTGCAACCCTAATTTTATTCTAGCTGCAGCCATTGTTATTTTTCTAGTCACAAAAGTTTCTCCTCTTCTAGGAGACTCATGGTTAAAAAGTATACCGCTACATGCAAATAAACCATAAGATTCTCTATAGTTTCTAACTAAGTGGTGGGCATAAACTTTGGCACAAGAGTATGGAGATGCAGGAGACAATCTAGTTAATTCATTTTGTGGTACTTCAGGATTGTCTCCGAACATTTCTGAAGAGCTAGCTTGATAAAATTTTATGTTATTATCAGTATTCCTTATAGCTTCTAAAAGATTTAACGTTCCATTTACTATAGTGTTAGTAGTTGAAACCGGGTTATCAAAACTCACTCTTACATGAGATTGAGCTGCTAAGTTATAAATTTCTTGTGGGTTATATTTTTTTATCAGCCTATAGATAACACCAGGATCATCTAGCTCAAAATATTCTAAGTGAAAATTATCGTTATTAAATATACCGTCAATCCTGTCGGTAGATATTAAGCTAGTTCTTCTCTTTAACCCTATTACTCTATAGCCGGACGATAACAAATGCTCTGCTAAATAAGAACCATCTTGTCCAGTTACTCCAGTTATTATAGCAGTTTTCATTTGACACCTCTCACATCCGGATAATTATTTATAAACCAATCGCATGTTTTTTTCATGCCATCGTAAAAACTCGTATATTTTTTTGTTTCCCAGCCCAAATCTATCAAACTAGAATTTGAACTTGGTTTTTTGAATTGCCCTGAAGGCTTTAGCACATCCCATTTAATTTCTCCATTGTATTCTAAAATCTCGCTTACCATAGTGACGATAGAAGATATGCTTCTTTCTTCAGTGTTTCCTATATTTATTGGTTTCGCGGCGTTGTATTCTTCTAGAAGAAACAAAAGTATTTTCGCTATATCATCTGCATACGTAAATTCTCTTAAAGGAGAACCATCTCCCCAGAAAACTGGCGACTTACCTGTATTTTTTGCTTCCCATATCTTTCTTATTATGGCTGGTATGACGTGACCGTTTTCTAAATCAAAGTTATCTTGTAGGCCGTACAGATTGTTAGGAACAGCACATATGTAGTTTCTGCCATATTGTTGTCGAAGGGCCCTTGAGTGTATATCTAGCATCCTCTTAGCGTAAGCATATCCGAAGTTGCTGGGGTGAGGTTCGCCATTATGAATCTGATCTTCTGTAAGGGGATAAATTACCTTTTCCGGATAAACGCAAGTAGATAAAAGGGAAACTACTTTTTTAATCCCTGCTTCGTTACAAGCATTTAGAACGTTGCAATTGATTCTAATATTCTCTGAGTAAAACTCGGAAACATAGTCGGTGTTTCCTTTCACTCCTCCAACTTTGGCTGCTAAATGTATAACAGCTTCTGGTTTTTCTTTTGACAAACAAAGTCTAAAAGATTTTTCATCTAAAAGATTGTAATCTTTACTGCTTATCAATATTAATTCATGCTTTGTTTCTATATTATTAAAAGCAGAGCCAACCATTCCGCTTCCACCGGTGACCACTATTTTCAATCTAATTCCTCATAATAATGACCAATTAAAAATTTATTCCCTTTAGATAAAGACTTAAGTTTGTGCTTATCATTATAATCGCTTTTTTTCATCAATCTAAAATCAAAGCTAACTCGAGTAACTCCAGTTTTGTTTGGTAAATTACCGTGAATGCATTGGTTACCATTGAACTTAACATACTCTCCCGGGTTTAGGGTAAACTGCCTAAAATCCATTTTGCCTGGAGTTGCCTCTGATATTGTTGAGTTACTTTCAAACATAGGGGTAACAGCTACAATGAAATTAATTTCCCCCGGTGGGTGATTGTAATCTGAATCTTTATGCCAACCTCCAACTGCTACGTTGTTTGGCAAATGAACTCTAAAACTTGGCCATGTTTGATATATAAAATCATCATCTCCTAAATTAGAGGAAACTACCTCTTTAATAAATTTTTTGTAAAGATCTAGAAATTCAGGCCAGCCCGATCTCATTTTGTCATAAAATATTTTATGATATACAGTGTCTGAGTCTTTTCCTGGTTGACCAAAAAAATCGTATTCTTCTTTAGAACTTAAGTGTAATTTTTGCAAATCTTTGATGGCAAAAAGATCTTTAAATAAAGCTTCAAAATTAAATTTTTCTTTGTTATATTTGTAGTAAGTTTCCGACATTTTTTTCCTATAAGAATCTTACTTATAAGTATTAAGACCAGCTATATCTTTTTACGTAATCTAAGTTTTGGTAGTAATTAAGAAGATCTTGAGCATTCATATTTTGGATACGTTGCCAAAGTTCTTCATTATGATTAAATTTAGAATTAGAAGATGAGCTTTCATTTCCTCGAGGATGTTCTAAATGAAATATGTGAGTATTTATTCTAGCAATTTTCATTTTAAACCGGTAAGATCTAACATACCTTTCGACGTCTTCTGGTCCCCAAGAGATAAACTCTTCATTTTCTCCAAAAACTTTTTTATAAGAATCTGTTCTATAAACTATAGATTGTCCATATTTTGCGTCCCATATCATAGTTCCGGTGCCTAAAGAAGCTACCATACTAGTTCCATCACCGGCTAATATTAACTTCTCTAAATTTACACTGCCTGGACCAAGCCTTTCATGAACCATTACTTGATACTTACCGTAACCATAAGGATATACTATGTCGGTATCTGAGGTTCTTAACATAGCTAAAGACGTCAAGAGTCCGTCTCTAGATAATATTACATCAGCATCGTGGTTAGCGCAGTAAGGCGTTTGTACCCGGTTTAACATTTCGTTTAAATACTTTGTACGATGAAAAGGTTTACCATCCGGTCTGGACTCAATATGAACATTAACCCTGCTTATGAAATCTTCTTTAGATATATCATAGTCAAAAAGAGAAGAAAACTCATTCTTATGCAGTCTGTGTATGCACATGTTATCGTAAAGCAAACTTTTAACTTCCCTATCTACTAACTCTTTGTTTCCTAGAGAATATTGTTCTACTGCTGATTCTAAATCAAACCATTTAAATGAAGCCATGGCTTTTTCATTTTCTGAAATGTAGAGTTCGACCCTCGAAGTAGTTGTAAAAGTAATCCAGCAAAGAACATCACACAAATTTTCAAACCGGTTTTGTGAATCTGTTCCATAAGGAATTAAAAACGTTAAATCTGGAGTATGATTTCTGTAATACCCTCCAACCACTGCGGCCATCATACAAGAAAAATGCTGATCGGCTCGGCAATTAGTTGCTACATCTTCTGGTTTCATATATGGTGGTAACCAACTCATTATACCTTTACCCAACTTTCATAATAAATAGTGTCATAATTCGGTGGACCTTTAGGGCCGAACCAAACTTTAGGAGCAATAACTGAACCTCTTTTTCCTAACATTGCAGCCCACCAAGAAAAGCTTGAATTTGCTATTATATGCGCATTGCACATAGACATCATGCACATATCAACTGGGCCAGAATTTCCTTTTATAAAAACTGAATTTTTATCTAATAGATTATTTTCTATCCATTCTTGATCGTCTCCAAAGACTAGAAATTTTACTCTTTCATTTGAAGATTGCTCAACAATATTTTTTGCTTTTTTATAATAACTCAAAGAACATGTTGGGTGATATTCAGGCGTTTTTAAATAATCAGTTCTTCTAACATGAATAGAACATGTAAGAGTGCCTTGCTTTATTTCATCATATTGTTTTGAAGCAGATGAAAATATTTCATCGTTAAACTTAAATTCTTCTTTAAGTTCTTCTAAGCAATGTAAGAAATATAAAGGAGATTGAAAGTAACCGTGTAAGTCAGTTCCGGAACCAACATTGAATAAATTTGTGTTAAAATAAAAGCTAGGTTCTCGATATTGAAATTTTATTTTACTCTTTACTTCCTCATTCAATTTTTTTGCCGAGGATAAATTAAAAACTTTACGCAGATCATGACCTTCTTCATGAAGATAAATGTCTAAGTTCTTAATTTTTGATAAACCAAACATCGCGGCGTATTGAAACATTTGATTACCAAAGCGACCGTTGGTTCCTATTTGCATACTGGTTATCATACTTTGACGTATCCCATATGCTTTAAGAGTTTAAATTGAGCTTCTGAAGAAAGCAAAGGGTACCTTGGATCATATCGAGGATTATGGATTGCGGTATAATCTACTAAAACTTCTGGTAAATTGAAAAAATTAAACCACCTAATGCACCTTAACCACATGTGATGGTCTTCAGCAATAGGATAAGAATCATCATACCCTCCCACTCTTAACAAGACATCTTTTCTAAAAACTACTGATGGGTGTGCTATAGCGTTTTTGCCAGTTAGTAACCAAGATTTTATCGGCTTGTCTTTCAGCGGGTATCTAAAGGAATTATCTACTAGCTTAAAATCTTTATCTACAATGTTGATTTGAGTACCACAAATATCTGCGCTTGAATTTTCTAATATATGAATTTGTTTTTGTAGCTTTTCAGGGTACCAATAATCGTCTCCATCTTGTCGTGCTATATATTCCCCAGAAGATTTTTGAAGACCAGTATTCAATGCCGGCACTATTCCCGGGACTTTGCAAGAAAATATTTTTATCCTATCATCTTCAAAGCTTTTAACTTTTTCAATAGTGTCGTCAGTACAATTATTATCAATAATAATTAATTCAAAATTTTTATATGTTTGTTTTAAAACAGAACTTACAGATCTTTCAATAGTAGATGCGCAATTTTTTACCGGTACTACTACGGATACTTTATTACTCATTATCTAGATAATCTTCGCATTCATGATTTATTTTAATAGAAGGAGTTTGAGCAGCCCAATTTATTTTACTGTGAAATATCCAACCTCCCATTTCTTTAGCTAACTTGTTAGCTAGTTCTTTTATCTCTAAATCTGATACTTCTTCCCATGATTTATTGAAGAACATGTTGTTTTCAGGGGTGTCTTCAATTGGAACGTTGTATTGACTTAACCAAAATTTTGTCCAAAATGTTTTGTATAACTTTATTTTTCTTTCTATATCAAACCAAGACATGTGATAAATTGTAGGAACTGATTCTGCTACATCATTGTACCAATTTTCGTATTTTCCTAAAGATTCCTTGTCTCCGGAAATCGCTTTCCTTCGAAGCAATTCAACTTCTTCTGAGTAATATGCTATGAAAGGTATTCTATCAGACGTTTCTGTATGAATATAATCACACGTATCGCTACCTGGTGCGGTATACATGTCTCCATTTTCATCAAACCTTTGCAGCTCTTTGGGGATACCATGAGTAATGTAAGGTTTGTTCCTACTTACTCTCCATTTCCATGGATTAATATCTACCCTAACTTTTTCAAAGCTACCCCAAAATTCCACAACAGGCAAGGCTACTAATTCAGAAAGTTTTGGAAACCTTTTTATTAAAGCTTTAATTTTTTCGAAATCCTTTGGAAGAACAAACTCATCTGAATCCATTTGCCAGCAGAAATCTCCGGTACAAAAGCTGCGCGCATACGCTTTTTGCATTCCATCGCTTTTATATGCAAATCTAGGATGATCCCAGTCTATTTTGTTTTGTTTTGCTATTACTTTTTCATTTTTATTAGATAAATCTAAAAGCTTTTCCCATGTGCCGTCAGTGGAGCCACCGTCAACAACAACGACCTCATCACAAAACCCTAGCATGGACTCAATAGACTTTTCCCATGGGTACTCGTTATCAATACAATTATATACAGTTGTGTACCCTGAAAGTTTTGGATCCCAGTTGATATCATAAATTATACCGTTCCAAAACCTTTCCCTAGCTGCATATAGATAAGCTTCTGTGTCAAAAAAATCATCAGTATCAAACCATATTTCATCTTTATGTTGCACATTTTCATTTAGTATCAATCTGCAACCTAGCATGTGAGCTTCAATTACCAACCTAGGACATGTATCTCCGCCTTTGGGTAGGTAAACTAACCCTTCTGCGGAAGCTAGCTTTTCTAAAACTTCGTTGTACGGCAAACCTTTTAAAGCGGAATATTTTAAGTTATTTTCTGAGCAATATTTTTTAGTATCTTCAGTACCCTTTATCCAGCTGTCAGAATCTAAGATTAACCAACCAGATTTTTCTAAGTTAAGCATGTTAAGTTCTCTAACTTTTGCGAAAAAAGTATCGTCAAAGACTGAACTTAATACAATAGAATTAGAGTTTTCTAGAAAAGGGAAACGCTCTGTGTATCTTTTCATCTGAGCTTCTGACATCCACCAGATACTTTTAGCTCCTAGAAAAAAAGCAGATATTACTTTACCGTGTATTTCTTCGTGGCAATTGCATTCTTTGTTTTCTATAATCGCATGCTTTTCGATCGATCGATACTTGCAAAATTTGTAATCATATTCAACTATGGAATAATCTAGATTAGCTGCAATTGTAGGTATCAGATTCAAATCCATGCCGGCACAATTTGTAAAAATCCAGAAAGAATCTTTGAAATCTTCTAATTTTTCTAGAGTGACATCTCGAGAATACATTTTATCTAATTCAATGTCTTCTGGTACTGAATCGATTAATGCCTGGGTACTAAGCTCTGCACCACCGGTGATGTCTTCTTTAAAAAAGTCTGCAACTATTATTACGCGCGGGTTATTTTTTTCTGTCATAGTATATTCTATCTCTATAGATTAATAAGATCAATTAATATAAAAGAATAATAGAATAGATATAATCTGTATATCTGATTAACTGTATAACTGATCTCTGATCTATAGAGTAATTGTAAAAATAAAAATGTTCAGGAATTTTTTAAATTTAATCTGAAGTTTTTGATTCTAGAACTTCTAATCTATCTTTTATCTCTTTTAGAGCGGAGACTATATAAGCACAAAATCTATCATACTCTAGGGATTTATGATCGCTATCAGTTTCTGCTGGTATTACCAAATCTGGAAATTTATCTTCTACTTCGTCAACAATAAATCCGGGCATTTTTCTGCCATCAGGATCAGTTTTCCAGTTAAACAAAACAGGCACTAGATTACATACACTTTCTAAATCAACATTTAGTTGCTCTATGTTTGTTTTAAGAATTCTTTCAGAGTTTGTATGAGTAGATCTTTCCACGAGGCCAGTAGCACTAATGGTAAAATTAGGTTTACTGGTCGTTGTATTATGATACGACGGTGGAATATATATATCGCCATCAAATATAGACATTAAACTATAATCTACTGAACCTTGACCAAATTGGCTCTGGTTATATATTGCTCTAACTTCTGACGCATTAAGAGCATCTGTCCAAATAGCAAACTCAGCTAGCTTAGCACCATCGTTAATACCTTCCGCGGCATAACCAAAAGAATAACCCCCGCCAATTTGCAAATTACCACCGAGGTCTTCTGAACTAGTGTAAGTGCCAGAAGTATAATCGTAGATATTGTCTGCAGTATCAGCCACCGCTACACCGTTGATATAAAAAATAGTATCAGCTACCCCTGCAGTTGAACCATCTACTATCGCAACATGTACCCATTGGCCAATGTCCCATGCGTTTGCTTGCCCGACTCCAAGGTTCTCGTAAGCGATACCTTTTTGCGCGCCAGTGCTTTCATCATCTCTTATAAACCACAACGCAGGGTCACCTGCACTTGATGAATTATCGAAATAAATTGTCCATTCCGTGTTAGAGTTTGAAGTACCTTTCGAAGCTACGGTGTGCCCAACGCTGGTTAACCAATTAGCATCTGGGATATATATCCAAAAAGCAACCGTCAATTTATTGCTATCAACAAAGTTAAAATCAGCGTGGTCCGCGACAGTGATAGGATTATTTCCGCTACCCGACCAAGTTGATGCTGGTAAGCCTTTTATAACATCGAATTGGGTACTAGTATTATAAGTAACGTTTGAACCTGGCAAAGTCAGAGTATGAGGTGATATTGAGCAGTCAACTGGAGTCTTAAAAAATCTTAACCACATAACCAAATCTGAAGAATTACCGCTGCTATAATAATCGTAGTTATGATCTGAAAAGTTGGCTGTTAAATCGTAACCTCCACCAAAATGAATTTCTCTTCCTGATATCAGTACATCTGTCTGGTGTCCTCCAGTTCCTACCGCAAACCCGGAGAGAACTTGCGCGCTATTTATATTAACATGATTCGTTGTACTAGTACTAATAACATCTAAAGGCGTGATATCACCGTCCGCAGCGCCTTTCGTACTGTTCACGTTTACTTTTAATTCGTCATCGCAGGTTAAAGTACCTATTACCTTATCTGATCTTGTACCATATATCTGGGTAGCACTTACACTAGAAGCCGCAGAATTAGTGATTGTTGATGGTAAATTATCTACGCTATTATTTGTTGTTTGAGCGCCATCAATTAAAGTAAACCCATCATTTGTCATTGAATTAGCCTCATGAGAGCTACCTAGATGAGTTACGTAAATATACTTATTGGTAACAGCAGGTGATCGTACCCAAACTTCTGCAGCAAAATTTGTATCCGTACTGTTCACCACCATAGCTAAATGAGTCGAAGCATTCCAAGAATCTAAATCATTTGCAACTAAAGTTTCTACGTGAACAGAAGTACCCCCAGCAACATAATATTGAGAAAGAGAACTAGTAGTGTATTTTGCTGTAATTAAAAAACTATTACTAGTTTGTGTTCCACCTACGGTTTCGTTTCCCGTCATATTCACTAAGAAAGTTGATACGCTTGTATCAGCATCTTCGCTGCTGGCAAGTTCAACCCTAGCAATCTTTAACCATTTTTGCGTACCAGAGATAACGCTAGTATTTGCCCTAACTGAAAGCCCGGTCGTATTTGATCCATGAATAGCCATTTTATTCTCCGTCCCCTACTGGCTGCAGTAACATTTTAAATTTCTTACCAGTTAAATTATTGATTACGTAAAGATTGTCTTCACCCTCTTGTATGGTCCAGTTACCGCTAGTACCATCAACATCATTTCCTCGACCTTCATTACAAAGGTTCAAGTCGTTTGTATAAATGTTTCTAAACCTATGTGTAGTTGAGCCTAAGTCATAGGTGTTGTTAGCATGAGGCAAAGTATGGCCTTTTGTAGTAAGAGTTCCGTTAATTGTCGTATTAGTAGAACCATCAAAAGTTATTGCTGGATTACCACCATTGTCTCTTATATCATTACCCCTGATGCGCAAATCACCATTAATATCTAACAAATGACTTGGATTATCAATACCAATACCAACCTTACCATCGCTTAAGATTGTCATTCTGGTAGTGGGATCATTTGCCCCTGCAGCTGTTGTTCTAAAATGTAGCCTTCCTGGCGTATCATCTCCTGATACAGCTCCATCTACATCACATCTTATCTCAGCATTGACACTCGAAAAGTCAGTTCCATCATATCCGTGGAATGCTAAGTTTCCTATGATGTCGTTATTTTGGACAACCGCTTTAGATCCTTCAGTACCTCTAGCAAACTGTGCCCTAAAATTAGCTGGATCCACAGCAGAGTTCCGGAACTGTCTGACTGCAATCTCTGCTCCGTTTGCGTCGCCTGAAGATACATGTAGTGCATGTTCCGGATTAGTTGTTCCTATTCCAATTTCACCAGTTTGGCCAATTCTCATGCGTTCTTCTGGGGCTGTAGCTGAATCCCCATAAGTTCCAGGTTTTGCAGTCAAAAACCTCATAACTGAGGTTTCAGTTCCAGTACTGGCTCCGGAAGATAAAACTAGATCGCCACCGGGGAGATTGTCTCGTCCACCACCAGCTGCCACTCCTCCAGCAGTTATTGTTAAATCCAGACCATCGCCTGCAGCATTATCAGCTATGCTAATAGTAGCATTTTGGCCATTGCTGTAAGTAAGGTCACCTCCATGAAGTGTAAGGTCACCCCCTATTCCAACATTGTGATTAGCATCGATAGTTAAAGAGTTGTTAGATAAAGTGTTATCAAACGCTGCGTCTGTGTTGATAATAAAAGCGTCTAAACTGTCATCTATGCCGGCTATCGTCTTAAGAGTACTATGACCAAAAATTATTGAACGATCATGTCCGTCATTATCATCCCCAATCATCAATCCGGTCGCAGCGCTATTACCGGTGCTGAATTTAAAATCGTTTGTAGCCTTTGTCAAACTCATGGTAGTAGAGTTAAAATAGAGACCCTTACCATTTCCTAGTTTAATTCCCAGGTTTGAGTCAATCCTAAACATTTCATTCACGCCACCGCCTGAATCAACATTAAAAATCAAATCATCTTCTGTATGTGTTATTGTTGCTATGCTGGCTTGATCGTTAGTATCGATGAAATTAATAGAGCTAGATATTACTAATTGCGAATTAGGACCTATAACAGCTTTTGTTCTAGCGACCGGGGAAGTGCTGTCATTTGAATCAACGAAGAACCAAACATCATCTCCAATTTCAGTAGCATATCTATCTTGCTTATCGATAGAAACAGAATAGTCGGCTGACTTTAATCGATTAGGGCCCGTTGCTCCAACCCAATCTGTATTTGATGTTCTCGTATTAAGATCAGTTAACGAAACCGGCGTAGTTTGTTGAGCATCTCTAAACATTATATTTTGACCAGAACGATACACTCGAGCATTATTGTCGGTAAATCTAAGGTTTTTATTAGCTGCAACGTTAAAGTGCGTATCTGACTTAACTTCTCCACTTGTAGCGGATAGGTTTAGGTTGTTAGATGAATCGCCTTTAATCTTAACTGCGCTATCTGGGTCTGAGCCAACTGCATCAAAAACTAAATCAACACCTTCTGGAACATTTACTTGAGAAGTTGCGTTTAGATTAATTGTTGCGCCTGTGATATCTAAACTTGATGTACCTTTTTGAATCTTAAAATTTCCAGAAGCATCAAAGTTTAAAGGCTTATCATTCTGTATCTCTATTGATGTCGCTGGGCTTAATTTAAGTTTTGCGCCCGAAAAGAAAGATAAATCAGTACCATCCCCACGAATATATTCAGTTGAATCTTTTGAACCGAATTCTAATTTAGGGTATAGTTTAGATCCTCCTACCCCGGTATAGTTTAAGACAACTGCTTCCGAAGCTGAAAGTATTAAATCTACCTGTGCAGCCGCTACTAAATCACCATCTTTGGAAGCCCCCGAAGCTCCAACCCATTGTCTGTGAGATGCCTGAATTCCGGAATCTTGTCCTGAACCAAAAATAATTTTTAAATTAGCTGAGTTACCACCTATTAATACTGGGCCGGCACCTTGCTGGTTATTCAATTCGAGCGCACCACCTGTTGCGTCTGTTTTAACTAATAAACCACTGCTATTATTAGCAGTACGTCGCCGGATATACTCACCAGAGTCAACACTACCAAATTCAATATGATTATCATCTGTAACTCTGATAGAACCGCCAGGAGATAGATTAATATCTCCTCTAGTCGTAAAGACTAAATTGGAGCCGACTCCCTCAATCTTTTCTTCGCTTTGAGGCCCCCAAGCTAAACCAATCCCGTTTGGTAATAAAACATCGGCCGATGCTGACATTATTAAGTTGTTACCATAAAATCTTAAGTCAGTACCATCACCTTCAATCTTTTCTCCATCATTTCCAAAAGTAAGACCAACATTTGCAGGGATATTAATATCTCCAGTTCCAGCCGTAGAAAATGTAATGTCAGTCCCGTCTCCTGTTATGTAAGTTCCTGGGTCTCCACATTCAAACCGAGCAGCTCTAATATTCTTAAGTGTCATGTCAGATAAATCTGTAACAGTACCTCCGATTGTCTGCTTACTTCCTACACCCCAAGTATCATTAGCAACTCGACCAAAAACTAGATCGCCAGATACAGATCCTGATGCGATTGCAATACCACCTTCTGCATTAGCACTTCCGGCGCTCCTATTTAAAAGAACTACTGGATCTTTGACTATTAAATTGACTGTATCTACTGTTGTTGTAGAACCTTGAACTAATAAATCTCCAACGACCTTAACAGGGATATCAGAAGCTCCTAATGATATACCATTTACTTTGTGGTCAGTTACATCTAGCAAGCTTGTAGCGCCGGCTTTAACTTGAAAAATCCTATCAGTATCACTGTCACCAGCAATTATCACTTGATGCGTCGCAGGGGTTACAGTAAGAAGCTGCGCTCCGGAACCATCATTAACTTGAAAACCGGTGGCTTGATTTGCAGGATTAACAGTTATAGAAGAATCTGTAATTCTCATCGATGCGTTTGCACTAGCATCAGACCCTAGATCTAATTGATGATTTTCAGCATCTAGCTTTATGAAATCCTTGTTAGAATCTCCACTCTTCACAATAAAATCAACGTCTGCTCCGCCTGGGTTAATAACAGTTTTATCTTGCGTACCATCTTCAGCGAGGTGTACAAATTCAACTCCACCAGCAGTTAATTTAATTTGATCATCAGCTGGGAATTCAAAGTAAGTATTATTATCACCCGTGTGTCTTATATATTGATCAACCGCAATTTGCGAAAGCCCAAAGTTTCCATCAATAACAACATCACCCGCGCCATCATTAGAAACTAGTTTAAGGTTAGCTGAAGAGCTTATAACCATCGATGCTCCATCGTAGAAACTGGTCAGTTTTTGACCTCCCATTTCAACAGCGACTCCGGCAGAGCCAGTAAGCTGGCTAGTAGTGACTTTACTGTATTTCTTTTCGGTTAATCTAGGCCTGAATATATCTTGATTTGATCCGCCATCAAAAGTAGATTTAGCGCTAGTATAAGCAGCATTAGTCATCCATGCCTGGCCAGTAACGATCCTCCATGCCATGTCTGACTGGTCTCCAGTATCTCTGTTTCCATTTAAAATAGAAACATATATATCATTCGATTTCATCGGAGATTTCAAATATATGCCGGCGGTTGGATCAGTGCTATCTCGCTTCGACCATAATTCAATCATCGTAGTTGGATCAAAAGGGTTCTCATCATCAGAATCGTTAGCATCAAAAACTTCAGCATTAATTACTGGATCATAACCTGAACCGGCGCCATTGCCAAACGAAACTTCTAAAAGTACAGTTATGTTTGCATACCGTGGATTCGATCTTTCTCTGTTCGTAAACCTAATTGTAAATAACGCGCTTGCACTTTCAACGTCACTATTTGCTGTTTCTATTATTTCCGCTATTTTTACCCAATAATTGTAGTCTGAACTAGTAGATGTATTAACCTTTATGGCGGGCGTATTTCTTAATCCTGCGCTAAGGGTAATAGCGCCACCATTTTCGATAGTGATAGCATCATCACCATCAGTGAATGCTACCTTAGCAGTTTGAATTTCTCCATCAGTTTTTATATCTCCTTTTGCAGAAACAACCCCAGCGCTAGAAATTGTAACTCCGTCTCCAGAATATCCATCAGCGTGACCAAACCTAGATTCGCCCGCAGCTATAAAAGTAGTAGAACCATGAACTTGAACAGTGTTAGCCGGGATTGCATCCCGGATTTGATCAAATGGGTTAACCCTTAATGCGTACACTCCAGTAGATTGTTCTCCAGAATATAATCCACCACTGAGGTGAGAATCTTTGGGAGCAGATAAATTTCCCGCTACCGTTGAATCAACTTCGATAACCTGTCTTTCCGCGAAAAGGCTGCCGCTAACAACAACATCCCCCATAAATAAAACTGTTGATCCGTCTCTTCTTCTAGAATTTGTTGGAGTGTCTCCATTTGAAGAACCATCAAAAAGACACCAAACATCATGACCAATAGAATTATGCCCTAGGTATAACCCGGGCTCGAACCCAGGCTGATTATTAGCATCAAATAGGGGAGTTGATGGAATTGCCGGGCCTATTGCAGCAACGCCTGAACCGGTTAAAAAAGTCCCATCAAAATCTGCCATCTTACTTCCAGATAAGAACACTAACCCTAAGTTAGGATTTGAACCTGTTAAAGAGCCAGAAGCTATGACTATTGAAGTTCTTATTTGTTTTGCTCTAAAATCTCTTGCCATCTTACTACCCTATCACGTTAAAAGCTTGAAAATCTACTTTAAAATTAGTCCCTGATGACTGCCCAGTATCGGAAATCACTAAGTCAAATCCAACAGTTGAAACATTTTCAGCTACAGATTCTTTATTATCGCCAATTAAACATAGAGTAACTATGGGAACAGCAGAGAATTTTTTTTCAAACAATACGCTTATTTTGTGCTGACCTGGATAATTGCTGCTATCTATCGATCCTACGCATATTTCTAGTATTGAGCCAACTGCCATAATTAAGAAACTTCCAATATTTGCAAAGCAACTTTCCCTGTAAAGGAATCACTGGAACGAACAGTTACATTTATTTTGTCACCTAAGACTATGATGTTATCTATGAAAACATTAACATTTGATATCTCGTTAGAGTTTTCGCTATAACCTGATGCAATTATTACAGGAATCTCGGTATAATTACCATCTAGGGTTGTCACTTCTTCTGAAGAGTTTGAAAAATCTATCAGCTTAGTTTCAACTACCAGCCTTTTATCAGTCAAGAATCCATCAACTGCTGGGAAGTGGTTAAGCGGGTATATTTTCCTGAATCGATTTTTATTTATTTTTCGAAAAGTTGTAAATCTAACAGTCATTGCAGACCTCCAGATCTAAATATACTTCAAAGTATGTTGGATGCCAATGTTGCTAGATTTGACCTTTGCCCATGAGGAATATAGATGTGAGAGCTTAAATTAGTCTTTTTAAAACGGTCAACAATAATTGACAGGCCATTAGAAACTTTGTCTATATAAGGAGTATCTATCTGGTCTGTATCACCTAACAGAACAATTTTTGAATTTTTACCGACTCGAGTTATAAGAGTTTTTAATTCATGAACAGTGGCATTCTGTGCTTCGTCAACAATAACGAAAGCATCATTAAAAGATCTACCTCTGATAAATGCGAGTGGAGCAACTTCGATTTGCCCCTTATCTTTCATTGCTTCGAAGTAAGTAATATCATTAAACATAGTTTGAAAATTATCTTTTATTGGGGCTAGCCAGGGATCCATTTTTTCATTTAGATCTCCAGGTAAAAATCCTAGATCGTTCCCGACTGTTTGAATAGACCGGCTTATTATTATCCTAGAATATTTTTTAGACATCGCACCATCCATCGCAGCCATGAGAGTCAAGAAAGTTTTACCAGACCCTGCTATTCCAGTCAAAGTCACTAATGGTATATTTGAATGCATCAAAGCATCGATTGCGAAGCTTTGTTCTTTATTTTTAGGAGTTATTTTCCCGATACCTCCTGGAGCTGATATTAGTTTGATTAATTGACCATCGCAATGCCTTGCTAGGAAGCTAGAATTTTCGCCTTCGTTAACTACTACATATTCATTAGGAAAAAAGTTTTCTTCTTCTACTCCTACAAATCCATCTCTCCAAAAAGAATCAACCTTTTCTTGGTTTAGATCCATTTTGCTATAACCACTATAATCAGCATCTTCGCTAGCTATGTGGTCTTTAAAGTAGTCTTCTGAAAGTATTCCTAGAGCATCACACTTAACTCTGAGGTTTATATCTTTCGTAACTAATATTATTTTGCTGTTTGGATTTTCTCTAGCCTCTGAAAGGGTTGCAGCTATTATTAGGTTGTCTCCAGCATTTCCAGCTAAACCAAAAGGAGCAGCATGTTCTCCAACAATCACTCTTATATTTTGGTCTTTAGCTAAATTTTCAGGAACTTTAATTCCTTCATCTAAACGACCAATCTCCCTGAACCCGTCTAGAAGCCTGTTAACGTATCTAGCCGCTTCCCCCACAACACCGGGTTTTTCTTTGAATCTATCTAGTTCATCTAAGACCAAAAGAGGAATAACTACATCACAACCAGAAAATGAATGTATAGATGTCTTATCATACAATAAAACGTTAGTATCTAAAACGAATGTCTTTCTTTTCATAAAAGCTCCAATGAAAATATGAAAAATATTTATTAATATATAAAATAACAAATCTGCTAAGGTTAATAAATGGAAATAGATAAAGAATTAGTTTGTTACAAAGCTTACATGGAATATAAAGTGCCATGCCAAAAAAATTCTTGTAGATATTGGATAAAATATCCTTGCAACCAGAATTGCACATTAATATCTGCTTATGATGGTCCGAAGACTTTGCAAGAGATTGGTGATATTTTTGGTGTGACGCGAATGCGAATTTGTCAGATAGAAAAGTCAATTAAGAATAAATTAGTCAATATCGAAGATTATATTGATGTTTGATTACTTTTTATTTCCATCTAGAGATAACTTAACCAAACTAGCAGCTTCTGATTTTAAACTTCGTAATCCCCTTCTTGCCCTAACGCCAGCTGAGGCATTCCCGTTTGCGTTCTTAAGAATATCTGATTCGATACTTTCTATTAAAGTCTTTAGTTCTTCCCATTTTTGAATTAAACTTTGATCCATTTTAATCCTCCTGTATTATTAAACCTGTATTTTCTGCATCAACACATTTAGTAATGCTTACCATTTTCTCTCTATCTTCTAGCTCTAAGGCAAGCAATTTAATTAATTTTAATATTTCTAACTGGCTAACGCCAAAACGTAAAATCTCTGCTTTTATTTCGCGGCATTTAGATAAACTTTTAGCAATATCTTCTAGATCTGACATTTAAAATTCCGTCTCAGTTACAAATGGTTCTATAGAAAATTTAGAATTTCCATTATAGACCATGCTTTTACCTTGAAGTTTTCCTTTAACTTCATCTGAAGAAAGAATAATTCTATCTCCTACTTTTTCATAGTTAACTATAAATGCAGCATGCTCCCAAATATAAAGATCAGCATCATAGCTTTCTAGCATATTTGTCAAGCTACTAGGAAGCATAAGCTTAAAATCCTCCACAGAAGGAAGGCTATTCAAAGATTCGTGGCCGATAGCTATTTCTGATTTGCATATATCGAAAACCCTGTGTATTATTCCACAGTTGTTGCATTGAGTAAATTTTTCTAAAACTGAGTCTGATTCATCGATAATAGAGAAAACAACAAACTTATGAAAAGGAGGGTTTTCTATTCTCTTGTATTGCGGAAGAATGCATTGACATTCTATTAGATGTTTTATTCCTTGCATATAGAAAACTAAATATATTATTTTGCATGTAAATCTGCTATAGAACTAGATGCCCAAGCTAAAGGTTTCATCTTGCATTCGAATCCCATGCCTTGAATCCAGTTCTTGGCAGGCTCAGAAACTACGCTGCTACCATTTTTAGTATTTTCACTAATATCAGCATGGACGGATATATCATGTTTATTAGAGATAAGTTCTCTAACTGTAGTTGCTGTTTCTATAGAGCTTTGTACTTCTTGTAGTAATCTTACGGATAAGTTTTTTCTATCGTTGAATATCTTATTTTCAAACCTTCTTTGAAAAAAATATCTAGAACATCTTCCGGGATCATATACTGCAATCACAGTAGCGAAAATAAGTTTTCCAGATTTGTAATGTGAATCTGTGCCTATGTGAATTTGAGAATTAGGAAATTTTTCGATGATTTCGATTATCGTTTTAAGTGTGAATTCTTTACCTGCCGCGTTATTCCAAATCATAATATTTCATCTATTGATTATAAGGCCTACTGAATATATTTTTTCCAGTATTTCCTTAGATTCTTTTAAAGCTCTCATTACGGGAAAAGCTGGAAATGTATCTATTTCTTCTTTAAAGATGTAATCTAAATCGATTCCTAGGGAATTTAAGTAATCTTTCTCTATCATTCCGCAAAGAGAAATTTGCTGTAAGAGTGAGTTAAAATAATTTAGTTGATCTTCAACTAAACCTTTCTTTTTCCAATTAGACTCATTCAAATATATTTTAGTGACAGCATTTTTATTGATCTTAAATTCGCCACCCTTAAAAGTGATTCCAGCGTTATTGAAAACTAAATCGATTTTTTTAGACTTTTCTTGTAAACAGCTATTCATTAAGTTTCCAGTCCTATATCCAAAAATCTCAGTTTCTAGCTTTGATGATAGTTTACTTAAATTGCTATCATGCCAAAAGGAATCTTCCGGGTAAGCTAGTACTACTTTAGCTTTTTCTAAGCCTAAATTAACTGCGCAAGTTCTTTCTACGTCCGGATGACTACCACGACAAAAAATTACATAACTGCTTCTTTGTTCGTAACTATCGCTTAATAAAGAATTAACTTCAGAGACGCTTTCTATGTATCCATCATATAATACAATGTGAGAATCATATAGATCTTTTCTATCTTTTTTTATCGCATCAAAAAAGATTTGTGGTATTTTACTAGAAACATTATACCCGTCTAAAAAAATGCATGCATTATGAAAACTATTAGATTTTTCAACATTGAAATAAGATATAAAACCGTTTTTTTCAAATATTTTAATAAAATCATTTTCTTGCATCAAAGATGAATCTTTAAAGCAAAAACGAATTATTTCTTCTATAGACTTTTTGTTAGGTTCTATAGCAGCTTTAGAAATGGATTCTTCTGAAGGTACTGCAATTTTTGATATGTTTTTTAGTCTAATAAAAAATGGAATAAAACTAACTGTTACTGGAGAAAATTTATTAATCTGCTCCAAAGAAGATATTAAAAGATCTCTTAAAGCTTTATTAGAGAAATGATAATTTACTAAACTCCTGTAAGTTTCCGAAAAAGAAACGTTACTTAGGGTTCTTTCGTCAAAATATACTAGTTTGCTATCGATATATTTTTTGCAAAATTCGTCAAGCTCAATTTTAAAGTTTTCTACTTCTTCGTTGTTCATTAATGAATGTTTTCTTTTTTATTCATTTTCTCAACAAAACTAGAAACTATAGTAGAAATATTTTCGGCAGCATCTTCCCCAGCTAAAGACCTTGCTTGTCTTTCTGAATGTTCGCTTCCAAATCTACCCATTGCACCTAAGACCCCCAAGGATAAAAAAACAACCGATAACCAAAAATGGCTAAAACTTACAATAGCACCACCAAGTATCAATATTTCTGACGAGCCTATTCTTATCATCAACTATCTCTCCAAAGATTATTACTAGCATAAACAAGGATCTCTTCAGCAGAGTCCTCTGTATAACCATAATCGTCAATCATAGTTTTTACCATGCTGTTGTACTTTTTCTTCTGCTTTTCGTCTCTGGTTTTAGATTTAGTTACAATTCTAGCCATGTCTTTAACACTGTTGATTAAGTAACTTTCTATTCCTTCCTTGAGAGGTTCGTAGCTTCTATAATCGATTTTTTCGCCTCTTCTTATTTTAGCAAACATATAAGCGGTAACATCACTACGGAAACCATCTTTTGAAGATCCAATAATGCCAATGCACTCTTCGATAGTGGACATAAATTTCTCGTCAGGTTCCATTTCTTCATTAGTTACTCTATCTTTTATCTTAGACTTCATCGCAAATGCTTCAGCGTTGTCTAGGTAAGTTTCGAAAAGAGACTGAGCCTGCTCTTCATAAGCAGCAATAAAAGCTTTAGCGATTTCATTTTCTAGAATTCTAAGATATTCTTTTCTTACTACGTCTTGTAATATTGTTAAGCAATGCTTTTTAAAGTTTTCATCAATTAATTGCTCTTTGCAATTTTTAGCAATAGTATCTATAATTGAAATAGGGGTGATGAAACCTTTGTCGCTGTCTGAAATAGCTCTATCGATAGACTTCATTATAAACCTAGTAGATATGCCGTCCATACCTTCATGGTTGCTTTCATCTCTCAAGTCCTTTATATCTACTTTTTTAACTCTACCTTTCTCTATTACATCTTCCCCATTATATATCCTCATTTTAGTTAGCAAATCGCATTTACCTGACTGCTTAAGGCGGGACATCACACTAAACATGGAAGCCACTCTTATAGTGTGAGGAGCTATGTGACTATCGAATTTTGATCTAGAAAGTAGTTTCTCATAAATTTTAATTTCTTGCTCTAATTCTAAAACGTAGGGTACGTTCACTTTGACAACCCTGTCTAAGATAGCTTCATTAGTATGTTCGCTTTGGAATCGATTCCATTCAGCTTCATTGCAGTGTGCCAAAATGACACCATCAAAATGAATCATATCATGTCTTCCTGGAGCAGGAACTCTTTTTTCTTGAGTAGCAGTAATAATTGTGTGAAGGAATTCAATTTCGTTTTTAAAAATTTCAACGAATTCTACTATCCCCCTATTACCAACATTAAAAGCTCCATTTAAAGAAAGAACCCTTGGATCATCTTCAGAGTAGAGATCGAGTTTAGAGATATCTTCTGATCCAATTAACACAGAAGTATCTTGAGAGTTAGCATCCATTGGTGGAACTGAAGCTATTCCTCTTCTCCCTCTTTGGGAGAAAGAGGTTTCTACTATTTCAAAATCTTCGTATTTTCCAGACATCTCTTTTAGAAGTTTGTATCTTATTGGAGGAGAAATATCTCCATCAATGTCTACCCCTAAAGTTTCTTCAAATTGTTCTCTGATGCTTCTAGGAATTAATTGTAAAGGATTTCCTCTTTGTGGATCTCCTTCAATATGAAAATAGCTTTTTCCTTCTATGGCTGATTTAATGTGTTCTGTAAGAGCTGATTTGCCTGCCCCAACCGGACCCATAAGCAAAAGCACTTGGCGTGACTCTTCGCCTTTAGAAGCAGCTGATTTTAGAAAATTCATAATTTTAGAAACAACCTTCTCAGCTCCAAAAAATTCGTTTTTGAAGTAGTCGTAGATTCTTATATTTTCACTCTCAAATATTTTATGCTTTCTAGAATCTTCATCGCCCATATTTTCAACCCCATGTTCTACAATTGAATCATAAAGTTTTTTGTGCGAAGAATCTGCCGCTGTTGGGTTTTTCTTGACATGCTCTAAGAAATCAATGAAGTTTCCCTTAAACTTCTCTTTTTTAGATTTTTTCCTCTGTTCCTGTATTAGTTTTAAAAAATCTTTTTTACTCACGATATCTCCTAAATTTCGAAAGGTTCATCTTCAATTACTGTATCAAGCCGAACAACCCCACCCCAAAGAGTGCTAATATGATCAACAACCTTTTCAGCAAAACTTAATTCTAAATCTCTTCCATCATGTTCATGATGTATCTTTAATATGTTATTTTGTTTCACTTCGCTTACAATGATTTTAGGAATAGAATTTGAACCAATCTGTCTTATTAGAGATGATTTAATTTCTTTCCACCCACTGTCATCTGACACTTCATTAATGATATAATCTTTTTTATATAACGAATATGAAAATAAGTTTAATTCATAACAGTCTTCTTTTGTTAAATATTGCCTTAAAAAAGACTCATCATGGCAAACTTCCCTAGCGATAAAGCATTCTTCTAAGCCATATCTTTCCTCTATTTTAGTGAACAAATAGAAACCTAAATGATAAGGGTTGATACGCCCTAGATGTGGCCTTACAACTTGATTATGACTTTTAAGAAAAGGCAAGTGATACTTTTGCGGAAGATCTAATTGGTGCATCATTCTATAATGCCAAAAAGATGCCCATCCCTCATTCATTATTTTAGTTCTGATTTGAGGCATAAAATAAAAAGCTTCTTGTCTGACTATTTCTATAATATCCCTCTCCCAATCTTCTAGATTAAGAGCCATTTCCCCGATAAAAGCTAGAATATCAACTTCCGGTTCTATTGGGTATAGATCAGGGTTCCTTCTCTTATATTTCTCATCACCACTTTTTATTTTTTTTATTAGTTCTTTTCTTCTTTTCTTATGCGGAACGTAATCTTTGCAACTATTTGGTACATTCATAGATAAAGCATGCGCTGCATCTAGAATTTTTTCCACTTTTTCTATACCAATACTAGGATCTTCTATATAAGAATCTATCCTCTTTTTAGCATTTTTAAATCTTTGAATAATATGCTCAGGCCCAGTGTTTGCGAATGTTAGATTATTTTTAAAAAAATCAGAGTGGCCTACGCAGTGACACATAATCAATAGTTGCAAATAAAACGGATTTTCTCTCATAAGATAAGCGATAGAGGGATCACTATTTATGATAAGCTCGTAAGGTAGCCCTTCTGCACCCAGGTTATACATTTGGTGTGTTCTTTCAAAGGACTTTCCATAGCTCCAGTGTCTGTAGTGGAGAGGCATGCCGTGATAAGCCATGTTACCGATCATCGCGTAATAATCGCATATTTCATACGAAATAGGAAACCAATCTAAGTTGTTTTTATTTCCAAGCTCAATTATCTTTTCGTCCCATTCTTCGAGATCTTTAACGTTCCAATCACTCACTAAAACCACCAAAAAATCTTTGAAATGCTAACCAAAGATCATCCTTACATCTAATTTCTGCAATTTTAAAATTATTTCCGACTAAAGGAGAATAAGTCTCTGACAAGCAAGATAAGTTAATCCATGCAGATTTTCTTTTTTCTCTAGGTTCAATTTCGCAGTAACCAAAAAATTGGCTAGATTGTTTTAAACTTGAAGCTAGGGTAACAGTTTTCTCATTATCTTCCGGCCAGTTATCTCCATCTGAACATTGAAAAATATATACGTTCCAAGTATCTGGGCTATATCTAGAATTAATAATTTCCTGGCATTTTTCTAAGCCTGTAGAAACTAACGTTCCACCGTGGGTAGCTTTTCCAAAAAAATCTTCTTCATTAACTTCGGCTGCTGTGTAATCATGAGATATAAAGCAATGTTCTGTATTTTCGTATTTAGATCTAATAAACTGGTATAATAGAAAAAAGAAACTTCTAGCTAAGAACTTTTTTTCTTTCGTCATGGAACCGCTGACATCCATAATAAAAAATACTGCTGCGTTCGAGGAGTGCTTTACTTTCTCTTTAATATGCCTGTATTTTAAATCGTCGTTATGAAACGAAAACCTTTCTTCGCTGTCTTTTTCATAAGTCTTATTCTTTACGGCTTTCTTTTTTCTTCTTATTTTATTTTTTATAGTTTCTTTTTTATCTAATCTAGGCCTGATGCCTTTATTTCTATAGCCGTGTCTTTTGTAAGATTTTTCGACAATATTTTTTATTTTTCTTTTTTCCATGTTTGGGAGTCTTAAATCATCAAAAAGATAATTCGCTAATTCTTCCAAAGTTATTTCAACTTCGTAATACTCTTCCCCCTTACTATTTCCTGGTTTATTAGGCTTGCTAGGTTGACCATCATTTTTCGATCCTACTTTCTGGCCTTTAGCTATATCTTTCCCTTGAGCAGAACCAACATTTTTCTTATTCTCGTTTTCCCCATAAACGAAACGGTATTCCTTTATACCCTTTACAGGGATCTTTATTTTCTTCTTACCATCTTTGCCGATAATGGATTCGTCCGCAACAATATTGTGGATCCCATCCTTTATAGCTTTATCAATTTTATCTTTATGCCTTTGACGATCAGAGCCAGATCGATCGGAAAGGCCTTTGTTTTCTTTAAAAGTAGACATAACGATACCTAAATATGTATATTAGATTATATCTAGCATCTGTTGTCTTGTAATTTTTAGTTTGAATTGATGTAATCTTTTATTACTTTTTTAATATATGGCTTTGTGTTTAGGGAAAATATCTCAGGTTCAACCCACCCATATCCCAGATGTTCGAATATTTTTGTCTTAAAATTTCTCAGTATCTTTGGTTCTTCTTTAGTTTCTGCTACGAAGATAGCTAGTTTACCAGAAAAGAAACCTTTTGCGTTAGTTATGTTTTCTTTTAAAACTAGTATCCCGCATTCTTCATAACATTCTCTAATAGCGCATGCTAATAAATTCTTGTCAGCGTCATCTAAAGTGCCTTTTGGTAAATCCCATGTGCCATCATGGCTTACTAAACCAAGTATTTTTCCTGGGTAACACTTACTTGTTAAAATAAAACCAGCTCCACTAGCTTTTTTTTTATTAACCATCCTTGGTACCTTTTGTTAGCCAAGAAGAAGATTGGATTTTACCACCACCAATACCAAACAAAATAGTACATCCTACCAATTCGCATATATCAGATTCTGGTATTTTAGAAACTTGGTCTCTATCTCCTCCCTTAGTAAAGTAGTTAGGTTTTATCTTTTCTATAGCGCCAGAAGACGTCTGAGTGTCATCTCCCCATAAGACTACATAATCTACGCCCTTAATAGCAGAGAGTACTTCTAGCCTTTCTTCTTGAGGCATGAAGGGCTTACCTTTTTTTCTAATTAAGAAGTCGTCATTATTTGCTATGATAACAAATATTCCGTTATCTTTTTTAGCCATTGATGCTGTTTCTAAAAAGCACCTAACATGACCTACGTGGATTGGATCAAAACCACCAGACGTACAATAGACTGGCTTATCTTTTCTAATAGATTGTAAAAAATTAGAAAATTCTTCTATGTCTTCAAAATATACTTTATTTGATTGCTTCACGAAAATCCCTTGGAAAAAAATTAGTATTGGTCTTAAAAAATCTAAACCAATCCTCGTCCAAGATATAAGTAGTCGCGAAATCATCTTTAGATCTAATAGATCTTCCAAAAGATTGAATTATTGTTTTAGTAGTTTGCAGAGGATACCACCAACGCCACCTATTCATTTTTTTTCTTACTAATTTATCTCCTAAGTAAGGATAGGGAACTTTACATATTATTTGAAACCTGCTGATATCATCCTTTAGATCAACTCCCTCTGTCATGGAGGGAGAGACTAGAACTGTAGCTTCACGAGATTTTATATGCTTTTGTAAAGCTGATTCTCTATTTTCACTATTGTGAAAAATAAGTCTCCTTTTACCTAACTTAACGTTATTCTTAAGAAAATTTGCTATTTTGTAAGAATGACAATGAATTATTCCTTTATCATTTTTATGCTCTTCTAAGATAGATTCGACAGCTTTTGCTAATTTCGGAAGTGTGTGATCAATATGCTTTGCCGACATTTTTCCAATGCCTGCTGCAATCACTGGTCGATTCTCAGATGGAAAAGGGCTAGGAAGCGATAAGAATGAAGATTCGTTTTTCGGTAAACCTAGAAGCTCACAAAATGCATCGCCATCTAAAATAGTAGCGCTCATAAAGAGGACATGATCAGCCTTATCAAACAAATATTCGTGAGCATATTTTGAAACATCTATAGGTTTAAATTCAATCTTTCTCAAAGATTTGCCAAAAGGTTCTATAGTGTTAAAAACCCAGTTGTCTTTTTCGTATCTGTCGATAAATCTTTTAATTTTACATACATGCTTATCCAAAAGATCATAATTTTTAGAAACACTACTTATCTCTTTAATTTTTTCCTTTAAACCAATGTATTTTTCTAAAACACTTTCCATGTGATTTAACTTGTTTTTTATGCTTTTGTAATAGACATCTCTTATCCATTTGAATGCTGATGATTGTGTTAGGTTTCCTGGAAATTCTATTTTTTGTGATCTACAAAAACGCTCAGAAACTGTTACTTCAATAAACTTAGATAACTCTTCTGCTGTGTTGTGAGCTTCATCAATTACTAAAAGCTTTCTAGGTTTTAATTTACCAGAATAAACAGTTTCTGCAAGAAAGTAAGAAAAGTTAGTTATTCCTTTTTTGCCCTCAATGAATTTTTCTTTCTCTTTTTTATATGTGCAATTAATTGCACAGCACTTCCAAAACTTTGACTTTTTATCTGCAGTTTTTAATAATCTTAAACTTTCGCTGCAAGAAGCTCCTTTATAATACTTACATGAATAGTTTGTTGAAGACATTAAATTCTTCAAACTTTGGCTTGCTGAAAAATCTTTTTCGTATTGCTCTTGAAGAATTTTTTGAGTAGTTAAAAAATAAGTAGCATTTTGCCTATCTGTTCCTTTTTTGTCGAGAAGATTAGCCGCGAAAATACCAAGCCCAGACTTCCCTACTCCGGTTCCGGCTTCTACAATACAGAATTTTTTGTTCTGATTAATAAAAGTGTTTTTAATAAAATCCATAGCAGTTTCTTGCTGTGGTCTTGGTTCATCATACGGAAAATAGCATTTCATAAATAACCTCCGTATAATTCTAATGGTTTATGTTGATCAGTTCATGAACGAATTAATTTATCAATAACAGCTAAAGTTTCTTCTGGACTGTTAACTTTGAAAGATCTTGGGGAAAGTTTGTCATATATTTCGAAATCATTTCTGCCAGGTTCGCATGCATCTCCAACAAAATAAGTGTCTTCTTCATTATAATGTTTTAGACAAAAAGTCTTATCCCAGCCGGCCGGGTATATGTCTATACTAGTAGATCCTCCAACGGCGAAATTAAGATCATCTGAAAAATCTTTTACTGAATTTTTTATCATCGAGACTAACAATTTTCTAATATTTGTCTCTTTTTCAAAATCAGAGAAAGCCTCCCTTTCCTTCTTTCTACTATCTCTACCACACATACACCAATTAATCATAGAACCTCTATATTGAATATAAGTCCCGGTATATAAGAAATCTTTCTTAAAATTTTTAACTAACCAAAGCTGTTTACGAAGAATCTCTTCAGTCAATATTTTGAAATTATCTTCTCCAATTTGGTCCATCATACTGTTTTCTTCTACCAAACGTATGTCTGATCCTCTCTTTTCAAATTTGCTAGTTCCATTACAAGGATAGATATCTAAATCTATCTCGCTAGCTAATAATTCACTGCATTGTTCTCTTATATACTCCATTATAGAACCACTAACAATTGCAATGTTGAATTTTTCATTTAACCTTTTTAAAGCTTCAAAAATCTCTTCAGACATTGCCTCTCTCGCCGGAGTTAAGGTTCCGTCCATATCGAAAAGGCAATTAAGTTTTTTCTTCATATTTTATGATTATCTCCAAAATGCTATATTTAAAGATAAGAGCGCTACGAGGAAGGTTTAAGATTATCATCAAAATACTAAAACCTGCAATGTTTTTTATAAGTTTTTTTATTCTAACTAGCTGTGCTGTATCTGCACGAGATATATTACCAAACCAAGCTAGCTTTGCTCAAATTCAGTCTACTGTAGAATTAGAAATATATGCATGCAAAGAAAAAAACAAGGATTGTGAATTAAAATCTTTGGGTAAAAAAGTAGCTTTTGGATCAGGAAACTTTTTCGTATACAAAAACCAAACCGCATATCTTTCTGCAGCTCATGTTTGCTTAGGGCCGGTTTATGAAATCTGGAACGACATCCCTAGCAAATCAAAAGTAAAGACAGAAATACTATTAAAATCTTACACTGGAAAACAGATAAAAGGAAAGATAAAGTACGTAAATTTAAAATATGATTTGTGTGTTGTGGAAATTTCGGAAGAATTTAACATTAAAAAAATTCCTAAAATATCTTTATTAAAACCAAAACTTAATAAAAAGTTTTATACCCTAGCAGCTCCATATTCAATATTTCATAAAGGAGTTGTTCCATTAATGGAAGGAAGATATTTCGGAAGTCATAAAATATTTTCTTTCTTTTCAATAGCTTCAGGCCCGGGAGCTTCAGGCGCCGCGATTTTTAATTCTGAAAATATGATTGTTGGAATCATACAAAGAACTCATTTAGCTTTTAATGAGATAACACTTTCGATAAAGCACAAAGACTTAATTGATTGTTTAGATTCTTACTTAGATGCTAAAGAAATGGAATTAGAAATTCTTATTGAATAAATTTATTACTAAGTTTTAAAGAATTATTTCTAACCCAAACTTTTGCTGATTCTTCATCTCTAAAAAGTTTAGATACCTTTTCGCCATCTTTAGATTCTATAGAGGCCATATATGTCTGGCCAACTGGATATATTTCTATTTTAAGATCAGTGAAAACTTTATCACCTTGAATCGGGTTGTTGTCGACAGTAGAGTAGCTTCTTCCAATTTCTTCTTTTATCTCTCTATCGATTTTTTTATTTCTACCATTGCTATGTTTATTTTTCGAATTTTCAATAAATCGTTTTTTTGAGTTGCTAGCAACCTTGCTCTTTCTAGGTTTAAAAGCGCTTTCCTTAGAAAGAAGTTTAATTCTGCGTTCTTCACTTACGTTCTCCTTTATCACATTGCGCCTGAGATAAAGTCGAACATATTCTCTCAGGCGCTTAATTCTACTATCTTCGTCCATTTTAGGTAATAGTTCCTCCACCTGAGTTTTCGTAATTATAATTATAAAGCTAATTGTGAACAGTTAACGATAAACTATTTTTGGCTAATCTTGTATGAAAGGTAATCGTGCACAACCCCAACTCCGTGTCGAGCAATCGCTAGATATTCTAAACACCACGTTGGTATGTTATCATCATCGCTCAACATATCATGTAACCTCGTTGCATCATCTGAAGTGTGAAATAAATGAGCTTTAGCGTGTTTACCCTCGGCAGGTACGCTGTAGTCTAAATTTCTACCAGTAGGAATTTCGCTAGGAACATCATCAGGAACATTATCCCCGCAACTTTCTCTAATGAATTTTTTTAAAGTACTTAATTTAATTCTCATGAAATTTTCTCCTAACCACAGAGATTAACCTCTTTCTAACTTTAATATAAATATCTTTTATGTTGATATTGTTTTCTTTTTTTTCGACATCTATTTCGAAATCGATCAAAGGTAGAATGTCTTCTTCCTTCTCTTCATTAACACTATCTTCAATTTCTATCAAAGTTTTTTCTAACTCCGGATAGTCTCTACTCATTATCTTCTCTGTGAATTTTGTAGTCTAAATGATCATGCACAGCATCAAGCATACTTTTAATAACAGCAAGTTTTCCTTGAGCCCATTCCGGAAGTTGATCTTCATCTTTTAATTTATCATGTAAACTTTGAGCATTTTTCGCTATATGAAATAATTGCCCTCTTGCCATTTTAGCATCTCCGCCTTTCCCAAACTCACGAGCGGGTTCTGGTTTTGGAGGAGTAAAGTCAAGAGGTATTTGTTCTAAATCGAGATCTTCAATAAACTCTCTTATCAGTTTTCTAATATTTTTCTTAGTAGTTCTCACTCTACATTCCTCCTGCTAAATCTTTAAGTGCTTGCTTCAGGTACCCCTTAGATTCCTCTGGTAATTCAGCAAAGATAGCGCTTAAAGTTTCCTTCACTGCGTCTTTACTCTTAGCTTTTCCGAAAGCAGTTTTAAGACTCTTCATAGCGCTACCATCCAGAATTTTCTCTGTTTCTTTTCCAGCACTTGTTTTCTCTTCTCCATCATCGCTTCCCTTCTCTGTTCCTGCAACTGGTTTACCTTTATACTTTATGATGAGAGGGGTTAAAGAAGAGAAATCAAATTTAGAAAGTGTTTTATCTGCTTTTCTTCGTTTTCCGTCGGTATATATACGATCAATTTTTTGGACCAGATTTACAAATTCTTTCATGCGCGCATGCGTGGCTGAAGATTTATCAGGGGTGACGGTCATCGCCGGCCCAGCTTCTTTAACAAACTCTCCAAAGTCTTTCATGATTGCTTCCATCGCAGCCACAGCCTTTTGCTTTTTATCATCTTCAGTTTTTCTAGTAACCGGTTCTTTTTCCATGGCTTGAAAGAGAGTTTCAGCTCCGCTCATCGCCTTTTCTAATTTTCCCGTAATATCTCCAGGAAGCTCGAGCTTTTCACCATTAAGGAAAACATCCATCTTTTTCTTCATGTCTTTGGAAAATTCACCAGAAGCTATCTTGCCAAAAGCTCCCTTGATCTTATCTAAGAATTCAAGTTGCAGTTCTTCTTGAATGATTATTTCTCTGATTGATTCTCTGATGAATCTATTATCGTTTTTAGATTGTCCGGATAGTTCTTCTGCTATGATTCTTCTAAGTTTGTTTTTTGAAACTTTCATTTCTTTCCTCCTGCCCCTCTGGCTAGTGGGTTTATCTTTGTTTTTGCGCCTGGTCCGTCCCCTTCGCTGCCTAAGAGGCCTTTTAGCATAGATGACAATGCATCGCTGTCTATATCTTTTTCCTTTATTTTGTCGCTACCGATGGCTTTAACAATACTTCCTTTTATTTTTTCAACACCCTTACCTTCTATCTCATCGCTAAGAGTGTCTTTAATATTGAAATCTCCTCGGTTAAAGTTTCCTCCGCTCATAATATCTGAAACTGTTTGCTTTGTCCCTTCTGGTCTTTTAGGGTCGCGACCTCCAATGGTATCTTTAAAATCACTTGGTAAACCTCCGGTATAACTAAAAATACCTTCCAAATCATTAAAATCAAAATCTGACAAAGAACCTTTTGATCCGGTGCTACTGTCACCTGACCACATTTTATCAATGTCGCTAATTTTAGATCCAAAATCTTTTAATGCTTGATGATATTCAGTGTTTTTATCTTCTGAATATTTGAGCGGCTCAGCTGCATCATTCATATATTGAGTAAATTGAGACATGATGTTTTCCATAGATTTTTTAGCCTCATCTTTTTTTTCATCATCTTCTGAGTTAGAACTTATCCCTTTATCTTTTAAAGCTTTCAGAAGATCAGTAGCTTCTTTAGCTGCATTGTTTAAAGATTTTGTAGCGTTCTTTGGTAGGTTAAGAACTCCGTTTTTAAAGCTATTACTCAAAGCTTTTGCCGCGTTGCCTCCGAGCTGCGATGCATTCTTAGCTACAGCCGGTAATGCTCTCGCAATGGCTGCTAAAGGTGCTAACTCATCCAGTCTTTCACCCGAATAATATTCATAAAGATTTCCATATTCTTGGCTAGATCTTTTCTCTAGCTCAAATTCTAGCAAAATCTCTCTTATATATTCTTCCTGCAAAATCATGATCCTAGGCTTGGTTTTCTCCCTAAACGACCCTGCATCATCTTTTGATGTCTCATAAAATTTTGATTTTCTCTAGACTGTGCTTGATCAAATTTAGTGCTGTGTATTTTCTTTGACTTAGGATATCTAGGGTCTGGAATTGATATCATGGCATCTTTACCAAATCGCTTCTTGAGTTTTTCTTTTTCTTCTTCAAAGTTTTCTTCTCTGACAGAATAGCTGTATCCCACTCCTGGAAACATCATTGCCCCATACCCCTCTTCATCAATAAACTGCAGATCATCAATAGGAATTGGTTTAGAAAGGTCTTGTCGGCTCGACTCTCTAGTGAGTTCTTCCTTAATGATTTTTCTCAACTGTTTCTCTGTGATCTTCATCATTTTTCCTTTTTTTTGCTTAGAGATAAACCTTTGATCAATGCTTCCCAAAAACTAATCACGCGTACTCGCCTTTTATAAGCTTTGCAGAGAATTCTTTCATAGTTTGTAAAGCTACTTTTCGAATTCTTGCAGTCATCTCTGCCTCCATGTCCATTGCAGCACCTTCGATTTGATCGTTCCATCTTTTGCGAGATTCCGTTGCAGATTCTCCCGGAGCCATCATTGATGGATCACCTTCATCAAAAGATTCGTACTCTGCACTCATCCACTTGTCGGTTAGCTCTTCTACATTTGTCCACATAACCCTAGGGTAAAGGTGACCATCGTCTTGCTCTCTTAAGATACGCGCTTTTTCTTCTTTAATAATCTTTCGCAATTGCTTCTTAGTAATTTTCATTATATGCTCCTAGGTTTTGGTCGGCCTGTCATACCGAGTTTTCTTTTATAATCGTTAAGCCCATTAGCTAAAGCTTTCTTAATCATATCTGGCCTGTTATATAGCTGGCGTATAATTTCGTTAGCGCCTCTTTCATCAAGGCCCATTTCTTCTAGGCCATCAAAAACAGCGGCCTGAATGTAGTCGTCTACCAAAACAATAGCATCAGTAGAAGTCGACGACTTACGATCAGCACCGGGAGGAGGCAGTTCTTCCATGCTTTCGCGTAGAAGCTTGGCTTTCTCTTCCTTGATGATTCTTCTTAACTGTCTCTTTGTAATCTTCATTTATTTTCCGATCTTGACTGATGGCATATCGTACCCCATCCCCTGTTCTTTGTAGAATTCACGAGCAGCATCAGCGAGCGCTGCGCTGCCCGCCCGAACAGCTTCAGCATCGATGTTCATACCGTCTGGTGTCGTTAAGCCTTGCTCAACTGCAACATCATAGACAACCTCTATGATTGCTTCTTTGAACATTTCGTACAGCCTTCGATCATACTGGCCAGCCGGCGCTTCTTTCAAAAGCTTCTGCTTCTCTTCTCTAATAATTCTTCTTAGTTGGTTCTTTGTAATTTTCATGAGTATCCATCCGCATCAGTAGGTCTTCTATCGACTACTTTTCTAAAAGCGCTATCTTTTAATGAACGCTCTAATTTATCGTGAAGGTTAGCTAATCTTTCTACCTGCATCTCTAAGTCTTTAGCTAACTGTGAATCACTCTGGTATACTCCATTAACAATATCGTCTATAGCATCGATGATGCTGCTTAGATCTTTAACAGAATCCATTGAGTGAGTCTCGTTTAATTTTCTTCTTGAAAGCTTAGCCTTCTCTTCTCTAATAATTCTTCTTAGTTGGTTCTTTGTAATTTTCATACGTATAATTCCTTTGGAAATTTAAATCTAGATGTCTTACCGCCAGCTAAAGCTTGGAACAATTGTTCTGGCGTATAAATCTTTCCGTCCTGATCTTTGAAGTCTCTATAGTCTTCATCACCCGGATCTAAGACAAAAGCTATTGGATCGATTAGGTTACCCCACTTCCACCAGCGGTACCGTGTACCATCTGCATCAGTTTGCACGGGAGACACTTTAAATCGGTCACCCTCATATACATCAGAGTCTGTACCTATTGCCAAGGCGTAGTGAGCAGGGGGTAATGTATCGGCTATTGTAAGTTCTTCTTCCTCGTCGCCGTACTCCGGCTCATCGAAATATACGGGTTCAGCTTTTCTTTTCTTCTTCTTTTTCTTTTTAGGGAAGTAGTTTTCGTCTGGCGTATAATCCGGGTCAGTTGGGTGAGGAGCTGGTCCGTATGTATTTACACCGGCGGATCGACCATCAAAGTACTCGATACCCGGGCTACCAAACTTATCGCGATATTCTTTTTCGGCTGCGAGATTGAATCGGTTCATCTCCCCGGTTTGTATTTTCTTGCCGTGTTCGTAACCCATCTGCCACATTGCTATTTGCTTTGCGTCAAATTCTGCAGGGGTCTCTCCACTACCACGAAGACGAACGTCTCTTTCAATCAAAAGCGCATTACGAATAATACGGCGTAGTTTTCGTTCGGTGATTATCATTATAGTATACCTAACTCACGTTCCATTCTAAGCAAGAGGTCTCGAGCTCTTTTGCCCAGTGTACCACCTGCATTTGACATATCTTCCAGGTATTCCGCCAACTCATCAATGAGTTCAACTGGTACTTCCATGTCAGTAACAATATTAGCTTGTGCCTTAGATTGCTTACCA
>MDTG01025406.1_pt1 | contig 40784 bp, 30 predicted proteins | sample 811421 | NCBI WGS metagenome assembly MDTG01 (sample SAMN05326645, study PRJNA326480) | marine metagenome | isolation source: seawater | place: Pacific Ocean: South East | collected 2011 | reverse complement strand
CTGGAGAAAGAACACCGGCAGGAAGATCGCGACCGTGGTCGCCGTCGACGCGACCAGCGCGCCCCAGACCTGGCCGGCGCCCCGGTCGGCGGCCTCGAAACCGTCGCGACCCTGCTCGCGCTGGCGGACGATGTTTTCGAGCACGACGATCGCCGCATCCAGCACCATGCCGGTAGCAAACGCCAGCCCGGCCATCGAGATCACGTTCAGCGACATGCCGAGCCCGTCGAGCACGATGAACGAAAAGCACAGGCACAGCGGAATCGCAAGGGCCACCATCATGGTCGCGCGGTAGCGGCGGAAGAACCACCACAGCACGCCCACGGCCAGCAACATGCCGATCATCAGGTTGGTCACGACCATCCGGACCGACTGCTTGATGTAAACCGTGTCGTCGGAGGACTGGTTCATCTGCAGGCCCGCCGGATCGAGGTGCGTTTGCTGCAGCTCGGCGACAGCGGCCTTGACCTCGTTCATGACGTTCAGGATGTTGACGCCCGGTTCGGCGACCACGTTCATCATGATCGCCGGCTCGGTGTTCTGCGTCATGCCGCCGGAAGCGTCGCGCATGACCCGCTGGATCGTCGCCACGTCGCCCAGGTAGACCGGCCGGCCGTCGCGCCACTCGAGCACCAGGCTTTCCAGGTCCGGAATTTCGTACTGGCCGGCGAAACGAAGCGTGTACTGGCGCTTGCCGACTTCCTCGAAACCGGCCGATACGTCCGCGTTCTGGCCGAGCTGGCGACCGATACGGGCCAGGTCGACGCCGATGGACGCGGCCTTGAACGGATCGAACTCGATGCGCACCTCGAACGGCCGTCCGCCGCGCGGCGTGGCCGACGACACGCCGGCAATCCGCTCGATGCGTTCCTGGACGACGTCTTCGACGAAGTCCTGGTACTCGATGATGGGGCGGTTGTTGCCTTCCTTTGGAATGATCCCGAACCAGGCCATGGTGTCGCCGAACTGGTCGGTGCCCACGCGCACGCTGGGCTCGGTGACGTCGACCGGGTAATTCGACACCTGGTTGAGCCGCGTGATGACGGCGATCAGGGCGCGGTTGAGGTCTGCGCCGACGTCGAACTCCAGCGAAATCGACCCGCGGCCCTGGCTGGCGGTGGAATTCATGCGCTTGAGCCCGGGCACATCGCGCAGCTGTTCTTCCTGCGGCTCGACGATCTCGGATTCGATTTCGGCCGGCGCGGCCGCCCTCCACCCGGTGGAAATGGATATTGTCGGCCGGTCGATATTCGGGGTCAGTTGCACGGGCAGACGAAACAGGCTGATCAGCCCGAAGATCACGAGCAGGATGCAGCCGACGGCGACGGCGACCGGATTGCCAAGTCCCAGGCGAGTTAACGGCACGGCTGGTTTCCCTGTTCAGAATGGTTAACCGGATGATTATGACCGGAATACAATGAATGCGCTGTCACATATCATGAATATGCGATATGCATCACGGATTACGGCGCAAGCGGGTCCGGCGCATCGCACGGACGCCTTCGGATGGACAGCCCGCAGCCCCGGAAGTGCCCCGGAATTCGCGCGCAATTTGATTTTCGTTCGTGATATCGACACACCGAGTGCGGTATCTTCTCGAATGTTCGGGGTAGAGACTGGACGCACAAGCACGCCACGACGAGCCGATTCCTTCGGTGGCTTCGACGTGGCCGTCGCGACCGTCGGCCGAAGGTCCGGCCGCTGGCGACGCCAAGGACTCGAACCCCGATACAGGAGACCTTAATGCCCGAAAGTTTCGATTACGTGATCGTCGGCGCCGGCTCGGCCGGCTGCGTGCTGGCCAATCGCCTGAGCGCAGATCCGGCCTGCCGGGTACTGCTGCTGGAAGCCGGCCCGCGCGACTGGAACCCGTTCATTCACATGCCGGCCGGGCTGGCCCAGCTGATCAAGTTCAAGTCGCTGAACTGGAATTACGAGACCGAACCCGAACCCAACCTGAACAACCGTCGGCTCTACTGGCCGCGCGGCAAGGTGCTGGGCGGATCCAGCTCCATCAACGCCATGTGCTACGTGCGCGGCCACGCCTCGGACTACGACGACTGGCGCGACCTGGGCAACCCCGGCTGGGGCTTCGACGAAGTGCTGCCGTATTTTCGGCGCGCCGAGGACCAGGGCCGTGGGGAATCCGAGATGCACGGCACCGACGGTCCACTGGGCGTGGCCGACCTGCAGCACGTCAACGAGCTCAGCCGGGTGTTCATCCAGGCCGCCGAGCAGGCCGAGTATTTCCGCAACGTCGACTTCAACGGCCCGGTGCAGCGCGGCTTCGGGCTCTACCAGGTGACCCAGCGCAACGGCCGCCGCTGCAGCACCGCACGCGGCTACCTGCACCCGGTGAAGAAGCGCCCCAACCTGACCGTGCGCACCGGCGCGCTGAGTTCGCGAATCCTGCTCGACGGGCAGCGCGCTCGCGGCATCGAATACCGACGAATGGGCGTGACGCGCAAGGTGTTCGCCGAACGCGAGGTGCTGCTGTGCGGCGGCGCCATCAACTCGCCCCAGCTGATGATGATCTCGGGCATCGGCCCGGCAACAAGCCTCGAGCGCGCCGGCGTCAAGGTCGCGCACGAACTCGCCGGGGTCGGCGCCAACCTGCAGGACCACCTGGACGTGATGACGCTGACCCGCTGTTCGCAGCCGGTCACCTACGACCACCTCAACGAACTGATGGTGGGCCTGAAGTACTACCTCTACCGGGAAGGCATAGGCACCTCGAACATCGCCGAGGCCGGCGGCTTCCTGGCCAGCGGCCTGAGCGACGGCCGCCGCCCCGACGTCCAGATGCACTTCGTGCCGGCCCTGCTCGACGATCACGGCCGCAATCGGCTGCCGGGCGACGGCTACACGCTGCACGCATGCAACCTGAGGCCCGAAAGCCGCGGCCGGATAGAATTGCGCTCGTCCGAACCCGACACGGCACCGGCCATCTTCGCCAATTACCTGTCCGAGTCGTCGGATGTGGAAATGATGCTCGAGTGCATTCGCTGCTCGCGCGAAATCCTGGCCCAGCCGGCGTTTCGGCCGTTCCGCGCCCACGAAATATATCCGGGCAACGACGTCACCGACCGCGACGGGCTGCTGGGCTTCATCCGCAGCAAGGCCGAGTCGATTTACCACCCGGTCGGCACCTGCCGGATGGGCAGCGACGACGACGCGGTGGTCGACCCCGAGCTGAGGGTTCGCGGCATCGACGGCCTGCGGGTGGTCGACGCATCGGTGATGCCGACGCTGATCGGCGGCAACACCAATGCGCCGGTCATCATGATCGCCGAGAAGGCCGCCGACCTGCTGCTGGGCAGGCAGATCGAGCGCGACGACGGCGCACGCGTGGCCGAGGCAGCTTAAGGCCCCGGTTCGCAGTCGTTGACGCTCTCGATCGTTGACGCTTGTTAGTGATCGATTCAGGATTCACGTGGTCTACTGCATCGACGGCCGATATCCGTAGACGGTCAACACGACGACTTCCATGAAAATGGTGCTGCGATGAAAACAATGCTGCGATCTTTACTCTTTTTGCTGATATCCACCGGCACGGCCATCGCAGGCCAGGACCCGGCCAATGGTCCTGCCGACGACGCGGCCGCGCCTGACGTGGTGGTCGAACGTCTCGAAACCGCCCTGATCGAGAACATGAAGGCCGGCGACGAGATGACCTTCGAGGCGCGTTTCGAAACGCTGCGGCCGTTGCTGGCCGAGATCATGGCGGTCGACCGCATGGGCCGCTACGTCTTCGGGCGCGACTGGGCTTCTTTCGAGCAATCGCAGCGCGAAACGTTCAAGGAGGTCTTTCTGGACCTGAGCGCGGCCACCTACGCCGCCCAGTTCAAGGCCTTCGGCGGCGAGTCCTTCGAGCCGGTAGCCGTGCAGGAGCAGGGCGAGGATCGGGTCGTGGTCAAGCGCCGACTCACCACCGGCAGCGGCCGGCAGATCGCGTTCGACTACCTGATGACCCGCGACGACTCGCGCTGGCAGATCGTCACCATCATCACCGACGGGGTCAGCGATCTGGCGATCAAGCGCACCCAGTACCGGCGAATCCTGGAGAGCGAGGATTTCGACGCGGTCATCGCGCACATCCGGGAATCGATCGAATCCCAGCGCAATGATTGACTGCGGTGGCTGACGGCGAAGGTCGATCGTCGGCGACCGAGCGCTGGCTGACCGGGATCACCCGGCACCCGGTGCCGGTGCTGGCCGCGTGCATCGCCTTCACGCTGCTGGCCGGCCTGGCGGCGGTCAATCTGCTGGGCGTCAACAGCGACCCGATCGCGATGCTGGACGAGGACCTTCCGTTCCGCCAGACCGACGAGCGACTGCGCGCGGAATTTCCCGATCTCGAAAACAACCTGCTGGCGGTCGTGGAGGCCCCGACGCCCGAACAGGCCACGCTGGCCGCCCGGCAGGTGCAGCGCGAACTCGCCGCGCTGCCCGACGTGGTCAATTCGGTCAGCTGGCCGGCAGGCAGCGAGTTCTTCGAGAGAAACGGTCTGCTGTTCCTGTCCCTGGAAGAACTCGAAGCACTGGGCGAACGGCTGACCGCGGCCCAGCCGCTTCTTGGGCGACTGGCCCGGCAGACCGACGCCGCCGCGCTGTTCGATCTGCTGGCACAGATCGCCGAACGCAGTCCGGGCGGCGATTCGATGCCGCCGGCGTTCGACCTCGACCGACTCCACGACCGGGTTGCCGGGGGGATCGACGCCGGCCTGGCCGGCACGCCGCAGCTGCTGTCGTGGCAGCGCCTCCTGGGCGATGACGGTTCGGCCGACGACGGCGCACGGGAAATCCTGCTGATCAACCCGGTGCTGGACCACGATCGCGTGCTGGCCGCGCGGGAAGTCATGGCGCGCATGCACGAAATGCGCGAGCGGCTCGGCCTGGACCAGGGGCCGGTCCGCCTGCGCTTCACCGGCAGCGCCGCCCTGAGCTACGAAGAAATGCGCAGCGTGATCGAAGGCGCCGGGCTGACCGGCCTGCTGGCGCTGGTCGCGGTCACCATCGTGATGCTGGCCGGGCTTCGCTCGGTCCCGCTGAGCCTGATCGCGCTGGTCAACCTGGCCCTCGGGCTGGTGATCACCGCCGGCTTCGCGGCCGTGGCGATCGGCCGGGTCAACCTGATCTCGGTGAGCTTCGTGGTGCTCTATATCGGCCTGGGCGTGAACTACGCCGTGCACTACCTTTTGCGCTACCGCGAAATCATCCAGCTCGAACCGGCCGGGCCGACCGCGGCGATCCGCTCGACCATCACCGCCGGACGGTTCCTGCTTTATCCGCTCACGCTCAGCGCGGTGACCACGGCGCTTGGCTTTTTCGCATTCGTGCCCACTGCATTTTCCGGCATCGCCGAGCTGGGCCTGATCGCCGGCGTGGCCATGATGGTGACGCTGCTGCTGAGCTACACCGCACTGCCGGCGATGCTGGCGCTGCTCCGCCCCCGCGTGACCGGATCGCCGCCGGCCCTGGATCGCGGCTGGCGCCGGCACCTGGAATTGCCCCTGCGGCATCGGTGGGCGGTGCTGGGGCTCGGCATCGTGCTGATCGCCGCGGCCTTGCCGGCCCTGCCGGAGCTGCGCTTCGACAGTGACCCGCTCAACGTGCGCGACCCGCAGTCGGAATCGGTGGTGACCATCCGCGAGCTGCTGGCCGGGGGCCAGGCCGGCTACCGGAACATCCAGGCCCTTATGGACGATGCGGCCGAGACCGAGTCCATGCGACAGCGCCTGGACGACCTGCCGACGGTGGCGCGCGCCGTTTCGCTGCGGAGCTTCATCCCGGACGACCAGGACGAAAAACTGTTCCTGCTCGAAGACCTGGGCTGGGTGCTGGGCCCGGACGTCGTCGGCGCCGACTGGGAAACGGATCCGGTCAGCGCCGATTCGCTCGCCGCCGCCGCCAGGACCCTGATTGATGCGCTCGGACAATCGGACGCGCAGGCGGGCAATCCCGCTTCCGGCAGCCTGTCTGAAAGCCTTGCACGGCTGCTTCGGGCGCTGGACGGGCCCAACGCCGACCAGGCCGCAGTCGCCGTCAACCGGACCCTGACCGCCGGCATGCAGCCGACCCTGGGTCGTCTGAGCAAAGGCCTGCAGGCGGCCGAGCCGATCGGAGTCGACGACCTTCCTGGCTGGCTGGTCCAGCAATGGCGCGGCCAGGACGGCGCGCTTCTGCTGCAGGTATTCCCGGCGGTCGACGTGCTCGATTTCGACCGCCAGGCCGAATTCACCGAGCAGGTACTGTCGGTGGCGGGCGATCGGGCGACCGGCGGGCCGATCATCCAGCTCGAGGCCGGCCGTGCGATCACCGGCGCCTTCAAGCAGGCCCTGGTCTGGGCCGTGATCGGCATATCGATGGTGCTGCTGGCTACGCTCAGGCAGCCGCTGGCCGCGGCCAAGGTGATGGCGCCGCTGGCCCTGGGCGGCCTGCTGACCATCGCGGCGATGGTCCTGATCGACCTGCCGTTCAACTTCGCCAATGTCGTGGCGCTGCCGCTGCTGCTGGGCGTGGCCGTGGACAACGGGATACACCTGGTCACGCGCCACCGGGCCGGCCTGCTGCCGGACGGCAACGTGCTGAAGACCGCCACCGCGCGCGCGATTGTCGTGGGCGCGATGATCACCGCCGGCGGCTTCGGCAACCTGGCGTTCTCGCCGCACAGCGGGACGGCCAGCCTGGGCATCATCCTGGCCATGGGGCTGGCGCTGATGGTCGTCGCCACGCTGGCGTTCCTGCCCGCCATGCTGGGCCGCGGCGACTGAGCCCGCGCCAGGGCGGGTACACTAGACGGTCCGTTCGCTGCACCAACCCCGGAGGGACTCTGCAGATCATGCCCGCATTCGTTTCGCCGTCATCCATACAGGCGCTCTTCCAGTTCGATCGCGGCTTTCGGAGCTTCGACCGATGACGGCGCTGGTCACCGGTGGTACCGGTTTCGTCGGCTCCGCGGTGGTCCGACGGCTGCTCGAAAGCGGCGAGTCGGTTCGGGTGCTGGTGCGCGCCGGCAGCGACCACAGCAACCTCGACGGCCTGGACATCGAGCGCGCCACCGGCGACCTGACCGACCCCGCGTCGCTGGCGCGCGCCGCGGCCGGCTGCGACACGCTGTATCACGTGGCCGCCGACTACCGCCTGTGGGTGCACGACCCGGCCGCGATGGACAAGGCCAATATCGAGGGCACGCGCAACGTACTGCTGGCCGCGGCCGAGGCCGGCTGCAGGCGCATGGTCTACACCAGCAGCGTCGCCACGCTGGGCCTGAGGCGCGACGGTACCCCGGCCGACGAATTCGACCCGTCCAGCCTTGAGGACATGTGCGGGGCCTACAAGCGCAGCAAGTTCCTGGCCGAGCGCGAGGTCATGCAACTGGTCGAACGGCACCACCTGCCCGTGGTCATCGTCAATCCGTCCACGCCGGTGGGTCCGCGCGACCTGCGTCCCACGCCCACCGGCCGGATGGTGCTCGACGCGATCACCGGCCGGATGCCGGCCTATGTCGATACCGGGCTGAACATCGTGCACGTCGACGACGTCGCCGACGGCCACCTGCTGGCCATGCAGCACGGCGAGGTCGGCCAGCGCTACATCCTCGGCGGCGAGAACCTGTTCCTGCGCGACATCCTGATCCGCCTGGCTGAAATGAGCGGGCAGCGACCGCCCCGGGTGCGCCTGCCGCACGGGCTGGTGCTGCCGATGGCCTGGATCAGCGAGTGCTGGGCGCGCCTGACCAACAACGACGACCCCCGCCTGACCGTGACCGGCATCAAGCTGGCCCGCAAGCTGATGTTCTTTTCCAGCGACCGGGCCAGGCGCGAGCTTGGATATTCACCTCGCCCGGCCGACGATGCCCTGCGCGACGCGATGGTCTGGTTCCGCGAGACCGGGGCCGGCTCCGAGCCGACGCGCCAGGCCGCCTGATCGGCACCGGCCCGGAAGGCACGGCGTCATGAACCGCATCAAGCTGCTGGTCCGCGTTCTCGGACTGCTGGGGCTGGCGCTGTTCATCGTTCTGATCGTTCGCCAGGGGGTCGGCGAACTGGCCGCCAGTCTCGCCGCGGCCGGCTTCGGCCTGCTGGCGCTGGCCGGCTGGCACGTACTGACCATGAGCTGCGACGGACTGGCCCTGCGCCAGCTGATGAAGCCCGAGACGCGCATATCCGCCGGCACCGCGATCTGGACCCGCTGGCTTCAGGAGTCGGTCAACAACCTGTTGCCGGTGATGCAGATCGGCGGCAACCTGGTCAAGGTGCGTGCGCTGATGCGGCGCGGCATCAGTACCGATCTCGCCGGCGCCAGCGTCGTGATCGACGTGACCCTGACGGTGTCCACCCAGATCCTGTTCACCCTGCTCGGCCTGATGCTGCTGCTGTGGCACCTGGGCTCCGGCGACATCGCCGGCTCGGTGCTGGCCGGCGCCGCGGTGATGAGCCTGGCGATCGCCGGGTTCTACCAGGTGCAGAAACGCGGGCTTTTCTCGATGCTGACCGGGCTGCTCAATCGCATCGCCAAGCGGCCCGACTGGCAGGCGCTGGCCGGCGGCGCCCAGGCCATGGACGAGATGATCGCATCGCTCTACCGCCATCGCCGCGCGCTCTACCAGTCCGCCGCGCTGCATCTGCTGGCCTGGTTCGTCGGCATCGGCGAGGTCTGGCTGGCGCTGTATTTCCTGGGCACGCCGGTGGGGCTGGTCGAGGCCGCGCTGCTGGAGAGCCTCGGCCGGGCGCTGCGCACAGCGGCATTTGCGATTCCGGGTGCGGTCGGCGTACAGGAAGGCGGCTTCATCGTGTTCGGCGCGCTGCTGGGCTTGCCCGCCGGCGCGGCGCTGTCGCTGTCGCTGGCCAAGCGCGTACGCGAACTGCTGCTCGGCCTGCCCGGCCTGCTGGCCTGGCAGATCGAAAGCCAGCGCGCCGCGCTCAGTCAATTGCGCGAAGGTGCGGGCCGGTGAATCCCGCGATGCCCAGGCCCGCCGTCTGGGTGCGCGCGATCAACGTCGGCGCGGGCCTGGCGCGTCGCCTCGGCATCAAGCTTGCGAGCCTGGAGGCCGACGAGATACGGCAACAGGCGATCGCTCGCGCCGGCTTCGACGACTTGGGACCCGATGACGGCTGGCGTGACGGACTCGGAAAGCTGACCGAAGACTACCGCCGGCATGCGCGGCTGACCCCGATCGGACGGATTGCCGCGCACCGCCACCTGGTCGACCTGCTGGCCAACCGGCTGCGGATGGAGCGCGACCGCGCCGAGCACCCGGAAATCGAGTCGCAGCCCGTACCGGCGCCGCTGTTCATCGTCGGCCTGCCGCGCACAGGCACGACGCTGCTGCACATGCTGCTGGCCCAGGATCCCGCAAACCGGGTGCCGGAAACCTGGGAAGTGATGCACCCGGCGCCGATCGAAGGCACGGAAGACAAGCGCATCAGGCGTGCCGCGCGCGAGCTGGCCTGGATGGAGCGGCTGGCGCCCGGTTTCCGCGTGATGCACCCGCTGGCCCCGCGCCTGCCGCAGGAGTGCATCGCCATCGACAGCCACACGCTGCAGGGCTACGAGTTTCAGACCACGCACGACGTGCCGGGCTACCAGCGCTGGTTCGAGCAGCGCGACAAGCACGCGGTCTACCGTCACCACAAGCGCTTTCTTCAATACCTACAGTGGCAGCGGCCCCGTTTGCACAAGGCGCACTGGGTGCTCAAGGCGCCAGCCCACCTGTTCGGCCTGGCCGAGTTGCTGGCGGTCTACCCGGACGCGGGCATCGTCCAGACCCACCGCAATCCGCTGAAGGTGATGGCGTCGCTGGCCAGCCTCAGCACCATGCTGCGCGCGGCCTTCAGCGAGAGCGTCGACCCGCGGGCGGTCGGCCGCGAAATGGCCCGGCGCTGGGGCGGCGGCCTCCTGGGGGCGCTGGAACAGCGCGATTCGGGCCGGTTACCGGCCGAGCGCTTCCTCGACATCGACTACCGCGCCATCGTCGAGGATCCGATCGATACCGTGAAGACCATATACGCTCGGTTCGACCGCGAATTGACGCCGACGGCCGAACGGGCGATGCGCGCGTTCCTGGCGGCCAACCCCAAGGACAAGCACGGCGCCCACCGCTACTCGCTGGAACAGTTCGGCCTGGACGCCGACGAGCAGGACCGGCGCTTCGCCGCCTACCGGGCTCGCTTCGGCTGCTGAACCGGGTCCGGCATCACGAGCAGACCGCGGGCAAGATAATCGTCGATCGCGTCGCGCAGCGATTCCGCCAGCGGCCTCGGCCGCCAGCCCAGCGCGTCGCGCGTGCGGCGATTGTCGAATTGCACCGGGATGCCGCCGAGACGGACGCCGGCCAGCGGCGCACTCGGCGGCCGGTGGGTCACGTGGTCGGCCAGCCATTCCGAGACCCGCGCCACCAGCCAGGCCAGCCGGTACGGCACTTTTCGGCGCGGCATTTGCACGCCCGAAAGCCGCTGCAGTTGCGCCAGCAAATCGGCGAGCTGGATGTCGTGCGCACCGAGAATATAGCGCCCGCCGGGATGGCCGCGTTCAGCGGCGAGCAGGTGACCGAGGGCCACGTCGCGGGCATCCACCATGTTGAGCGTGGTCGGCATGTACGCCGGGTAGCGCCGGTTCAGGAAGCCCAGCAACATCCGGCTGGGCGGGGTCAGCCAGTGATCGCCGGGGCCGACCGGCACGGTCGGATTGCACACGATCACGCGCTGGCCGTATTTTTCGAAAGCCGCGTGCGCCTCGCGCTCGGCCAGCAGTTTGCCGACGCAGTATGGCCCCGCCATCTCGTCTTCCGTGCACGTAGTCTCCTCGTCGACACGTTGCGGCGCGCGCCCGCGGCCCATGGCGATCAGGATCGACTCGGTGGAGGTGTGCACCACGGTTTCCACGCCAGCGTCGCGTGCGGCTTCCAGCACGTTGCGCGTACCGAGCACGTTGATCGAGGTGAATTCGCGCTTGTCGCGCGTCCAGAGGCCTGCGTGCGCGGCCAGGTGGAAAACGCGGCGGCAGCCGTCGGTCGCGGCGCGCACCAGTTCGCCGTCGGTAATCGATCCCTGCAGGTATTCGGCGCCGGACACCGGTACCGACGGGGCGCGCAGGTCGAGCACACGCACCGACTCTCCGCGTTCGCGCAGCAACTGCACCAGGTGCGATCCGATGAAGCCGGCGCCGCCGGTTACAAGGTTAGTCATGTCCGCCAATTTCCTGCCCACGATATTCCGGCCGATTCGAAAGCGATCACCGCCATTCCGGTTCCAGTCTGCCATCATTGACACGTCCATGGACAGAACCGGGATCAACAAGATGGCATTGCAGAAACCGCGGGCGACCTGGAACCATCCGCTGCTGGGCGCCGACCCGGGCACGCTTGTCCGACTGGCTGCCGCCAACCGCGTGCCGCCGGCCATGTGGCCTAGGCTGGCAGCGTTCTTCGGCGCGGCGCTGGCGCGCGCGCCGCTCTCGCTGGCCGAACGTGCGTGGACCGGCATGCGGGCCGATCCGCTGGAAGGCGCGCAAGCGCCGGTGTTCATACTCGGCCACTGGCGCAGCGGCACCACACACCTGTTCAACCTGATGAGCCGCGATCCGCGCTTTGCCTGGCCCGATCCCATCGCCACCGGCCTGCCCTGGGACTTCCTGCTTCTGGGCCGCGCGCTGCGGCCGTTGCTCAAGCGCGCGCTGCCCGAGAGCCGGCTGATCGACAACGTCGAGGTCAACCCCGACTCGCCGCAGGAAGACGAGATCGCGCTGGCCTCGATGCAGGACCTGTCGTATTACCACGCGCTGTATTTTCCGAAAAAGCTGGTCGAGCATTTCGAACGTGGCGCCTTCCTCGACAACGACGACGTTCCGCCCGCCGCATTGAGGCGACGCGCGCGGCGGCTCAGGCACTACAGCCGGAAGCTGCTGCTGAACATGCCGGGCGACACGCTGCTGGTCAAGAACCCGATCTACACCGGGCAGGTCGCCTGGCTGCGGTCGTTGTGGCCGGACGCGCGCTTCGTCCACATACACCGCAACCCTTACGTCGTGTTCGACTCCACGCGCAACTTCTACCGGAAACTCCTGCCGGCCTACGCGCTGCAGCCGTTCGACGCCGAAGCCGCCGAGCCGGTGATCCTCGATGCCTACCCGCGCATGCTCGAGCGCCTGTATGCCGATACCGAAGATCTTCCTGACGACCGGTTCATCGAGATTGCCTACGACGACCTCGACAAGAAGCCGCTGGAATGCCTCGAAGACATCTACGACCAGCTGGGCATCGGCGACTTCGAACGGCAGGCGCCCCGATTCAGCGCCTACCTGGAAAGCATCCGCGGCTACAGGAAGAACCCGCATCGATTCGACCCGGCCACGCTGGACAAGGTCGACGCGGCGTGGGGACCGTGGCTGAAGCGGTGGGGCTACTCCAGGCCGGAAGCCGCTGCCGCTTCTTCCGGAACGCCTTCGGCGGGTTGAGACTGAACCCCGCGGCCACCGGGCGCGGCGAAGCGTTCGACCCAGTCGCGCACCTCGCCGTACCAGTGCAGCGAGTTGTTCGGCTTGAGCACCCAGTGATTTTCATCCGGGTAGTAGATCAACCGTGATTCCACGCCGCGGGTCTGCAGCGTGCGGAAAAGTTCGAACGCCTGGCCGACCGGCACGCGCAGATCCTTCTGGCCGTGAATGATCAGGCTGGGCGTGTCGAATTCGTCGGCGAAGTAGTGCGGCGAGATCGCCCGGTACAGCTCGGGGTTTTCCCAGTACGGGCCGAAGCGCTGGTCGTGGACCGCGAAATCGGCCGACGTCTGGGCGTACAGGTCGTAGACCGCAGCGTGGATGACCAGCGCGTTGAACGGGTGATCGCGGCCCAGCAGCACGGTCGACAGATACCCGCCGTAGCTGCCGCCGCCGGCGACCATGCGCTCGGTGTCGATCCACGGCTTTTCCATGAACCACTCGGCCGCGGCGATGGTGTCGGCGTAGGGCTTGGTCATCCAGTCCGGATTGATCGCATCGGTGAAGTCCTGTCCGAAGCCCGACGAGCCGTGGAAGTTGTGCCAGGCCGTCACGTAGCCCCACGACGAGAAGGTCTGGGCGTTCCACCTGAAGTGAAACATGTCGGAGATCGCGCCGTGCGGCCCGCCGTGGATCAACAGGAACAGCGGGTATTTCGACGCCGGATCGAAGCCCGGCGGATAGTGCACCCACATCTGGATCTCGGCGCCTTCCGCGCCGGTATAGGTCACCGACTCGTAGGTGCCCATGTCGACGTCGGCCAGCACCTCGTCGTTGAACGTCTCCAGCCGTTTGCCGGCGCCGGCCTCGACATCCACGCGAACGACCCGCGGCGGGTGGACGAAACTCTGGTTGCGCGCGACCAGCGTGCCGTCTTCGGCGATCGATAGCGCATCGAAGTTGGTTGCCTCCGTGATGGCGACCGGCTCGGCGCCGCTCAGCGGCAGGAAATAGACGCGACGAGTGCCGGCATCGTCGATCGCGCCGAACAGGCCGGCCGAATCGGGCGACCAGACCAGACCCGCGGCCGACCGGTCCCAGTCACCGTGGACCAGCCGGGTGCGTCCGGTGGCCATTTCGTGCAGCATCAGCTTCTGCTGGTCGCCGTAAAATCCCGGGATGTGCTGGCGCGAAAATGCCAGCAGCTGCCCGTCGGGCGAGAACATCGGCGCCCCGTCGGGCGCGGCGTTGCCCTGGGTCAGGTTCACCGGATCGTCGCCGCCGCCGATTTCGAGCAGGAAAACGTCCGGGTTCGGGTATATGCCGTCGGTGGCGGCATCGGCCACGACGGCAAGCTGCCGGCCGTTCGGCGCCACGTCATAGTCTCCGGTGCCGGTGTTGGCGGTCGGCAGGCGCAGCCCGGCCGGCTCGGTCAACGGCTCGATCTCTCCGCCGGCAGCCGGAATCCTGAACAGGTGATTCTCCCGATCTTCGTCCAGCCAGGTATCGAAATGTGCATACGGCATTTCGTTCCACACGTGCGCCGAAACCTTGCTTTCCTTCTCCGCTTCAAGCGCCTCGGCCATTTCGTCGAAGGTCTTGCCGGGCCAGACGCTCGAGATGAAGTAGATGTGTTCGCCGACCCACTTGAGCGCCGACACGCCGGTCGGCACCTCGGTCAGCCGCGTCGCCTCGCCGGGCCCGTCCATGGGCAGCAGGTAGACCTGGCCGGCCTCGTCCTCGCCGCGTTTGGAAACGAAGGCGAGCGTCGAGCCGTCGGGCGAAAACACCGGGCTGGAGGCACTCGCCCCGGCGGCGGTGATCGCGCGCTGGCCGGGCTCTTCAGGACTGCCCAGCAGCCACAGCCGGGTCTCGGACTCGTCGGAATCGATCTCGAACGACGTGGCCGGCACCACCACGAAGCGCCCGCCGGGCGAGACCACCGGCGCGCCCAACCGATCGAGCTGCCACAGGATTTCGGCCGACAGTCGCTTCGCATCGGCGCTTTCTTCCTGGGCGGCGGGCGTGCCGGCGAAGCACAGCAGCGCGGCCATGAGGCATAAGGTGATCTTGTTCATCTGAAAGAACTCGTCGGAGTGATCAGCGGTCATGATAAAAGGTTAGGGGTACCGATGCATCACGCAGCTTCTTGCCGAAGCGGCGGGCCTTCGGCCTCGACTTCGAGCTGCCGATGCGGCTGAGATTCAACTGCGTTTCGCCCCGCGCTGCGCGGGGCGAAACGGTTCTGGAAGTTGAAGCAGAGTTGGAATTCAAGGGCGCCCCCGCCGGGCGCCCCCGATCAATAAACGACAAGCCGATCCACTTCCATCGTATAGGCCGCATCGGCGGTTTCGTTGCTGATGTCTTCGATATTCAGCGTGCCTTCCATCCAGAACGCATCCCAGATATTGACCATTTCGATCGGCTCGGCGAGCCGGCCGTAGATGATCTGATTGGCCGGCGGTGGGGGAAGGTGGATGCAGGCGCCGAAGTAGGGCACCAGGAAGAACTCCGTGAGCTTGCCCTCGGCGGTCGTTTCGACCGGCACGACAAAGCCGGCGATCCGCACGTCCAGACCGTCCATTTCACCGACCGTGACGCTTGACTGGAACACCTGACCGGGACCCGTACCGCTGTGATCGATGGCGGTCTGGTTTTCGATCCAGGCCTGCGACTCCTCTTCGGGCATGAGTTCGGCCCACTCGATCTCGCGCGCATCGGCCAGGGCCCGAGCGCAAATCGCCAGGGCAATCATGGCAACAAGGACTTTCAACGCCTGGTGCATTCTTGGAACTCCACTTCAAAAGACTGTAACCGCAGATTACGCACATTCGCGCAGATTTGATGACCCGGTGATCTTGTTCGTCCGGATTTCAGGGCGGAAGTTCCCGAGTCACTCAGCCGACTGAAGCGACAATTCTCCGTCTTTCCGGGCGCAGCGAAGCGGAGAGCCGGAACCTCGGGACGCGGGCGCGATCTTCCGTATTCGGGCAACTTCTCGAGATCCCGGATAACGCCGCGCTGCGCGCGACCTTTCCGGGATGACAAAAAAAGACGCAGAGGTTGCGCGCGACGTTTCCGGGATGACGATAAAGAGTGCAGGCGCGAGATTCACTGCCGCACCTGCATGCCGTCGGCCAGGGTGCGACGGTATACCATCGCCGCCGGCACCAGCGCCACCAGCACGCCGGCCAGTGCGATCGCAGCCAGCACCAGCCATTGCCAGGCCGCCGGCCAGGCGAAGGAAATCGCGATACCGAAGCGCTCGAGCAGCCACGGCGCGAGCGCGAACTGCGCCGCCACGGCCAGCAGCAGGCCGGCCGCAATGCCGGCGAGCGTGATGAACGCGGCTTCCAGCAGCAGCAGGGCCGAGATCTGCCACGGGCGGGCGCCGCAGGCGCGCAGAATCGCCATCTCCCGGCGACGCTCGCCAAGCGTGGTCAGCAACGCGGTCAGCATGCCCAGCAGTCCGGCCAGCACCACCAGTCCGGCGACCACGCGCAGGATCTTTTCGGCCAGGCCGGTGATGCGCCAGAGCTGCTGCAGCGCGATGCCCGGGAGAATGGCCAGCAGCGGCTCTTCGCGCTGCTGGTTGATCCGGTACTGCAATCCCAGCGCCGCGGCGCGCGTCTTCAGACCCAGCAGGAAGGCCGAGATCTCGTCCGGCTGCAGCGAGGCCGCCGGCGCCGCGGCTGCGGCATTCGACGCGCTCTCGGCACCATCGGGCTCGCCGGGATCATCATCATGATCGTGATCGTCGTCTCGATCGACTCCGAGACCGTCCTGGCGATTGTCTTGACTATCGTCTTTGCGACCGTGGTCGTGATCGTGAGCGGCGGCGCGCGCCCTGGCCTGTTCCGGCGTCAGCATGGCCTCACGCCGCGGCACGCCCTGCTCCCAGCCGACATGAATCGCGTGGTGCGCCTCCAGCCGGATGTAAAGCGACTGGTCCACCGGCGTACCGGTAGGCGCCAGCACGCCGGAGACGACGAACGGCAACTCGTCGTGATGGTGCAGGCTGACGTTGCCGCCGCCGTGCGCCAGCACGACCTCGTCGCCCGGGGCATAACCCAGTCGCTCGGCCGCGCGCGCACCGACGACCACGTCGAAAAGGTCCGAGAACGGCCCGCCGCGGCGGAATTCCAGGGCCCGCCCGCCGGCATAGCGGTAGTGCTCGAACATCGCATCGGTGGTACCGACGACGCGGTAGCCCTGGTGAGCATCGCCCAGCGAGATCGGGATGGACCAGTCGACGATGGGCTGCCCGGCGATTTCCCGGTAACGCTCCCAGGAGACGTTGCTGGTCGGGTCCCCCAGCCCGAACACCGAGAACAGCAGCAGCTGCACCGAGGAGGTCGGCGCCCCCACGATGAGGTCCGTTCCCGATACCGAACGATAGAACCCCTCGCGCACCTGAGAGCGCATCTGCTCGACCAGCACCAGCAGCGCGATAGCGATCGCGATGGTGAGCACTGTGAGCGCCACCGATGCCCGGCGATTGGACAACGAGCCGCGAGCCAGCGAAAAGAGCGTCACGCGACGGCCCGGCCGGCGTGGAGCTCGGCGAGCTCGAGGGTGGCATCGAATCTGTTCGCCAAGTCACGATCGTGGCTGACGAACAGGATCGCACTTCCGGCGCGTTCGACCTGGGCGAACAGCAGTTCGATGAAGGCATCGCGGCGGTCGGCGTCCAGCGCCGAGGTCGGCTCGTCGGCCAGCACCAGGTCCGGCTGGCCTATCAGCGCGCGGGCCGCGGCTACGCGCTGTTGCTGGCCGACGCTGAGTTCGTCGGCCCGGCGCGCCCAGCGATCCTCGGCCAGCCCCATGGCTGCCAGCAGCTCGCGCGCCGCGCGTTCCGGGTTGTCGGCGCGTTGCCGGCGCGCCGACGAGAACTGGCACCCCAGCAGCACGTTCGCCACCGGGTCCAGCCACGGCAGAAGGTTGAACTGCTGGAAGATCACGCCCAGATGGTCGGCCCTGAACCGGTCGCGCCGGGCGCGCGAGAGCGTCGCGAGGTCTTCGCCGGCAAACCGGATTCGCCCGCCGGCGGGCGTCACCAGACCGCCGATCAGCGCAAGCAGGGTCGACTTGCCCGATCCGGAAGCGCCGGCGAGGAAGACGCGCTGGCCGGGTTCGACGGCGAGTCTCAGTCCGTCGATCACCGGCGCCCGATCGCCCGGCCAGGCAAACGTCAGCGCTTGAATGTCCAGCAAAGGTTCAGGCATGCGTTGGGCGTGGAGCGAATGGGCCGCAGGCCATGATACGCAAATCCAGGTACCGACGGCCGGCGAAACCCACGAGCGATCTCCCGAAAGCTTATTTGCTTCCGAGCGCGGCTTGAGACACAATTGGCCGCTTGCAAGAACAACCATAAGCGAGACGCGTTTCATGAAGACAACTTCGGTCCACGGCATGTGGTCATCCCGCCTGATGTTCGTGCTGGCGGCCACCGGTTCTGCGGTCGGCCTCGGCAACATCTGGCGATTCCCCTACATCACGTCCGAAAACGGCGGCGGCGCGTTCGTGCTGGTCTACCTGGGCTGCATCGTGGTCGTCGGGCTGCCCATCCTGTTTTCCGAAATCGTGATCGGCAGGCGCGGCCGGATGAGCCCGATCAACTCGCTCAAGGAGCTTGCCGACGACGCCGGTGCCTCGCGCGCCTGGATGGGCCTCGGCTGGCTCGGCGTGATCGCCGGCTTCCTGGTGCTGTCGTTCTACTCGGTGGTCGCCGGCTGGACGCTGGCCTACGGCTTCGACTATTTCCAGCAGCTCGTGATGGGCGCTCCGGCAATATCCAATCCCGGCGAGACCTTCGCCAACATGCTGGCCAGTCCCGGCAAGCTGATCCTGTGGCACGCAATCTTCATGATCCTGACCGTCGGCGTCGTTGCACTCGGCGTCGAGGAAGGACTGGAGCGCGCGGTATCGGTGCTGATGCCGACGCTGTTCGTGCTGCTGCTGATACTCCTCGGCTACGGCATGAGCACCGGCCACTTCCAGGAAGCGCTGGGCTTCCTGTTCAGCCCGGACTGGTCGCGCGTGTCCGGATCCATGGTGGTCACCGCGATGGGCCAGGCGTTCTTTACCCTGAGCCTCGGGATGTGCGCCATCATGGCCTACGGTGCCTACCTGCCGTCGCACGTCAACGTCCCCAGGGTGGGGATTGCGGTTGCATTCGCCGATACGGCCGTGGCGCTGGTCGCAGGCCTCGCCATCTTCCCCATCGTGCTGTCGTTCGGACTGGACCCGGAAGGCGGCGGCGCCGGCTTCATCTTCACCGCGCTGCCGCTGGCCTTCAACGAGATGCCTTTCGGCATCGCCTACGGCATGGCGTTCTTCCTGCTGCTCGCGGTCGCGGCCTGGACCAGCTCGATCTCGCTGCTTGAACCGCCGACGGCCTATTTCGTCGAAGCCACCAACTTCTCGCGCAAGCAGATCGCGCTGGCCGTCGCCGCGCTGACCTGGCTGGTGGGTCTGCTATCGGTATTCGGCCTGAACATCTGGTCCGAAGTCACCATCGGCGGCAAGGACATCATGGGTGCGATCGAATTCGTCGCCTCCAACATCATGCTGCCCATCGGCGGGCTGCTGACCGCGGTGTTCGCCGGCTGGGTGCTGTCGAACCGGATCACGCGCGAGGAACTCGACGAGAAGATGCCCGACTGGGCCTTCAAGCTCTGGCTGTGGCTCACCCGCGTGGTCACCCCGATCATGATCATCATCGTGCTGGGCGGGCTTCTGGGCATCATCTGATGTCGGGGCCCGAACTGCAGGATTTCGAGGGGATCGTCGGGGATCAGGTCTCGCTGGAGGCCGGAGAGCTGGCGGTCGAAGCGAGCGTGCACGAGGTCGGCAAGCTACCTTCGCACGGCGACCGGCAGTCCTTTTCGGTGGTATTCCGCAGCGAGCCGGGGCCACAGCTCGAGCAGCAGATCGTCAGAGTGCGGCATGAAAGGCTGGGTGAGCTCGACCTGTTCCTGGTGCCGCTGGGGCCGGCCGGCGACGGGATGGACTACGAGGCGGTGTTCAACTGAAGATACGGTTTGCGCCGGCCGGTTTTCCCGGCCGCTCGCCCGCCATGACGATCATCGTCCGCGCCACTCCATGAACTGGTAGACGCCTCGATCCTCGAGCTTGACGAAGCCCAGTCGGTGATAGAGGTTCACGGCGCGATTGTCGGGCTCGACGTGCAGCCTGACCGCCACCTGCCTGTGCGCGGCGATATCGAGCACGCGTCGCACCAGCGCCGTGCCGATCCCGTTTCCCTTGCGCCCGGGCACCAGCGCGATATCCATCAAGCGAATTTCGTCATCGCGCCCCTGGACGTAAATCCGACCGACCGGGGTCTCGCCGACCTCGACGATCCAGAAATGCGCGTCTGAATAGTGCTGACGATAGTGGTCGTGCTGGGCTTCGAACTGCTGGCGGATGAATGCGTTCTTTGCCTCTGCCGGCCAGTCGAGCAGGCGCATTTCATGCTCGCGCGTCGAGGCGTAGAGGCGTTCGAGAAATTCTCGATCGTCGGGACGTTCCCGGCGAACCGACAGCCCGTCGACCAGGTTCTCGAATACCCGCTCGTCGAGATCCGGCATCAACCGCGTGCGTGGCAGACGGCAGCCTCCAGGATCAGCCCGGCACCGTCGCGCGGCTGCAGATAGAACTCTACCGTCCCGGTCGGGCCCTGAAGGCGATAGAGGCCTTCGGGCATCGGTTCGCCGCAGGCGCGGAAACTGGCGAAGTACTGGCTATCATCAACCCGGTAGGTCTCGACGTCGACGAGTTCCAGGACCGAATCCTCAACCCCCCGGACACGGAAACGCGAGCCCTTGAGCAGGCTCGCGGCGTGAGCCGACGACCAGCCGGGTGCGGCATCGACGGGCGAAAGTACGGCCGCATGCAGCCCGGCTGGACCGAGCACTGCAGCCCCGGCTGAGGCGGCGATGGTCAGGGCAAATTTTCTTCGGTTCATGTCTGTGCTCTCGATTTCGACGTGGGCGCTGCGGTTCTGTTCATCAACTGCGCGACGGGAACAGGCCGACAAGCGCGATGATGAAATTCATCGTGAGAAACGGCTGCATGTTGTTATGCGCCTGGCTGCCGCCGGCGTTCGGCAGCGGGACCCCGGCCGGCGTCAGGGCCGCGGACCCGTCGCCGTACATGCTGTTGCCCACGGCCAGGTAGTTGTTGGCCGGCGTGCGCTGATTCGCGACCTCGGCGGCCCCGCCCAGCGTGTGCTGATGATTCGGCATCTGCGCCTCGCTCAAGGTGATCGTTTCGGCGCCGCCACGCTCGCCCAGCCGGCGGGCGGTCAGGCCCGGCCCACGCCCGGGGTGCATGGGCGCGCGGCCTTCCATGTTGGGCAGTGCGGTGGTGGTCCGACCGTCACCGCCGTAGGTGGTCCCGATCAGGGAGAAAAGCGCCGTGTTCTGGGCAATCGGCAAGAGCTGGCCGTTGCAGAAGGCCCAGCCCCTGGGGGCGAAGTTTCCGGCGAAGATGCGAATCTCGGCAACGAAGGGTTCGGACATCGGAGACTCCTTTACTGGCGCGACGGATAGATGCCGAACAGCGCGATGATGAAGTGCACGCACAGGAATGGCATCAGGTTGGAGTGGGATCGGCTGCCGCCGACCGCCGTGATGGAATTTGCGTTCATGATCAGGGCTGCCGGACCGCGCGGGTTGGTGTAATCGGCGAGCGCCTGGGCCGGGGCGTTTCCGCCCGGATCTATCGAGGTGGCCGCGCTGTCGGTGCCCTGCATCGGGTGGCCGTGCGAGGGCAGCTGGTTGACAGTCAGCGTCACTTGCTCTGCGCCGGCCCTGGCCCCGAGACGCCTCTGTGAGAGCCCCGGCCCGGTGCCGGCATGGATCGGCAGGCGGCCGCGCATGTCGGGCAGACCGAACGTGGTGCGGCCATCGCCGCCATAGATCGTTCCCAGCAGCGAAAACAGGGCGTCGTTCTGCGAGACGGCCAGCAGCTGGCCGTCGCAGAAGGCCCAGCCGCGCGGGGCGAAGTTGCCGGCAAACATCCGGATTTCTCCAACAAACGGTTCAGACATGACCGGATTCTCCTAGTTGCGCGAGGGGAACAGCCCCTGCAACGCGATACAGAAATTGACCGCCAGCCAGGGCTGCATGTTCTCGTGCGCCTGCCCGCCGCCGACATTGCTCACCGTGCCGTTGCCCATGGGCTGAAGTGCCGCGGGGGCGCCGTAGGCCTGCTGAGGCGAACGGGCCAGGAGCCTGTCCTGCGGATTGTTGTCCACCGGCTCGGCGTTTGTGACCTGCAGCACGTGGGTGTGCTGCGGCATCTCGTTGGCGGCGAGCGTATGCGTCTCCTCACCGCTCTTCTGGCCCAGCACATGACTCGCGCCGCCGTTGCTCTGACCGACATGAATCGGCGTGCGACCGCGCAAGTCGGGCAGCGCGAAGGTGGTCCGGCCGTCGCCGCCGTAGGTGGTGCCGAGCAGCGAATAAAGCGACTGGTTCTGGTTGATCGGGAGAATCTGCCCGTCGCAGAACGCCCAGCCACGCGGCGCGAAATTGAATCCGACCATGCGGATCTCGGCCAGGAAGGGTTCAGACATTTGCGTTACTCCGCGCTGAGTTGAATTTCGACATGTTGGATCCGCCCGATCAGAAATCGGGTTCCGGCACGTTGCCGCCGTGGTCGGTGATGGAACCCGGAATCGTCAACGTGGTAATGCCCGGATTGTCACCCACGACCGTTGCCAGATCCTCGACCGTCACCGTACTGGTGGCGGCCTCATCCATCAGGACCGAGGAACTGGCCCCGTTGGCGACGTTGCCGTCGTAGTCGACCGCGAGCGTCAATCCCTCGTCCCGCGTGCGTGCGATCACGTTCGGGGAACCCGTGGCGTTCTGGTTTGTGAACGTATTGCCGCTCAGCGTTGCATGGGTGACGGCGGTTCCCGGAGCTGGATTCGGGAACTCCTCGGTGTTGATGAACATCACCGAAGACGCCAGACCGCCCAGCGTGGACCCGCTGGTATTGGCCACCACGGTGTTGTTGGCGAGCACGGCTTGCAGGAAGGCATTGGTCTGCGTATCCAGGTCGATACCGCGCTGGACCGCCGACCCCGCGTTGGAAGCGACCGGGTTGGCGACGGTGCCGATGATGTTGTTGCGGAGCGCGATATCCATGTCGGGCTCGCTGCCGCGCGCCGTGACGAACACGCCGCGGCTGCCGACGTCGAAGACCTGGTTGCCGTCGGCTTCCCAGTCGACCTTGCCGCCGTTCGAATTGCTCACGGATACCGCGTCCAGCCCGTGCTGATTGACGATCTCGGAAATCGCGTTGCCGTTGACGGTCGCGTCCAGCACCGCAGCATGGCTCTTCTGTGCGATGACCTGGCCGGAAAGACTGCCGCCGCGCCCGATATCGCGCAGCGTGTTGTTGTCGACGGTCAGGTTGTGAACGGCGCCGTTGAGCACCTGCAGTCCGAGATTGTTCTGGCCATTGATCGGATGCGAAACCTCGAACGACGAATTGGTGATGCTTGTCACCAGCGTCCCGGTGGACCCGGGCGCATTGCCGGCGGCCACCGTGATCGCGGTTCCGCGGGCGCCGGTGAACGACGAATTGTCGACGACGAAGCTGCCCCCGGCGGTGCCGGTGGTGGCAATCACCACGTCGGCGTTTCCATTCGTCGCCGCGTCGCCGGGCGTCGGGTCGGCATGGTCGACGGTGCTGTCCAGGATGCTGAAAGAAGTGAAGTTCGTGTTCGCGTTGGTCACGCGGATACCGGCGAAGTTCGAGACCAGGTCCAGGCCGGTGACCAGGCTGTCGGTATCGATCGCGTTGACGCCGGTGATGTCGAAGGCTTCCCAGCCGCTGCCCAATGGGCTCTCGATGGTGACCGCCGACAAGCGGATGTCGCCGCCGCCGCGGCTTTCGATGGCGTGGTCGTTGCTTGCGGCAACGATGTCGCCCGGGTTGGCGGTGTCGCCGATATCGACCAGGTTCATCTGGCGCAGCGTGACGTTGTGCGCGTTGGTCAACAACACGCCGTCGCCGGTGGTGTTCCGGATCGTGCCGCCGGAACCGTTGCGGGCGTTGGTGCCGTCGCCGTTGACCAGGAAGAATCCTGCGGTGCCGGTGTTGGCCAGCACAATCCCGTTGGGCGCACCATTGGCCGATACGGATTGGAAGCTGACGCCGGTGTTTCGGATGCTGACGCCGTCGATCGTCACGGGCGTGCCGGTTGTCGTGGTGACGACGCCACCCATGCCGGTGACGTCGAGGCTTCCGCCGTTGGTGGCGGTAAACCCATCGTTGGCGCCGGTATTGAGGTTCATCGTCCCGGAGAAGAAGAACGTGGTGCCGGCGTTGTTGTCCAGGAAAACGCCTTGAGCGGTATCGGTAATCTGGTTGAACACCACGTTACCGCCGCCGTGCCCGGTGACCACGACCGCGCGTCCGGCGTTATTGGTGATGAACGTCCCCAGCGTGATGCTGTTGCTGCCGCCGGTAATGACCACCGCGTCGCCGGTGGTGTTCTGGATGTTGCCGCCGCCGCAGCTGATGAAGCCTGCGGTGTTGTTCAGCACGATGCCGTTCACGGTACTGTTCGCCGACAGGCTACTGAAGTTGAAGCCGTTATAGGTCCCGCCGCTGAGATTCAGGGCCGGGCCGCCAACGGTCTGGACCGTGACGGGCGCCGGCGGCGATATGGTCACGGTGCCGGGATTGGTGGTGACGATTCCGGCGCCGGTGGAGGTCAGCACGTTCGAAAGGTTGCCGAAGTTGAACTGCATGGTCGGCGTCTCGATGATCGAAATGGCGTTCTGGCCGGGCGTCGTAATCGTGGTCGATGCGCTTGTCAGGCTGCCGCCGGCCATGTTCAGGACCTCGAACGCCCACGCCGTGGTGGCGCTGGTCGAGCTCAAGGCGCCGAAGCTGGCATTGAGCGTGCCGGTGGTGGAGCCGTTGAGGCTCAGCAGACCCCCGGTGCCGGTGATGTTCACTTCGCTTACGTTGAGCGTGCCGGGAATCAAGCCTGTGATGCCTGCGCCGCCGGGAGTATTACCGATGTTGAAACCGCGGAGCGTATTGCTGTTGCCCGCAGAAGTGCTGACCAGGATGCCGTTGTTCGCGGCCTCGATGACCGGAGGCGTTCCGCCCAGCGTCGGCCTGGCGACGCTGTTCGGCGCCGCGGTGATGCCGGTGAAGGCGTCGAAGGTCGTGCCGGTGGTGCCCTGGCCGAACAGGGTCTGATTGTCGGCCAGCGTGACGGCGTTGGCGCCGTCGCTGTAGCCGCCGCTGCCGGTGGCCAGGAAAATGAAGTCGCCGGTGCCCGGCAGCATCGACCCATTGAAGGCCGCCAGGCTCTCGAACGGCGAGGCCAGGCGGCCGTCGTTGCCGCCGCCGCTGACGCTGTTGTCGACGAACCAGACGGTCGGACCGGAAACCGTCAGCGTGACGGTAACGGGCGCCGAGCACGACGGTCCCGGAATGCCGTCGTCGCACACGACGTAGCTGAAATCGTCGCTGCCAGTGAAGCCGGCCGGCGGGTTGTAGCTGAAAGAGCCGTCGGCGAAAATCGACAGGCTGCCGCCCTGGGTCGAAGTGGTCGGCGCCGGGTTCATGCCGTTGCCGACGGCAAGCGTCGTTCCCGGCGACGCCGGTCCGTTCGGGTCGGATGCCTCGGTGGCCTCGTCCGCGGCGCCGGACAGCAGGCCGCTGCCGGCCGGCACGTCGATCCGGATATTCGTTGTGGCCGCATAGCTCGGCGCGACGGCCACGGTCGGCGGATCGTTGATCGCGTTGACGGTGATGGTCAGGCTGACCGGACCGAAGCTGTCGACACCGCCGTTTGCCGTGCCGCCATTGTCGGTGAGCACGACGCTGTAGTCCGCGCTGCCGTAGGCGTCGGCCGCCGGCGTGTAAGCGAGATTGCCGGTGACCGGGTCGATGGTCGGCGCGGCGCTGAACGTCAGCGTGGCGTCCCGGCTGTCCTCGGTCAGGACGAACGTCAGCGTCTGGCCGCTTTCGTCTGCGGGACCTGCACTGATGCCGGCCGCCCAGGCGTTGACGGTTTGCGCGCCGCTGTCCTCGTCGACCGCCTGGTCGCCGCCGGCGGTGAAGCTCGGGGCGTCATTGACCCCGGCCACGGTAATGACCAGGTTGACGCTGGCGGAAGTATCGACGCCACCGTTGGCCGTGCCGCCGTCGTCCATCAGTTCGACCGTGAGGTTGGCCGTCCCCGACGCATTTGCCGCCGGGGTGAAGCCGAGGTTGCCGGTGCCGGCATCGATCGCCGGGCCGGCCGCGAACAGCCCCGGGTTGTCGTTGGACGTGATGTTGAAGGTCAGCACCTGGCCGCTCTCGTCGGCCGGGCCGGCACTCAGGCCGGTCGCCCATGGCTGGTCGTAGGCGCCGGAGTCCTCGAGGACCTGAACATTGGCGCCGGCGACGAAGCTGGGGGCGTCGTTGACCGGGTCGACCGTGATCGTGAAATTGGCCGGTGCCGAGGTATCGACGCCGCCGTTGGCCGTGCCGCCGTTGTCGCTGAGGGTCAGCGTGATGGCCGCACTGCCGCTGGCATCGGCAGTCGGGGTGAAGGTCAGGTCGCCGGAAACCGGATCGACCGCAGGCCCGGCGGAAAACAGCCCGGGATTGGTGTTGCCGGTGACGTTGAAGGTCAGCACCTGGCTCGATTCGTTGGCCGGGCCGGCGCTGATGCCGGTGGCCCAGGCGACCACGGTCTGCGCGCCCGCGTCTTCGTTGACGGTCTGGTTCGGACCTGCGGTGAAGCCGGGCGCGTCGTTGACGTCGTTGACCGTGACGGCCACGGTCGCGGTCGCGCATTCGGCCGGCAGCGGCGTGCCGTCGTCGCAGACCTGGTATTCGAAGCTGTCCGCGCCGCTGAAGTCGCCGGACTTGGTATAGGTGATCACGCCCGTGACCGGGTTGACGCCGGTCGAACCGTTGCTCGGTGCCGTCGTGACCGTCACGCTGGCCGGGTCCAGGTTGCCGTCCGAATCGCTGTCGTTGGCGAGCACGTCGATGTCGACCTGCGTGTCCTCGTCGGTGTTCGCCGTATCGCCCAGGGCGACCGGCGGATCGTTGACCGCGTTGATCGTGATATCCACGGTGGCGGCGGCCGAGAGTCCCTGGCCATCGTCGGCGAAGTAGGTGAAGCTGTCGCTGCCGTTGAAGTCGGCGTCCGGGGTGTAGTCGAAGCTTCCGTCGGGATTGAGCGTGAAAGCCTGCGCGTTGCCCGGACCCGCGTCGAGCACCGCGGTGATCGGGTCCATGTCGCCGTCGCTGTCGTTGGCCAGCACGCCCGGTGCGGCCACGTTGAGCGGCGCGTCTTCGTCCGTGGAAAACGCGTCGTCGAGCGCCACCGGCACCTGGTTCTCGGTGTCGGCCACATCCATGCGGAAGAACAGGTCGTCGCCGTCGAGCACCACGAAGCCCGCCACCAGGTCGATCGCCGCGCTTCCATCGGTGGCGTCGCCGCCCGGATCGGTCGCGTTCGGCGCGCGGCCGCCCCAGTCGCTCAGGTCGCCGTCGAGTGCGAAGGTCATGGCCCATGCCGCCGTCGTGACCAGCATCACCGCCATCACCGCGCCGACGCGGCCCATTCTGCGCTGCGCCACAAAGGCCAGCCCGAGAAGCACCAGCACCAGCGCGCCCAGGCCCCAGACCGACAGGGCGGGAATCTGCACCGGCAGACCGAGCACGATCGGTCCGCCGCCGGCGCCGTCGGCCGAGGCCAGCGTGTCGGAACCGGCCCCGTTGTCGGTCACGAAGGCCAGCCGCAGCCGGCTCAGGTTGGTTGCGCCGAGCGCGGCCCGCGCCACGGCAAGTTCGACGGCGTCGGCACCCGCGATACCGGCGTTCAGGGCCAGCGGATAGGGTGTGGAGAACCCCGACACCGTCACCGGCGCACCGAAAACGCCGCCGTCGCAGGACGACCTTTCAAGCGCATCGACCTGGAATGTCGCCAGGTTGACGCTGGCGCGAATTCGGTGTTCGAAACCATCCAGCGCCGCGCCGCCGGTCGGCGTTACCGAGCACCCCGTCGCCGCGCTGCGGTCGGTGTCGACCAGGACGTCGAAATCGGCGGTCTGGGCAAGGCCCGGAAGAGAAAGGACGAGGGCGGCCGCGGCCACCGCGAAACGGATCATCGAACCAGATGGCATGCTTGCCCCCGAGAATTTAATTCACGACCACACGGCCAGGTATTTCCGGAGCGTATACGATTCCGGTCACATAATCCAGACGCAGACGGCTATTCGTCGGCTGTTCTGCGGAGCAGCAGGTGCCCGCCCGCGTCGAGGGATGCTCGCCAGCCTTCGGCCACCCAGGTCGTCGCGTCGGCATCCATGACGATCGCCGGCCCATCGATTTCGCGGCCCTCGATCCCGAAGCGCGCCATGACCGGTACGTCGTGCTCGATCTCCGGTATATCGGGCTTGACGCCCAGTGGCGGAACATTTTCGATGCGCGGCTGCCCACGCGCCTCGACGCGCAACCCGACCAGCTCCACCGGAAGCGCCAACCGGTGGCCGAAGGTCTGTTCGTGCAGATCGTGAAACGCGCTTACCAGCTCTTCGGGCGACTGCATCGGCAATTCAAGGGTTGCGCTCTGGCCGACGTATCGGCAGTCGATCCAGCGTTCGATATCGAGCGCTTCGGCCGCCAGGCCCTCGGCGCCGAGTTCTTCGCGCACGTGCTCCAGCAGTGGCCGGAAGCCGTGCTCGAGCTCGTCGCCGGCGACCGCATCGGCGCGCCTGAGAAAACTCGCCGTGGCCTGCCGGCCGGGACGGGCGACCAGCATCCCCAGCGCCGACAGCACGCCGGAGCGCGCCGGCACGATCGCATCTGTCATGCCGAGACTTTCAGCCAGTTCGCATACATGCAGACCGCCGGCGCCGCCGAAGCTCATCAGCGTTGCGCTCTTCGGATCCACGCCTCGCTCGGCCGACATGACGCGCAGCGCCCGGCTCATGTGTTCGTTGGCGATGCGGATCACGCCGCGTGCGGTGTCCTCGCGCGACAAGCCGGCGCTTTCGGCCAGGCTGTCCATGGCGTGCTCCGCCGCCTCGAAATCCAGCCGGTGCGTGCCGCCCAGCCGGGTCTCCCGCGGCAAGCGACCCAGCAGCAGATTGGCATCGGTCACGGTAATGTCGTCACCGCCGCGGCCGTAGCACACCGGCCCCGGGTCGGCGCCTGCCGAGGCCGGACCGACCTGGATCAGGCCGCCGGCATCAACGCGCGCGATCGATCCGCCGCCGGCGCCAATGGTGTGCATGTCGACCATGGGCACGGCCACCGGGTACCGGCCGATGCGACCGTCGCGGGTCAACGAAGGCTTGCCGTCGAGCAGCGCAACATCGGTGGAGGTGCCGCCCATGTCGAACGTCAGCAGGCGCTTGCAACCGATTTCGCGCCCGATATGCGCGGCCGCCGCCAGGCCGCCGGCAGGACCGGACAGCAGCAGGTGCACGCCGCGCTGGCCGGCCTGGCCGGCCGAAACCGTCAGCCCGCTGGACTGCATCACCGCCAGCCGCCCGCCGCCCATCGCGCGTTCCAGCCGCCCCAGGTAGCCTGCAAGCTTCGGGCCGACCGAGGCATTCAGCCAGGTGGCGATGCCGCGCTCGTACTCCCGTATTTCCGGCAGCACCTCCGACGACAGCGAGACCGGGAGGTCGTCCGGCAGCGCGCTGCGAATCGCCTTCTCGAGGTCCGGTCGCATCCACGAGAACAGCAGGTTGACGGCCACCGATTCAGGGGCCAGGTCATCGATCCGGCTTCTCAGCTCCCGAAGCGCCTCGGCGGTCGGCTCGGCCAGCGCCTCGCCGTCCGCCGACGCCCGGGCGTCGATTTCCAGGCACAGCGATTGTTCGACCGGGGGGTCGACACGCGGCTGGGCGAGGCTGTAGAGCAGGTCGCGGTTCTGCCGGCCCAGGCCGAGCATGTCGCCGAATCCGGTCGAGGTGACGAATGCCACCTTCGCCCCCTTGCCCTCGAGCACCGCGTTGGTGCCCACGGTGGTGCCGTGCACCAGGTCGACGGCGGCCGAATCCAGCCCCAGCTGCTCGAGGCCTTCGACGATCGCGCGCGACGGATCGTCGGGCGTAGACAGCACCTTGGCCGTGCGCAATTGCCCATCGACCAGCGCGACGAAGTCGGTGAAGGTACCGCCGGTGTCGACGCCGATCCGGGTCAGGGGCGCTTCGCTTTCGTGCGACATCAGTTTCCTTCCGGTGCGTGGGACAGCCGCAGGCGGGTCGCGGAGAGTATTCGCGTCCAGGGGAATTCGGCCCCGGGATCCATCTTGCGTCGAACCAGGACTTCCGGCTTGTCGCTGGACGCTATCCAGTCGTGATCGAGCTGGTCGTGGCCGGCGATCTCGGCCAGCGCAGGCAGTTCGTCCTGAAGTCTGGCGAGCAGTTCGATCAACGCATGGATCTGTGCATCCGGGTAAGACTCTTCCCAGTCCTGGTGGTGACTGTCGTACCAGTCCGGCCAGCGCCCGCGGTTGACCAGCTCGATGCCGATGGAATCGGCGTTGTGGCCACGCACGTGGTGAGCGACGCGGTCCAGCGGCACCCACTGTTCGATGCTGCCGTCGCGATCGATGTAGAAGTGGCCGCTGTTGCCGGTGCGCGACGCCTCGTGGTGAATGCGCTCGCCGTATTCGCGCGCGGTTTCCAGGTCCGGCAGCTCGGTGGCGTGGATCACCACGCGACGAATCGAATCCGGCGGGCGCGAATCGAGCCGGTTGACGTAGGAAAGCGGGTTTTGCACAAGGCCCGACATTTCCTTTCAGTCGGGCCCGGTGGGATCGGCCCGCGCCTCGACCTCGGACAGCATCGCATCCAGCCGTTCGCGATCGAACCACTCGCCGCCGCGCATCACGCCCCGGATCCGGCGCACGCTTGAGATGTCTTCGAGCGGGTCGGCGGCCAGCAGCACCAGGTCGGCCACACACCCGGGGCGCAGGCAGCCCTGGGCCGACTGACCGAGGAAGTCGGACACGTTCTTCGTGCCCGTGGCCAGCGCCTCGGCCGGGCTCAAGCCGGCCTCGACGTAGATCTCGAGCTCGTGGTGCAGCGCATCGCCTGGCACGTTCATGATCTGCGGCGCATCTGCGCCCAGCAGGATGCCCGCACCGGCCTCGTGCAAGGCCTTGATCAGCGCGCGCCGGACCGTAACGAAGTGCGCCAGCGCATCGCCGTCGGCCGATGCCCGCATCTGCTCGATACGGGCCATCCATTGCGCCTTCGTCTCGGCGGGCACCCAGCGCATGGCCGGGCGCTGGAGCAGCGCATCGACGTCGTTGACCGCGATGTTCTCGATCAGCGTCTGGGTCGGCACGTTCCACACGCCGGCCTCGGCCGTTCGGGCCGCCCATTCGTCGACCCGCTCGACCTCCATTGCCGAGGCGATATTGAAGCCGAAGAACCCGGGCTCCTTGCGCCGCGCCGGACTGTCGGCGGGCACCAGGACCTGGGCGTAGCCGTCCAGGTGGTCGATGGTCGCCTGGCCGGCGGCAAGCGCCCGCTCAAGGCCGACTGCTATCGAAACGTGACCGGCGTAGCCGATGGCCAGGCCGTCGGCGGCCTCGGCGATGGCCGCGAAAGTATCCGGCAGCAGCCCGGGATGCAGCTTGAGAAAATCGTAACCGGCCTCGGCCTGGGCGCGCACCGTGGACCGCGCGCTTGTCACGTCGGGCACCGAGTTGCCGTTGAGCGAGGGCCCGGACGTGATCAGGCGCGGCCCGACGCGCTCGCCGGCGGCCAACTCGGACCGAAGCGCAAGGTGTCCCGGCTCGCCGAGCATGCCGCGGATCGTGGTGACGCCGTGCGCAAGGAACAGCGCGAGCACATCATCGACCGCCGCGCGGTCGGAATAAGGCGGCACGTGAGCATGCATCTCGGCCAGGCCGGGAATCAGGAACTGCCCGTCGGCGTCGATGACGGTCGACGGCGTTTCGCCGTCCGGGGCGCGCTCGACGATCCACCCGTCGCGAACCGCCAGCGTGGTCGGCTCCCCGACCGAGGCCGATTCGACGTCGACGACACGCACGTTCTCGAATATCACCGTCTGTGCGGCCAGCGGCGCGCACAGCGCGGCTGCAAGGACGAGAGGCACCAACTTCGAAAATACGGAGGAAATCGAGCGGGTCATGGATGAGCCCTTTGATCGACAGGCTCTCTATGGTAGTGCATGCGCGCGACCGGGGGCGGGACCTCCTCCAGCCTTTGGCCCCGGATGCGCGCTGCGCGCTTATCCGGGCTACAAAACGGCCCTTCCTAGATCGTCATGCCCGGCGCGAACGCGAGCTGGCGGGCTATTTCACGCGCCAGCTCCGGCGTGTCCGTGCCGGCGTCTGCAATCACCGCCAGGCTGCCGCGCTCGACGTTGAGCGCGACCGCTTCCATGCCGCCCTCCAGCGGAATGCTGGCCGGCGACGACGGCAGCCGGGTGCGCGGCATGTAGTAAAGCGTGACCGGACCCGAGGCCGTGGCCAGCACGATATGCGCGCCGGCGCCGTCCGGGGTCGGGCAGAATTTGGTCAGGCGGACCTGGTCGAGCAGTTCAGGCTCGAGCTGCACGCCGAACTCCGAGAGCACTCGCTGCACGTGATCGGGGTCAGCCTGCACCCGACCCGCCGCTGCGGCCAGCACCTGCGGCCCGTCGTACTGCCAGTGCTCCGCGACGTGCTGCTGCAGCTCAAGCATCGAGTTTCTGGGGAAGAACATGAACGTGGTCAGGGCCACCGCCAGCGCCAGCACCGCGGCCACCGCGGTCAGCCAGGGCCAGAGGCGGCCACGCGATTCGCTTTCCAGCGACTGGCGAAGGATGATCTCTTCGGCAAGTCCATGCGGCACCGGTACTTCCAGCGCCTGCTGCAGCAAGGTTTCGAAGCGATCGGATTCGAGCGCGGCCTCGGCGAAGCCTTCGCCGGAGGCACGCGCGTCGCGCATTTCCGGGCTGCGCTCGCCCGGATCGGTCATCAGCCGTCTTTTGAATTCAAGCAAGTTCATGGATGTTTCCCCCGCGTTCCGACGGCTGCAGTCTTTCCTTGAGCTTCTCGCGCGCCCGGAACACCCGGGTCATGACCGCGCTTTCGGTCAGTTCGAGCTGAACCGCGATTTCGGCAATCGACATTCCCATCACGGTCTGCAGTATCAGCGGTTCGCCGTATTTCCTCTCCAGTTCGAACATCGCCGTGCGCAGAAGATCGCGCTCGGTCCGGTCTTCGGGCGTCTGCTCCGATTCCTCGGCCACCACCACGTTGTCGATGTCGGTGATCGGCGGCACCTTGCGTTCGAAGGTACGTGCAAACTCTCGCCGCAGGATGGTGATCAGCCAGCTCTTGGCCGCACCTGCGTCCTTCAGGCTGTCCAGCGCTTTCCAGGCCCGCATGAAGGTTTCCTGGACAAGGTCGCTGGCCAGCGCGTGGTCGCCGCACAACCAGACACCGAAGCGAAACAGGTCGTCGGAATATTGCCGCGCCAGCGCATCGAAGCGCCTTTTCCGTTCCGCATCATTCATGACCGGCATGCCCCGCTTTTCATTGCACCATTTCCCGTGTCTGGAGAGGTTTTCGGATCCGTCCGGAAAGGTTCATTCGGGCTGGTAGACCTTGCCCCCGGCGCGGCGGAACTCCTCGGCCTTCTCCTCCATGCCCGAATCGATCGCCGCGGCGGGATCCAGGCCGCGCTCGCGTGCGTAGTCGCGCACGTCCTGGGTAATCTTCATCGAGCAGAACTTCGGCCCGCACATCGAGCAGAAGTGCGCCACCTTGTGGGCGTCCTTGGGCATGGTCTGGTCGTGGTACTCGCGGGCCCGCGCCGGATCCAGTCCAAGGTTGAACTGGTCTTCCCAGCGAAACTCGAAGCGCGCCTTCGACAATGCGTTGTCGCGCACCTGTGCCCCGGGGTGCCCCTTGGCCAGGTCGGCCGCGTGGGCGGCGATGCGATAGGTCACCAGGCCCTCGCGCACGTCGTGCTTGTCGGGCAGTCCAAGGTGCTCCTTGGGCGTGACGTAGCACAGCATGGCGGTGCCGTACCAGCCGATCTGCGCCGCGCCGATGCCCGAAGTTATGTGATCGTAGCCCGGGGCGATGTCGGTCACCAGCGGGCCCAGCGTGTAAAAGGGCGCTTCATGGCAATCGGCCAGTTCCTTGTCCATGTTTTCCCTGATCATCTGCATCGGCACGTGGCCGGGCCCCTCGATCATCACCTGGCAGTCGTGCTTCCATGCCTTCTTCGTCAATTCACCCAGCGTTTCGAGCTCGGCGAACTGGGCGGCGTCGTTGGCATCGGCGATCGATCCCGGGCGCAGGCCGTCGCCCAGCGAGAAGGACACGTCGTAGGCGGCCATGATTTCGCAGATCTCGTCGAAGCGTTCGTAAAGGAAACTCTCCCTGTGATGCGCCAGGCACCACTTGGCCATGATGGAACCCCCGCGCGACACGATGCCGGTGATTCGTCCGGCGGTCAGCGGCACGTGCGCCAGGCGCACGCCGGCGTGGATGGTGAAGTAGTCAACGCCCTGCTCGGCCTGCTCGATCAAGGTATCCCTGAACAGTTCCCAGGTGAGGTCCTCGGGCGTGCCGTCGACCTTCTCAAGCGCCTGGTAGATCGGCACCGTGCCGATCGGCACCGGCGAATTGCGAACGATCCACTCGCGCGTCTCGTGGATGTCCTTGCCGGTCGACAGGTCCATGACCGTGTCGCCGCCGAACTTCAGCGACCAGACGAGCTTCTCGACCTCGTCGGTGATCGACGACCGGACCGCGGAATTGCCGATGTTGGCGTTGACCTTGACCCGGAAATTCCGGCCGATGATCATCGGCTCGGATTCGGGATGGTTGATGTTGGCCGGCAGGATGGCCCGGCCGGCGGCGATTTCGTCGCGCACGAATTCCGGCGTCACGATTTCCGGCAGCCGCGCGCCGAACGGCTGGCCGGGGTGCCGGCGCAGCAGACCGGCGCTCTCGTAGGCCTCGCGCATCTCGTCCAGGCGCGCGTTCTCGCGGATGGCGACGTATTCCATTTCCGGCGTGATCTCGCCGCGCCGCGCGTAGTGCAACTGGGTCACGCATGCGCCAGCGCGGGCCCGTCGGGGTGCGCGTCGTCCCGGGAAACGCGCCTCGCCGGGCTCGCCCTCGGCGCGGCGTCTAGCGTATTCGGAACTCAGGCCCGGGAGGCGCTCGGTATCGCCACGTTCATCGATCCAACCGGCGCGCACGGCCGGCAGGCCGGCCGACGGATCGGGCACATTGTCGCGATCCATGAAGGCCGCAGCAGTCTCGTAGACGTAGACCGGCGGATTGGGCTGCATGCCGAAAGTTGCCGGGGTATCGTGCTGGCGGATTTCGCGCATCCATACGCGCAGGTCCGGACGACTGCCGGCAACCTGGACGAGGCGTGACCCGGTGGGCAGCTGGAGCAGCTCTGAATCGAGACGGCGGGCCATTTCGGCCGAGGTTTTGGACATGCGGGCACTCGTTTCTGGAATTTGGAGTCAAAATGGTAGCAGACCGGAAAGCCCGGACCCCACCCACGGCGTAATCGGGCTGCCGGCGCGCCGCGAACGGCAATCGCGGCCGCAGCCAATCCATGACGACCGGCACCTTCGCGATCACGACATCGCCGGTACAATAGCCCCTATTGATAGGAAGTCCTACCAGGAGCATTCCGGTGAACCTCGAACAAGCCAGAACCAACATGATCGACCAGCAGATTCGCAGCTGGGAAGTCCTGGACAGCCGCGTGCTGGAGATATTTCGCGAGATTCCGCGCGAGGCGTTCGTGCCTGTGCGGCACCGCAAGCTCGCGTTTTCCGATCTCCGGATTCCGCTGGGTCACGGCCAGTTCATGATGAAGCCCATCGAACAGGGCCGCCTCCTGCAGGGGCTGGCGCTGGCCGAAGGCGAGAAGGTACTCGAAATCGGCACCGGATCCGGCTTTCTCACCGCCTGCCTGGCGGCAATGACCGGCAAAGTGACCAGCATCGAGATTCTCGCCGACCTTGCCGAACAGGCAAAAGCCAACCTCGAGGCACGCGGCACCGAAGGCGTGCAACTCAAGATCGGCGATGCGCTGGGAGCGGGCTTCGACGACGGCGAATTCGATGCAATCGTCGTCGCAGCCTCGGTCGCCAGCGTTCCCGAGCAGTTCGTGCGCTGGCTCAAGCCGGGCGGTCGGCTTTTCATCGTGCGCGGCGCGTCGCCGGCGATGGAAGCGCTGGTGCTCACGCGCAGCGAATCGGGCCGGCTGTCGGAACAAAGCCTTTTCGATACCGACATGCCCAGGCTGATCGGCGCCGAAGACGCGGCTGTATTCAACTTTTGATTTTCATTCCCGGTTTTGCACCGGGTTCGAGCAAAAATAAATACTCTCGGAACCAAACCAATGCGAAAAATTCTTGTCGCCGCGGTCGTCGCGGCATTGAGCACCTCGGCCGGCGCCGTCGACCTGATGGGCGTCTACGAACTGGCCGTCACCAACGACCCGCAGATCCGCGCTGCCGAGCGCAGGCTCGACGCGTCGGAAATCGAGACCAGGCTCGCGCGCGCCAACTTTCTGCCCGATATCTCGGCGACGCTTCAGCGCACTCCGATCGGCAGCAGCCAGCCGAAGGTCGCCGGGGTGGATCTGGACGAAAACGACATCGATTCGGAAAACTACAGCCTCAACCTGACCCAGAGCCTGTACGACCACGGCAACTTCGCCCGGATGGAGCGGGCCCGCTTGGTCGTCGCCCAGGCCGACTCGCAGTTCAACGTCGCCTGGCAGGATTTCCTGCAGAGAACAGCGCAGCGTTATTTCGACCTGCTCAACGCCATCGACAGCCTGCGCTTCGCCGAAGCCGAGGAAAAGGCCCTGAAGCGCCAGTTCGAGCAGGCCGAGCAGCGCTTCGAGGTCGGGCTGTCGGCAGTCACCGACTTCCTCGAGGCCCAGGCCGCGTGGGACGGCGCCCGGGCCCGGGTGATCGTCGCCGAAAACGCGCTTGAAAACGCGCGCGAGGGCCTGCGCGAACTTACCGGGACGATGTTCGAGTCGTTCAAGCCGCTGGCCGAGGACCTGCCGCTCGAAAAACCGGAGCCGGCCGTGGCCGACGCATGGGTGCAGACCGCGCTGCAGACCAATCCCGATCTGGCCGTCGCGCGCGATGCCGTCTCGATCGCCGATACCGATGTGCGGATTTCGCGCTCCGGTCATTACCCGACGCTGGACCTGACGGCCAACTACAATCGCAGCCTGAACAATGAATTCGCACTGCGCGATATCGACCAGACCCAATTCGCTACCACCACGTTTCAGAACGATCAATGGTCGGCAACCGTTCGGCTCAACGTGCCGATTTTCGCCGGCCTTGCGGTCAAGTCCCAGACCCAGCGCGCGCGCATCAACCGCAGCGTGGCCACCGAAGAACTGGACCTCAACCAGCGCCAGGTCGTGCGCCAGACCGAAAACGCGTTCCGCGCCGTGGTCGCCGGCATTCGCCAGGTCGAGGCGTTCAAGCAGGCGCTGGTCTCGGCCGACAGCGCGCTGGAGGCGACCAACGCCGGATTCGAGGTCGGCACCCGCACCATCGTCGACGTGCTGCTGGCCGAACAAAGATTCTTCCAGGCCCAGCGCGACTATTCCCAGGCACGCCACCAGCTGATCCTCGACCGTCTCGGGCTCAGGCGCGCAGCCGGCACGATTTCGCCGGAAGACCTGGCGCGAGCCAACGCATTGCTGGAAGGGCCGGAGCGAGGCTAGGGGTTGTCCTGCCGACCCCGCCGGGTCGTTTGGTCGCTTCGTCGTTTCGCCCCAGTTCTGCCGAGTCAGGCGCCTTCTGCAGGAGCCTGCTTGCAGGCGAACAAAAGCGGGACTCCGTGGCCATTCGCCTGCAAGCAGGCTCCTACAAAGCGCCAATCCTGAACAGCATTGCGTTTAGTCCTTGACGCGTCAGTCCTTTGGTGCGTTTGCGTGTTCATCCAGCCAGGGTTCGAGCGCTTCAAGAGTTCGATCCAGCGCGCCGCGTTGTGATTCGACGAAGGCGGTCGCATTGCCGGCCAGCGTTCGGGCAAATTCCGGGTCCCCGAGAATCCTCGCCAGTTGCCCGGCCAGGTCGATTTCGGAATGCACCCGCACAAGACCATTCGCCGCTTCCAGGCCTTCAGCCGCGGCTTGCTGATCGGCGGTGTGCCCGCCGGTCAGGATCGGCTTGCCGGCGAGCGCCGGCTCGATCAGGTTGTGCCCTCCCGTCCCCTCGACCAGGCTGCCGCAGACCGCGCAGGCGTCGACAAGCCGATACAGGCCGGCCAGCACGCCCATCCGGTCGATCACGATGGCCTGGATGCGCCCCGTTTCCCCTTCGGCCCGGGCTGCACGATCCGGCCAGTCGTCGATCATGCAGGCATTCAGACCGACTCGACTGCACGCATCCAGGGCCTCGGGACCGCGTTCCGGGTGGCGCGGCACCACCAGCAGGAGCGCGTCGGGGTGCTGCTCGATCAACCGCCGATGGGCCCCGGCGACAATTTCCTCCTCGCCGGCGTGAGTGCTGCCGGCCACCCAGACCGGTCGGCCGGCCCACGATCGCTGCCAGCCAGGCAGTTCATCGCTCGGTGCGGCGGGCGCATCGACGTCGAATTTCAGGTTGCCGGTCACCGAGAGCCGTTCCCCGCCAACACCCAGCGACTCGAACCGCTGCCGGCTGGCATCGTCCTGGCAGAGCACCGGCTCGGCCGCGGCCAGGGCGTGGCGAAAAAGGCCGGCGAATCGCTGGTAGCGCCGCATGGCGCGACCCGATATGCGCGCATTGACCAGCGCCACGGGAATCGAACGTCGGCGGCACTGGTCCAGCATCACCGGCCAGATCTCGGTCTCGACCAGCAGCAGCGCACGCGGCCGGGTATGATCCAGCCAGCGAGAGACGCAGGCAACGGTGTCCAGCGGTGCGAAAAGATGGCGCAGTGCGCTGCAGCCCGCGAACCGCAGTTGCGCTTGTTCGGCGGCCGTATGGGTGAGCGTGGACAGCACGATGCGCTGCTTTCCGGCGATCAGCGCGCGCACCAGCGGCTCGGCGGCGTTCAGCTCGCCGACCGAAGCGGCGTGAATCCAGAGTTCGCCATCGGCCGAAGGCACATGCCCGTGCCGCTCGGGCTGGCGGGCCAGCAGTGTCGGGCTGGCGGCGCAGGCTTTTGCCAGGCGGCGCGAGGCCAGCGGTGAAGCCGCGGCCGCGAGCAACCGATAGACGGGAAACCACGATGAGCGCATTGGCGCAAGCTTATCCTAAGACACCACTGAACGACTCCGCGCGGGCGCGCGGAGTTGTTCATCGGTTGCCTGACCCGCAACCGGAACCGGCGGTCCGGTGAGCTGGATGCGCGAAGCCCCGACCCGCGCCGCTGTCGCGCCGATCGGCTGGATCGGCCGCCTGTCGCTGCGAAATGCGCAGCGCGCCACCCACTGGCTTGCGGGGCCGATGAAGTTGCTGATGCGGCGGCGAGCGAACATCGTGCGACGCAATCTCGAAATGTGCTTTCCGGAACTCGACGATCGTGGACGAACGCGCCTTGCGCGCGATCATTTCGGCAACCTGGCGGAGTCCGTGGGCGAAATTGCTTTTGCGTGGCGCCACCCGGGCAGGCTGGATGCCGAAACCGGCGAGGTGGTGGGTCTCGAGTACCTGGCGCGGGCGCGGGCCGACGGCCGGGGCGTGATGCTGCTGACCGGGCATTTCACCTGCCTGGAGGTGGCTGCACGGCTGTTAGGCGAGCGGATTCGGGCACGGGCGATCTACCGCCCGCTCGGCAATCCGGTACTCGAAGAGCTCCAGGTTCGTGGCCGTTCGCGCTACGCCGAGGCGATGATCCCGCGCAAGAACCTGCGCGCCATGGTGCGGCATCTGCGCGGCGGGGGTGTCCTCTGGTACGCGCCCGACCAGGACATGGGGCCGGCCCGCAGCGAGTTCGCACCGTTCTTCGGCATACCGACGGCGACCGCCACCGGGATGCTCGAACTGGCGCGTCTCGGGAATGCCCATGTCGTCCCGATGATGCCGCGCAAGCACCCGGCAAGCGGCCGGGTCGACGTGATCCTGGAGGCGCCGCTTGATCCTTTTCCGTCAGCGGATCGCGTCGCCGACCTGGCCCGATTCAACGCCATCCTGGAGCGCCACGTGCGCGCCGCGCCGGCGACCTACTGGTGGCTGCACCGACGATTCAAGACCCGCCCCGACGGGCAGTCGGACCCTTACCGCTGAGCCGTCGGCCATGCTTCAACCCTGGCGCGACAGCCGAGCCAGTTCGAGGTACTTGTCGCGCGTGTAGGCTGCCTGAAGCAGGCTCATTTTCCAGCCGGCGCGCCCGTCGAGGAACGCGGCGCGCAGCAGGTAATTGTCGATCCAGTTCAACCCGGCCCGCAGCCAAGCGCCGGCGCGCGTGGAGCGCCGGCCCGCAGCGTGGCGTTCCGCCGCCTGGATTCGTGCATAGCCGGCCAGCTTGTCCCGCGCGTGCTCGTGGCCGCGGAAGACGTGATGCAGCAGCGCACCCTCGAGCAGGCCTGTACGCAGCGGCCCGCGAGTGATCTCCAGCTTCTCATGCACTTGCGCGTCGGTGAACCGCACGGCGTCGCGCGCGGCCAGGCGCAACGGCGCGCGTGACCAGTGACCGAAGTGCAGTGCGCGACCGAATGCCATCGTCAGCCACGGCACGCGGTAACCGTTGTAATGCGGCCGGGCGCGGGAAAGGATCAGGTCGATCTCGCGCTTGAGATCGTCGCTGACCACCTCGTCGGCGTCCAGGCTGAACACCCAGGCGCCGCTGGCGCGCTCCAGCGCGCGCTGCTTCTGCGGCCCGAAACCCGGCCAGTCGGTGACTTCCACGCGGTCGGTATAGCGCCTGCATATCTCGGGCGTGCCGTCGCTGCTGCCGGAATCGAGCACGATGATCTCGTCGGCCCATCCGTGAACCGACGCCAGCGCCCGACCGATTCGATCGGCCTCGTCGCGGCAGATCATGATGACGCTGAGCGAATGAATGCGCGGCGCCCGGTGCGCCTCGAGTTCACCCCGATAGCGGACCTTGACCATCGCATGACCGGCGGCCAGCAGAAGTGCGAACCAGATGATGCCGCTGTTGCGCTGAAAGATCGATTCGCTCAAGGCCATCACGGCCAGCACGGCGATCGCTGCAAGCCCCGCCCAGCCGCACAGCCGTGTACGTTCCATGCCGGTGCGCCACAACATCGCGAACCGCCTTAGCGGTACGCCGAACAGCAGCAACAGGGTAATCAGACCGGGCAGCCCGGCGATCATCAGCGCCGATATGTACTGATTGTGGGGATGGTGATACTCGAGGAACCACG